>Ga0209323_10000069_pt1 | contig 55868 bp, 61 predicted proteins | sample Rifsed19ft2_FD_184014 | JGI IMG/M metagenome (GOLD analysis project Ga0209323, IMG submission 184014) | Soil microbial communities from Rifle, Colorado, USA - sediment 19ft 2 (version 2) | ecosystem: Environmental > Terrestrial > Deep subsurface > Rock core/Sediment | place: Rifle, Colorado...
AATAGAACCCTTTCTGTATTGAAGCCAAGCACGATCTATTTTTAAGTGAACACTCAAATAAACAACCTTGCACATGCCACCACCTAAACCCTCTAACAACCAAACGCCAACTCTGCACAAAAATCCAACCTATATAAAGTATAAATAAGGGGGCTATAGACTGCTCCGAGCACCAAAGCGCCACCCAATTCAAAAAGCTTTAAACCCTCTGCCAAGAACTTATCAACTACCAAACCAACAGTGATAGATTTGCCTTCACCCTACCACTACATGCAACTCCCAAGAGAAGTCATCGTCGGAAAAAAAACCCTAACACGCATCACCGAAGTCATACAAAGGCTAGGACTCAGCGGCTCCGCGCTGATAATCGCAGGAACAAAAAGCTACGAAATCGCAGGAAAAACGGTTCGCGCCCTCCTTGAGCAAGCGGACATGGCGGTTGACACCCTTCTCGTTGAAACCGCCACAACCAAGGAAATCCTGACAATTGAAGAGAAAATAAAATCCTCAAAACCACAAGTGCTCTTCGCCGTCGGCGGCGGAACCAAAATAGACGCTGCAAAACTAAGCTCAGCACGCCAAGGCATCCCGTTCATCAGCGTACCCACCACACTTTCCCACGACGGCATCGCAAGTCCATTGGCATCCGTCAAAGGATTGGACAAGCCTTACTCAATCATGGCGCAATCGCCTTTGGCGATAATTGCGGACACCGACGTAATAGCGCAGGCTCCATGGCGCTCAGTCATAAGCGGCTGCGGAGACGTAATCGCAAAGTTCACAGCAGTAAAAGACTGGAAGCTGGCGCACGCGGAAAAGAACGAGTATTACGGCGAATACGCCGCTAGTCTGGCCTTAATGAGTGCCACGTTAGTGATGCAGGACGCTGAGTTTATTCGACCTGGAAGTGAGGAGGGTCTGCGCGTGCTGCTTGAGGCTTTGATAAGTTGTGGAGTTGCCATGAGCATTGCGGGAAGCAGTCGCCCATGCAGCGGTGCAGAGCATTTGTTCAGTCACGCGCTTGATATGCTTAACTGTCCTCATGCCATGCATGGTGAACAGTGTGGCGTTGGCTCCGTGTTGACTGCTTATCTTCACAAGGCGGATTGGATGCGAATCAGAGATACGCTTAAGCGGATAGGAGCGCCAACGACAGCATGCGAGCTGGGCGTGGAGGATGAAGATGTGGTTAAAGCCTTGGAGATGGCGGCGAAGATAAGACCTGAAAGGTACACTATTCTCCACAAGCTGAACCTAAGCCTTGAAAATTGCCGGAAAATCGCGGAGACTACAGAAGTCATATAGAAAGCATATGTGATTAAAAGAAAGGCTTTTATTATATTTGATTACTATCGATTTCTAGAATGGACGAATATACAAAACCAGATTACGAAAATATTGGGTTAATAACAATTGATATACAGAACGATTTTTCTCTAAAAGGAGCAGTCTGTGAAATTACTGGGACCTATAAAATAATTCCAAACATGGTCAGAATTTTGAAAAGATTTAGAGAAAAAAATAAACCAATAATACATGTTGTAAGAATTTACAAAGAAGACGGCTCTAATGTTGATATTTGTAGAAAAAAGAGAGTGGAAGAAGGACTAAGAATAGTTGCTCCAAACTCAGAAGGCGCTGAAATAGTTAAAGAACTAAAACCTAACAATAAAAAATTGGATTCCAAAAACTTACTGAATAGAGAAATTCAAGAAATTGCGCTGAATGAATTTGTTATGTATAAACCAAGATGGGGGGCATTTTATAAAACCCCATTAGAGAATTTTCTTAAAGAAAAAAAAATATCAACATTAGTTTTTACAGGGTGCAATTTTCCAAACTGCCCAAGAACATCTATTTTTGAAGCAAGTGAAAGAGATTTTAGATTAGTAATAATTGAAGATGCAATCTCTGGAATTTACGAAAAAGGAATTATGGAATTGAGAAACATTTGCTGTGAAGTTATGACGACAGAAGAGTTCCTACAGAAGTTCTAGAAACCTAACTATGTTTTTGCTTTTGGTTCTGCCTTGAAAGTTTCAACGAACTTGACTGTGATGATTTCTGGGAGGTATTTTTGGATATCTAATGCGATGACCCGCTTGGCAAGTTGGATACCTTCTAAGTAGAAGGTTTCTTCAGGCATTTCAACCGTTAGCGTGTTAGGTTCAATACTGAGTTTAAAATTGGTAGGGTCAGCCATTGGGATTCGGCGGTGGATAAGCGCAGTGATTTTCTCTTCATTTGTTTCGAGTTTTTTGTTGACTGTTATGTCGTAAACAAGTGTTCTTCCTGCCAGTTGCTCGTTGAAGTCGAGAAGTACTCTTCCTGCGCCGATTGAGCGGATGGTTGCTGCTTTTCCACCATATTCTATGCTCATTCCGATGGTAGGGTTGTGCACATCTCTGGCTAAGAGCTGTTTCAGTGGGACGCGTTTGAGTTTTTCTGGGTCGCGTGGTCCGAAGGCTTGGTCGGATGGGATTTCGATGGTGGCGGCTTTGGCGAGTTCCATGGTGGTGAATCTTTCGTCTACTGTTTTTAATATCTTGCCCTTGAGCATCCAGCCTTCGCCGATTACCACGAGTTTTGGCTCGTAGACTTCGCCTTCCTCGTGAAGGTGCTCCTTCTTGGCGGTTTCCTCGTTTGTGGTGTCGAAAACTTCGTTTGTTTCTTTCACTTTAGCCGTGTAATCAATTAGTATGAAATCTCCTTTTTGTAGTGCCATTGCAAATCATCCTTTGGTTCTGACGGTTCGAAAGTAAGCTTTACTCGTTAATAAAAACTTCCCTTCAGCTGAAACTGGTGCGCTCTCACAGTCTATAGCCCCCTTATATAAAGACTGAAACTGCGGTTGAAGCTGCGTTTCAGCGTTTGCGGGTCGGGTGTTTTGTTTGACAAAAACCTTATTAACCAAACGTCATAGAATCCCAAACGGAGACTTCATAATGGTGTATTGTCCAAAATGTGGAACTCAGAATGAGGACACAGCGGAGTTTTGCGCCAAATGTGGAGCCAATCTGCAAACAGGGACCCCTACTTCGCGTCGGTATGAACGCAGAAGAGCCGAAGCAGAGTGCTTTGGGCTTCCCCACGGCGGCGCAATCGTGGGAATAGCAATCGGCTTGATAGTACTGCTCTGGGGAATTTCCATGCTGGCTCAACAAGCAGGCTGGATCCCTGAAACACTTGACTTTTGGGTCGTAATCATAATCATAGTTGGCATCCTAATGATCGCCGGCGCAGTATACAGAATGACCCGCCAAAGAACAAACCCTTAACGCATCTTTTCTTTTTTTATGGTACAAGACACAGATGAGCAGTGGGAACAGATTCGCTGGTGTTCCCACTGAGAGACAGACATCCGCGTTAAAATCCATAACACGCTGAGAACTACAAAGAAAAGATCAATCGAAGTGTTTGCAGCTGCCTCTTCCATGCCGACAAGAATTAGAAAGGAGCCCACAGCAAAGAGTATGCCCGCAAAAAAACGAGTGAAACCGTTACCAAGACTCGGTGTAACAGACGGATAGAGCAAGCCCAAAACAAGCCCAACCGCACCCGCTGAAACCAGTATAAACGGGTTTTCTCCAATCCGCAAGTTTCCAAAGAAATACACTCCAATGCCAACGAGAACAACAATTGCACCAACTGAGAGTCCTGAGCATGTAGCACAGAATCGCTTGTCTCCGATACAGAGAACGTGTGTAGAATAGCCTTCACAGGTAGGATGGTGCCCACGCAAAGCTGACTCGTGCCCTCTGCGAGAACTAGACGCATATTCATATCGTTTCCCAAAATTGAGGATTCTTGAGCATGGATTGGGGTAAAGAACAGCGAAGATGCCTAGGACGCATACAGCGGCAAATACTGAACCCACCATTATGTTCCGAAACGCAAAATTGTCTTCGAGTTTAGGAGGATAAACGGCAAACACGATGGACAGGAGCAGTCCGAAGATTGACATAGAGACTAGAAAAAGCAAGGTCAGGTTGTGAGGTCTGCCGTTGACTGCGCACATGAGTTTGTCCGCTCACGCCAAGCTTTTCAGCTGCCTCAAGACGTTTTGACGAGCCATATACCGATAGACTCTCCTTTTCACGCTGTTTTTTGAGAAAACGCCTTCTATTCTTCTGCTCCAAGAACCGAAAAATCCTCGATAACACTCATGAAGTTCGTTTTGCACTTGCTCCCTCGTCAGAGTCTGGGTTGGCATGATAGCGTGCACCATGTCGTAGTCAGCCCAGTTCCAATCCTCGATCCAACCATTAATTTTCGCTTCTTCGTAGAGGTCAGTTCCTGGAAATGGCGTCAAAATCATGAAAATGGCTAAGTCTGGATTGATATTGTTAACAAATCGTCTTAGGTCTTCTATGGATTCGTGTGAGTCGGCGCGCTCTCCGATTATGCATGTTGCTTGAGAGAATATTCCGTTCTGTTTCAGCAGTTTCACAGCGTTGACAGCGTCTTCGGGTTTTGTGCCTTTGTGGAAGCGGTCAAGGCTGTTTTTGCTGTGGCTCTCCACTCCGAGGAGCAACCAGTTTATTCCTGCTTTATTCATCTTTGCCAAAACACGCGGATTTCTTACCGCATCATCGCATCGAGCCTGCATAAAACACGTTATGTCATCTGAGAATCCACGTTTGATTAGTTCGTCGCATAGGTTTTCCATGCGTTGATCCAAGCCGAAATTGTCATCAGTCAACCACAGAAGCCTGCTTTCACAGTTGCTGTAAAGGAATTCCATCTCGTCGGCGACTCGCTTTACGGACTTATGCCTCCAGGTGCCCTGCCAATGTTTCCATTGAGAGCAGAATGTGCAATGATGCGGGCAGCCTCTAGAAGCTTCGACCATGCCATATTTCGCTTTGGAGCCTGCCATCATTGTGAAATGGTATCGGCTTGCATAATCCTTGACGAAATGGTACCCTGGAAAGGGCAGTTGGTTCAAGTTTTCAATTAGTGGACGCGGAGGATTGTGCCGAATCTTCTGGCGATGTCTAAAAGAGATGCCTTTTATCCTTGAAAAATCTGATTTCTCTTGCACTGCCTTAACTAGCTCTACCAGTGTCTCTTCGCCTTCTCCTCGAACAATCACGTCAATTTCGGGGTACGCCTCAAGGCTTTCCTGAGCCGTCGCTGTAAAGTGTTGCCCTCCAGTAATGGTTAATGCGTCAGGTTTCAGTTTCTTGGCTGTCTCCAAAGTTCGAGCTCCCACGTAGACGTTGCACGTGGCAAACCCGCTTGAGGCCACGATATCAGGATTGAAGGATTCCATTCGTTTTTCTAACCCTTTCCAGTCTAAAGACATTGCTTGACAGTCTAAAACTTCAATCTCCACTTTTTCCATTTTGCTTTCAAGATAAGCCGCAAGCTGAAGAATCCCATACGGAGGCGGAAGGTATTCACCCATAACAAACCAGTAATCTTTTGGCGGTTCGACAAACAGAACCTTCACCAAACTAACATGCTCCTATTCTAAATTAATCTGCTTTTAATAGTTCATACTTTGCCGATGGCAAGTCGAAAGCTGCTCCCCACTTAATATTGAGCAGTTTCTTATCAGCCAATATCCATATCTTGCTTTTCAATCTAAATATGCTTTTGCATAAAATAAAAAGCAGATAAATTGCAGGAGAGATAGCGGCGCGAAATAAGTACGCTCCATGATGCCTATCAAATTGAAATGCGCGTTTCACCGCGGTTGAGATAGCTTAAATGGTTACCCGCTAGGGATCATCGGCAAAGACTTCACATAAACTTTGCGATTTTTTGGAGAAGAGCAACTCTTACACATGGCTGCGTGTACTCACTTTGCTACACTAGTTTTGGGTTTCTGAGAAGATTTTGGAGATTAAGAATTGGATTTGTTCTTTGGTTTTGTACGTGTGGTTTAGCATTTCTGCGCCTTGACGTGTCAAGCTGTAAGTTCTGCCCGATTTATCGCTATTTCCCTTTATGAGGGCTTGCCTCTCCAGTGAATAAACAGCACTGTATATGGTCCCAGGACTTATAAGAATACCAAAGTCCTTGTACATTTGCTTGATGATGTCATAGCCATTGGCAAGGGGTTGTCTTTTCAGATATTTCAGAATCAAAATATCTAGGAAGTTCTTGATTGTCTTTCTTGATAGAGCGTCAATGGTTATGCAATTCATCTCTAATACCGCGCGCGTTCCTTTACCGTATAAAAAACTATACGCGCTAGTCATTATACTTATGCCATGTGACAAAAAGAATAGTTTTTAATTAGAAAATGATAAAATATAATCAGTGACCTTTATGCAGAATGTTGTGGATGAGTTAGATAAGAGAATCTTGCACGAGCTCTGTACTGGCATACATTCTTATGATGAACTAGCTCGCACCTGCAGTGTCACAAGAAACACTGTTTACAGGAGAATAAGCAGGCTTGAGAGAATACAGGTCATAAGCAGAAGGATCATGGCCATCCCAAACTTCTCAAAACTGGGACTTTCAGCAATTTTAATAGGACTGGATGTCAGCAGTGGAGACGTTGACATGGTGATGAAGGCAATCGAACAACGACCTGTGTTGTTTCTTTGGAAAACATATGGAGATCATCAAATAGTCGTGGTAATGACTTGCGAAAGAGGTTTTGAAGGACAAGCGATATCCGAGTTTCGCCGCTCTGTGGCAAAACTAGGGGTAAACGATATGCACGTTTCCATCGGCTATGAATGGGGAAAAATTAGTTTCGTACCATGCTAACGATGAAGAACGTTCAAATCTGCCTAATAAGACAAGTGAGCAGCTGCGCTGGGGAAATTCTTTTGTGTTTTAGCTCTTTCTCTATATTTTCCCCCGTTTAATTGTAAGACACTCAAATCACTATGTTGTTGATTAGTGGTGAATTAAATTTCTATTCCATTTTTCCAATGGATTAACACGCGAAAAAGTTATAGATGGGTTAGCGCAAATGGCAGATAAACGGACGCTTAGTTATGGCTGACGGGAATTTGTTCGGCGTCGACCTCTCCACCATCCTCTGGATAATAATCATAGTAGCCGCAGCTATAGCCCTTGAAAGACTCTTCACCAGATACCTATCACACTTCGCCAAACGGGTTAAACTGAAACGCAGCACCGCCAACAACCTGGTGCTTACCTTCAGAATCCTGATCCTAATAGTCACTGTTCTTGCCATAAGCCGCGTAGGCGGATTACAGCCTGAATGGATACTGTCCATCTCGGCTATCGGTGGCGCAGCATTGGGTTTCGCTTCCACCAAAACCATCGGAAACTTCATCGCTGGCCTCTTTCTCCTCACTGCCCATCCCTTCAAGGTTGGCGATTACGTGCGCATCGGAACCGTAGAAGGCATCGTGCAAGAAATCACCATCAACTACACGAAAGTGCTCACCATCGGCAACAACATGGTTTCGGTAAGCAACCTTCAGATTCTAGACAGAGACATAACAAACTTCACTCATGAAAGCAGAAGAAACTTTAGTCTTTACTGTTACACCTTCGAAATAGGCTTCGACCATACCGTTTCAACAGAAAAGATTGCAGCAATATTCAGCGAAGTTTTCGAAAGAGTTCTCCATACACTTCCGAGAAAACCCAGCTACATGCTTACGCGTTCAGGCGCGTTTGAACGAGTGTACGTGGTGTACCTTTACGTGGAACATCCCGAAGACATATTTGTTCTAAGACCACAAATTGCCGAAGAAGTGTTTAAACGCTGGGATATAGAAAGAACAAAACAATAAAGAACAGCAGTGCAAATTCAAATTTTATATTCAAACGTTCGCAATTATCTTAAACTGCAAGGACTGGAACTGCCAAAACAGGCGGAGAAAAATGATGAAGAACAAAATTTCAGAAAACAAGAGAAAACTTGTAGCCCAGCCTGCAAGCCTGATTGACTTAATCGATTACCAAGAAGGCTCCGTGGTAAGCCGCACAATAATCGACAAAAAAGCAGGAACCGTGACGCTGTTCGCCTTCGACGAGAGTCAAGGATTAAGCGAGCACACAGCGCCTTATGACGCGCTGGTTTGCATCCTCGACGGCGAAGCAAACGTCATTATATCTGGCAAACCCATGCGACTAAAGCAAGGCGAGATGACCATAATGCCCGCTAACGAACCGCACGCCTTGAGGGCTGTGACAAGGTTCAAGATGATGCTGACAATGATAAGGTCTTAACTATAGTTTCTTGCCCCAGCAGTCTAAATAGGAATAACTCTGAAACGGTTTTCTAGACGGCGCACTTGGCTTTTCCGCTGGATACCCGAGAGTAATTAACGCTTGAGGCTCAACATCCTCTGGAACCTTCAGAACCTTCCTAACCGTGTCTTTACAGAAAATAGGGGCGCAAAACCAGCATGCACCTAAGCCTTTAGCATGCGCCACCAAAAGCATATTCTGTACAGCGGCTCCCAAGCTCTGCACCGCCAAGTCGCGTTCACATTTTTGTCTCGATTCATCTGCATATTTAATCATATCATTTATAGTCAAGCATGCAACTACGAGCACAGGGGCGCGTGTAAACCGTTTAACAGATGCCCTTCTCGTCTCTTCGCGAACTTGCATGGGCGTGCCATCTTTAATCATGTCCGCTGTCCAAACATTTGCCATAGCCTCTGCAAAATCCTGCTTTAAGGCTTTATCAATTAAGACGATGAACCGCCATGGCTGAGCGTTATGCGCTGAAGGCGCCCATCGTGCTGCCTCCAAAACTTCACGAAGAATATTACTCTCAACCTTTCGAGCAGAATACTTTCTGATGCTTCGTCTCTTCTTAATCAAGTCCATAGCATAGTCCATACGCATCGATTAACCAATGTCCCACGGACGCATTTTAGCCTTTGCCAACATCATAGGCGGCGCAGAAGAGCAAAACACAAAAAAAGTCAAAGAAATGGGCACCCACTCAAGAATTTAACTCAAAATTTCAACATATAAATAAGGGGACTATAGTCTTTTCCGAATTATTGCCCTCCAGAGTGTAATTTATACGGGCGACGGGAGCTCGCCAATTTCCTTTTTCTTTTCTCAAGTAGTTTATCTTCAGTTTTTGAGGAGGCTTCATCTTCAACCGATGGAAAAACTCGTATAAACTCGTCGTTTCCACATTTTTCCATGTATGCTTGATAAGATTGCTGATAGCAAATATTAAATTCGTTTGCAATTATACATGTTGACTATGATACGTAGTAAGCCGTACAAATGCTATTTTATATCTTCTGCTGATGCAGATACCAAACAAATACGTGAACTGCTTAAGAGAGAAGGTATACGACCGTATGAAAAACGGATGGGCTTTTCTACAAAGCCTGATAGTGTGAGAGACATTATAAAAGAGTCTGATTTTGTCATAGCATTAGTTTCCCTCAAAGGTTTGCCACAAAACATTTTGTTTGAAATTGGAGTAGCTTACGGGTTGAGAAAACCTATATTCCTATTGATACAAGGTGAAGGACCAATTCCATCGGACCTAAACAACTTTGTATATATCAGAAGCTCAGCCAATTCTGATTCAATTGATTTTTCGTTGCGTCAATTCTTGTACAAAAACAATCTGGAATCTGAAAAACCAACATATTATGAAGGAAGCCCAGAAGTCCCAAGAACAATCTATAAGTTTAGGCACGGTTCAAAATACTCTGCGAATGGTATCCCAATTAGCGAAACATATGATCGGGAGTTAATGGCTCCAGGCTTGAATCATTTGAAAGCTGACAAGCTCCAACTTGAAAACCGACTTGCCATGGAGAGAAAACTACCTCCTGTATTGAAAAAAGAAAATCCCTGTGAGATTGAAGTAGTCCCGTTTCTAATTAGACTATTCGAAAAAAAGGGAGCGGTTGTCAGCCAGTATTCCGAGCATAGGGAAAAAGGGGCTGATATGGCTCTCTGGATTGATTCCTTAGCGAACAGTTTTGGCAACCCAATATTGGCGGAGGTGAAAATTGGGCACTTAACAAATCTGCGTCTGAAATCTGCCGAACAAAACCTAAGACGATATTTGCGTGCAATGAATCTGCAATCGGGTCTACTTCTCTATTTAGATTATGACAGGAAACATTTCAAGCGTTCTGTTTCTGATACGCCGCTCATAATTCGGCTTGACATACGGGACTTGGCACTCGAACTAGAAACAAAGTCACTTTTTAGTATACTGCTTTCCGAAAGAAACGCGATGGTGCATTCTGAGGAATGACGGTATGGTTTACATTTCCCAGAAGATTATTCGTCAACATTTTCAAACGAGTGAAGATGAGAATAAAAGCACGGCAGAAAAAGGAAGAGCTTTAGAAGATTTGATATGTTATTTGTTTGGAAAAGTGCCTGGAGTCGAAATCACGAGGAGAAACACTTTAAATCAATTTCAGACCGAAGAGACAGATGTTGCTCTTTGGAATAACAAGGCGAAAGATGGTTTTCACTTTTTACCTTACCAGATCTTGATTGAATGCAAAAACTGGTCTAATCCTGTTGGAAGTGCTGAAGTAGCTTATTTTGTTAACCGACTCCAAAATAGAGGGCTCGATCATGGCATACTAGTTGCTGTCAAGGGCATAACTGGAACTAACCCCGGAATTACCGCGGCTCATTATGAGGTCGCAATGGCACTGCCTAGAGGAATTCGTATCATTATAATGACTAAGGATGATATTATGACTTTTGGAGACACAAAGGCAGTCGTGAAGTTGGTCAAGGAAAGGCTTTGCGATTTGGTTGTAAATGGAACTGTTTTATTGCCCGCGTAAATCTTGCCGTTTTCCAAACGAGTTTCATTCCACTCAAGCAAAGTTTTAGATGACCTAAGCATGATTTAGGAATCATGAGTTTTGTTGTGCTATTAAGTCGTAGTTTTCGGCGAGAAGTAGCGCAGATTATTTCACGGGCTATTATGAGAAAATCTAATGCAAAGGTAAACCCGCAGGAACACCATCATATTTGGAGCCTAATAGCAGTTCCATGCAGAAACCTATAGAGGGTCTATCCACACGCTATTTTTCCTACTTTATATAAGGGGGTTATAGTCTTTTCCGAGCACTAGTTCACACAGTTAAAAAGTCACTAAAAGCAACCAATGATTACTAAAAGTTATCAAATTGCTTTTTCAAAGAAAAACGATAAAGGCACAGTTTCCAATGGTTAATCTCTATTCGGCTCAATTATTATCTTCAGGGATTCTCCTGCTTCCGCCATCAGCCTGAAACCCTCCGCTGCCTGCTGAATGCTGAACCGGTGCGTAATCATGTCCACAACATTCAGTTTTTTCTGAGCCAGAACCGCCAAAGACTCTTCCAAATCCCGCGGCGCAGCGCCATAACTGGTCTTCAGCGTAATCTCGTTTCTCCAGAACTCAGTCATAGGCACGGGAATTCTCACCGTTGGGTCAGGCACGGCGAAGAACAGGATAGTTCCTCCCTTGTCCACACACTCCAACGCTGTCAAAGCTGCAGATGCAGCACCTTTGCAGACAAACACTTGGTCCGCCAGTCGCCCGTCGTTTATTTTCTTCAGTTCCTGCTGAACATTCAGTCTCCCGTCTATGGTGCGGTGGGCTCCGAATTTCTCAGCCAATCTTAACCTATACTGGTTCACGCCAGCCACGATGATGTTTCGGACGCCTTTCGCTTTTGCGAGTTGCGCGTGCAGTATTCCGGCTAGTCCACCACCGATGATTAGCAGCGTGTCCTCTTTCTGAAGCACTGAAAGCCTTTGCCCGCGAACCACGCAACCTAACGGCTCGATGAAGGTGCCTTCTTCAAAAGACATGTCGTCTGGAAGCCTGTACACGCCTTGTTCAACGTTGATTTTGGGCACACGCAAGTACTGCGCGAAACCGCCGGGATAATAATTCGTCGTATGCAACGTCTCACAAGCAGTATGATGCCCCTTTAGGCAGTAGCGGCACTTGTTGCAGGGAACATGATGCGAAACGAAAACTCGGTCGCCAACGCGATACCGCGCGACGTTTTTTCCAGTTTTCGCTATGACGCCAGTTGCTTCGTGTCCAAGGACTTTCGGCGCTTTGGGAACGCGGTACCATTCGGTCACGTCGCTGCCGCATATGCCGCACGCCATGACCTTAACCAGTATTTCGTCTTCCGTTATTTCTGGCGTAGGCATTTCTTGTATTCTTACGTCTTTGTTGTTGTAGTATACGGCTGCAAGCATGGTTTCACCAGAAGAACGTTCGGGGCGTCTATGCCTTTCCAGTTTTCACTTGCTCGAACAAGTCCTGGGCTTCTTTGGGCGTGTAGTTCTCGTGGATTATCGCTCGTATAGCACGTATCGCGGCTACGGGATGTTCTGACTGCCAAATGTTTCTGCCGAGGTTTACTCCTATGGCGCCTTTCTGCATGCCGTCATAAACGAACTCGAAAACTTCTAGTTCAGAATCCACCTTTGGCCCTCCTGCGATTACCACGGGCACTGGGCATCCTTCAACGATTTTTTCGAATTTTTCCTTGCAGTAGTAGGTTTTCACTACTCTGGCGCCCAACTCGGCGGCTATTCTGCAGCACAAGGCGAGGAATCGGGCTTCTCTCTTTTCAAGTTCTTTTCCCACCGCGGTCACAGCCATCACGGGTATTCCGTAATCTTCGCATTCGTCCACGAGCCTTGACAGGTTTATGAGGCTTTGATGTTCGTACTTGCTTCCCACAAACACGGACATGGACACGGCGCTGGCGTTTAGCCTGATAATTTCATTTATGGACGTTATTATTGCTTCGTTGGCTAAGTCTTCTCCCACGACGCTGGTTCCGCCTGACACTCGCAGTATTATGGGTTTCGTGTTGGCTGGGTCTACGCAGTTTCGCAGCACGCCTCGGGTCAGCATTAAAGCGTCTGCATAGGGCAATAGCGGTTTTATGGTTTCTCCTGGTTTTTCTAGTTTGTGTGTTGGTCCTTGGAAGTATCCGTGGTCTATCGGCAAGAAAAGCGCTTTGCCGTCCTTCTGTATCAGTTGGGCTAAGCGGTTTTTCATTCCCCACTCCATTTTTATTTCTCCTCGGAACTTTTTGGTTTTAGAATTAAATAACCTTTTTCTATGAGCCAGTGGTGAAACTGCCAAGTGGTGTATAAACAGCCAGTACTGCATGTCTGCCTAGTCCTTTCGTATTCGTCTGGCTTATCTTTTAGATTGTTTAGTTGCATTTGCACTGGGCATTTCACATCGTTGCAGAATTCTCTACGCTTGTATTCTGTGAATCCTTCTATAGACATCTCTTATCGTGGGCTAATCTTCATCCAAAGTTTATAAGCGTTTCAACATTTTTAGTATAGCTGAGTAAAAATGCCGTTTACCCCGTTTCATTTGGGTCCAGCTTTAGGCTTGGGACTTCCGCTTAGGAAATACGTGCATGTGCCAACGTTCATAGTGGCGAGTGTAATACTGGATGTTGAACCCTTCCTGGTTCTTCAGTACGGGCTTAGCTATCCTTTACACGGATATCTACACACGTTCCTTCTGTCCTTCCTCGTGGGTCTTCTGCTTGGTTATGCGGCGTTTATTCTTGAAAGATTTGTACAACCTATTTACAAGGTGCTTCTCTTAGAGTCAAGCGGTAGTTTGAATCTGAAGTCTTTTTTGCTGTCAGGCGCTTTGGGCACTGTGCTTCATGTTTTGTTGGATTCGCCGTTGTACGCGGACATTCAGCCGTTCTATCCGTTAACAACGAATCCGCTGTATAATCCTGCTCTGGCAACAGAAGTGTACAGCCTTTGCGTCTGGATGGGAATCTTCGGGATAATATGGTATGCGGGTTTGCTAATTTTCTCGGCTTACAAGAAATTATCTGTGCAATCGCGTTAGTCACAGAAGTACTATAGCCCGGGAGAGATTCGAACTCTCGTCGAGGGCTCCAGAGGCCCCTATGCTTGGCCACTACACCACCGGGCTCTTGGTCTATCATCAAAACTGCGTGTTCTTTGTAATAACTTTACCGTTGCGTCATACGGGTTTCTTCTTTCGGAGGGCTTCTCTGACGCAATAGCATTCTTGGCTCACCAGGTTCCATTCGTCACAGCACCATAACGTATCCACTATTGGATCTTTGTTTTGGGCATAACGCGTTGAACAGAACATTCTGTCTGGATAGTGGTAAGGGTTATGGCTGCAACAGTTTCCGCAGAACTTTATCCCTTTCTCCTCGCCTTTCATTCATCTACTCCCCGTGATTCGAGTGTTCCGAACCTAAGATATGGCATGCGTCTGAACTTTTCGCCTATTCTTTCGACAACGGAAGCAACAATTATCGGGAAAATCATCAAAGCATCGCCGATAACCATGATCTTGTCAGCTTCGCTCTTCACTTTTCCCCAGCTTATCGTCTCTGTCAAGGTTGCTCCTGAAAGGCCTCCAGTTTCAGGGCGGTCCATGGTGATTACTATGGCGTAATCCAAGGCCTTTCTGGATGCGAGGGCTGCGGATTGAACCGTGTTTCGCGGGACACCGCCGCCGATCACTATCATCCCGTTTTTAGGAGATTTTCCGCAGATTTCACATATGAGCGGCACATCTTTGAAGGCGTCAACTTGAAGTATGTCTTTCTGATTTTTCTGTGAAGCATGAAGCCAATGGATAAAGCCGAATTCTGAGTCGCGGACTGCGGGCATGAAGATGGGCACTTCTTCTTCGAACGCAGCGCGCAGAATAGAGTTTGGGTCTCTGAGCCTCTTGCCTAGTTCCCATGCAAACTCGTTCGAAGAAAGGCTTTCTCCCTTCTTCTCAATAGCTATCTCGCGGTACATTTCAGCAAGTTTATAGTCCAGTCTCACGTAGTCTTCTTCTGGAACGAAAACGTCATAGATGCGGAATATGTGGTATTTATAAAGCTCATGGTCATCCACGATCCAGCTTCCTTTATAGTGATGCCCATTCAAGGCTTCTATGGCGTCGTGGACCATGCTGGCGCCCGTGCTGACTATAACATCGACGAGTCTTGAGCGAATCAGATCGGTGACAAGCGTGCGCATTCCAGCTGGGACGACTGCTCCTGAAAGAGCTAAAAATATTGTGCACTCTTTGTCTCGCACCATTTTTTCGTAGATGTCGCATGCCGCTGCGAGTCTTCCAGCGCCGAAAGAGCCTGAATTCTTGAACTGCTGCATCAACTGGTCCACCGTCAGTGTGCCGTTTATTTTTATGTGCTTCACTGGATTCTGGAGATAATCCTTTCGCTTCATCAAAATTCACGCTCTGGGCTGCTCTAATATTTCTGGAGATACGCAAATAGCTTTTTCTATATTTCTCTTATGAGGGGAACCCAAAACAGGATAGGTTTTAAATTCTTTCGGTGTATGATTTTCGATTGGAGATGTGAAATGAAAAGAGCTAGCCACGTTTTTGAGTTGATAGGAAACACGCCCATGGTTAGAATAAACAAGATGAATCCGAATCCCAACGTGGAGATTTACGCAAAGTTGGAAGGATGCAATCCAACGGGTTCCTTGAAGGACAGGATAGCTTTGCGGATGATAGAAAGAGCTGAGGAAGAGGGAAAGTTGACCAAAGATAAGATAATTTTGGAGGCGACATCTGGAAACACAGGAATAAGCGTTGCGTGGGTCGCCGCTCTCAAAGGCTACAGATGTATAATCGTTTTGCCCGAGTCTGTTTCCGATGAACGGAAGAAAATCCTGAAAGTCTTGGGAGCCGATGTGGTTTTCGTCTCAACGGAGACGGAGGCAGTTAAGAAAGCAAGAGAAATAGCCAAAAACGCGCAGTATTTTATGACGGATCAATTTGCCAACGAAATGAACTGGAAGGCTCATTTTCAAACTACTGGCGAAGAGATCTGGGAGCAAACTGAAGGCAGAATAACACATTTTGTGGCTGGTATAGGAACTTCAGGAACCATAATGGGCGTGGCAAGGAAACTGAGAGAGTTCAAAGGGGACATCCGGATAGTAGGCGTACAGCCTTCTCGTCCAGGCAGCAGACAGCAAGGACTGCTTAACCTGCGCGATTTCTGCCCAGAAATCTGCAAGTATGATGAATTGGATGAGATGCTTATGGTTGAAGATGAGGACGCTTTTAAAACAGCCCGAGATCTTCTCCTAAAGGAAGGCCTTTTCGTTGGCATTTCGTCAGGGTCTGCGATGTGGGGAGCTATTCAGAAAGCCAAGGAAATAAATGAAGGGTTAATTGTAACCATTTTTGGAGATAGCGGCTTCAAGTACCTAAGTACGAACCTTTTTTGCTAAGCGCCTGATAGTCAGGGTGTGTCGTAGCGAATACCAGACTTGTGGTGGGCTCAACCCCAAAATAGAAGCGGGTCCGCTGGGACTAGCCCCCAAACGGGTTCAAGTCCGTCTTTGTCAAAAAGTTGGAACCTGTGCAATTTCGGATGGTTGTGGCTAAAATTGGGATTGGCTCATTTAAGAAGTAAATTTTTGGGATAGATTTCGGTGGGTCGGACCGGACTTAACCCCAAACGGGTACGAGCCCCTCTTCACTGACCTTAACCAGCAAGTAATTTTGGCTTTAATTTTTCAAAGTTCACAATGGGATTTTGTCGCCAATTTACTAGTAAAAAGGGACTTGCGACAAGCAGCTTTATCAGTTACCAATTTTATCACTTAGCTGAAATCTTTTCATCTAAGGAGTTAGAAAAATGGTTGAGTCAAGAGACTACTCGATGAGGCAAAAAATCGCCTATTTTTCTATGGAGATCGGGCTGTCGAATGACATTCATACTTACAACGGAGGTTTGGGGATTCTTGCGGGGGATGTGATAAGATCGAGTGCGGATCTGAGAATTCCTCTGGTGGGAATTACGTTGATCAGCAAGAAAGGACATTTCAGGCAAGAGATAACCAGTGAAGGAAAACAAGTAGAACATCCCGACCCGTGGGAACCCTCAGAATTTATGCAATTGCTCTCCACGGAGGTTAAGGTGCAAATTCAGAAAAGAGATGTTCACATCAAGCCTTGGCTCTACACCGTAAAGAGCCAAACAGGCGGGGTTGTCTCTGTCTACTTTCTCGACACCGATATAGAAGGAAACAATCCTGAGGACAGGGAAATCACTTCCTTTTTGTATGGCGGGGATGAAAGATATCGCCTCAAGCAAGAGATTGTTCTTGGAATCGGCGGTGTAAGAATACTGGACACCCTGGGTTTAAACGTTCGAAAATACCACATGAACGAGGGCCATTCCAGCCTCCTTGCTCTTGAGCTGCTGCAAAAAAATGGAATGGACACCGACAAGGTCAGAAGCCTATGCGTGTTCACCACGCACACTCCTATCGACGCAGGGCACGACAAGTTCTCCTACGATATTGTTCGAGAAGTGCTGGGCGAGCCTGTCCCCCTTGACATACTGAAAAAACTGGGCGGGCAAGATAGATTAAACATGACGCTTCTAGCCCTCAACCTAAGCAGTTATCTTAACGGGGTAGCCAAGAGACACCGAGACTCTGCAAGAGCGATGTTCCCAGGATATGAAATTCACGCAATCACCAATGGAATCCATTCATACACTTGGACCTGCGAGAGCTTTAGGAACCTGTATGACAAATACTTTCCAGGATGGGCAAACGAACCTGACTTGCTTGTAAGAGCAGACGGGATTCTTGATGAAGATATTTGGCGAGCCCATGGAGAAGGAAAGAAGGTGCTGATTGACCACGTCAACAAGATAACAAATGTCGACTTGGACTACGACACTTTGACGGTGGGATTTGCGCGAAGAGCAACCGGCTACAAAAGGGCGGATTTATTGTTTTCAGACATAGAAAAACTGAAACGGGCAAATAGGAAAGGCAGGATCCAGTTGATCTTTGCTGGAAAAGCCCATCCCAGAGATGACTCTGGCAGGAAAGTGATCGAACAGATATTTAGCTGCACGCAGGAGCTGAAAGGCGAGATCAAGATTGTTTATCTGGCAAACTACGACATGGACCTCGCGGCCAAATTAGTCTCAGGGGTTGATGTCTGGCTAAATACTCCCCTGCGGCCCTTAGAGGCCTCGGGCACGAGCGGCATGAAGGCAGCCCACAACGGGGTCATAAACTTCAGCGTCTTGGACGGCTGGTGGATCGAAGGTTGGATCGAGGGCGTCACAGGCTGGGCAATAGGACCACACCCGAAGGAACAATTGTCAGCGGAAGAAAGCCACAGAAGAGAACTATATGATCTCTACAATAAGCTGGAATACATAATTATTCCATTGTTCTACAGCGGAAGAGACGAGTGGATAAAAATGATGAAGAATTCAATCGGGAAAATCGCTTACTACTTCAACAGCCATAGAATGATGCAAAGATACGCAACAGAAGCCTACCTATAACTTCAATTGTTGTTGAATAAAGAATCCATCGCCACCGCGGGATAGGTCGCCTTTTTTCCCGCCAAATTTTTCTACAGTTTTCAATATGAACTGCTTTTCCAACTCATCGGGGAGATCCACACTGATGCGACCCATATTCAATCGTATGTTTTAATTTAGAGTTTTATGCACGATTCCCACGTGTCAGATGTTCTTCCAATAAGCGAACTGCCAAAAGCCAAATTTTATTCTTGTTTTTGTTATCATTTTTCATTCACCTTAATTCGCTTATTCACATAACATACTATGTACGTACACGCGTATAGGGGTATTGGTTTATTAACTTAAGAGTTTAAGCGAAACAAATACTATTTACAACACGTGAATTGCAGAATAACTTAAAAGCGCGGAGCAGATACTTATGATCGGGTTGTAGAGTATGGTTCGGTGCTCATGCGGAACAGATAACATGAAGAAGAAATACTGCACGAATTGTGGCACGCAATTACTGCACGATTGCGAAAAATGCAAGAAACCTATAGATATAACGGAGAAATTCTGTGGAACATGCGGGACTGAGAACCCTCATTATGATGCTGAGGCATATAGCACGCACCCACGCTAACGCGCGCGCTAGGCTAAAGGAGCCGCAAAGAAACATCCTCAGGGTGCTCTGTTGTATAATCGCTTTATAAGGAAGGTTGCGTAGTATAGGGCAGTAGCGTTATGATGAAATGGTGATGGAAAATGGCGGAAAAATCGGGAATTGTTTTCATTGGAAATAAAATGCCAATGGACTATGTTCTAGCGATTATTACGGGCTTATCGGCGAGCAATGCTAAAGAGATAACCTTGAAGGCCAGAGGACGAGCAATTACCACAGCTGTTGACGCAGCTGAAATAACGAGAAACCGCTTCCTAAAAGACCTAAAAATAAGCAAAATCGCAATAGGAACAGAGGAGATGCCACCGAGAGAGGGCGAAACCAGAGCGCGGATGGTTTCAACGATGGAAATAACGCTTACAAAAGAGTAGGAATACCTTGCGAAACATGAGCGCTAAGCAAATATTAAGGCGCCGGCGTGTTTTGGATCTCTAAATGTCCTGAAAAATAAGTTTTTGATCTTTTTTGTTTTTCCTGGGACATTAGGTTTTAAGAACCTTAACAGGCCCAAATGCCTTTTTGGCTAAGCGCCCGCCAGTCATAGCAATCAAGGCGTATCGTAGCGAATATCAGACTTGTGGTGGACTTGACCCCAAATGGGAGCGGGTCCGCTGGGATTTGAACCCAGGGCTTTCAGCTTAGAAGGCTGACGCGCTATCCGTGCTGCGCCACGGACCCACATGTGAGACTTCATAATAAACCGCCTCAAGATATAATTTTATCCTTCCAGCTTTGCCTTCAACCATCGCATTTTTGTGAATCATTTAGATCGCCTGAAGAGTAACATACTGCGCATGTTAGCTTGAGGAACCATAGCTAAGCTACTATTTTTTGCTATAATAGAACACAGTTAACTAACATAGTCTTTTTTAGTCCAGAATGAAGAGCAAGCGCTCTTTCTGCAAAAGGCTTACGCAAAGCTACTCGCTGTTTTGTTGCGTTTTCAGAAGTCTTGTAAGATCATAACTACCATGGTTGCCCTTGTTATGGGCGTCTCGGCTGTAACATGCGAAAAAGTTATTAGGCATATTCTCTGATACGGTCGATTCATCTGAGAGACGAGAGAATGGCAAACTTGAACCCTGTTGTCTCTGTGATAGTTCCCACTTACTGTGAAGAGGAAACCATCGAAGGCTGTCTCAAAAGCGTTCTAAACCAAGATTTTGACATTGGCAGAATCGAAAGCATCGTGGTTGACAGCCACAGCCCCGACGACACAAGGGCAGTTGCCAAGAAATGCGCTGACAAGGTTATAGACTTGAAGGCTCGAGGAGTTGGCAGAGCCCGAAACGCAGGCGCACGAATCGCTAAGAGTCCGATTCTGCTTTTCTTGGATGCTGACACCTATTTGGAAAAGAATTTTGTAGCTGAAATGTACCGAACTTTCAATGACACTCGGGTTGTTTGCGTCTCAGGCATTCTGAAAAGTTTGGAAAGACTAAAACCGTTAGACAGTCTATTTGCAGTCTCTCACTATGGATTCTTGAATAAACTGGCGACGTTAACAGCGCATTTGGGCTTTCCTCTGTTTCCGTCTGTCTGCTGTGGTTGCAGGAAATCAGCTTTTATGAAAGTAGGTGGATTCGATGAAGACTTGGCGGTTGCTGAGGACATAACTTTCTCTCGGAAAATGGGCAAAGCTGGAAAGTGTGTAGTTAACAAGAAAGCCACTGCTTACACCTCTGTTAGACGAATCAGTAGCTGTGGCAAAAAAGAGATGTACTCCATGTATTTCAAGAACTACATTAGAGTTTTCGTCCTGAATCAAAGACCGTGGGTTCAACATTTCCCCCACATACGCAAAATCTGAAAACTCTTACGAGAAGCGTTTAACAGAATTTTAGAAGGCAACCCTTGAGCTACCATTGTTTTGTTACGCAAGAATAAAACTTCCCTAATTTAAAAGAAGCTTTCCCGTCTGCTTTTGTTATGTTATGACCAGTACAACTCCAAAAACCGTGAGAATTATGCTTGCTACGAGTTTAGATGATACGCGTTCCAGTTCTCTGAGGTAAAGGTACGCGAAGAAAACCACGAATAGCGGTTCTATTGAAAGCAGCGGCGTTATGATTGAAACTTCCTCATAGCTTAGAGCATAAAAGCTCAAAATCCACGAAAGCGCCTGGCCAACACCTGCTTTCCAAAAGAAGTGGAAATCTTGTTTCAAGGATAATTCTTTTCGTGTTGACGTAGAAAGCATTAACATCAAGAAGTACGGGAGAAGCGAGAAAGTGTAGGCTATGGCGACACCCAAAACTGGTGCGTTGTAAACGTCTAAAGCATATTTTCTGATTATGCTGGATGCGCCGAGGGTTAAGCCTCCCAGTATAGGGAAGATCAAGCTTTTTCTGGCAGATTTGTCTCCACCGTTGATTTCGCGGGAACTCATTTCCACGAAAACGACGCCGAGAACAATGCACAGAATGCCGACTCAGTTTTCCAATGATAGGATTTCGCTCAGCAAGAGCACGGCGAGAAGCGCGCTGTAGAGTGGGTAGACTGAAAAGATGGCTGAATTCACTGAAGCACCCAGCTTTTTCAAGCCGCTGTAGTAAAAAAGCCTCACCAATCCCGGTGTAAGCACTCCGCCTACAGCAAAGAGTATGAACCCTTCAAGATTAGCTGCTTCAAGATCTGTTAGCAGAACCGCGAGAGGCCAAAGGATCACCATGCCCACGCAGGAAATTATCAGGCTGACGTTGAAGGCGTTTGATTTTTTAGAATATTTGCCTACTATGACAACGGACAAGCCTGAAGCTACTGCCGAAAGCAACGCCAAAGCGGACCCAATCATGCCCTTCCTTGAAGGTGACGGAAATATTAAAACAAATCTTTTCAATGTGCGCTTTATGTATGATGCGGTTAACGCATTCTATCTCTCAAGTCATGGGTAAATGCTTATTTAAGGGAAAGGTAGCTTACTGAAATTGTGACAAGGATCAAGGCATTATCTTTGCTTTCTGGTGGTTTAGATAGTATTCTTGCTACTCGATTAATTCTTAATCAAGGCATTGATGTTGAAGCCATAAACTTCGTGAGTCCCTTGTGTTTATGCAAAAAGGGTGGGTGTGGAGCAGCTGAAGCTACAAGACAGTTAGGTGTACCTCTTAAGGTCGTAAGTGTCGGAAATGAGTACTTGAGAATGGTGCGAAAGCCCAAGCATGGGTACGGAAGAAACATGAATCCGTGTATCGACTGCAGAATCTTCATGGTAAGGAAGGCTAAAAAATACGCCAAGGAGATAGGAGCAGCCTTTATTTTTACAGGCGAGGTTCTCGATGAAAGACCCATGTCTCAACATTTTAAAGCCATGAAGATAGTTGAAGAGGAGTCTGGGTTGAAAGGCAGACTGCTGAGACCGCTGTCAGCGAGGCTGTTGCCTGAAACAGTCATCGAGAAAAAAGGCTTGGTTAAAAGAGACAAGCTGCTGGATGTTCGCGGCAGGTCAAGGAAACCGCAAATCAAGCTGGCTGAAGAGTTTAACATAAAGGATTATCCTTGTCCAGCAGGCGGCTGCTTGCTCACGTACAAGGAGTTTGCCAACAAACTACGAGACCTGTTCAGGCACAGAAAAAGATGTTCCATGGCTGATGTGGCTCTGCTGAAAGTGGGTAGGCATTTTAGATTTGGAGAGAGCAAGATAATTGTTGGAAGAAACGAAGCGGAAAACAAGATTTTAACTGCCAAAAAAATGCGTTATGATTATTACTTTGAGGTTCCAGACGTTGGCGGTCCGATAACCGTTCTTCAGGGATTGAAAAACAAAAAGGCAATCCAAGTGGCAGCGGCGTTAACCGCGTTCTATTCAGACGCAAAAAGCGACAGAGTCACCGTGAACTTTGGCAGAAACAGCCTAGATAAGTCCATAACTGTGCCCGTTCCCAGCCGAGCTGAAGTGGAAAGCCTCAGGATTATATAATAGCTGAATATTTTGGGTTTTTCGCGTCTCTGTGTGACCCTACTCCTTGTATACACATTAAACTTTGGCGTGGTAGCGGTTGTTTTGGATGAAAAAGGCTGCATTACGGATAGACCCTCTATAGGTTTCTGCAATCTATTTCTAATAGGCTCCAAATATACGGCGCTAGTGATGTTGGCTTTCTCCAGCGTCTCTGAGGAGGCTATCCCCTCCCTTATATATACATTGAACTTTAGTTTATCAACTTCTGGTGATCACGTGGGTATGACTTGTTGTTTTTTGCTGCAGAAAGAGCGGTGGATCACTGTGGTTCGACGCCTAGACTCCGCCGAGCGCCTTCCAGCCCTACGCTCTTACCCGCGCCCCCTTGAGCGCTGAACGTCCAGACTTAGGTTGCTCTCTCCCGAGCCTAGCCAGGTTCGCCTGGTGAACCTTGAAGGCGGCTTCCCTACGGAAACCGCTCACTGACCGCCAGCCCCAAGGGACGGATAGTCACTGGTTCGGAAAGGAAGGTCTCAGCGGCCTTTGACGCCTCAGCCTCAGCTGTCAGCCCGTCGTGTAGAGGGTTTACGGTACAAGGGACCCCTAGCCCCCCGCCTAAGACCCACCGCCAAGTATTGAAGGGTTATACAAAACTATAAAACTTTGCTTTAGGCAGTGGTGTTTAGTGGTGCGACGCGGAGAGTGCCTTTTTTGCCTACTCTCATTTGTCTTTCGTTTCTGAATGCTGATATTCTTGCGTTTTCGATTTGGATGGTGTCGCCTTTTGCTATTGAGTTTATTTGGTCGTTCCAGAGGCATAGTTTGATTTTTCCTGTGTTGTCTGAGACCATGGCGTTGGCTACGCTTGCGTAGTTTCCGAATCTTGTTACGACGAATGTTGGTTTTGAGACTTCTACGACTTTGGCTTTTAGGTTTACTTTTTTCATTCCGACTCGTAAGTCTTTGATTTGAAATGACTGTGGTGCTCTGCATTTTCTGATTGAGTGTCTATCGGTTAAGTAGGCGTCTTTTATTTCTTTGATTGGGTTGTTCTGTTTTAGTAAGAATTCTTCGGGAATCTGAAATTGCGCGACAACCTTTGAGCCTTGCGTTATGAGGAGGATTACTCTGTTGTTTTTTTTGCCTCGGCATTCTATGGAAAGGTTTCCACAATGCGATTTTCGGTTTTTCACAGCTGAAATCAACGCGTTGAAAAACTTGTCCACGTCAACTTCGTACTTTATCGTGAGAAGTGCCAAGTATTCGCTTGGGTAAAGTTTGCTGCGCATTGTGTGTTTCTACCTTGTATATTGGTCTTTGGTGAGGTTTTCTTTCTTTAGGCGGCGTCAGATTGTTTTGTGTTTGCGTTTTCTAAGGCAGGCTGCAAAATGACTTCGAACTTCATTTTTCGTCAAGAATCACGTTGCAAACCGCGTCTTTCAGCCTTTTTACACTTTAACCTCACTGAAACATGTAGGTCGAAGCTATTATGGTTAATGGTTTATGGATTGCTCCAGTTCCATCTAGAAAAGAGAAACACGAATAACGGTGTTCTCTAGCGCGCTTTTTGTAGCCTGTATTGTGTAGGTAGCCTATGGAAATTCAGACCTCTATCCCTCTATCATTTTCCCAATAGAAGAACTAGCGCGTGGAAAAAACTATAGCCCCCTTATATATAGTTCCTTTATATAGTCTGGAGAGAAGCAGCAGCGCATTCAGTTTAATGCCGCTTTGACTAGCTGCTCAAAAAAGACTATAGCCCCCTTATATAAACTATAAATAGGAAATTGAGACCAAACTCTAGATGATTAGCTCCGAATTTGCGTCTCCAAATCGTAAGCATGTTTTTCTGAGAATTTAGGCAATTTAGAAAAGCCTTCTTAACCAATTTCTAAAAGGATTTACTGAGAACTTCATAAGGGCTTTCTGAAACTATTTGGATAACCTTTTCCGATAGGATTCTAAAGCATTCTGAAAAGAGATTGATTTTCACAGCATTTTTTTAGAAGTGCCTTACGGAAAATAAAATTCTAAGAGTGAGGTATACTCTATCCGTATTTTTTTGGAAAATTGTAAATACAATTGATATCTATTATGCAATAGGTGGCTCACAAAAAAGTGACAGAACACTTGGAAGAAATCTTCCGTTTTCTTCAAAGAGACAATTTAGATTGTGATATGGCTTTTAGAAATCAACCTTTCGACATTCCTTTTGATTTGAAACCAGAAGACTTTATGGCCTTCGCCAAAGAGGATTTAAAAGAGAATATGGAAAGGTCTTTAGTTAATGCTCTCTCTAATATTAAGCGAGCTTTAGATTGTAGAATAGCATCTTTATTGTGCTTTTTTGGTGTTTATAATGAATCAAGAAATGAAAATTGGAGCTTTCCAAAGAGCACAGATTTTCTCCTAAAGACGGGAGTGATAGCCCCGAACATATTGAAGAAAGTAAATAAGAAAAGAAATGAATTAGAACATGAATTCAAGAAACCTACACGCGAAGAAGTAGTAGATTTTTTAGATGTAGCATCATTATTCCTTGGTTTTACATCACAATTTCTTCATAGGCAATACTTGGACTTCGATATTTATCCAGCTGAGGTCAATTATCCAGAAAATTACGACCCGTACCCTCACCTTTCAATAAAATTAAACTCCAAAGAGGGAATTGCTAAATTGATATTTTTCAAAGACCCAGAATGTAAGGAAGAATTAGAAGTATCAGTTAAAGATGAGGAGAATTATGTCAAAATCCTAAGAGCTGTAGTGAAGCGTATAGTAAACAGATAAATTTATTAAATTTTCACTATTCTGATTAGCTGTTTCGGTTCAGCTATTATGTTTTTAGCTACTCTATCTTTTAGATTTTAACGGCGTATGATAGGATTAAAATAAAGATGTAGAATGTCATAACAAAACTGATTTCCGTTCATTTTACTGCAAAAGAATACATTCCCAAAATTTGACCATATTGCCAAAAGCCATAAATCACTGGTTTCAGCAACCCTTAAGAAACAAAAATGTGTAGAATATTCAGGTGATAATATTGGGCTATGATGACAACATTTTTTGGGGCATGGTTCATTCTAAGAAGAGAGTTGGGGAACTAGAGGCAGAGAACGAGCGACTAAGAGTTGAAAACAAAAAACTGAAGGCAGAAATTGAAGAATTGAAGAAAAGAATTTCGGAACTAGAGCACAAAACTTGAAAACGCGCCTTTTTTATAATCCAAATAGCCAAACTTTTACTATGAACGTAGCTATGGCAAAGGCAGTTATTGAAAATTCAAACCCAGAGATGGTTATGTTCAATGCAATTCTCTTCAGTAAGTCGCCACTAAAGGCTTCGACAAGATAACCAGCAACAAGTGAACAGACTGAGCCAATAAACGCACCAACTAACCATTGAATAATGGTGTTTGTTAATGCCAAGGGAATATTCAAGAACGCACCGAGGACGGCAACTAAGACAATCGCATAAAGTATTAGCATTAGCTTATCTGAGTCTTTTTTACGCATTTTCGTGGTCTTTCACTAATCGCCTTATAAACTGAGCCTAAACTCTCCTTAAGATTTTGACCAAAAATCCCAAACCCAGAGCAGAACAAATTGTTATCGCTATAGCTATTCCTATGCTCCAGTATAACTCTTCAACTGCATAATCAACAGTGGTCTCTGTCATATCTTTAAGGGCATTCTGGTCTCCTTGTGACAGACGTGAAGCTCCTTGCATCATGTTCGAGGCATACGACATGTAGCCTACTAAACTGAAAATACTGACCAATGTTATTATTAGAGCACCTATTCCTTTTCCTGAAGCCATGAAAATATGCTTATCAAGAGGCATTCTTTTAAACTTATTGACTTTTTTGTAACATCCAATGCTTTTATCGTTACAAATGGGACAATCTACCACACCTATTTCTGAGCAGAATAATTAGATAAAAACCCATACATAAGGCATTATGGCTTACGCTATTCTAACGGTCTAAAGGCAAAAATTTTGTCTTGCTTTTCTAACCTATTCAGATTATCATTCATATATTCACATGCTCTGGATGTTTAATATTGTTGACATCTGTTGTCTTGGCATAGTTCTGTATCGACTTAAAATAGCACCGCACTTGAGTCATCGCAAATAACCTAACAGTATCTCCGAATAGAAAACTTTGTATTTTGGATTCATAATTTTTAATACAGTCGTTCATCAAGGCAGTAGCAAGAATGAAGGATTGATTCTATGAAAAACAAGACAACACTTGGAACTTTACTCACGGTCATAATCTTACTGGGCTTAATGGCGCCGCTCGTTTCAGCCGAGACACTCATCAAAACAGACTTCGAACAGGAAAGCTTTGCAAAAACAGTCGACTACTTCGATTATGCCCGCGCGTACGCCACGCTCAACGGCATCCCAACCCCTGATGGATTCGACAACTGGCACGCTAACATGTACATGACTTACGTGAACAGCAGCGGCTTAAAACTGCTCTACGCTGGACTCGAAAACATAACAACGGACGGGTCAGCATACCTGAGGATACCCATGCAATCGTTCATTATGCACTACAAGACCAACAACCGCACCCGCGACGTCATAATGGCTTCCACGTTCCTGATGCTTCTGGCTTTTAACGAAACCACTGCTTCGCTTTACCCAGATTCACCCGACAGGAACGATGTGCTCTACGCGTCTTTCAGTTTAGGCTTCGACTTAAGCGCCTTAGGCGCCATGCTTCCTGCTCTCAACAGCAAAACAGAAATTATTCCACTAACGCACTCAGATGATAAGCTTCAATGGTCATGGGGCATGAAATACACCAACCTAACCGCGCTCTGGTGGAGAACATGGGTAGACCCCGACAACCCACACTTTGACAACAGTTGGCCTCTCGCCTTAACAGCCTACGACGAACTAACCTTCACATACACGCTAACGATTTCTCCAAGCACAGGCACCGCAACGCTACAAGAAAATCACATAATCGGAAGAATGCGCCACCTCTTCGTCGGCTTAATCCCCCTATTGTGGACGTACTATAACAGCACAGGCAACTACGGAATGCTCGGCAGGAAAATCAGCAACGAAACCATCTACGACTACATTCAGAACAACAACCTCAAAATGAGCATCGTAAACTTCCAAACATCCATCATGGCTGACCACGAAACCTACAGCGCAACACCAACAGGACAAAACGTTACAGACGAAGAAGCCCCAGTTACTGACACCTCAATAGACACGTACGCAGATGACGGCGAAAAAATCTTCAACGCCGACTTCGGCACCAAAAAACCCTACAAACTCTACAATTACACAGCTGACCCAACCGAAACCACGTTCAACACTTACGATTCAACAGCCCGCACTGCCCAGCTAAGCGGCTTCGCAGGCAACGCCGGCCTATTCGCATACCACATTGGATTAATGAAGTTCCTGCCCCTCGTCGTGGTGCACATGTACCCAGCGCTTTTCGCTAAAGCCAAAGAAACAATCGCAAACATGAGCAGAGCCAATTACTTCTACCTAATCGCCTATCCAGAATACAGCGGGTTCAGGGTTGAACATGACCCCACGTTCACCGCCTACATAGCCGCGGCGCCTTCTGCCCAGCCAACAAGCGGCGGAATTGACGGAGTAATCATCGTAGCCGCAATCATAGCCGTCGTAGTCATATGCGTCGCAGTAATCGTACTGAGGCGAAAACCGAAGCAACAGCCTCCACCGCCATCATAGCTTAATCCCTTCAACCTTTTTTTGGTAATGCGCTTGTTCTTTAAGATTTCATTGGCTGTTCTGTGGCTGCTTTAAGCTTACGCGCGGTCTCTTCGATTTCCTCAAGCATCTTGCCTATTTTACCCTGATTTTTATGGACAATGTTCACAAAGGCACTTCCCACTATGACGCCGTCGGCTCCATTTTCGATTATGCATCTCGCATGCTCGGGCTTTGAAACTCCAAACCCAACCGCCAACGGCACTCGCCCTCTCGTGTACGGAAGCACCCTTTTAATCAGCTGAATCGTTGAAGCTTCCAAGGTCGCTTTCTCTCCCGTCACACCAAAATGAGAAACAAGATAAAGAAAGCCCGAAGTGCACTCGACGATTTTACATAGCCTCTCAGCGGAAGTGGATGGCGCCGCAAGGAAAATCGTGTCTATCCCACAAGTTTCCGCTGCCTTTTTGTAATCCTCCGCCTCCTCCACTGGAAGGTCAGGAACCACTAGACCGTCAACCATACAGTTTTTCGCTAACCTAAAAAACTTCTCAAGCCCCATCCTGAACACTGGATTATAATACGTTAAAATCACAACGGGTACGCCGTGTTTTTTCCGAACTTCTTTAGCCGTCTCCAAAACCATCTTCGGCGTTGTTCCCGCTTTCAATGCGCGTACGCTGGCAGCCTGAATCGTTGGTCCATCTGCTATCGGGTCAGAGAAGGGTATTCCAAGCTCCAGAATGTCTACACCGCCGTTGATTAGCGCTTCAGCAATCAGTGGTGTGCATTTTGGCTCGGGGTCTCCGCCAGTCACGTAACCTATTAAGGCGCCGTTTCCCTGAGCCCTCAGCCTTCGGAAAACCTTTTCTATCTCACTCATATCTTCACCCCAAGATAATCAGCTACAACTTCAACATCCTTGTCTCCGCGCCCAGATAAAGTGACAACAATCGTTTCCTCCCGCTTCATTTCCCGAGCCAGCTTCATGGTGAACGCAAGCGCATGCGCAGGCTCCAACGCTGGAATTATGCCTTCATCCTGTGACAGCGCACAGAAAGCATTCACTGCCTCTTCATCTGTCGCCGTGACGTACTGGGCTCTCCGCAGAGTCTTCAGAAAAGAATGTTCCGGCCCGACTCCCGGATAATCCAAACCCGCAGATATGCTGTGCGTATTCTTTATCTGCCCCTCGCTGTCTTGTAGAACGTAGCTTAACATGCCGTGAAAGACGCCTTCCGCTCCGGCGCAAAGTGAAGCCGCGTGCTTGTCAGAATCTATTCCCTGACCCGCGGCTTCTACACCATACATTTTCACTTTCGGATAGTCCTCAAACGGGTAGAACGTGCCTATGGCGTTGCTTCCTCCGCCCACGCAAGCAACCAGCGCGTCTGGAAAGCGCTTCTCCTTCTGCATAATTTGCTCCTTTAGCTCGCGGCCGATGACGCTTTGGAAATCCCTGACCATCATCGGATACGGATGGGGACCCACAACCGACCCGATGAGGTAATAGGTTGTTTGGAGGTTAGTAACCCAGTCTCTTAACGCTTCGTTGATAGAGTCCTTCAACGTTTTGGAACCCGACTCCACAGGGTGCACTTCAGCGTTTAACAGTTTCATCCTGAAAACGTTAAGCCGCTGCCGCTTCATGTCTTCAACGCCCATGTACACTTCAGCCTTCAAGCCCAACGCGGCGCAAGCCATGGCCGTGGCGACTCCATGCTGACCTGCTCCTGTTTCGGCGATGACTCGTTTCTTGCCCATTCTCTTTGCCAGCAACGCTTGCCCAAGCGTGTTGTTAATCTTGTGGGCGCCTCCATGAGCCAAATCCTCCCTTTTCAGGTAGATTTTCGCTCCGCCTAGTCTCTTCGTTAAGTTCTCCGCGTAGTACAGTGGCGTTGGTCTCCCAGCATACTCTGACAGGTAGTATTCCAGCTCCTTTTTGAATCCCGAATCTTCTCTGGCTTGGTTGTAAGCTTCTTCCAACTCATTTACTGCTGCCATTAACGTTTCTGGGACGAAGCGTCCACCGTACTTTCCGTATTTTCCATCGATCGGATAACGGCCTAGTTTTTTCATGTTCTAACATCCTTCGCGTTTTTAACGAAATCCGCCATTTTTTTGGGATCCTTAATTCCCGGTTGCAGTTCAACGCCGCTGGAGACGTCCACAGCGTAAGGCTGAACAGCACGCACCGCTTCTGCGACGTTTTCAGGGTTTAGTCCTCCAGCCAGAATCAACGGCTTCGGGTCAATAACTTGCTTAACGCGTTTACTTAGTTCCCAATCGTGAACGATGCCTGTTCCCCCGTATCTCCCCTTCACAAAAGAGTCGAGAAGAACAGCGTCGAACATTTTTGACACCCTTGAGGCGACATCAAGAGCGTTAGCGAGATTCGCGTTGACAGCTCCTATTAAAAGAGTTTTTGGAAATTTCAATCGAACGTACACGGCGGCGGGTAGGTTTTTTCCGTGAATTTGAATGACGTCTGGATTCAGCTTTTCATAGGTTTCCGTAAGTTCGTCTAAGCTTGTTGGAACTGTGACCAGAACGCTTTTTACGAAAGGTGGAACCTGCCTGATTAGTTTTTCAGCTTTTTCGAGTGAGATGTTTCTTGGCGAGGTGGTTGTTCCCACCACGAATCCAACGGCGTCAGTTCCAGCCGCGGCGGCGGCATCCAAATCCTCTTTTCGGGTTATTCCGCAGATTTTTACCTTAACTGTTCTCATAGAGCCTGCACGAACTCCTTAACTTTTTCTTCAACGTTATCGGCTAACATTATGGCTGACCCGATGAGGAAGGCGTGGGCGCCACATTCACGCAGGAAATGAAGATCGGCAAGCGTGTTAATTCCACTTTCACTCACGACAATTTTTCCGTTGGCATCACTGTTTTTCAGGATTCTCCTCGTTACGTCCAGATTTACTTTTAACGTTCCAAGGTCGCGATTGTTAATCCCTATCAGATCCGCATCGCTGTTTACAGCAGAGCGGAACTCGTCTTCATCATGGGTTTCTAGCAGAACTTCGAGGTTTTTTGAGTGCGCTTTCCTTATCATTTCGTTAGCGTCACATTCGCAGTATCCTCTATCAAAGAGGGCTTGTATTAGCAGAGCAGCGTTGGCGCCGACCTTTGAAGCTGCTTCTAGCTGTGTAGGGCTTATGATTATGTCTTTCATGAGAATAGGAAGTTTTACTGCTTTCCGAGCGCTGGCGAGCGAATTCAGAGAACCTTTGAAATGTTTCGGCTCGGTCAGAACGGATATGCCTACGGCTCCGCCTTTTTCCATAGCCCTTGCCAGATTCTCTGCTTCCAAGTTTTTTCTGATGGTGCCTGCAGATGGCGAAGCCGCTTTGATTTCAGCGATGACCGGCACAGTTTTGCTTTCGATGATTGCTTTTTTCAAGCTGATGTGAGCTGTCGTGTTTTGGGCTGGAACTTTGTAGTAGCCCTTGTTTATTGTTTCCTTTGCGTCCCGTGCCAGTGCGTCAAGAAAGTCAGCCATACTTTGACTCCAACTCCTCAAGTTTTGACAGGTTTCCATCTGATGCTTTGATTAACGCTTTGAGTTTTTTGTAGGCGTTTCCGCTGTCGATTGATTTGCGGCTTAATTCCATTCCGTAACTGAAGTCTTCAGCTTTTCCGCCCACGATGATTCCCGCAGCACTGTTGACAAGTACTATTTCTCTTCTTGGGTCGTCGGTGGCGCAGTGTCCGTTCAAGATTTTGAAGAGAATCTCAGCGCTTTCATCGGGCGTCGTTCCTCTTATCTCCTCTATTCTGGCATGTTTGACGCCGAAGTCCTTTGGAACAGTTTCTATGGTTGTAACCTCGTCTTCCTTTAACCATGCAATGGCGGTTTTGCCTACCGTGGATATCTCATCCAGCCCATCCAAGCCATGGACAACCATTGCTTCTTCGCATCCAAGTCTCTGCAACGCGTGAGCTAGCGGGCTCGTTAGTTTGCGGTCGTAAACGCCGAGCACTTGAGCGTTAGCGCACGCTGGATTAGTCAATGGACCGAGAACGTTGAATATTGTTCGGATACCTATCTCTTTTCTCGGACCAATGGCGTACTTCATAGCTGGGTGAAAGGCTGGAGCAAACATGAACCCTATGCCCACTTGCTCGACTGTGTTCTGAACAGCCTCGGGCGTCATGTTAAGGTTGAAACCAAGTCTCTCCAGCACGTCGGCGCTACCACTCTGGCTGGTAACTGAGCGGTTTCCATGCTTCGCTATGGCGACGCCAGCGCCAGCAACCACAAAAGCCGCAGCTGTGCTAACATTGAATGTTTTTATCTTGTCTCCGCCAGTTCCGCAAGTGTCAACTAAACGACCCTTTATGCGAGGACGAATTTGGTGAGAGCATTCCTTCATAATTTCTGCGAAAGCTATGATCTCTTCGACCGTTTCTCCTTTCATGCGTAAAGCCGTCAAAAATGCAGCTATCTGCGCGCTTGTTGCTTGCCCTGACATTATTTCTTTCATGACTTCGCGTGATTCTTCGTAGGCTAGGTTTGTTCCGTCAATCAGTTTTTGTATGCTATCTTTGATCATTTTCATCATCTGCCGTCTAAGAAGTTTTTTATGATGAGTTTTCCGTCTTCGCAGAGTATGGATTCAGGGTGGAACTGCACCCCTTCAATGGGGTATTTGGCGTGGCGGACACCCATGACTTCTCCGTCGTCAATAGACTCCGCGGTTACTTCGAGGCATGAAGGAATAGAACGCTTATCTCCAACTAGCGAATGATAGCGTGTCGCCGTGAAAGGGTTCTGGACGCCCTTGAAAATGCTCTTCCCATCGTGTCTTATTGCGCTAGTTTTTCCATGCATAAGCCTTTTCGCAGAGACGATTTTGCCGCCGAAGGCGTAGATTATTCCCTGATGACCAAGACAAACACCCAAAGTTGGAACTTCACAGCTCACATGCCGCAAAATTTCTGTGCAAACACCGAAGTATCGGGTATTTTCAGGTGTGCCTGGACCTGGAGAAATCACTATTCGGTCGGGTTTAAGCTCTTTAACCTGTTTCAAGGTTACTTGGTCGTTCCTGTACACGATGGGTTCTGCCCCAAGTTCCCCAATGTACTGGACAAGGTTGTAGACGAAAGAGTCATAATTGTCAATAACGAGAACTTTCACGTTGTTTCTCCTCCAGACATTTGCAGAGCCTTCATTAAGGCTCCTGCTTTGTGTTCGGTTTCAAGCCATTCTCTTTCTGGAACTGAATCGGCTACTATGCCTGCGCCCGCTTGAATGTAGGCCCTGTCTTTATCAGCAAATAGAGTTCTGATGGTTATGGCGAAATCCGCGTTGCCATTATAAGAAAAGTAGCCTACAGCGCCTGCATACGGTCCCCTTCTACTCGGCTCAAGCTCTTCAATGATTTCCATTGCCCTGACCTTTGGTGCTCCTGAAACCGTGCCAGCTGGAAAAACCGCTCTCAACGCGTCGTAACATTCACAGTCTTCTTTAAGGTCGCCTACCACCTGCGAAACGATGTGCTGCACATGGCTGTACCTGTGAACTTTCATAAATTCTGGAACGCGAACGCTTCCGAACTTGGAAATTTTTCCCACATCATTCCTTGCCAAATCTACGAGCATCACGTGTTCAGCGCGCTCTTTCGGGTCTGCCAGCAGTTCCTTGGCTAATCGTCTGTTTTCGCCGGGTTTTTCTACGCATGGTCTTGTTCCAGCTATTGGAAAAGTTTCCACTCGCCTATTGTCAACTCTGACGAGCATTTCTGGGCTGGAACCGACGATTTGCCTGTCGCCAGCTTTAAGGAAGTACATGTACGGTGACGGATTTATTTCCCGCAGCGAGCGGTAAAACTCTATTAAGTCACCTTCAACGCGGAACTCGTAACGTTTAGAGAGGACAACTTGAAAAATGTCACCACTGACTACGTATTCTTTGGCTTTTTCCACCGCTTTCTCGAAGTATTCTTTTGTAACGTTCACCTTTGGCTGCTTGTAAGATAAAGCCTCGCAATCGCTGGAGTGCTTAATCAGCCTCTCAACTTCCGCGAAGCGGTTGTCGCTTGAATAATAGTAGAGTGCGCGCCTTTGCCTGTGGTCAAACACGATGCCGTCGTCAAAAACTCCCAGCTGCACGTCAGGAAAATTCAAGTCGTCGCTTGTCATTTGAGGGAGTTTTTCCCAGTAGCGAACTGCATCATAAGAGATGTAGCCGACGGCTCCTCCAACAAGCCTGAGCTCTTTATTGTGAACTGCGCCCTTAACGAGTTTCTTAATGATGAGCAGCGGATCGCTGACTTTTTCTCTGTTTTCTTCCCCAGTTCCTTCGTTGCAGGTTACCGCTTCGCCGTTCTTTATTTGGATGGTTAACCTCGGATCAAATCCTATGAACGAGTACTGCGCCAGCTTCTTTGGGCCTTCAATTGACTCGAGAAGGTAAGCGTTTTCGTTGTGCTCGTAGAGTTTTGAGAAGATTTCAAGAGGTGAGCGCGCAAAAGAGACTTTTTTAAACTTTAGCCTATGATTTTCTTCGAATGACGCGTGTGTAGTTGAGATTTCGGAGCCAAAGGCAATGCCCCATGTTATAGTACTCCTTAAGTTCTGAAGCTTACCAGAACGTCTTATTTAAGGCTTTTGAGTACTGAACTGTACATTAACCTTAAAACCTTACCTCAAACAACTATCCAGCCAATCCAAGTAGGCTTTTGAACCCTCAACCACAGGAAGGGCAAGAATCTCTGGCACTTCATAACTGTGCAAAGCCTTTACGGCTTCTGACAGCTTTTCAAACAAGTCCCTGCGCGACTTCATGAGGATCAAGTATTCCTCGGCTTTCTCTATCTTTCCAGACCAGCGAAAACGCGAATGGACAGGGCCAATTATGTTAGCGCATGCGATAAGCCTCGCCTCGAGCAATCGCTGCACTATCGTTTCTGCTTCTTCTCTGCTGGCTGTTGTAACCAGTACGATAATGTAAGAGTTCCTCAAACACTTCACCCGCGATGCAAAACACTGCTAATGGCTAGGTTGCTTTTACTAAAAAACTTTTACATTATCCCTACATCTAAAACAAGCGTCAAATTTATCTTCTAACAAGCCATAACATCTGTAAACATTCTTTCATTAAAGCAAAGGAGCGTTTGACTGTTGAAAACTGTCGGTGTAGTTACGCCAGGCGGAGACGCGCCAGGCATGAACGCAGCCATCCGAGCTGTCACGCGGATTGCCTATTCAAAGAATCTTCAAGTATTAGGTTTTGAAAGAGGCTGGGAGGGACTGCTAACAAACACGTTTACGCATTTGACTCCCCGCTCCGTAGGCGGCATAATACAATTAGGCGGCACCATGCTCCACACTTTAAGGTGTCCAGAGTTTAAAACCAGCAAAGGAGTTGAAAAGGCCGCGGAAACCTTAGCTTTAAATCGTGTGGATGGCTTGGTGGTAATAGGCGGCGATGGCTCGTTTAGAGGAGCTTGCGATTTGAGCAGAAAAAGCGACACCTTATTCGTGGGGATTCCAGCCACAATCGATAATGACGTTTTCGGAACTGATGAAACCGTTGGCTTCGACACTGCGGTAAACACGGCGGTAGCTGAAATTGACAAGATCAGAGACACAGCAGTATCCCACGAACGCATTTTCATAGTCGAAGTTATGGGTCGAGAAAGAGGTTTCTTAGCCCTGAACGTGGGAATCACCGTGGGTGCCGAAGTGATACTGATCCCTGAGAACAAATACAAACTGAAAGATATTCTTGAAATAATACGAGAAAACACCCGTAAAGGAAAAAGATCAGGAATAATAGTCGCTGCCGAAGGCGTCGGAGACAACAGCAAACTTGCTAAAGAAATCGAAACACACACGGGTTCAGAAGTCAGGTTATCAATTCTAGGCTATGCTCAAAGGGGCGGCAGTCCCACCGCGAGAAGCCGACTCTTAGCCAGCCTCTTCGCTGAAAAAGCCGTTGAATTACTATGCCAAGAACAAGGAAACAGCGTGGTCGGTCTGCAAAATGGCGCAATAACATGCACAGAACTGGAAAAGTCGTGTAAAACGCAGAAACCCATAGATCTGAGCCTGCTGAAACTGGCAGAAATGTTATCGATATAAATTTACCTTGCGAACTTTACGCAATTCAATCAAAACCCTGCACTTTCAGAGGAGAGATTCGTAGATTTTCACTGTTTCCTCAGCAGCTTTCCGCCATGTAAAGTATTCTAGTACTCTTTTGCGTCCGTTCTCGCCCCACTTTCTTGCTTTTTCAGGATTCTGCAGCACTTCGTTTATTCCCCAAGCTATGTCCGACGGGTCCTCGCCGTTGACGTGCACGCCGTTTTGGTCTGGGCCAACGCTTATCACCTGTTCCCTGAAACCTACCACGCCGCGTGCGCCTACAACGACGGGTTTTTCCATAGCCATAGCCTCTAAGCTGACTATGCCGAAGGGTTCGTAGGTCGATGGGAAGATGCACACGTCTGAAGCAGCGTAATGTAGAATTCTTTCGTTTTCAGGAACGAAATCAAAACGGTAGACAATCTTATCTTCGATGCCTAATCTATCAGCCGTTTCCACGATGTCCCTTTGTTGCTCCCCCTTGCCCAGAATCAAGAGTTTAGTGTTTGGATATTCCCTTAGAACACTGGGCATTGCTTGCAATAGGTTTCTCACACCTTTTACCCAAGTGAGTCTTCCTATGAAAAGAAGCATATTCCAGTCTTTAGGTACGTTATATTTTTCTCGAATCTCCTCTACGTCTTCTTTTTGGCATTTGCGCGAGTTGTAGCGTTCAGGATCCACGCCGTTCCAAACCACGCTGATTTCTGATGGCGGCCAACCATGCTTTATCAAGTCTTGCTGCATAGCGTAACTAACAGTTATTATTCTGTCTGCGTTCTGAGCCATGGCCCCTTCTATGTGCGACACCACTTCAGAACCTTGCCCGCCGCTTCTTCCCCATTCAGTACTGTGAGTGTGGAAAACCACGGGAATTTTTGATTCATTCTTAATCACGAGACCTGAAATGCTGCTTAGCCAATCATGCACGCAAACTATATCAAAATTACATTTTTCTTTTTTTATTAATCCGTTGAGGAATTTTGTTGCGCTCAGAATGTTGTAAATAAAAATGTCATTGAAAAGTTTAATGTTTGTGCCCCATTTTTTTAGGTCATCAACTACGAAGAATGGAAAAATATTGCTTGCATCCGCAATCAGAGGTCGATGAACTTCGACGCCTTGTAGAATTTCTCTAGTTTTCAAGTCGCCCCCGTTAAGCGTGAAAACCGAAACGTCGTGTCCTATGTCCACAAATTCGTGCGTTATGTATTCAGCATAGGTGCCCAAACCACCAACAAGCTTGGGCGGATATTCCCAAACGAAAAAACCAATTCTCAAAGTCGTCACCTTAAAGATATCTGCGATTCTAACTATCCTGGAATCATATTTATAGCTTCCTTCAAAGGTTACGAGCCTGAACAAAGTTTCTGTAGCTTGCTGTAACGGAATCTTGAGAAACCCAAGCTCTGATGTGAAAATTCCTGTTGGAGGGGAGAAAGCTGTTACCCATAGAGTTATAAAAAAGAAATTTCATCATCAATTGAAGTTAACGCATTTAAGATTTGAGACAGAATGGCTGCACCTGTTTCTTACAAGATTACCACCGAAGTTCCCGCCAGTTACATGGAAAAACTAGTTGATTTCATTCACAAGCAATACCTGCTTCCACAGAAGCAACGTTTCATGAACGTTTCCAGAGAAACAACAGAGAGCGGTACTTTCCTGTCGTATGTGGTTCTTGGTTCGCAGGGAAAGCAACTTCTCCAAGTCGAAGTCAAGGGCACTAAGCCGATAGAATTGACGCTAACCCCTGTTAATGGACCAGTGTCCGCCACGGTTATTGAAGAGGCAAAACAGGATGTTGTTATTGCCGTGCAAATATTCGAGGAAAAAGCCAGAAAAGCAACACTTTACTTTGCTTGGAGAGAAGGCGAGGACATAGTTCCCGAAGTGGTCAAAAAGCAGGAAAAGTCTTTAAACCGATTGTTTCTTGAAACTCAAATTCTCTTTTTCATTGTATTCATAGTTCTGGGTATGTTGATTTTCGTGGTCATAGCCGAGCTGTATCCTGACATGTTCTGGATTGCGCCTATAATACTAATAACGGTGCAGTTTGTTTTCGTCTTCTATTCCGGTAGTTTCATTGCAAGGACTGCTGATTGGCACATCACTGAAGCAAACCCCATAATACACTTTCTAGAGTATCACTTACCGATAGGAGCGCACGACGATTTTAGGCAAACTTACTCTGCAGATCAGCTGGTAGCAATAAAGAAGGAAGTCTACGATGAGATATTGGCTAAGCGAGGTGAAATTGACTGCGAATCTGCACAAAAAGTCTTCGCGGAACATGGCATCGCCTGCCAACCAGAGAATCTGTCGGCGAAAAAAGTGAATGTGTACGAGCTTGTGAAAAAAATCGCAGACAGATTCGGCTTTCCAATGCCTAAGATTGTTGTGTCAAACACTATGGTTCCTAATGCTGCAACTTCTGGTCCCAGCCCGAGTCGCGGCGTGGTTTTGATAACAACGGGTCTTCTTGTTCAGCTTGAAGAGGACGAGGTTATTAGCGTCTTGGGGCATGAGTTCGGTCACCTTAAAGGGCGAGACCCTCTTATTCTTTACGGGTTGACTTCTGCGGAATTTCTTCTCAGGTTTTACGTACTATTTCCATTATTTCCCTTTATCTTCTCCTCTTTCCTGTTCTTTGTTTACTTCTGGGCTGTGATGGTTGTCATATTCTTCATTGCCAAATTCTTTGAAGCGCGAGCTGATCTTGTATCGGCTATTAAGATGGGCCAGCCCGAAGTCTTAGCTGGAGCTCTTGAAAAAATCGGCTTTCAAAGACTGCTGTATGAAAGGACGCCGTCCTTCCGCATACAAGAGTGGATAGGTTTAGATCCTCACCCGCCCATATACTTCAGAGTCAGTCGCCTAGAGAAACTTAAGGTACCCGTAAAAATAAAGCATGCATTAATCCAGTCTATCAAAGATGTCACGTCAGGATTCATCGAAAGCTTATGAGCAAGCGCCACGTCTTTTAATGTTATCCATAATCGTTTAAGAGTACGGCATTCGGTTTCTCGAAAACCTTATCTTTCGTTTTAGTTTATTTCTGAGTAGATCATAACATTTCTTGGAGAAGCATTACCTATGAGTTATTCTGTACAACCTATAACTCCCGAGGAAAAAGACAGACTTTACCAGAAGTACGAAAACAGATTTCTCTACACCAACAAAGCTGAAATATATGGCTGCTGCGTGAAACTGCTAACCGAAATAGAATACGTGAAAAACCAGTGGGAAGACAACTTCTACACAATGAGTGAAAGCGTCAGGTCTCATGGAAGACTCATCGTGCTTGAAGAACCTGACCAACCAACGACCATCAAATATGATTCTTACACGAAAACCGCTTTCCTGATTAACGTTGACTATTATGGGTGGATAAAGAGCATAGCGTTGGCAGTAGCGGGAGACATCTTAGAAGACGAACACAGGATTTATTCAGTCCACGGTGCTGCCATAGACGTAGGCTGTTTAGGCGTTTCTATAATTGCGCCTTCTGGAACAGGCAAGACAACTCATTCATGGGGATTGCTGCGCATGGAAAATGCAAGGTTAATCTCTGATGACTGGTATTTCGTGAGGCTTTCCAGCCGCGAGCCTTTAGCGTTTGGTTCGGAAAAGAACTGTTACATCGAAGCCGACATCGGCAAAATCTGGAATGAATATGAGCGCCTCGTGGATAAGGCACGTTTTGACCAAAAAGGCAGGGCGGTAGTGAACGTGCGTTGGATTGTGGGAAGCGGAGGCGTCATTCCAATTACGACTATGAGAAAAATAATCTTGCTGAAAAGGGAGCCTCAAGACCAAACCATAGTCACTAAGCTAAGCACGGGTGAAGCGTTGCAGTACATGGTGGTGCATGATTTCTGCAACCCTCACCAACTCGTAAGAGACAGCAGAAAAATTGAGCTTAGAAAAGAGTTCTTCCGAAGATATTTTGAACAAACAGATGTTTACCTCGTGAACACCATTGGAACGCCGCAGGCGACACAAATGGAAATTAGAGCAATCCTCTCTGTGAAAGAATAATGTTGATGCACAAAAAAGAAATAGAGCATCAGAACAGAATAAGCTCTGTGACTTAACGGAGGAAATCTCCTGCATTGAAGCTGCTTTACGTGGTCATAGACGGTATGGGCGATTTACCAATTGACGCGTTAGGGGACAGAACCCCTCTGGAGGCTGCTGAAACCCCTAACATGGACTTTCTTGCCAAAAATGGGAAAACGGGGCTAATGTATTCGGTTAGAAAAGGCGTTGCACCTGAGAGTGATGTAGCTGTAATTTCGCTTTTGGGTTACGATCCTTTCGAGTACAGTACAGGAAGAGGAGTCATCGAGGCGGTGGGCGCAGGCATTGACATGAAGGACGGCGACTTGGCACTGAGATGCAACTTTGCAACTTTAGGCGAGGGGAACACGATAATTGACCGACGCGTGCGAAGAACCCTCACCACAGAAGAAGCAACTGAACTAAGCAAAGCCGCTAACATTGAAGTGAAACTTGAATCGTACCCAACCACGTTTGAGTTCAAGAACACTCTGGGTCACCGCGCCGTTCTTGTCATAAAAAGCAAAGGAAAACACCTTTCCAGCAACATAACGAACAGCGACCCAGCTTACACCGTAATCAACGGCATCGGAGTAGCCACGCACAATGTGGAAATGGTTCTCAAAAAGTGCGAGCCAACAGATGACACAGAAGAAGCGCGAAACTCTGCGAAACTCGTGAACGAGTTCATAGAAAAAACCCATAAACTCTGGGAAACCCACGAAGTAAACAGAAAACGCGCCGCAGAAGGAAAGCTTAAGGCAAACGTGGTGCTCACAAGAGACGCGGGGCACCTTTTACCGAAACTCTTTAACATAAACGAAAAATACAACGTTAAATTTGCCGCGCTTGCAGACATGACCACTGAGAGGGGGATAGCCGAACTCGCAGGCATGCACGCATCTCTTCTGCCTCCGCCATCGGACGATCTTAAAAAAGACTGCGAACTAAGAGTAAAGAAGATAATGGATTCGTTGCCGCATTACGATTGCCTTTACATTCACCTCAAAGGTCCAGATGAACCCGGTCACGATGGCAACTGCCACCGTAAAACCGACGTAATTTCCACAATCGATCAGCACTTCTTCGGGAGATTGCTGCAGGAAATAACGTTGAAGGACTGTGTTATCTGCATCACGGCGGATCATGCGACGCCTTGCAGTTTGAAGGTTCACAGCGACACTCCAGTTCCCGTGCTTATATCAGGCGGCAAAATCAAGGATGACAAAATTTCCAAATTTTCTGAAAGGGAATGCAAAAACGGGAGTCTAGGCGTTTTGGACCGCGGTTGCGAGTTGATGCCGAAACTCATGGAACTGCTAAGAAAGTAGCAGAGATGACAAGTGTTAGGAGTTCTTTTATCCGAAGAACACGCTTGCTATCTCGTAGAGCTCTAGGTCCACGGTTTTTCTCTTGCCACTAACCTCTTTTAACGCGACAGGCACTATTTTGTTTCCTTGAGTGCCTACTAAGTATCCGAACTTGCCCTCATGAACAAAATCGATGGCTGCTAAACCAAGTCTAGTGGCCAAGATTCTGTCGAAAGCTGTTGGTGTTCCACCGCGTTGAATGTGCCCTAAAATCACGACGCGCGTTTCAGTGTCCATGCACTTCTCAATCTCCTTTCCGAGGTAATATCCTACTCCTCCCAAGCGTGCGTGGCCAAACTCGTCCACGCCGTCGCTGTAGACTATCTCTTTTCCGTCTTTGGGCTTCGCACCTTCGGCGACAACTATCACACTGAAGTTCCTTCCTCGTTTTTGTCTGCTTTTGATGTATTCGCAGATTTCAGCCACGTCGAATGGTTTTTCGGGGATCAATATGATGTCAGCACCGCCTGCGAGTCCCGATTCTAGCGCTATCCAGCCTGCGTACCGTCCCATGACTTCGAGGATGATTACCCTCTGGTGGGCTTCTGCTGTGGTGCGAAGCCTGTCGAGCGCTTCAGTTGCTATCGAAACCGCTGTATTGAAACCGAAAGTGTAATCTGTTCCGCACAGATCATTGTCAATCGTTTTAGGCACGGCTACGCATCTGAGTCCGAAGTCAGCTAGCTTGTGCGCTACGCTTAAAGTGTCGTCGCCGCCGATGACGATTATCGCTTCTATGCCCGTCTTTTTCACGTTTTCCAGTATTCTTTCAACGCCCTTTTCAGCCTTAAACGGGTTGGTTCTTGAATACCCCAAGATGGAGCCCCCGCGAGTAAGGATAGCTGTAATAGCTTCCTGATCTAGCGGCATGAATTCACCTTCAAGCAGTCCGCGCCAACCATCTTTGATGCCTACGAATTCATCGCCGTACTGCTGAAGACCTTTTCTGACAATGGCGCGAATAACGGCGTTGGTTCCTGGGGCGTCGCCGCCTCCGCTTAATACTCCAATTTTCATCTGCTTGCGTTCTCCTACGCTCTTCCTGAGCTTCCTAACAACCGCATCTTGCTTTTGGCAACCTCTTTCATTGCTTCCTTGGCTGGACCTAGAATCTTTCTGGGATCGAATTCTTTAGGCGAGTTTGCTAGGACTTCGCGCACAGTTGCCGTGAAAGCCAAGCGCAAGTCGGTGTCGATGTTGATTTTGGCGATGCCCATTGAAACGGCTTTTTTGATTTGCTCTTCTGGTATGCCTTTCGCGCCGCTTAGGGCTGCGCCGTATTTGGTGGCTTTTTCAACAATCCACTGAGGCACGCTTGAGGCTCCGTGCAGAACGAGCGGAATGCTAACTGTTTCGCTGATGAGTTTTAGCCTTTCTAGGTCAAGCTTGCCTTCGCCTTTGAATTTGTAAGCTCCATGCGATGTGCCTATTGCCACTGCTAAAGCGTCAATTCCTGTTTTCTCAACGAATTCCACTGCTACTTTGGGGTCGGTTAGGATGGCTTCCTTCTCTTCCACGCTTCGTTCTTCTATGCCGGCGATTTTTCCCAGTTCAGCCTCAACCGAAACGCCTTTTGGATGCGCAATACTCACTACTCGCTTTGTTAAGGCGACGTTTTCGTCAAACTTCAAGAAGGACCCGTCTATCATGACCGAAGTAAAACCAGCGTCAACACATTTTGCTGCCGTGTCGAAGTCTTCTCCGTGGTCAAGATGCATGGTCATGGGCACTGGTGCGAGTTGTGCGGCTGTTTTGACAAGGCTTGATATGTAGGCTAAACCAGCGTACTTGATTACGCTTGGCGTAATTTGAACTATTACGGGCGAGTTCTCTTCTGTTGCCGCCTCAACTATGGCTAACGAACTTTCTAGGTTTTGGACGTTGAAAGCGGCGATGGCGTAGCGGTTTTTTCTCGCAGGGACCATCAAATCTTTATTTGTAACAAGCATTACGTTTACTCCGTGTTCAAATTAAACATGTGCTCAGATTATTTAATATTTCTGAGTACCACTTGCATGGCAGGCTATGCTGTTACAATAACATCAGCATTTCATCCACTGTTACGATTTTTATTCCTCTGAATTCTCTCATAGAAAGCAGGTGGTTATCTCCTGATACTATGTAGTCGGCTTTACCATCATAGGCTGTCCTGAGAATAATGTCATCAGCAGGGTCTTCCTTCACTACCTTGAACCTAGATTTTACTCTGACTATTTTGGCAACGCTTCGCGTAACTGTCAGAAAGGCGATTATGTCATCCTCGCCAACGTATCTCCTTATCCTTGGGTCGTCAGCGACTTTAAGGAACTCTTCTAAAACGCTTCTGGACAGAATCAGAACTTCTTCCTCTGCTATTTTAAAGAAGAGTGCCCTTGGCTTTCCAGTTTTGATGAGAGCAGATACCAATACGTTTGTGTCGAGTACAATCTTCATTCCATGACCTTCACATGGAAGCTCTCTTCTTTCTTCTATAGTCTTGGATTATCTCGTTTATCTCTTCATTAGTTAGTTCGCCATACTTTGCTACTTTTTTATCTATCCTTCTATACATGGCTTCCAGTTCTTTCGCTATATCTGGCACTTCAAGCTTCTTCATAATCACTGCATCTTGATAACCGTAGACGAGAAGTTTCGTCTTTGGTCTTATACCCAGCTTCTTCCTTATGGTATGAGGTATCACGACTTGACCTTTTTCACTGACCACTGTAACGTCTGGCTTTTCGTGTCGAGTCATGAAATCACCAGGTGTATTCTTACTTTCTTACTTTAAATAGTTATCTCCAAACTGAGAAATGGGTTCAAATCTTGCTTATGATTTCTCGAAAAATCACTAACAAGAAAAATCGGAGCGCAAGGTTTACATGTGCACCAGCAGAACTATGTTTTATGGGTTCTCTATGACTTGCTACTTTAGACACCTTGGCGAGATTTTTAAGAAGGCTGGGATAGAGGTTACTCCTCAAAATAGGCAGGAAATCGACAGGATTATTCATGACATTGTTGGCGTGGATTACAAGAATTGCCCAGCTGCTTGGAGGCAGGTTAAAATTCGCGTAGCGGAAGACGAGACTGGCTTTGTTTCAGTGTTGAAAAAAGCGTTGAATAACCGAAAACAATGTTAATTCTTTAACAAATGTTACTGTATTCTCGCAGCAACAAAAACGACAAAAAGGCGCTTCCATACTCTTTAATAAGAGACTGAAGAAACACGAAAGTGAGGGAACAGACATTTACACGCGGTTAATGGTTTTCTCAGATGGCGGCGCTAGAGGTAATCCTGGACCAGCCGCCATAGCTTTCATAACCCTCTCGGAAAACGGTCAAATCTTAATGGCGAAATCGCGTTATATAGGCTTGCGCACCAATAACCAAGCTGAATACGAAGCGTTAATAGCGGCGCTGGAATCTGCAGTAGCGCTCAATGCTGAGGAAGTAACTTGCCACATAGACAGCGAACTAGTAGCCAAGCAACTCATTGGAGAATACGCCGTAAAAAATCGCGAGTTGAGGAAAATGTGGAACAAAGTCCAAGAATTAAAAAAGCACTTCAAGAAAGTCAGTTTCAAAAACGTGCCCAGAACCAACAATCAGATTCAAAAGGTAGACGCGCTTGTCAATGAAACATTAGACGCCACATCTAACAAAACTTGAGGTGTACGAGAATGAGCAGCGCTCCTGTTCTCCCGACGTATAAAGGCAAATGCAAGGCTTTTAAGTGAAGTACAAAAGCGACGACTGATTGCATTTAGCAAACGAGATTAATCAACATCCTTCAATTGTTTAGTTATATAAGAGTACAAAAAATATCTATGAGCTATATATAGAGTCTGAAAGGATTCGACAAGAAAGCGGTATGGCTTAATGAAAACAAAGGCATCAGAAACAGAAAGGGTTTCTAGAAAACCTGAGGAGGAAACATCAATCATAAGGCATAAGGCAGATGGAGTGAAGAGACGCTTGTTTCGGCGCAAATTCACCGATACTCTGAATGCACTTTCGTCGAAAAAGACAGTAAAGTACGCCACATACCTCGCTGCAGTAATAGTCTTCTTTGCACTCATCTTGCTTCCTCCAATAATTGGAATTGTGATTAAATGGAGTACAACCCAGCAGGTTTTGGAACAGCCCGCGCTTATGGGGCGAGCGCTCAACGCGGTCGCAAACTCTTTCGTGGTGGCGTTACTTGTTTCTGCGTTAGATGTTTTGGCTGGGATTCCGATGGCATGGCTCATTACCCGTGGAAAGTCGAAATGGTTGAGCGTTCTCGATACTCTGGCAGACCTGCCATTTGTTGTGCCAACCGCAGCGCTGGGTTATTCGCTGCTGCTTTTCTGGAACGGCCCACAGGGTATATCTGGCCTTTTTGGCGGCTCACTAATTTCTACCGGTTGGCTGCTTGTCATGTTACTTCATTTCACATTCTCATATCCTGTAGTCGTTCGGGTTTTAGTTGGGGCGTTACTGGATTACAAGATGGAGTATGAACAGGCCTCAAGAACTCTAGGTGCAGCGCCCTTCATAGCATTTCGAACGGTCACATCTCCAATACTCAAGCCTTCATTGATAGCCGCTTTTATTCTTTCATTTGCGAGGTCCCTTTCAGAAACTGGGGCAACATTCATAGTTGCAGGAGCCTTCGAAAACGGACCAGTTTTCATTCAAAACATGAAGAACGAGTTTTCAGGCTCGGCTCCAGCCACATACGAAGGTGCAACTGTATTCGCGAGCGTAATACTAATAATCATATCTTGCACAATCTTTGCCTTAATTCGCATTTTAGGTCCGCGACTGAAATTGCCGTTTAAGGGAATTTGGCCCGTCGCCGAGAGAAAACTGAGCTACTCAAAAGCCGCGTTCTCCAGAAACAGCGTTACATTGATAGTTTTCGTGGCAATAGTGCTGATTCCAGCTCTTTTCGTGGCGTTACCAGCTTTTCAGGCAGTTTTCACGGGAACTCTGTCCGCGGCATTTTCGGGTTCCGGCGTGTGGAGTGATTATTGGCAAAGCTTGTTGCTTTCATATGGTCTTGGAGCAATTGTTACGCTTCTCGGCTTTATCATCGGTTTGCCAATGGCAATATTAATCGCAAGGAAAAAACTCGGAAAATCACTTTCAGCGTTGCTCGACATTCTTGTTAACATTCCGCTGATTGTTCCATCAATAGCTTTGGGCGTTTCCCTCAAGTTCTTTTGGAAAGAAAGCTTTCCTTTCATGCCAGAGTTGCTGTTGTTAATCTTTGCGCACCTAGCAATCACGTATCCCTATATTGTGAAGTCAATGTCAGCAGCATTTGAGCGAATAAGCATTGACATGGAAGAAGCAGCAAGAACTCTGGGAGCCAAACCTTTCAGTGTATTCAGGACGATAATTTTTCCACTGAGTAAATACTCTATACTTTCAGGGGCGATCATGGTTTTTACGCGAAGCGTGAGTGAAACAGGCGCAACAGTGGCTGTGGCGACAAGCCTACGCACTGCGCCTGTAGTAATAGTTGACTGGGTGAAGGGAACCGTTCCAGCCACTTCATTGGAAATTGGATTGGGTTGCGGTCTTCTTGTGTTGCTTTCTTTTCTAATCCTGTTCTTACTGAGGCTTGTGACAAGAGGAAAAGGGAAATATTGACATGGCACTTTATAACTCGCAATATTACACTATAAACCTGAAAAGGAAGCTGAACAATGCCTGATGTCCGCGTTGTTAACTTAACGAAGAAATTCGGAGAAATCACGGCTTTAGAAAACGTTAACCTGCACATACGTGACAAGGAGTACTTTGCCCTGTTGGGTCCCAGCGGATGCGGTAAAACCACGTTGCTGAGACTGATCGCAGGATTAATTGAGCCAGATAGCGGTGAAATTTACATCGGAGACAAGCGCGTGGACGACGTTCCGCCTGAAGACAGGGATATCGGGTTTGTTTTTCAGACCTTTGCTTTGTTTCCGCACATGACCGTTTGGGAAAATGTACTCTACGGTCCCAAAGTTAAAAATTTTGACCTTAAAGAGGCGGAAACCATAGGCAATGAAGTGCTTGAGCTAGTCAAGCTTCATGAACGCTTAGACGCCTTTCCCAACGAGTTAAGTGGTGGTATGATGCAGCGGATAGCGGTTGCACGGGCGCTGGCAGCGGGAGCCAAAATCCTGCTTCTTGATGAGCCGTTGGGGCAGTTGGACGCCAAAGTACGAAACGAAATAAGATACGAAATGAGAAAAATGGCTAAAGATTTGAACTTAACCGCTATTCACGTTACACACGATCAGTCTGAAGCCATGTCAATCTCGGACAGAATAGCCGTGATGAAAAAGGGGAAAATCGTGCAGGTGGGAACGCCGCAGGAGCTTTACATGCACCCAGGCAGTCTGTTTGTCGCGCACTTCATCGGCGAATCCAACTTCTTAGAAGGCTCAGTTGCTGACCGAAGCGATGAAGATTTAGAAATAGAACTCCGCGGCGGCATCAAAGTTCATGCAATCGGCGAAGGTGTGGGAAAAGGTGAAAGAGCTGTTTTGGCTATACGACCTGAAATCTTCACCGTGGAACGAGGAGTGCACAAAAGCGAAAACGCCCTCATAGGCAAGATAGAGAAAATCACTTTCGAAGGGACATTGGTAAGGTATGTGATTAGGCTTGAAAGCCAAGACTCCGTTGTGGTTGTTAAGCCTTCACTGGCGGAAACATGGATTGCTGTTGGGACAAAGGTTACTCTAAGTTTCGCATCAGAAAAAGCGCATGTTTTCGCATACCCAGAGGCGGGGTTAATGGCAGAAACATCTGTATAATGAAGATGGCGGGCGATCGCTATAAGACAAAATCAAACGTAGATTAACCACCAAAAGCCTTAAGTGTGGCAGGTAATTTACATGTGTTGTCTAATGAATAAGGTGTTGAATTAGTTTGGCTGTTGAAGGATTTTTCGAAAGCAAACGACAACCAGTGGAAGCAAAAGTCGGTGAGTTGACCCCTGCTTCAAGAGCGGTCAACGTCACAGCAAAAGTGGTTTCAAAAAGCGAAATCAGAGACATCCCTCTGGGAAGAGACGGATCAGCACATCGTGTCTGCGACGCACTAGTTGGCGACGAAACAGGCAGCATTTACCTGACTCTGTGGGACGACAACATCGGAAAAGTGAACGAAAACGACACCATACGCATAGAAAACGGCTACGTAACTCTGTTCAAAGGCAACATGCGCCTCAACATCGGCAAATATGGAAAGCTGGAAGCCGCAAAGGAACCATTTGCAGGCGAAGTTAACACCGAGAACAACGTGTCCAGCAAGACATACGAGCAGGAAAGACGCCCATTTAGAGGAAGAGGCGGCTTCGGTGGCGGTGGCTACGGCGGCGGTGGCGGCTACGGCGGCAGAAGAGGCGGCGGCGGCTTCAGGGACCGCAGAGGCGGCGGCGGATACAGGTAAAGATACTAGCTTCGAAATATAGAAAACCCTTTTTTTCTCGCTTTTTTATAGTGTCCAGTTAACTTTTTACTTGATTTCCTCACATTGTTCATTTGGTCTCAGGCTAATAAAACTTAAAACATTATGCATCAGATACTTTACCGCTTAGAAGGAGAAAACCAAGTTGGTTGCAGAGAAAGGAGAAATAAAACCCACTGTGGAAGAACTGTTAGCCAAAGCCAAAAAACCAGCACAGTTAGCGCCATCTATGCATAGGTTCTACGAGGGCAAAGTCCAAGTCATGCCCAAATGCGCCATAACAAGCACAGATGACTTCGCAATATGGTACACGCCAGGCGTTGCGGCTCCATGCAAAGAAATTCAGGCAAATCCAGACAAGTCTTTTGAGCTTACGAATCGTTGGAATTACGTTGCCGTAGTCACAGACGGCACACGAGTCTTAGGCTTAGGCAACATCGGACCAGAAGCAGCCCTGCCCGTGATGGAGGGAAAAGCACTGCTGTTCAAGTACTTAGGCGGCGTGGATGCATTTCCAATATGCCTAAAAACCACTAACCCGAAAGAGATAGTCCGCGTTTGCGAGCTTCTCGAGCCGTCATTCGGCGGCGTAAACTTGGAAGATATAGAGAAGCCGAAATGCTTCTACGTTCTCGAAAAAGCAAGAGAGCGGTTGCAGATTCCAGTTTGGCATGATGACCAGCAGGGAACCGCCACCGTAATCTTAGCAGGCTTGATAAACGCCTTCAAAATTGTGGGCAAGAAACCGCGCGAAAGCCTCATAACTCTGATGGGCTCTGGAGCAGCCAACATCCGCACAGCCTACGTGCTAATAAAATGGGGCGTTAAACCGGGTAACATAATAATGGTTGACACCAAAGGCGTAGTTCACCCAGACAGAAAGGACATAACAAAAGAAGAAGACCCGTGGAAATACGCTTTATCTCAGAAGACGAATGCCGAGGGCAGAACAGGCGACACGCCTGAGGCCTTTAAATGCGTAGACGCTGTGGTCGCCGCGTCAAAACCAGGCCCAGACACCATAAAAAAAGAGTGGATAAAAACAATGGCGGATAACGCCGTGCTTTTCGCATGCGCCAACCCCATACCCGAGATATGGCCTTGGGAAGCCGAAGCGGCAGGAGCGCGAATAGTGGCAACGGGCAGAAGCGACTTTCCCAACCAAGTTAACAACAGTCTGGGGTTTCCAGCCATCTTCCGCGGAGTGCTAGACGTGAAGGCGAGAACGGTTACGGATGACATGTGCATAGCAGCAGCGCAGGAACTGGCGAATTTCGCTGAGGAAAGAGGCATGCACGAAAAAGATATTCTGCCGAGAATGGAGGAATGGGAAGTTTTCCCTAGAGAAGCTGTTGCCTGCGCGCTTAAGTCAATTGAGCAGGGAGTAGCCAGAGTAAAGCCTAGCAAACAAGAGCTGTATGAGCGAGCTTCGGCGATAATTAAGAATGCCCGCGAGTCAACTGAACTGCTTATGAAACACGGTTTGATAAAGCCGCCTCCATCTGAAGACAGCCTTTTGAAATAGACCTTACGTAGCCACAAAATTCTTAGAGCTTCCCAAAAAGGAGAAAGTTATTTAAGCGGTTCCATAGAAAATGGATAAGTTAGGGATAAAGACATGCGTTTAGATTATATGCTATACGGGTTAGCTGCAGTGTTTTTCCTCATAACCGCAGTATCTTTCGTTATGCTCACGGAGCAACCAAATGAAAGGAACCTATGGGTCGTAGGAACGGTTGTCTTGGGACTTTTATCTATTGGCTTGGGCTACTATCAAAGACCAAAAGCTATAGTAGAAGCGCGCCAGCCAGCAGTGCCCACACCTCAAGTAACGACGGTGGAAGCTCCGAAAGAGGAGAAGGTCGAAGCTGCTATACAAGCAGCGCCAGTAGCACCCGCACCCCCACCATCAGCAGCGCCAACAATTGAACTGACACAGGTGAAGGGCATAGGCGAAAAGAGAGCTGCGCAACTGAAGGCGCTAGGCATAAACAGCGTTGACGAATTAGCAGCAACCTCAGCAGAAGATATAGCGATGAAACTGAAAATTTCTCCGAAGATTGTTGAAAAATGGGTTGCAGGCGCGAAAGAGCTCGTTAAATAAAGGTTGCAAAGAGGACAAAGCTGCGAAGTTTATAAGGGCAGTAGTTTCACTATATTTCTTTTTTCCAAACGTTTGAGGGCGTCCAAGAACTCGTTTTTTTTCTCCCCAGCGAAATTCAAATTTTGCATAATGTCCCTAACTGGCACTTCTGTTTTCCCGAAATTTTCATGCCGCTTGTAAAGGTGTCGAACAATAGACTTTTCAAGCTTTCCGCATCGCCATGTTGTGTTGCGTATCAAAACAACTATTGTCTTCACGAGAGTCTGCTCTTTTTTCTGGTGTGGCAAGTCCCCCAGTTCTCCCCCACCAACATAGCCTAATTGCGGCAATATTTTTAAACGTTTGTGTTCAAAATATGGCTAGATGCTTCAAGATTAAAGGTTGAGCTGCAAGTTTTACTGTTAAGTTGGCAATTGGAAGAGTGTGTTTCTCACGTTTCCTTGAAGACGGGAGATTAGGTTGCGGTGAGGCGGTTACAAAGTTTTTTTAAGATACAAGCCGTGGGCGTTGCCATAGTATTTTTCGAGTTTGTCCACTTTTTTGTATCCGAGTTTTTGGTAAAGGTTTGATGCTGCAACATTGTCTTCTCGCACTTCTAAACGGCATTCTTTGACGCCTTTCTCCTTGAATATTGCTTCAATTTCGTGTAGTAGTTTTTGCGCTATTCCTTTTCGGCGGTGAGAAGGTTCTATGTCCACCGTGAGTATGTGTCCGAATGGCATGTTTCTTCTGATGTCTATTCGCCCTATTGCGAAACCAGCTATTTCGCCGTTTACTCGCGCGGCTAATCCGATGGCGTTGTAATCGGTCAGCAAGTAGGCTATTTGCTGTTTTGTGAATGCTTCCTGTTCAAAGCATTGTTTTTCTATTTCGTAAAATTTGTCCAGAAACCTTACTGATGCGTCTTCAATCTTTATCTCCATGCTTATCGTAGAACAAAGAAGTGGCAAGGGCAATTTAGGCTTTTTCCGTTACTTTGCGGTTTTTCGCAGGAGTTTAAACTATGTATTTGTCTGTTTCTTCAAAATCTTTTACGATTTGCATGACACGTTTTGGGGCGTTAATGGCTTCGAATGGTATGTTCCTGAGCAGAACCCATGGCGTCTTCCTTGCTGTTACTGTGGCTGTGTGTTCTTCGCCGAAGCTTTTTCGTGCAACCGCGATGACCATGCGTCTGACTTCGACTTCTGAATATTCGCCTAGCGCGTGCAAATACTCATGCAAGAGCAGGTTGTAAACCAAAGTGTTCACCACGCGTTTAGAACTAATTGAAGTCTCAGTGATTTCGACAAAGGTTCTGTTCAAAACGATGTTGTTCGTCCCAATCGGGTGATGTGCGCCCAGTTGAAGCGGTAAATCGTCAAGAAAGAGCATCATGCTGCCTCTGCGTTTGCCCAAAGAAAACTCTGCCGTGCCCTTGACGATTCGCCAGACTTCAGCGTAACTCTTAGCTGTTTCTAGGCTGTTGCGGAACTTATCGGTAAAAGAAGGTTTGCCTTTGCTCAAGGTTTTCGTCTCTGCAAGGAGTGAAATAGGTAAAATCTCACCTTTAAGCGCATAGCTTCGATTATGGCGGAAAGAGCTGGAAGGTCAATAGGCTGACGGAGAAGAAGCACAGACCAAAGGAGACAAACATGATTTTATTGCTATAAAGCAAGCTTCTTGAGTCTTGAGAGTATAGCACCTCTTTTCCTTTGGTGTCGCTCTGCAAGCTGAGAAGCTGACAGCCCATTCCGATATCCTAATGATAATTCCGCATCCTCGGTGTCTGTCCACTTTTCGTATGCTCTTGGGTGTTTTTGTCTAATCTCAGATACGTTGTAAGCTTTCTTTTGCTCCGCGTCTTTTGAGGATAATTCAGTTATAGTCTGGCGAATTGGCATTGAGACTTGAATTATTGGTTCATCGGAAATCTCACAAAAGTATGCCTTGCCAGTTCTTTCTGAAACATTTACCACAAACTTTTTCTTAGCGATGAGATTTTGGAGTTTGTTTGTGTCTTTCAGAGTGGTTATCAAGCTTAAATCATGAATTTTTCTACGAATCTCAAAAGCAAACTCGATGCCATTCCTTGATTTCCACACCACATCAATGTAGCTTCTTCTGCCCTCTTTTGTTAAATCTGGGACTCCATATTCCATTATTGCGTAAAACCCAAGTTCCTTTCCAATTGACCAAAGTCGTCTTTGGGCAAGATTATGAACTCCTTTTCTTGGCTCTACTTCACCAAAAAACTTCGCTAACAGTACGCCATCTAGGCTTAGCGATAACTTGAAACCACATGAGGGACAATACTTGCATTCAGCTGATACGTTCTTAAGGCACTTTGGGCACGTTGCCATTTCTTTGAGAGCCTCTCGTGAAATAGTAGCATCTGTTAGTTTGGTATTTTAGTTTTGAGAATTACAGGTATTTATCCTCGAATAAGATGCTGTGTTTTTTGTTGTCAGGCAGAAGTTCAGCCTATTTATAGTTTCTTTATATAAGGGGGGTATAGTCTTTCCCGAGCACATCAGGGCACTAAGCCTTAAGCCAGCACCATAAAGCACAGCCAGTGACTTTCAGTAACCAGCAGTAACGCGCTGTTACCAATTTGCTTCTGCAAACCTCCACGTTTCCCGCGCTTTCACCATGATTAGAAAACCATATGATCCCTCATCACCTAGAATCCCCTTGCTTCGATTTTAGAACAAAAACAGATAAATGATAAAACTGCCAATGCTAGAATCAGCCAAAAGGAGGAAATCACGTGGCAAGCATGCTTCTTGTAAGAGACATCATGTCCAAAGACGTCAAAGTAGTCCGAACCGACACAACCGCCCAAGAAATAGTAGCCACCATGAACAAGTTCGACATAAGCTCAATAATCGTCGTCCAAGGCGAAAGACCAGTCGGCATCATAACAACCCGCGACATTCTGATAAGACTGGTGGAACAGTGTTTGGCACCGAGAGCCTTGACAGCAAAACAAATCATGACCAGCCCACTAGTGACTATAAGCGAATCAGCCACCATAGAGGAAGCCGCCAGATTCATGGCAAGAAAAAACGTCAAAACGCTGCCAGTCATGGACAACAATAAACTTGCTGGCATAGTGACCTTCACGGACATCGTGTTCAAAGTGCCCACACTGCTCTCGCTACTCGAAGAACTCGTAAGACCGTACCACCGCACCTACTGAACAAGCCAACTCTTTTTCTCAAAATTCAGGCTTTGATTTGCCTAGTTTTTGTGCAAGGCGTAACTCTATGCATAGCTCATAGGATATTACTATGAGGATTGTTTTGCCTAAAAGAAGTGAAGAAACTGAAAACTGTTTACGAGTACGATTTAGCTTTAGTTGATATTTGAAAACAAAAAACGCATCTCGTTGGTATCACCAGCCTATAGAAAAACTTAAATGCCAAACAGAATAGAAAAAAAATTGAATTGGGGAGTGAAGCATCAAAATGAGTTTTGGAGATTTTCTGGTTTTTAAGAAATTTATAACGCGTATCTTTATGAGCGTGATATACATAATAGGCGCTTTTATCATCACCATCCTGTCTTTGTGGTACGTCTACCAAGGAGCTTCAGCATCTTCCTATTACGGAGTTTCATTAGGATTTTATAATGTAATTGTGGGTTTCATTTTACTAACGTTTGGAAATCTCGCTTGGCGATTATCTTGTGAGGCAATAGTTGTAGTTTTCAGTATTCATGACAGGCTTGTTTCAATTGACAACAAACTTGGTTCAGGAAATCCACCTCCACCTCCAGACGCTGGATATGGTCAAGCTGCTCCACCAGGACGTGCGTTTTTTTCACCGCCCCCTGCCTATCCTGAAACTGGCGTTCCCTTAAGGCCGCATATGAAGAAATGCGTTCAATGTAGCGAACAAATTCCCGTAGCCTCAGAAGAATGCCAATTCTGCGGCGCGAAACAACCGTGATATCCTAAGAAACCTTCGAGGATCATCAGCGAGCAACCTTAGCATTTCATTGAAAAATAATTTGCGCGGCACTAATTTCAGTCAACTCATTATTTGAAAAAAGAGAAATTTCGGTATAAATTACAGTCTGAGAACGATGACTCCCGCGCTACTTAAAGCGAAATCGCTGTTTGCCAATACGCTGTGGCTTGGCTTGCATTTTCTTAGAGTTCGGGTTTTGGTTTGCCTAGTTTTTTGTTTAAGCACGCGCGGATGAAACCGTAGTATTCGGGTGAAGGCCTGCCGGGGCGACTTTTGAATTCGCCGTGAAACTGCGAAGCAAAGAAGAA
>Ga0209323_10000076_pt1 | contig 53908 bp, 37 predicted proteins | sample Rifsed19ft2_FD_184014 | JGI IMG/M metagenome (GOLD analysis project Ga0209323, IMG submission 184014) | Soil microbial communities from Rifle, Colorado, USA - sediment 19ft 2 (version 2) | ecosystem: Environmental > Terrestrial > Deep subsurface > Rock core/Sediment | place: Rifle, Colorado...
AAAGCAAGGGGGCGAGAGGGGGTTGAAACTTAGATATAGTTGTGACTACAAATTATGTAGTCGGATGCTTGAGTTGCAGCCTTCATTTTGATTTGGGATAGACCGAACTTAAAAACTTTCTAAACTGAGCTTTGCCATTGGCAGGCTGAAATGAAGAAGGAGGTGATATCATCGAAAAAAGGTTTTTGGTAGAGAGGTTTTTAATTTTTATTTTTGAGAAAGGAGGGAATTAAATGGCTATTACGCGAAGAGAATTTTTACAGTACTCTGCTGCGACTGGCGCAGGCGTCCTGTTTGGCGTATTCGACCTCAAGCCGATTGTAGCCTATGCCCAGGCCAACCCACCGGTATGGACAAGCGAAGCAATAAGCATTGGCCCGTATTGTTCAGGCGGATGCAGTGTTATCCTGGGATGCGTTGACGGAAGTCAGATTTCAGGCGGACAAGCCGGTAAAAAATATGCTACATATGTGCAGGGACACCCTGATAGCCCTATCAACAGGGGTGGCCTCTGCAGCAAATGCGCCTCTTCTGCCCAGTTAAGCACCATAGTATCTAACGATTCCGGGACGAGAGTCCCGAATCCAAACAGGGTAACTCAGGTTCTCTACCGTGGTCCAGGTCAATCGAGCTGGATAACTAAGACATGGGCGCAAGCTATGGGCGAAATTGCAGCAAAAGTTCAAGCGACGAGAGACGGAGTCGGAGGATTTGAAGACATAGTTGGGGGTATCACGGTTAACCGTTGCCCTAACATCGGTGTTCTTGGTGGTTCTTCCCTGAACAATCAGGCTGCTTATCTCATGTCCAAATTATACAGGGCTCTTGGAGTTGTCTATATGGAAACACAGGCCCGTAACTGACACTCCTCAACTGTAGCGGCTCTGGCAGAGTCGTATGGAAGAGGGGCGATGACAAACCACTGGGTTGACCTCAAGAATGCGAATGTACTTCTCATCATGGGGAGCAATGCAGTTGAGAACCACCCCATAGCATCAGCGCATATGTGGAAGGCAAAGGATACGAATAATGCAACTATCATCCATGTTGACCCGCGCTTCACGAGAACATCAGCCAAGGCTGATATCTATGCGCCGATACGTTCAGGAACTGACATTGCTTTTTTGGGCGGCATGATCAGGTGGGCGATTGAAGAGTGGTATAACTCTGGAAAGACAAAGTATCTTAACCAGAAGTATATTGAAGATTGCACCAATGGCTTGTTCAAAGTCCATGCTAGTTTCGAGACCTGTCGTGACACAGATCATCTGGGACTTTTCTCTGGCGCTGTTTCGGGCTCAAATCCAGCATACACATATAACACAACTACCTGGGACTATCAATATGATACTGACACTGGTACCACACCACCAATTAAGAGGCCGTTCAGAGCAACCTCTCTTGATGATCTGACCTGCGTATTCCAGAAACTTGCTGAGCATTACGGTGTAACTTTCATAGGTGGGACACCACCTTACGCAGACCTTTCAAAAAGATATGACCCTGATTCACCGTATTCAGTCGCGTCTGTGGAGAAGATATGCGGTACACCTGCAGCACTTTTCGAACAGATCTGCGAAGCTTACATTGGCGGCACCTATGCTGATAACAAGGCCGGCACAATGCTCTATGCAATGGGCTGGACGCAGCATACAGTAGGCACTCAGAACATCCGTTGTGCTTCCATTCTCCAGTCACTTCTCGGAAACATCGGAGTTGCTGGTAGTGGCATTGATGCCCTGAGAGGCTGGCACAATGTTCAGGGTGCAACAGACCATGGTGTCCTTATGCACCTGCTGCCCGGCTATCTGGCTGCACCGCCGGCTTCAGCGGACTATTCTACTCTCGGCACTGGACCTATGGACGCTTCCAATACCTACCTTAAGATGCAGATTCCTCTGGCAATGGATCCTGATTCCCCAACACCTCCACAGAGTGCATACTGGTGGGGTATATTTGCAGGTCAGTATAACCGTGCAAGGTATATGGTCAGCTTGCTTAAGGCATGGTGGCCAACTGACAAATCCACATTATTACCATTAGATCCACAGGTCAGCTACTCCTATCTGCCAAAGAGGGCTGGAGACTCCAGTTACCTGTCACTCTTTAATGAAATGGCTAAACCAGCAAAACCCATCAAAGGGCTCTTTGTCTGGGGGTCAAACCCGATGGTTATGGGTCCTGATCAGAACCTGGAAAGGTCTGCAATGGACAATCTCGACTGGCTGGTTGTTTGTGACTGCTTTAAGACAGAGACAGCTGAATTCTGGAACAGACCCGGTGGGCCTGGCCCAGTATCGATTGCCACAGAGGTATATCTACTGCCCGGTGCAGTATTTATGGAGAAGAAAGGATCAGCCTCAAACAGCGGTCGTCTAATACAGTGGAGGGACAAGGCAATTAACCCTCCGGGAGATGCAAAAGATGAAACCGAAATTCTTGCTGATCTTGGAACTGCTATTCAGGGACTTTACAGTAGTTCTGGACTGTCAAAGGATCTTCCCATTAAAAATCTTAACTGGCCGTATGATACAACCGTGTTAGGCTCAGACCTGATTGAAGGAGTGGCAAAGGAAGAAAATGGTTACGCACTTGTAGGCTTTACAACTCCTACTATTGCAGGAGCAACTGCGACATACAATGCAGGTGATCAGATTGCCAACTTCTTCCATCTTGATTCAACTGGAAAGACAGCATGCGGTAACTGGCTCTTCTGCGGAACGTGGCAAAAGCCGCCAGCAGGAGCAGGTGGGACAGGCAATATGATGAAAATGAGGGATCCCGTTGACTACCATCCATACCAGATTGGTATCTATCACAAGTGGGGCTATTCCTGGCCGATCAACAGGAGAATCATTTACAACCGTGCTGCTGTTTACCAGAGTACAAGTGGCACAAAAATAATGGGACAACCTCTCAATCCCAGCAAACCTGTTGTCTGGTGGGATGGTACATATTACAGTTTTCAGGACAGTGGAACAGCAACCGGTAGCAGTACTACCACTCTTATTGATACTAGTAAGACATGGGGTACTAACGCATGGGTAGGAAAGAAAGTTTATATTTCTGCCGGGACTGGATCAGGACAGGAAAGGTCGATTACTGCTAATGATGCTACGACACTCACTGTAAGTCCTGCGTGGGTTACTGTTCCCGGTGTTGGTTGTTCATATACGATAAGCGGTGCAAAGTGGAACTGGAATTACAACAATGTTGCTAAAAACCCAAATACAAATCCAAATGATGTTATTGACGGATTTGGAGTTAACTCACCAACAGTTACCCTGCCCTTCATCATGAACAGGGAAGGTGTTGCAAGGTTGATGGGTATTAAGGCCCTTGCTGACGGACCATTCCCCGAACACTATGAGCCCTGGGAAACACCTCTGACAACGAACCCGTTGACAAACGGAGCAGGCCCGTTATCCGATCCTGTGGTTTTCAGCTATGGAAAGATATACGCATCAGCGGGAGATCCAGCTTATCCATATGTGTGCACCACATACAGACTGACAGAACACTGGCATGGTGGTGGGTTCACGAGGAATTGCCCGACACAGTGTCAGCTTATGCCTGAACCCTTCATCGAGATAAGCGAGGAGCTTGCAGCGATAAAAGGTATCAGCAATGGCGCCAATGTGCTTGTGACCTCAGCACGTGGCAGCATCACTCTCAAGGCGTGCGTGACCAAGAGGTTTAAACCTTTTGTCATTGACGGCGTAACAAGGCATCAAGTCGGTATGCCGTGGCACTGGGGATGGAAAGGTGTCTGTTCTGGTGCAAGCGCAAACGTACTAACACCATTTATAGGTGATGTCAGCACAAGAATTCCTGAAACCAAGGTATTCCTTGTTAACATCCAATTAGCTCCCTGAAAGGAGGTGTCTAAATGTTAGGAAAAAGAATGGTAATTGATACATCAAAGTGTACAGCCTGCAGGGGCTGCATGGTTGCCTGTAAGCAGTGGCATAGCCTCCCAGCGGTGGACACCGAATTCACAGGGTCCTATACGAATCCACCGGATCTTACAGGTGCTGATCTGACCGTTATACAGTTCACCGAAGCAGAAGTGGCAGGTAAATTAAGGTTCCTCTTCTTCAATAACAGGTGCCGTCACTGCGAACAACCAACGTGCAAGGCGGCTTGCCCTCTCAAGGCAATCAAAAGACAGCTGAATGGCATTGTCAGGATCAATCCAGATAAATGCGATCCTTCTCTCTGTTCCACTGAAGATGTTAAACCATGCCAGGAAGCTTGTCCCTTTAAGATGGACGGAGGTTCTTTATCACCAATAGGGATTCCCAAAAGAGAATATGTGAAAGACGGTAGCCCCGTGTCAACGGTCATGAGGAAGTGCGACTTCTGTTACAACAGATTCACAAGTCTCGAATTGAAATCTACGCCCTTTGTATCTACTGACGGGAAAACCAAATCAGCATTACCTGCTTGTCAGGTCACCTGTCCACCTGGAGCAATCATGTCCGGCGCTGCCGACACGATGAAGAGAAAGGCTAAAAAGAGGGTTGAGTACCTGAAAGCCAACGGGTACCCGAATGCGAATGTGTATCCCGCAGGTCTCCTGACACATGTGCTCTGGGTTCTTACTGAGGCTCCAAGCGTATATGGAATTGTGCCTGCATAAAGGCAGGTTGGTTTTAGAAATTTTGGGAGGGCATCAGGCCCTCCCAAATATAAGGTGAGTAATTAGTTGTGGGGACTGTCGAAATGTCATGCTGAACTTGTTTCAGCATCTCCTCAGAGTCTTGTTTCAGCATTTCGATAGGGACTATACATAGACCCTGAAATAACCCATGAAACAAGTTCAGGGCGGGATTCAGGGTGACAGTTTAAAGAGGGAGACCTAATTGCCAAGAAAGAAAAAGTCAGACACCGAAGCAGAGAAGATCAAAAAAAGAGCAGCGACACTTATCAAGCAGCGGCCAAGCCATAAAGAGGTTCTGGAATTCTATAAAGACGTTGTTACAGAACAGTATGCAATAAAGTCAAAGGTAAAGACATCCCCATTGGATATTAATGAACAGAATTTTAAGGATAAAATCATTGAGGGGTTTCCCCTGCTCGAAAAAAGAGCCCTTACCCTTGATATTCCTTCAGCTATCAGACTGTATAAGAGACTGTGTAAAATCATGAGCCGCAATAAAAAGGTATCACAGGATATTGAGCGAATAACCCAGGCATACAAAAACAAAGAAATTGATTTTATGAAATTATTTAAACAAACGGATTCTGAAAATGACGATTACATCACTGCCCTCTCGAAAAAACTGGGGGTCAAGGAAGACGTTCTTTTATTTCTTGCAAGAAACAGCGTAAAACCTATTTTCGAGGCATATGCAAAGGAACTCGGTAATTATGTAGATCAAGAAAGATGGTGGAAGGGTTATTGCCCAATATGCGGCTCAGAGCCTTTTATGGCAGAGTTCAAGGAAGAAGGAGCACGGTTTCTTGTCTGTTCATCCTGCAGTTATGAATGGCGTTTTAACAGGCTGAAGTGTCCATTCTGTGAAAATGAGGAGCATGAAAAGCTCAGATACTTTTATACCGAGAAAGAAGGGAGGGCGTACAGGACAGATGTCTGTGAAAAGTGCAAGAGATACATAAAAACTATAGATACAAATGAATTAGGTGAAGACGTTATTCCTCTCCTTGAGGATATCGGCACTCTTCATCTCGATATTCTTGCACAGAAGGAAGGATATACAAAGGAAGGAAAAGCTTCTGGATTGACAACAAATGCGTAAGAAAAGGACAGATGTCATGCTGAATTTATTTCAGCACCTCCTAAGAACAACAAAATATGATGAGACCCTGAAACAAGTTCAGGGTGACAAAATTACACTGTTAGGCATTTTGCTTTGGTTGAAACATTTAACTGGAGGTGAAGTATGAGTAAAAAATATTTAGTTTTTATACTTCCGCTGATTGCCTTGATAGCAATAGGCATTTTCAGTGGAAACGTTTATTCTCTCGGCCACTTTGGGATTGGCGGATCGGTGGCTGATTGTAATATCTGCCATGATTTTGCAGGAGGGTATTATAACTCCCCTGGTCTGGGCAACCTTCGCTGGGTAAAATCTCCTATCGTGTACCCCAACGTAATATCTCCCAACGTGTATTTCGTCAGCTTTTCAGGCCCTGCGAACAGTGGAATATTGGCGGATGCTACCGCGCCGATTAATGGGCCTTGCGAGGTATGCCACACAACAACAACATATTATAACAACACAGGTACAGGGACGAGTCATTTTCCTGGCACAAATTGTACAGCCTGCCACCCTCATTTCGCCAGTGACATAGTGAATTATTTTGAACCTCGCTTTATTGGTTCCCAATCTCACACTACCCATTTTGATGACCCGAAAGGTCCGCTGCTCGGAAAAAGCAATTGCACTTATAACCTCGGTGGGTGCCACAATCCATCCGACTACACAAAGTTTGGGCCGGATCCAGGCCAGTCAAAGGCCGCCACGAATGTCTGTGACCCTTGCCACAGCAAAGGCGGTGCTTATGACGGAGTAGATGATGCAGTTATTGGAGCAAAGCCCAACTGGACTGACAGCATCTACAAGCCTGTCTCTTCAGGTTATCCTACCGAGTTGCAGGATGGAAAAGAAAACTGGTGTGCCGGCTGCCATGATACCGGTACTTCCATTATTTATAGTGTTGCTGCTCCCAATGTAATGGGTGATATCGGGGCAACCTATGGCTACAACGTAAATGGCCATGGACACGAAGGCGTCCTCTGTGCTGACTGTCATGATCTTGCAGTGCTCCATACTGATGGAAACGCAAGAACCTACGCAGCTTCAGCATCACCGAACAATTACAGGAGCGGCTACCGTCTCAATGAAAATATGGCAGTCCCGCGGAATGGACAAGCGCATCCTGCAGCCTTCAGGCTCTGCACCAATTGCCATATCTATGCGGAAATTACCGGTCCAACAAGCAACTTCAGGGACGATCTTAAGGCAAGGCAGTATCATGAGATGCATCTGAACTGGTGGCCTGCTTTCATCTGTGCCGACTCTGACTTTGACGGCACAGGCTGCAGCTCAGGTACCTGTAAAGATTCTGCTATTACCTGCATTGTCTGCCACAACGTTCACGGAGCCAAAGGCAACCATGTGATGGTCCGCCATGGAGAGCTGATCAGCACACCCGGCACTACGGATAAAGTCCCTGCCCTGGATTTCCACTGGTACAAGTCAGACGGTACAACGCAGACACAGGTTCCGGAGGAGAGCCTCTATGGAGGGCTGCGTTGCGGGTTGTTACCTGATATTTCAAAAAACCGTGTATGCGCTGGTTGCCATCCTTCTTATCCTCCTGCTTACGAAATAAAGTGGTACCGGACACCGGGAGGGCCTCTGGGAGTGACTGTTGATTCTGTGTGGACAAGCGATTATAGCGACCTTCCCAAGACAACATTTGCTGTCGGGGAGCAAATCCGCTACCATGTGCGTTTTACAATGATAGGAGCGGCTCCTACCTATTTCATGAAGAGTCCCGGCGAAACTTCAAAGGCGGTGAATACATCGGGCGCTGCATGGACAACAAAACTCCCGAAGAACGCCACCCTTGCCCCGGACACCTATGAATGGACATGGGATAAAACAATCCCGGCAACGGCAACGCCCGGATCAGGTGCGAAGGTAACGATCAAGATTAATATGTGGGACTCCTCTGGAGGCACACTGCTCGACACAGATAAGAAAACTTCAAACTTCAGCATAGCGCCGTGATGATGGAAAAGAACTTGAAGATTGATATCTCAAAACAGTTGGGGAATGTAACCCCACCCAACCTCCCCTTATTTAAGGGGAGGAGTGAGGAGGGGTTATTCTCCCCGAAACAACTGTTTCCAGTAGATACAAAAATTAGTTGTCCTGAGTTTTTCCAGGACAACAGGAAATGTCAGATAAAGGCTGACATCATTATAAAAAGGAGGGAGGTGAATCAAGAAATCAAGATCAATAGGGCTTTTAGGAATGGAGGCTGCCAGCCATCCATAGAGTTTTGGATGCCGGATGTCTGTGGCATATCTTTTGCAGAAAATTATTTCGCATCCGGCCATCTTAAAAAAACCACTAACACTATTATGGAGGGAAAGGAGGTGACAGTTTCGAAGGAGGTGAGAATCATTTATGGACAGAGGTATCAAAAAATTTCGAAATTTACAGAAAGGAGGTGCAACAGTGAATAGTAAAAAACTGTTGTGTATTGCTTGTTTGATTTTTATTGTTTTAGGCATTAGCGCAACTCTCTGGGCCCAAGGCGCAGCCTATAACAGGCCCAACCCGGCAATGGACTATGTTCCTCAGGAAATAGGCATTTACGACACCATGTATTATGAGCATGCCGAGCACAACTGCAGGAAATGCCACGGGAACAGCACAGCAGACAGACACCACGGTGTCCCCCAGGTGGTGAGGGATCATATCTGTATTACATGTCATCCGACATGTACATCAGGGGTTGATCCTGACTGTGAAAACAATATAACCATTCACAGGAACTGTCTGACAACTGACTGCCATAGCTGGGCCGATGTTCAGTTTGGCAATCAGAAGTGGCACCATAATACTGATATGGCAGACTCTGAGAACTGTATTGCATGCCATGACCCTAACCTGATCGAGGAGATTACCCCGTTCCGTGACTTTGAGATGTACCCGCCAACAGTGGTAACTCCTACACCATTTTCTTGTGAGAACTGCCACTGGGAACAGAAGCCTGCTACTTCCACAGGTAACGCAAATATCCCCGGACATCCGTCAACTTATTACCACGAAGATGACTGGGGGAATCCTATAACGTGTCCGCCAAACGGCCAGAACTGCCTCTGGGAGTACGGCAAGGGCATCTGGAACAACATGGATACCCACCACATGGATTTTGTGGGTGAGGTAGCAACTGAATGTTACAAGTGCCATTCTACAGACCCGGATAATCCGAGCTGGGATCCTACTAATCCCGAGCTTATCCGCTACTGCCAGATATGCCACAGCATGAGGACGTTGCATGATATAAACCATATAACACCGCACGTTGCTGATCATGATGGTTGGAGACCTGTAGGTTTCCATGCTGGCGGCGGCGGAGCTAACCCAACAACGTATGCAAAGTGGGGTCCAACGCCTTATACGCCTCAGGTAAACCCAGGCTATACCGATAATATGCAGTGCTTTGGCTGCCACGGCGACGATGTACCAGACTGGATAGCTGATCCTGTGTGCGATCCGGCTATTGACTCAATCGAGCCTATTGCAGGTAGCTGCGGTATGATCGTAACCATAAGAGGTACTTGCTTTGGTGAAGAGCATATTGACGGCAGAGAAGTGAGGATGCAGTTAAAGCCCCTTCCAAATCCGTGGGTTAACGTGCCCATTCATGCCTGGACAGACACTATGATCGAGATTGAAATTCCATGCTGGACATTTACTCCAGGAAACTATAATGTCCAGGTACAAACGGAAAACGGAAACAGCAACAAGAAAGTATTTAGCGTAAAAGGTCACCCAACTCTGCTCAGTATCACTCCTACCAGCGGAGCATGCTCTGAGTGGATTACTCTTACTGGAAATGACTTTGGTAATGCGCAGAACCAGTGGTTGGATAACGTACCTCACTACTACGGTGTAAAACGCATTGTGGATTTCGTTGCTTCAAATGGTGAATTCACTGCTACTAACTACAGAAACTGGAGCGATTCAAGCCTTGAAGTGAGGGTCTATAACTGGTTCAAGGATCAAGTGGATACATGCTCGATTAATCCGCTCACAGGTCAAAACAGGATGGAGCGCAACTTTGTCCAGGATATCGGAGATGAAGCTGGAGATGTTGACACCACTGTCACGTGCGACAATACTGATCCACTTTCAGTTGCAGACGAGTGCGCGTTAGAGCCACTTATTCCTCGCTGCGACTGTTTCGCTATTGGTACTTACAGTATCTATGTAAAAGCCATCTACTACGGCGATGAAGATGGAAGCGGCGGCCTGAGCTGCGGCGATATCATCTACCAGGTTGAGATGAGCGATCCTCGGTACTTTGAGCTTACCAACGAGCCGTATATCTTCAAGCTCAATCCAAAACAGGTCGTAGATGATAATATACCGCCATTATCGCTTCTGAAGGTCTACGGCGGGAACTACGGACCGACCAAGGAAGTAGGTGATGCTGTTCGCATTGGGTCTAAGGCACAGGCAAATAGCTTAACTCTTGGTCTTGGCACAGAGCTGGCAACCATCAAGATCTGGAGCGATGCCTTGATAAAGACAAGGTTAAAACCGAACCCGGACTCATGGAGAGGCAAAACCAAGTACGTATGGGTTGAAAAAGACGGAATGAAGAGCAATTCCAAGCCGCTCCATATCCTTGCGCCTTAACCTTAATTAAATAAAGGAGGAGGGATTTCCCCTCCTCCTTTTAAAAAGTTGTCACCCTGAACTTGTTTCAGGGTCTCGAAAGGATTAGATGCTGAAATAAATTCAGCATGACAAATAACACAAAATATGAAAGGAGGGAAAAAGTAAATGCAGAGTATTAAAATTACTCGTCGTCAATTTCTGAAGTGGTTATCAGCATCAGCAGCAGCTCTTGGACTGACCCAGACTGATTTGCTGAAGCTGGAAAAACATCTTGAAGCTGCAGTAACAGGCTGTAATGCCGGATTTCCGCTGAATGCGCTGATTCCGGGACATCCCGGTACATTAGCAAGAGTCATCTGGATTGCAGGCGCTGCATGCTCAGGATGCCCTACCTCTCTGCTCAACTATATCGCTGATACTGCTGATCCGGACCCGGTTCTCAATGCTATTGCTAATAATGCTGTACCAGGGCCTGTTAGTGGTCAGTATCCGCTTGTTGATGTGGAAACTCTCTATCCAGTATCCTTCCCGGTCCCGCCCGGCGATATTGACATTGCAGAAGTAGTGCTCGAGATCATTACCATTGATTATTCCCAGATTGTCATGGCTGCATCCGGAGACCTTCCGAACCAGCATCTTATGCAACTGCGTGATGATGGCGGCTATATCCTTCTTCTTGAGGGGACAATCCAGACCGCTTCTAACGGTCTCTACTGCCGAGTCCTGGATGTGCCAGGACACCTTCCAGTTGACCTTACTCTTTGGGATAATCCTGCTACTGGTGGTCCTTTTATGAACAGATATGTTGATCCTGACCTCGGGCCTCGCACAGATCTCACCATGGCAGGTGCAACCCTCTGGCTTGCACAGAATGCAGCGGCAGTCGTTACCCTTGGGACATGTGCAGCCTATGGTGGAGTGCCTGCTGCAAAGAAGAGCGTAACAGGCGGAATGGGAGCATACCAGTGGATCAACATGGTGAATGGCATGGGCAAGCTTATGCTCAATGTCCCTGGCTGCCCGCCGCATCCTGACTGGTTCATTGCAACCGTTGGCGCAGCGCTTCTGGAAATACATGGGTTAATTCCTGGTATCCTCTTCAACAATCTCGACACTTCCAATTGCCTGACTGTTAATGGCAAGACAATGCCGAGGCTAACGTACACAGGAATCTATCACTCTGACGCTAACTATGTATTCTGTCAGGATGATCCAAGGAGAGATTTGGGTTCTGCATTCCCACTCCTTGCCTGCCAGAGGACAGCAGCCAATCCAATAGGGCGTTGTATGAAACAGAAAGGCTGTAATGGATATCGGGCAGGGCCACCGCACATCAGACCCGACTGCCCGACCCGCATGTGGAACCCGATTGAAACCGGTGGCATTCCCGCGCTGAAGAAGAACAACTGGTGTGTGTTGAACAACATGCCATGTCAGGACTGCGCAAGTCCGGGTTTTCCTGACTATGCTTCACCGTTTTACGAACAAACAAAGGGTATCTGGAGAGGATACTCTTATATAATTCCACCAAGTTAAGGAGGTGATAAAGAGTGGGCAAAATATTAATTCATCCTGTAAATAGAATGGAAGGTCATCTGACCATCGACGCTCAGACAGCAGGTGCCGAGAGCGGCGGTGTCCGTGTAACTGATGCATTTCTCAAAGGGGAGCTTTACAGAGGTTTCGAGCAGATCCTGATAAAGCGTGATCCGCGCGATGCAATGGTACTGTGCCAGCGTATATGAAGCGTCTGACCCATTGGACATGGGAGCGCTGCGTCGCAGTGCATCGGAACAGGATTTAGGTATCAGGTACATCACGAAGATAAAAACGTGAATCCGCTTCTGAGGCCTCTGAAAAACTGGACCAACAAACCTCTGCCAGCGAATGCTGCACAGTTGCGGAACATCATCCACGTGTCAAACCACATAATGTCACATATTCTCCATTTCTATCACCTTGTGGCTCTTGACTATGTGAACCCTCGCGTTGTTGTCGGTGGAACGCCAATAGCAATCGACAGGCCATTCCTCTGCCCGAGATATGACGACAACTACTACATCAACACGGCGAGAGTATTGATGACAGCTAACTTGTTGAATGCATTGGTTGGAAGTCCGCCTGGTCCACCTCATCCTGCAGTTGCAGCATTAGCAGGTCTACCCGGTTTTGGAGTAGACCCTGGAGGAGCTGTAAATGCCTACCTCGTTGGTCAATACCTAAAGGCACTTGATATCAGGAGAAAATGCCATGAGATGCAAGCCATCTTCTCTGGAAGGGCTCCTCAATGCTCCGGCTGGACTCCTGGCGGTGCAACAGCATCGGTGACCACGCAGAACATTACTGATGCCAATGCATTACTCGCTCAGGTAAAGGCATTTGTGGGCGAGCCTACAGACTTCGCAACCGGTACAGCAGGGACCATGATGTTTGACGTGGTTGCAGCAGCACACCTCTTCCCTGAGTACTTCTGGATTGGCAACAGTTACTCAAACTTCATGGCATTCGGCTGGGGTGAAGAGGCAGGAACGATTTCTCTCACTGGTGTTCTTGGGGCAATTTTCACTCAGATCAGCAATCCAGACAACAGAGCCTCAAGGAGAGGCTGGAAGACGTCTGCTCTTGCTGGTGCACCGGTAAATGCTGTTGACATCATGAAGATTGGCGAGTCTATTGCCGGTTCAAGGTACAACAAGACGCTTGGCGGGCAATACCCCGATTCAACTAACTTCAAGCACCCGTGGTCTGGCCAGACCAAGCCAGTGCCTACCAATGAGTATTCATGGCTCAAGTCACCAAGGTACGACGTTGGATCCGGCAACTATGAACCCTTTGAGGTTGGGCCTCTTGCAAGAATGGTCGTGCAGGGCACTTACTTTGCCGGCATACTCAATGTCGCTGGCTATCCAGTTGCTCCTGTTTGGGGGCAGCCAGGTCCTGACCTGATTACTGGGAACCCTGTTAACCCGCCTTATAACGACGGAGGTCCTTTACAAGCATTTGCTGCTGCTTTACGCGGAGTGTATGCTGCAATTCCTGGTGTTACCGGAGGTCCGGACCTGAGTGGTGTTGCTTACAATGGTGACTCTGTGCTTGACAGGATTGCTGCAAGGGCCATTGAGACAAGGCTTATGATCGATATGGCACAGCACTTCCTGAACAAGCTCAATTCAACCATCGTGAGTGGCTACGCCTCAACTGGTATCACTGATGACACAGTCCCTATCAAGACAGAAACCAAAAAGGGTTATGGCATGACAGAGGCATCCCGTGGCGCCCTGAGCCATTGGATAAAGTACCAAAAAGGCAAGATCATCAAATACCAGGCTGTTGTTCCAACGACCTGGAATGCCAACCCGAGGGATGTGAATGGCAAAGAAGGACCTGCAGAAAGGTCATTACAGGGTACTCCGGGACAGGGTACCTGGGTAGCTAATCCTGCAGAGCCTATCGAGCTTCCGAGGATAACCCATTCCTATGACTTCTGCATCGCCTGTGCTGTTCATCTCATTACTCCGGAAGGAGAAGTGAAAAAGGTGGACATACCGGCCTTGCCTGGTTAAGTCAGGAAGGGTCCTTTGAGATGACGTTTTGTATGACAGGAGGTGCTTGCACCTCCTGTCATTTTTAAAAGAAGGGATTTTTACTATTCATTCCGAATGTTGAAAGTGTCATGCTGAATTTATTTCAGCATCTGAATTAAATTTTGGGATTCTGAAACAAGTTCAGAATGACAAACAAGAAAGTAGAGTAGCCGCAACCTTTAGGTTGCGTGTGTTTAAGCGCAGGCTAAAGCCTGCGGCTACAGGAAAATAGAATATTAGCGGGACAAAAATGTACCGCCTATTGATAGACGGGGTTTTCTAACCCCGTGAAAGGCCGGAATGAATTCAGCACAAGGTTCAGAATGACAACAAACTGAAAAAGTGCGGGGTCATGACAAAAGTTCAGGACATCTTAATCTTAGGTATCGGCAATATCCTCCTTAAGGATGAGGGAATAGGTGTACATGTTGTCAAAAAATTGAAAGAATCCCCCCTACCCGTCAATGTAGAAATCCTTGACGGAGGCACTGCAGGATTAGACCTGACTGATTTCATTGCCAATCGTAAAAAGGTTATAGTTATAGATACTGTTAAAGCTGGAGAGAAACCAGGAACTATTTACAGGCTCACAGAAAAGAATTTAAGAACCGGACCAAAAGCAATCATGTCCTTTCATGAAATCGATTTGTTAGATGCTATTCATATGTCTATTGTTATGGATGAAAAACCCGAAGAAATAGTCGTTATCGGTATCGAACCAAAAGATATGAGCGACGGCACTGAGCTTTCGCCTGAAATAGAGGAGAGGATACCAAGAATAATTGAAGTTGTGATGAAAGAGCTAAATCAAAATGGAAAGAAGTAACAATAAGGCTGTTGAAAAGTGTGTTTTTGTCACCCTGAACTCGTTTCAGGGTCTCATAAGACCTTGGTTTTATGGGATGCTGAAACAAGTTCAGCATGACAGATATAAAAGTAGTTTTATTAGACTCATTAAAAAAGGAGGTGTTTAAATGTTCGGTTTAGGAATGCAAGAGTTGATAATAGTCATGATCATCGTTGTTGTCTTATTCGGTGCCACCAGACTTCCCCAGCTCGGAAGCGGCATAGGGAAAGCCATCAAGAATTTCAAAGAGGGAATCAACGAAGTTAGCGAAAAAGAGATAGAGGGAAAAGAGAAGTCTACTTAACCCCACCCACCCCTGCCCTTAAATAAGGGGAGGATAAAAGGAGGGGTGATGATTTGTACGCAGGCTCAGAGTGACGAATGATGAAGGGTGTAGTCGCAACCTTTAGGTTGCGTGTATTGAAACGCAGGCTAAAGCCCGCGGCTACAATGAAATATTTTGATGTTTTTAGTGTGCAAATGGCTCATACAGTTTAAGGAGGATTCCAGATTTATGAAGATATTAAGTATTAAAGTAGCACTCTTAGCAATTATATGCATTTTCATCTTCTCTCCTGTTGTTTTTAGTGCTGAAACCACTGCCGAAAAAACAGACGCTGATGTCCTTGTTAGGGTCGGTGATGAGGTGATCACACAAAAGGACCTTGAAACAGCCCTGAAGAAAATACCGGAGAAAAAACGGGCAAAATACAGAGACAAAACCCTTGAGCAATTGATAGAAGTTAAGGTCTTCTCCAATGAGGCGCGGAAGGCAGGACTGGATAAAGATCCGCAAACCGTGGAAGCAATGGAAAAGGCTTCAAAGGAAACCCTGGCACAGCATTTTATAAAAAAATATATTGATGTAAAGGCAGAGCCTTCAGAAGAGGAAATGAAGAAATATTATTCAGAACACAAGGATCAATTTATTCTTTCCGAGGGGGTGTTCATCCAGCATATCCTTGTCAAGAAAGAGGAGGATGCAAAGGCAGTATTAGCAAAGCTGAAACAGGGGGCTACTTTCGAGGAAATGGTTAAAAGGAAATCGATTGCCCGTTCATGGAAAAATGAAGGGCGTCTTGGATGGCTTTATAAGGGGAAGATGGATCCAGAACTTGAGAAGGCAGCCTTTTCCCTGGAGAAAGGGAAACTTAGTGATGTTATTAAAACAGGGGAAGGTTATGAAATTATCAAGGTCCTGGAGAAAAGCGATAAAAGGGATATAACCTTTGAAGAGGCAAAGAAAAATATTCGTTATGAATTTTTCTGGAAGAAGAAAAGGGAACTCATTGATAAATATTACGAACAGGCAAAGGTAAACAAAAAGCCCTCTGAGAAGGATGTGCTTTTCAAGATAGGGGATGAGAGTTTTAAGGAAGAACTCCTTGCACCAGTTCTAACCAAGGCGCCAGAAAAAGACAGGGAGAAGGTCAGGCAGAGATGGGTTGATTATCTGATAGAGACAACAGTCTTATCAAGAGAGGCAAGAGAAGCCGGCCTGGAAAAGGATGCGGAAGTGATTGATGAACTGAAAAGGAAAACAGAGGAAATCCTATCAAATGTTTTCCGGAAAAGATTTATCGTGGATAAATTCAAGGTGAGCGACAGCGAAGTAGAAGGTTATTATCAGGCGCATCTCGAAGAGTTCAGAAGCCCTGTGAAGATCAGGGCCCGTGCTATTGTCGTGAAGACGCAGAAAGAGGCAGAGAATATTCTGGAGGAGCTTAAAAAAGGTATTGCCTTTGACAGTCTTGCCGCGAAGAAATCAACTTATTCTGCCGATTCAAAAATGGTTGATATGGGCTGGTTCGGTAAAGGAGAGAAAGACCCTGCTGTTGAAAAGGCTGTCTTTTCTCTGGAGAAAGGGCAATTCAGTGACATCATCAAGACAGGAGAAGGCTACCAGATAATAGGAGTCATCGAAAAAGGTGGTGGAAAGGTCAAACCCCTTAGTGAGGTAAAGGGAAGCATACAGATGAAGATGATGGCAAAAAGGTTGGATGAAGAGAAGCAACGTTATTATGAGAAAGCAGGAGTCAAGATAATATCAATTAAAAATTAGCAAGGAAATAGAAATAAAAAAGGGGAATAGTATCAAGAAAAAGGAAGTTGCAAAAAAATACATTTTACTCAGTTGTGAATATTTTATATATTCATTATATATACATTCTGTTACAGCAGATATGGATAAATTTTCATTAACATATGCCATTAACAAGAAACTTCTATAGAAGGGGGGGGGTACAAAATGATTTTGCGTACTTTTCATATAATTTGTAGGCGCTGCATTCTATCAAGTATTTTTTTATTCCTCATGTTATTCGTCTTGGGAGGAATATACGTAACAAAATGTTATGCTACTTATTACAACCTTTACCTCACATCGGGGTCATTAGGCGTATCCAAAGGGAATAAAGGTTTGTCCTTCAACGTACCAAACTCAGGTGGATTAATCCTATCCTCAATTACTAAGGGAAATGCCTCTGGTAACCCATTTCCTGAGCTGTTAACAAAAAAAGGAACAATCTATGTGGACGACCATGATGGGACAGGCGTCCAAAATGCAACAGCTGGTGGATCAGAAGGGATCTCCGGGGATGGATCAGATAAGTACGAATCACTTATATTCACATTTCCTTCGCCAGCGGATGCACAGCAGGTATCGATGGCGTTTAATGAGGATTTTAAATCTCCCGGAGTGGCCTTATGGGTCGAACCACTTTCAGGATCAGCCATCCATGTGCCTCAGAGTAGTGTCTGGAGCTATCGTCATATGACAGGCTACGAGTCAGGATACATAAATTTTTGGGAGCTCCCTGAACTCAGCGGTGTTGGCCTTATCACACGTATCGCTGTCAGGGCGCCTGCCGGTATTCATGTTTTTGTTAAGCGCATTGCTTACGAAATTTGTACCCCTTGCGCAGAGGTATGTAATGACGGCATAGACAATGACTGCGACGGGGCAACAGACTGTGCTGATACTAATTGTGCAGCTGCCTGCCAGTCAGTGAGTTACTACTGTGATAATGACAGTGACGGATACAAGGATGCATCGGTGGATGGAACTTGTACAGGTACTGGATGTCAGCCTGCAGGATGCCAGGTGACACCGGGCAATGACTGCAATGACACCGATAATGCGATACATCCGGGAGCGGCTGAGCTCTGTGATGGAAAAAATAATGACTGTAATGGCTCTACAGCCGACGGCTCTGGAGAATCCTGGTATGGTACTGCCTGTGATGGTCCTGATACAGACCTTTGTAATGAGGGGACATACAGTTGTGCAAGTGGTGTTCAGAGTTGTTCAGACAACACCGGTAGTACGGTAGACCTCTGTGATGGTCAGAATAATGACTGTAATCCAGCTACAGCCGACGGCTCTGGAGAATCCTGGTATGGTACTGCCTGTGATGGTCCTGATACAGACCTCTGCAATGAGGGAACCCATGGCTGTACAGGTGGTGCGCAGAGCTGTTCAGACAGCACGGGAAATACTGTAGAGGTTTGTAACGACACTCTTGATAATGACTGTGACGGGGCAACAGATTGTGCTGATAGTGATTGCCCCACCCCAGTGGTTAAGTCGACTAACGCGCAAGGTAGCAATAAAGATTCTTACACGACAAACGATGCAGTTTATATAACTGGTAGCCATTTGCCCGCGAACACTAATGTGAATATCTATATAGTTGGAAACCGCACCTGGACCAACGGTATGGCTATCCCATCTGACGTTTCGAGCGACGGTAGGAACACTTTGCAAACCACCGGCACTGGAAGTCTCGGGCCGGCAAACGTATGGCCACCACCCCTCACGATTGGGGAATATGACATTGTTTTAGACGTGAATCAGAACGGGGTATACAATGCTTGCATCGATGCCGTTGATGACCCGAATCATCCGGGGTTCACCGTCTCCTCACCTACTACATGTACTGATAGCGATGGCGATGGCTTTTATGTTGAGCCTGCATGCCCAGGACCACGTGACTGCGACGACAATAATTTCTTGGTGTTTCCGGCCGCTACAGAGGTCTGTAATGACAGTACAGACAATGACTGCGACAGTTTTATCGATTGTGATGATCCCGAATGTGTTTGTATTCCTTGCGCTGTTGGAGGCATCATCTTTCCGATAAATAAGTTCATGATGCTAAGCCCCTAACCGCACAAATAGAAGGGAGCGAAGAGCGAAGAGCAGAGAGCTAAGAGCTAAGAGCATAGGGCAGAGAGCTAATAGCAATTAGCGAAGAGCGAAGAGCAGAGAGCTAAGAGCTAAGAGCATAGGGCAGAGAGCTAATAGCAATTAGCAAAGAGTTTAGAGCAAAGAGCAGAGGGCGAAGAGGAAACTAATACAAATGCATTAAATAGCTAATACGTTGTCATTGCGAGCGACCAACGGGAGCGTGGCAATCTGACTTTTCTGAGATTGCGTAGCCTGCCCCGAACTGCGATTGCTTCGGTCGATGCTACCTCGCAATGACACTTTACTTAAATACTTTTGTGTGAAGTAAGTTTTCAATTATAAATTTTATACCCTGCGGTCTCTGCCGCAGTTCCTTATTTCTGTCATTCTGGCTTAGCCTGTCCCTGCTTGTCAGGGATCGCCAGAATCTTTCTTGCGATCCCCAACTGATCCCCGACAGTGCGGGGACGAGAGTCGGAAGGATTCCCACTTGTTGGGAATCTAAAGAAAGATGCCGGACAAGCCGGCATGACAGAAACAGGCATTTAATGAGGTTTTACTTATGAACTCCTTAGTAAATGAGTAGCAGGGTCTGAAATGTATTAAACTATTTTAATGAATAGAAAAAGAACGCTCTATAATATTCTTGCCGTATTTTTTGTATCCCTGGTTCTGGTTGCCTGTTCCTCCCTACAACAACCAAATCAAACTGTCACATCAACCGTCAGCAATACACTTCGAGCTGCAATTGTTGACCATTTAAGCACCTCACATCCCAATGAGGCATTTGTTAAAGAATGTTCAGATATATTAAAGGAGTCAGGCTATGCAGTGGACTATTATAAAGGAGAGGAAGTCACGGTAGAATTCTACAGAAATCTTCCTACTCTTGAATATGACCTGATTGTCTTTAGAGTTCATTCTGCCTATATTCATAAATATCTTTCCCTATCTATGTTCACCTCAGAACCTTATAGCAAGGAAAGGTATGTTCAGGAACAGATGCGCAACAGGGTAGCCCGCGGTTTCATTGAACCCTATCATTCTGGAGATCCTGATTATCTTGTGATAACTGATAAATTCGTAAGATACAGCATGCAAGGGTCTTTCAAGAATACTATAATTATCATGATGGGTTGCACCGGGATAAAGAAATGCATGGCCTCGGCTTTTTTAGAAAAAGGTGCAAAGGCATACATAGGATGGAACGGGCTCGTCTCTGCAGGCCATACTGATGCAGCAACGACAAGGCTTTTGAGGAATCTCTTGCTTGAAGGGAAAACAATTGCTCAGTCGGTGGCACAGACCATGAAGGAAGTGGGCCATGACGCTCAATACAAAAGCATGCTTCTCTTCTGGCCGATTGAAGCAGAAAATATAAAAGTTCAAACTCTACCCGCCTCTCACAAGTATCCAAAATAAGAGATTGCTTCGGTCGATGTGACCTCGCAATGACAATTCAAGAGATGACGCCTAAAAATATTGTGTCATTGCTTTTGTTGCTGGATTGTGAAAAAATACATTATGGAATTTAAATGAAATAGCTTAAGGTTTGGTCTCTGTATCTGTATGTCCTTCAAGCCCCTCGATTGCTTCTTTGGCGTAAATGCCGAATTCTCCCTCAGGGTCAAACTCAATAACTTTTTTATATGCCTTTATAGCCTTATCCTTTTCCCCTTTTTCTGAGTACAAACCTCCGAGGCTGATATATGCTTCTTCAAAGTCAGGGTCTATTTCTATTGTCTTTTCATAGGAGGCTATTGCTTCATCTACCCGGTCGATGTATTCGTACAAAAGACCAAGACTGAAGTGCGCAGGCTTAAGTCGGGGGTTAATCTCAATCGCTTTTTTGATATACGTTATTGCTTCGTCTACTTTCTCCTCTGCAAAATACGCAGCTCCAAGGCCCAGATAGGCATCTGCAAGGTTCGGGTTTATTTCTATCGCTCTGGTATAGGTTTCTATGGATTTGTTCAGTTCATCCTGATATCGATAGGCAGATCCCAGTAAAAGAAGGGCATAATAATTGTCGGGGAATCGCTGTACCAGGTCTTTGCACCAGGTAACAACAGTATCAATGCTTTTTTCGTCCTGTAAGGCCAAAGAACGTTGTTCTCCCTGAAGCTCATATTCTCCTTCCATATAATAGGCCATGCTCATCACAAAGCCGACAGCAGCATTATCTGGTTCAACCTTGAGGAGGTTTTTTCCAAGGGTTATAACCTCATCCCACTTTCCTGCTAAAAAAGCACTCTCTATTTCCTGTAACTGAGATGGTTGTGCCTTTAGAGGGACTCCTGCCCTGCACCCGATAAGCAGGAGCAGGATCAAAAGAAATAGAGCAAATATTTTGAATTTATTCATGGTATAAAAATTACCATATCTGTTTATGAAAAGTCCAGCGTTCCTGAGAAAAAAAGTTATCCAAGGATCAGAAGAATAAAGGGAAAATGAGGGACCTAAGCTCTGAAAAATGGGTCTTTGCGTAATTGAATGGGTTACTTTCCATAAAAAATAATGTCATTCCACGACTCGGAGACTGTGCCGCAATGTCATCCCAAACTTGTTTCGGGATCTCATGTGTTTGTAATTATCCGAAACTACGAGATTCTGAATCAAGTTCAGAATGACAAATTTACATTTCAAGGTAATTGCGACACAGTCTCCAAGCCGGAGAATGACTGAGTGCAGTAAATTATATCGTTTTTTGCATACTCTTTAAAAACGCATTACGGTATCCCTTCGCATAAATTGACCAATTACTTTTAGAATGAACCCGAAAAATTTCTTATTTGGTATGACTTTTGCTATTAAATTGAAAATTGACTCCATAAAATCAAGAATTAGTGTATTATCTTATAAATGACTTTACACTGCTGTCATTCCGGACTTGCCTGCCCTCGACATCTATCGGGGGATCCGGAATCCAGTCTTTTTTCAACTGGATTCCCGCTCTACGAGTCGTAGACTACCGCGGGAATGACGGCTTCAAGATTAATTTAAAGAAATGGTAGGAACAGCATAGTAAAATAAGGGAGAGATTGAAATGAAAAAATTTCTGCATGTTTTTTTCTTGACCTTTTTGTGTCTTCTAATAAATATTTCCACAGGGCAGGCTCAGAATATTCACGTTCTTGTAAATATATGGGATGGAACTGATATAACCGTATTGGAAAACCTCTCTAATCGGGGGAAATTGCCATTTCTGAGTAATGCAGGGTCGTTATATAATCTTATCTGCAATGAAGACTGTTTTGATGAAACCTGCATGGGTACTGTGACGAAACCGCAACATGCCACGATGATGACCGGTTGTCTTGCCGATGTGCACGGCGTCTACAATAACAACAACTATCAACTTATCCCTGATGGACTGACAGTCTACGAATTGATCGAGGCAAATAGTCTCGATTTTAAAACAGCCCATATTTCAGGAAAGAGAGATAATTTCGGAGAACCCACTTTTGGAAACATAATTGGTGATGTAGATTTCTTTCAGGCGGGAATAAGCCCTGCTGCAGCGACTGATACAGCCATCAATCTGATCAGCCAGTGGAAAGATGACAGTTTCTTCATTGTCTGCCATTTCAGCAAGCCTGATACAATGGGACACGAGTTCGGAGTTAACAGCACGGAATACCGGAAAAGTATAAGAGATAACGATGCCCGGTTAGGCATGCTGCTTTCCGCGCTTGAAGCTGCCGGCACTGATGCGCAGACTACTATATACGTTCTCTCTGACCACGGTTTTGGATGTCCAACAAAATACAAACATAAATGCTCGCCTAATACTTTTGTCGTCAGTAATGATGTGAACCTCACAGGGGATATCTTTATGAAAGATGCAGCAGGATTTTTCCTATCCCATTTCAGTCTTGTACCGGTTTGTCAGTAACTTGTGAAAATTTAGTTACACAAGATAAACTCAGGTGAGAATGAGTCAGTATCTGTAGCTAAAGGAAACACCTTGTGTATCCACCTGCACCATGATTGTACTTTTAAGGAATTCCTAATCTGTGATAGGAGATGTTGCAGTCTTAAAAAGACATTCAAAAACAATATCTTTAATAATATATATAAATATTATATTGCTACGTTATTGACTTAAACGAAATTTGGCATGTAGCTTGCAGATTAAATATAAAATTTTAAAAAATCCTGTGAAAAACCAGCAAATATTATTAAAGAGAAAAAGGCTAAAAATATTATTTATTCCCTTCCTATTTCTATTCTTTTCTCTGTCTGCTCCTCTCTATGCTGACCCACCACAATTTACTTTCTACTACCCAGCTGATGGAGAAACAGGCATACCTCTAATACCTACTCTGCAGTGGCAAGCCTCAGACCCAGACCCTGGAGACACGTTGGTTTATGACATATATTTTGGAACATCATCTCCTCCACCATTGGTAGTCACAAATCAAGGAGCCCCGAGTTATACCCCTGTACAGTACCCTCAACAGCTGCCTCACATGACAGTTCACTACTGGAAAATCGTAGCTCGGGATAACCATGGTGTACAGACAGAATCGCCGATACTATCATTTACCACCCTCAGTCAACCGCCAAAATTTATCACTTTCTCACCTCAAAATAAGAGTACGGGAATCAGTCTAACATCAACCCTAAGCTGGTCTGCATATGACCCTGATCCGGATGATACTATTGTCTATGATATCTATTTTGGGACATCATCCACTCCCCCTCCCCCGTTAGTATCTTCAAATCAAACTGCATCAAGTTACCAACCAGGCATGCTTTCTTACTCAACAAGGTACTACTGGAGGATAGTTGCACGTGACAATCATGGCGCTGAGACAACCCTCCCTGACACGGAAGAACCTTTTTACTTTGATACTGAGAGCATTGATATCATCGTTGATCGTAGTCCGGATAATGTCACTCGCCCTCAGGCAGCAGCGGATGGTAATGGCCATGTCTATGTAGTTTGGGAAGACAGTCGCAACGGCGGTTCCGATATTTATTTCAATTACTCTTCAGACTATGGAGTCACATGGCAGTATTCAGATGTTCGACTTGATAAGGATGACGCTGGTGCAAACAACTCGACCTATCCGCAAATAACCTGTGACAACAATGGCCATATTTATGTAGTCTGGGAAGATGATCGTGATGATAGTTCCGATATTTATTTCAATGTATCATCAGATTATGGAGTAACATGGCTGATTTCTGATAAGAAACTGAGTACTGTTCCTTATGCTCCCCCTGCTCAATTCCCGCAGATCTCCTGTGACAACAATGGTCATGTATATGTAGCCTGGGATGATAACTATTTCAGCACTTCAGCAAACTACGGGGCTACGTGGCTTGCGCAGCCTATTCAGATATCAAACTCAGGTGGAATCGGGACTCAACTGACGTGCGACCAAAACAGCCATGTCTATATTGCATGGAGGGCGTCGGATATTCTTTTCAATTATTCTCTTAATAATGGTAGCACCTGGGAGTACACTGATAGGATATTAAGCAGCACAGGTTCTATTCCCAATGGCATTTCTTTGAAGAGTGATGAGAACGGCCAAGTCTACGTAGCATGGCATGATGGTCGCAATAATCCAAATTCTCCTGATATATATTTCAATTTTTCTTCTGATTATGGTAACACCTGGGAAGCTTCAGACATAAAGCTTAATACAGGAACACCTGGGACGACTTACTCTATCTGGCCTGAAGTTGCCTGTGATGCAGAAGGACATGTTTACGTAACCTGGTATGATAAGAGAAACGGTCTCGGAGATATCTATCTGAACTATTCTTCTGATTATGGCAATACCTGGCAGGGATCGGATATCAGGCTTGATACTGATTCCCCCGGGACTGTTGATTCGGGGTATCCTGAAATTGCCGTCGATGACAGTGGCTTTGTATACGTGGTTTGGGATGATGACCAGAGTAGTATCGGCGGCCCTGGCATGTATCTGAATTATTCCCTGGATTATGGAACCACCTGGCTCCCTACAAACAAAAAGATCGGTTATTCAGGTGGATTGAATCCGCGAATCACAACCGATGGTAGCCTCTTATACATTGTGAGAGATAACAGTGATATAGTCTTTACCGAAGTGGCTATTTTCCGACCCGTGTACCCTTCTCCACCTGATAAAGCTACTCAGGTAAGTCTGATACCTGCTCTAAGATGGCGTGGAGGAAATCTTTTTTTAGATAATACACTTACATATGATGTCTATTTTGGCACGTCATCACCACCTCCTCTTGTTTCGCCTAACCAGTCTGGAACAACTTACATTCCAGGGATGCTGAACTATTCCTCTACTTATTACTGGCGGGTTGTGTCCAGAAATAGTTCAGGCACTGAGACACCAGGGCCAATCTGGTCATTCACGACCGTTAGCACTCCGCCTCAATTTATTGATTTTTCACCGCCTAGCGGTGCAATAGGTGTTGAGCTGATTAATCCTTCTCTGACTTGGACTGCCACTGACCCGGATCCTGGAGATACGCTTACCTATGACATTTATTTTGGAACATCACCTAATCCACCATTAAAAGTTTCTAATCAGTCTGCTGCGATTTATCAGGCAGGATTGCTTGAGCATATGACCAGATATTACTGGAAGATAGTGGCTCGTGATAACCATGGCAGCCAGACAGTAGGCCCAGTTCTGTCCTTTACTACTCGCGATAACCTACCTCAAATAAGTAATTATTCACCAAATAATGGTGCAACAGGGATATCTCTTACACCTACCCTTGGATGGATTGCCAGTGACCCAGATCCAGACGATACTTTGACTTACGATATCTATTTTGGAACGTCATCTCCACCTCCACTCATACTTGCAAATCAAACCGCCAATAGCTACCAGCCGGGACCGCTTAATTACCTGACTGTTTACTATTGGAAGATAGTGGTTAGGGACAATCATGGCGGCCAAGCAGAATCGCCAAGTCTATCATTCACCACAGTTAGTACACCACCACAGTTTCTTAACTTTTCACCGCCGGATATGACTGCAGATGTAATTCGTAAACCAACATTAAGCTGGTCTGCTTCAGACCCTGATCCTAATGATGTATTAACCTATGATATACATTTTGGAACAACACCTTCACCTCCGCGAGTTCTTAATCGGGTAGCAACCACAAGCTATAAACCCGGAACTCTTAATTTCTCAACCCGCTACTATTGGAAGATAGTCGCTTATGACAACTATGGTGCCAAGACAATCGGGCCAGTGCTCTCTTTTATAACTGCTAACCCGCCTCAAATAGTTACTATCGATCCGAACCCATGCCAAGCTAACCAAATCATTTCTATCATAGGGATGCGTTTCGGAGATACCCAGGGAACCAGTGAAATTCACCTTGGCACAAAGGTTTTCGATCCAGGAAGTCCAAGGATTAAAGAGTGGACTAATGCAAGAATTGACTTTAAGGTACCAGCTTATTCCGCATGGCCATCGGGGAAGACAAAGACAGTAAACTTCTGGGTAAAAGTAAATGGTTTTAACAGTAACAAGGTTTCTCTTACAATCAATAAACCATAAGATAACAAAGAAAGAGGATTAATAATTTGTAGTCGTTGAGACTTAACCTGACACTGTTCCATTTACGCTGCTACCTGTAAATACTTCCGAGTATCTTTTCTTTTGCCATATGCAACTTTTACTTAAATGTCTGCATAGGAGTTTTGCCATAAGGGTATTTTCCGCTATGGGGTCTCTGTTTATTGTACTCAGCTAACCAGGCATCAATATCCTGCTATAATTCATCGGGTGAGAGGGCCAAGCAGGAGAAGGAAGCATTCGGCCTTCGCCTGTCTGTCAATGATCTTTACTATGCACCTAATTTATGATCTCTTACTTTTTCTAAGGGGGGGGAGGAATTCCTCCCCCTTAACACTAAGGCAAAGGCACCAATATGAAGAGCGTCTTGTAGCTGCTCTTCTTTCCGCCTTTTTCAACCCATACATATTTTGTCTTACCCTGCCATATAACGGGGCCTTTAACCCTGATCTTTATCAAGGTATCGCTCCACATTTTAACAGTGGTTTCCTCCTTGCCAAGGCCAAGGGCAGGATTCATTGCATCAGCCTGGGTTCCAATGCGGACACAATCACCTGGCTCCTGAGTGGGTCCGAAGTTTCCACCAAAAATCTTGAGAATATTTTCCAACTCCATCCGCTTTGGATTGAGCTTATAAACATACGGATCATTAGTAAGCTCGAAGTAAACGGGATCACTCATGTTTACCTGGAAGATAGTATCACCGCAGCTTAAATCACCGCTTGCATCTTCATCACCGAAGTAAATAGCCTTAGCATAGACCGCGTAGGTGCCAAGAGAGAGACAGTCGCAGCGAGGGATGGTAGGCTCTGCTTCGCACTCATCAAAAGCTGGAGCGGTATTGTCGCAGGTAATGGCGATATCAGCATTTTCATCTCCAATATCCTGGACGAAGTTGCGTTCGTCTCTAAGTTGTCCTGTAAGGGGATCTATCGAACACTGATCAACCTTGTCCGCAAAGAGTTGCCATATCCTCACATCCAGTTTTGTATCGCTCCAGTTTGCATAACTGCGGGCAGTGTATTCTCCTGAGGAAGCGACAAAATCTACAACGTGATGCACACCGTGATATTGATCAGAGAACATCTGATTCCGGATGTTACCAAAGCCTCCGTCGCCAGAAATTGTAATCCAGGTACCACATGGACCTCTATCAGGACTGATGCTAAGCGCAGTAGAGCCATCTTTTATGGTGAATACTACTTTATTACTGCTTCCGTTTTCGGTTTGTACCCTGACATCGTAGTTCCCTATTGCGAATCCCCAGCAAGGAAGTTCCCACTCAATCAGCGTATCTGTCCAGGCATGAATCGGTACATCTACCCATGTAGCACTGGGTTCAGCCTTTTTCTTCACTTGTACTGTTCTTCCTGCAATGTGTTCATCACCGAAGCAACCACCTCTCAGTGTTACGATTGTACCGCAGCTACCCGCGATAGGACTTATTTTAGCAATTGCAGGGTTACAGGTAGGATCTTCCGTCCACGGCGGTACTTCATCGCCATGGCACCCGAAGCACTGCATAGCGTCAGTATAGCCAGGGTTTACCTGAGGCGTATAATTCAGTGGACCCCATTTTGCGTAGGTCTTTGGGTCAGGTCCACTACCACTTGCATGGAATCCTACCGGTCTCCAGCCATTGTGATCTGATACGTGCGGGCCTATAGCATGAAGTGTCCCTGCACTGTGGCAGATTTCACAGTAACGGATAAGCTCAGGGTTTTCTGGATCCCAACTTGGGTTGTTCGGATCAATGGAGTGGCACTTATAACATTCTCCTGCTACATTACCAATAAAGTTCATGTGGTGAGTATCATAATTCCCATAAATGGGCTTACCGTATGCATAATAACCTATCAAATTACCCCAGGAATCATAATGCTCATAAGTTGATGGATGACCTGGCTTATTGGGACCGATACCTGCTGAAAGCGGCTGTTGATAATGGCAGTTCTCACAGGAAAATGGAGTAGGAGTAATAACCGTTGGCGGATACATTTGGAAGTCGCGGAATGGGGTGATTTCATCAATAATGTTAGGGTTGTGGCATGCAATGCAATTCTCAGAAGCGGACATATCAGTATTATGGTGCCACTTCTTATTTCCTGACTGAACGTCATCCCAACTGTGGCAACCACTCGTCAGGCAGTTCCTGTACATGGTTATCCCGTTTTGACAATCAGGTGTTCCTGGTACGCAAATTCGATGGCAAGGGGTGCAGGAATGATATCTTACCACTGTGGGTGTAAAGTGGTGTCTGTCTGCTGTGCTGTTTCCGTGGCATTTCCTGCAATCGTTCTCTGTAAGTTTCTGGTATATGGTGTCATAGATGCCGATCTCCTGAGGAACATAATCCATTGTGGGGTTCGGCCTGTTGTAATCTGAACTTTGGGCCCAGATAGTTCCTGCATGTCCAAAAAGCAAAAATGTTAACCCCAAAACAAACAACATTTTTTTAGTGTTCACCGTTACTCCTCCCTTCTTCCAGAAATGGTAATCTTTCCATTTATTAACTTTTTACCTCCTCCTGTGATATTCCGCTTTCTTTCACTTCTTAAAGAGAATAATGATATCTAAAGAGAAGGATTCCAGTTAAATTTAAAAGCAAGATACATGCCACGCAATCAACTGATTCCTCTACGAGTCGCAGAGCAGGTCAAGTCCGGAATTACAATTCACTTTGTTAGAGGCTCTAAATTAAAGTTACTTGCAGAAGGCAGAAGAAGAAAAGGCGGGGCCATAGGCCCCGCTTACAAATGTGGGATGATCTTAAAGCGTTGTGTTAAATTTCAGTATATCAGTATAACTCACCAACACTAAATAAACTTTTTCTTGTGTTGTTCCCTTCTTTTATCTCCGTAATGTATTTAAGCGCATCAGCTACCGCCATTATGTAATAACAACCAGGTACTGGCCATCCTTTTCCAAGAAGAACAGATTTTTTAGGGATTTTTACATAATTGGTTCCCATGTTTGCTTCACCTGCGGAAAGTTCCGGTACGATTCTCTTAGCAAGTAATATTTTCCCGGAATATACTGTGTTCTGACCTGCGCATACTCCTGGAAGGGCAGGTTTGAGGTAATACCCTGTTATGGATTCAGCCTCAGCATCAGCAGTGCCAATATTCCGCGTAACATCTGTAATAATGATCATGATCCCTGTAGCTCCACTGTCATTTACAAGAAGTTCGGTTACTCTAAGGTCAGGATCAGCAGCAAGTGCAATCCCCATATTCAGTGCTACTACAAAAAGCGCTATTAAAACACATGCAAAAAAAACCTTTTTCATTTTTACCCCCCTTTTTGATTATTTTTAGAATTTTAAGACTTTCCTAAAACTGTCGCCCTACTATTCACCTCCTTACAAACAAAGTATAACTAACTAAGCCTTCCATACAATGTCATTCCTCTATATTCGGTTCTGAAAAACATCTGTTGAATATTGCTCGGATTCCGATGGATAACTTATTTTGCATAAATTATAACATATGAAAAGTCACAGATTAGTCACAGATTGTGAACCTCCCGGATCAGCGTAACATAAAATGAGACAGAAAGAAAATTAAAACAGTCGTAGAACAACATTATTATCAGTCTTTCCCATGAGAATTTACTGGTTTTAGTAAGGAAGTATTAAGCAAGCACCATGCCCAAAAACCATCTAAATTTTCACTGTCCTATTTGTGTTGTAACTTGTTATCATTTATTGATTTCTGTCCAAGGGATAAAGTCCTGCAGCCCAAATCAGAAATTTCTAATGAGTACAAGATGGTGCAAATGGATACATAAGAGTGTTTCTTTCAAATACATGGTATTTCTCTTAGTGAATACCCTGCGGCAGAGACCGCAGGGTGTAAAATAATCAATTATTAAAAATGTAAATTTGTCCCTTCAGCTTAAACATTTTACAGTACATATTATTTTGAGCTTTTGTTGGATTCACTGAGGACCTAACAGGCTGTCCGACAATTCGAATTTTCGATGTATGGTTCCAATATGTTGTAGCCGCAACCTTTAGGTTGCGCATCATATACGCAGGCTAAAGCCTGCGGCTACAATTGTCGGACAGCCTGCTAAGCTGACTCAGTCCCCATGGGTGAAAAAACCAAAACGATGATTGTCCTCGTAAACATAATTCGAATTGTTGACATCACTGGTCTATTTTCGATAATGTAATTTATTTAAATGTGGAGGAACATGTTTGAACAATCGTGCAGAATCTAAGAGGATTAGAAACGTATTAATCCAAAAAAACATTGCTCTTATTTTCTTCTTCACCTTTCTTCTTATCATTTTTAATACAGACATCTCTTATTCCCAGCAGTTCCCTGACTGTATGAAGTGCCATAAAGATAAAGTAGTAGGGCAATATGATCATCCTGTTAGCTGTGTTTCCTGCCACACTACAGCTCACCAGACAGGGATGAAAGCAAAGTTTCCCAGGTATCTTTTTGCCCAGGGAGTAGACCTCTGCTGGGGCTGTCATGATAAGACCAAGTTTCTGGGAAAGGTAGGCCATCCACCTGTAGTAAGTGGCGAGTGTTTATCGTGCCATGATGTCCACACCACGGATTATAAATCCCTCATCCCTTCACAAATGCCTGAGTTTTGTTTTAAATGCCATGACAATGCTGACTTTGTAAAAAAATCAAAACACCCTCCTGTTGCTGAGGGCAGATGTATGGGATGCCATGATGCCCACAAGAGCGAAGTAAAAAAACTGCTCCTTGCAGAAATGCCAAAGGAATGTTTTCTCTGCCACGCCAAAGATAAGTATGTTTCAGAAACAAAGAAGAATCATCATTCACCCGTGGCGACAGGTCGGTGCCTGGACTGCCACGAGCCTCATTCTTCTGATGCACAGAGATTACTTTTAAAAGCAACTCCTGATGTATGTTTTCTCTGTCATGATGGTTCTGACTTCAAGAATAAATACAATCATTCTCCTGTTTCCTCTGGTGCATGCATGAGCTGCCATGAGCCTCATCAGGGCGATGTGAGGAAGCTCCTTCTCTCTAAATCTCCTGCCCTCTGCTTTAACTGCCATGATAAAAAAGAATTCGTTAGAATAAATGATCATCCTCCAGTGTCAGCAGGAATGTGCACTGTATGCCACGATGCCCATGCATCTCCGGATGTTGCACTTCTCTATTATCCGATTAACAATGGCTGCCTCATGTGCCATCCGAAGATTGGTAAGGCGCCCCATGCAGCAGGTGGTGTCTTGCAAGCAGGTCATCCGTTGGGTGGCAGAAAAGACCCCTCTTCCAGGCACGGAGAGCTTTCCTGCACAAGCTGCCACGAACCTCACAGCTCTGACTATATGGATCTCTTCAGATATCAGGCATCAAAACCCTTTGATCTCTGCAAAGCCTGCCATAAATACGGGAAAAAAAGTAAGTAGTAAGTAGTAAGTAGTAAAGTAGCCGCAGGCTTTAGCCTGCGAGACCCTGAAATTGTAAACATTTTTACAACTATTCTTCTAACGGATACAACATGAAGGACTTTCTAAATGGGGCCATTTTTTAAATACACGCAGGCTAAAGCCTGCGGCTACGGACTTTGGGACCCTGAATCAACCCATGAAACAAGTTCAGGGCAGGGTTTAGGGTGACAAAGACTTATAAGATTGTTCTAATAGAGAATATAACGATTTCTTTCTGAATAAGACTTGAATCCTCGAATCCCAGAATCCTTGAAACGGATAGCGAGCGCATTCCCTGCAGTTGCTGCGGGGTTAGCGAGCGAATATGATAAAGAACAATTCCTTTCGTTAAGATACCCTGCGGTCTTGCCGCAGGGTTCTTCATTCCTTCTTGATATTGGCATTATTTTTGCTAATCCTTATTCAGAGATTGCTTCGAATAAAGCAATGATAAGTTGAGTGATAGAATCACTCTCTGTCAAAAAAAGGTGTCCGCCTTAGTGGACGGCGAAGCAATCTCAATTTAAATTTGATCTCGGGGATTACAAATAAGGGAGTTCACTTTATGGAGGTGGAATTATGGTTAGGTCAATAGAAGATGTTATCAATTCACTTTCAGAAAAAGAAAAGGAAAAATTTAAGGATCTAATTCAAGAAGCCCTTGAAAGAGACAGACTCATAAAGGAAAACACGGAGAAGGCATTGAAAGCATTGAAGGCCTCTTCAAAATATGGCCGTTTTCTTAAATCATTGGAAGAGGGGGCAACTGTATTAGAAAAAATTGAGGAAGATTTACGATCGATAAAATATACCATGTATCTTAAAAGTATCCCTGACAGCAAGTTCTATAGGGCGTAGTACCGTTAAATATTCTGGCTGCAATAATAAATAATTCCAACTTGAATGTGAGGATTAATTTATAAAATCCCTTGATGCGTATGATAGAATAAAACATAAATGATGCAATGGAAAATATTTACTGCAAGAACTATCCTGCTATGCATCTTCTTTTTCTCTTTACTTTCAAAAGCACAGGGGACTATCCTCTCAGACGACTGCGATGCCTGTCACGGTATTTTTCCCGGCATGATGGAGGAAGCCCCTCCTGGTGAGCCACAGAAATTTGCTTTACAGAATCTCCTCTGTGTAAATTGCCACTCCAGCGCTGGCAAGGATAGCATAAAAATTCTTGGTGGTGTCAAAGTGCCCGTTGTTCATAACACTATGAAGCCCGCGAGTTTACTTGCGGGAGGCAATTTTTATTATGTTGCTACAGTCTTAGGTGATAGAAAGGGGCACAATGTTGACGGTATTGCCTCACTAGATATAAAATTCCGGAGCAACCCTCCTGGATATGATATTGAGTCTGATCCCTCTGTTAAAGGATATAAGGTTGAAAAACCACTGACATGCGCAGGTTCTAATGGGTGCCATGGAAATAGAAACGTTGAAAATCCATTTGTAGCAATCAGAGGTTCCCATCATGCAGATGACACGCCTTTAGATGGAAGCACAACTGCCAGGAGCTATAGATACCTTAAAAATACAGATAAAATAAAGGGTGTTCTTGGCTTGGAAGATCAGGACTGGGGGCAGAATAGTTCTTTTAAGAAACACAATGAATACTCACCGTCTATGGATAACTTCTGTGCAAGTTGCCATGGCAACTTCTACAGACAGGATAAAATCGGAAAAATGAGCCCATGGTTCAGGCATCCAGCAGGTGTTCTGCTGCCAAAGACAGAAGAGTATGCGAATTACAACCCTGAGTTTCCCTCTCCGCTGAATAGGCCCGGTATCAGGATGTACAGCCCTGATGCACCTGTTGCAAGAGATCCAGTCCCTGCGACTCCTGTTGAGACAGTTGAACCCGGCGCAGACATAGTTTTCTGCCTGTCATGCCATTTAGCCCACGCAAGTCCGAATGACTCAATGCTGAGATGGGATTATGATGCCATTACCTCCGGTGAAACAGGAGGAGGTTGTTTAATATGCCATACAGGGAAAACAGAATAGCAAAGAGCAAAGAGCAAAGGGCAAAGAGCAATGTGTTTTATGTTTTGCTTATTTTGCTCTATGCTCTATGCTCTGTGCTCTTTGCTGGTGCGGTTGATGCAAAGATGAAAGGTCGGTGTAAGGACTGCCACAGTATGCATGCTGATACACCCTACCCTGTCCTAACTAAAGGTGGTTGTGTTGGCTGTCATGGCCAGCTACCTAATGGAACTCAAAATATAATTACAACAGGAAAAGCAAGAATCCCACAGGTGTTCCATCATATGCAAAATGGGGACCTTGCCGGGGGAAACTTCTATTATGTAGCCGATGGATACAATCCTGATTACTCAAAAGGACACAATGTATTAGGAATCTCCCAACCTGAATCCATCCCTACCATGATTTCACCACCAGGCTTTATTGGAAACGTTGTGATCCCTGGAGGAAAGGGGCCAGTGGATTGGCCAGAGCAACAGGTCCTCACATGTTCCGGCGCTTGGGGCTGCCACGGAGACAGAAATATATATGATCCCTATTTATCCATGTATACGGCACATCATACACACAACGGTGAGCTTGATGGTTCCACCGTCGGGAAGAGTTATCGCTTTCTTTATGGGATTAAGGGTGTAGAACATCCAGACTGGGAATATGAGGCTACAATCGACAACCACAACGGCTATAAAGGTGATTTTAACCATAATACTATAGACACCATAAGCTATCTCTGTGGTGAATGCCATGGAAAATTTCATCCCAACCCAAATCTTGGAGGTGCAAAAGAGGGAGGGTTTGCTAATTTTACATTATGGGTCAGACACCCGGCTGACATTTCCTTTAGCACTGTCCATGGTGGCTTTGCAGGCTCTGAGTATCAGGACTATGTCACATATAGCCTTGAATCTCCTGTTGCCCATTTTAATCCTACTGGCCGGGAGAAAGTTGTCGATGCAGACAGTATCCTCATGTGCATGTCATGCCACAGGGCGCATGCAAGCCCATATTCTGATGCGCTCAGATGGGATTACTCGAAAATATCTGCCGAGGATATGACAAGAGAGGGTTGTCTTATCTGTCATACGAGAAAGGGTGGCCATCAGTGAAGAGCACACAGTAAAGAGCAAAGAGCGAAGTGCATAGAGCTTAGAGCGAAGTGCAAATAGCGGAGAAAAAGCATTGCAGAGTAAGAAAAGGTCGAATGGCAAAGGGGATAGAGCTAAGTATATAAAGCAGGGGATAAGAAAATGATTGACAAATGAGTTAATTTTCACTATATTTTTATGGGTTATTTGGAATATATGATAATTACCAAAGTTTTATACTGCTATTTGCAAGGAGGCTTAAGGACTCCTTTTTTTATGCTCATTATTCATAATTCATAGCTCATGAATAGGCATAATAATTGCTTTATATAGAGGTAGAATTGAAATAAAAGTAAGGATAAAGATTTTAGTCAATCAGGAACATAAGTATAAAAAAAGTTCGAGTAAACATTAAACATAAAAGGAGGTAATTAAATGAGAAAGATACTGTTAATGAGTCTTATAACAATTCTAACTATTGTCTTGACTCATGGATTAGCACTGGCAATCACCGGGCAATGTTCTAACTGCCACACAATGCATAACAGTCAGGATGGAGTGGGTGTGGTTCAAACTTATGCCAATGGTGTTATAACTCTTGGTGTCAGCACTCCCCAGAACTATCTGCTTTTGGCAAGCTGCATAGCCTGTCATGCCGGATCGACCGGCCAGACAAACAGCTTTGGCGCTCCTATTGTGGTGCACACTACTGATCCAGTCAGTCAGGGCGCTGGTAACACATTGGCAGGCGGTGATTTTCATTGGGTTGCAACAGGTCTTGGTGCCACAGATTCAATGGGGCACAATGTGAGTGGTCTTGCAGCAGTAGATGTGGCTATCTCTGCAAATATCGGAAATAACCCGCCAGGCTGGCATCCGGCTGCAACTTTAGGTTTTGCCTTTGGACAGGTTGCAGGGGGTGAGGCAAATTGGAACAGTCAGCTTTCCTGCGACGGGACGTATGGCTGCCATGGACAGCACAGCTCCAGCGGTATCACTGGCGCACATCATGGCAATACCGGTCTGACAAGTAATCGGTGCAATGTAGCCGATACCGTTGGTAACAGCTACAGGTTCCTTGGTAATATATTCGGTCTGGAGCGCTCTGACTGGAATTGGGCTGAGACCTCGGTGAATCATAACGAATACTATGGAGTAAATGACACGAGCAACAGAAACCAGACGAGTACAAGTTATGCAAATACAAACACCATAAGTTTTTCATGTGCTGAATGTCATGGCTACTTCCACAGCAGGATAGATGATACTACAACGGGCAGTCCATGGCTCAGACATCCAACAGATGTTGATTTACCAGCCAGTGGCGAGTTTCAGTACTATAACCCGCCAACCAACGTTTACAGCGTGGAAGCGCCTATAGCCAGACCAACCGTACCAGCCTCAAGTAGTGATACTGTTACACCGGGAACAGACATTGTTATGTGCCTGTCATGTCATAGAGCCCATGGTTCCCCATATGCTGATCTTCTGAGATGGGATTACACCACGATGCAGGCAGGTGTTGGTAATAGCGATACAGGCTGCTTTACCTGTCACGTTAATAAAAACGTAGATCAAGGTGATAACTAAGTGAACAAAGGGCGTTGTGTCGACACAACGCCCTTTACAGGATGGATAAGAAGAAAAAAAGAAGGCTTTGACAATCCAAAAATGTTTTGTTTTGCTTATTAAGAAATACGAGGTGCAAAAAGCTTCATGCTTTTTGCTCTTCGCTTTCTGCATTCTGCTTTTTATTCCTCATACAGTACATTCCCAGCTTCAGGGAACCCGGGTAGCCTATCTTGACAACATAACCGAGGACGAGGAAGGTGGAAAGCTATCTTTCCCGTCTTTTGTTTTTGCAGAACCAGTCATGAATGAAATTTATGTCATTGACGGCAAGTCAAGGATTATTATCTACACATCTGATTTTTTCCCCCTCTTTACACTTGGCAAAAGAAATGGAGTCGAAGCACCCCTTGGTTTAACAGTAGATGTTGAAGGTAATTTGTACGTTGCTCAGGCTCGTACAAAAGACGATCCCAGATCCAGAATTTCAGTGTTTAACGCACGCCTCCAATGGGACCGTGATATCTATTTAAAAGGATTTGAAGGAGATGATTCATTTGTACCAAACCGCCTGGCCATAGATAAAAAGGGTAATATCTTTGTTGTTGGTTCATACTTCCCTGGTGTTCTTGTTTTTAATAACAAGGGCCAACTTTTAGAGACCATAACCCCGGAGGAAGAAGAAAGAAAGGCAAGGGTAACTAATGTCACCCTGGATAAAGCAGGCATGATATATATAGTTAGCGAGGAAGAAGGACGTGTCTATGTATACAGTGATGATAAAAAATTTCTCTTTAAGTTCGGAGAAAAGGGAGGAAGCACGGGAAAACTTAGCCGTCCACTGGCAGTAGGAGTAGACAATCGCAATGGAACGATTTATGTGGTAGATTATATGCGTCATACAATATCTGCATATGACAAGGATGGCAAATATCTCTTTGAATTTGGTGGTCTGGGCTGGGGAGAGGGATGGTTTCAGTACCCGAGGGATATTGCTGTTGACTCTTCCGGCAGAATTCTGGTTGCAGATACCTTTAATAATAGAATCGAGGTTTTTCAACCGAAAGAGTAGCGTAGAGCAAAGAGCGAAGAGCAGAGAGCTAAGATAAAAAATGTTTGATTCGAGAATTTAGACATATGGAAGAAATCAATAGAGATTTCTGAAAAATTGTTTGATATTGCTGATGATCTTGAAAGGAAGAAGTTATATAAATTTGCTGAACAACTAAGAGGAGCAGCCTTGTCTATACCTAACAACATTGCAGAAGGGTCGGGCAGCAATTCCAAAAGAGAATTTATTCAATTTCTAAATATTGCCAAAAGATCTTGTTTTGAAAATGCGAATATGATGATTCTTTTCGAAAAGAGAGGATATGTAAAAGCTACAATTAAACAAGCTGTTTTAAGAGAGATTGAGGATTTATGTCGGATGATAAGCGGTTTTATCAAGTCCCTACGCTATTAAAAATGAGCCTCAAGCGCTTTGTTATTTGCTCTAAGCTCTTTGCTCTTTGCTCTTTGCTTCTTTTTGTGGCGGCTTGTGCTTCAGTCTCCGAACAGGTACAGACAACTGATTACCCTGGTCAGAATAATGGACAACTTACTGTCTTTTTGAATGGCCCTGATAAGACTTCTCTGGACATTATATTTGATCTTTTATCAGTGAGTATTATGGCAGAGGGTGGAGTCTATAGGGAAATTGTGAATAAACCTCTGAAAATTAACTCAGTCAAGATGGTTGGCCGTCAAATGCTTCTGACTGAAATGGCTTTGCCTGAGGGCAAATATGAAAAGCTGAAGTTTACTGTCAAGCAGGCAACAATCCAGAGAAAAGACAGGATAGCAAATTTGGCTCTGCCTCCTGAGGGTATTGAAATACCTGTAAATATAACAGTTACCAAAAATCAGAATACATCATTGTTTCTGAAATGGGATGCAGATGCATCCGTTGTTGAAGGATATCAGTTCAAACCGGCCCTAACTGTTAAAAGCCAGCGTCCGGAACTAAGCACACTTCTTGTTTACGTGACAAATGAGGATTCTCATAACGTCTCAATTATTAACAGACAGACTGATGAAGTAGTCTCAACAGTAATGGTAGGAAAAAGGCCGCGAGGGATCGCAACTGGCATGCGGAGGCAGCATCTGAGGGTTTATGTGGCTAATTCAGGGTCTAACAGTGTCTCGGTAATCGATCCCACTACCAATAAGGTCGAGACAGAGGTTCCCGTCAGATTTGGCAGAGAGACAGAAGGGATAGCAGTAGCTACGGTGTCACCTGAAAGAGAATTCATCTTTGTTACCAATTATGGTTCTAACACCGTCTCTGTTATTGATGCCTTAACATATCAGGAGACAGAAAAGATAAATGTTGGAAATGGGCCTGTAGCAGTGGAAGTTGATCCACCTGCAGAAACCCTCTTAAGCGCAAAGTTTCTCAGTTTTGAAGATTTGAATATTTTAAAAAGTTATCGTGAGAAATTTCTTAATGTGTATGTGGCAAATAAGAATTCTAAGGAAGTAACGGTGCTGAGGTTTGACATATCGATTGGCCGGGTCATAGATATTATGAATATTACTGTAGAGTGGAATCCCGTGGCGCTCGAAGTAGACTATCAGAGGGGGAAGGTTTATGTAGCAAACTATGGATTTGATAACCTCTCAGTCATCGACATTATCGAAATAGTTAAAGGGAATACGACTGGTGCCGTAAGCGCTATAAGTGGTGTAGGACATTCCAACACAGGAGTTGTTTCAGATCCCTCCCTTGATAGGATATATCTTTTAAAGGAAGCACCTGGCGAAATAATGATTATCAGACCTTCATTAGAAGACCGAAGCCCTATAAAGACGGTCGTTCCTATAATCAGCACTGTACCTGTTGGAACTTCTCCAAGATCTTTGAAGTTAGATCCGGAGGCCAGGAAATTATATGTTGTTAACAGGGGATCTGATAATGTCTCGGTAATAGATAAGACAACAAGGAGAGAAGAAAAACTTATCCCAGTAGGGAAGAAACCATATGGCATAACTTTGATACCTTATTAGCAAAGAGTGAAGAGCAATGAGCGAAGAGCAAAGAGCCAAAAGCCAAGAGCTAAGTGCTAAGTGCAAAGAGTATCAAGTAAAGAAGAAAAAGCAAAGAACAAAGGCTGAAAAACTGCTATGCTCAAATCCCCCCCTCCCCCCCCTTTCTAAAGGGGGGATGGGGGGATTATTGGTATATGCTCTATGCTCTTTGCTCTTTGCTTCGGGCTTTGTACTTTTTTTTTGCACTCCTGTCTTTGCTGAAGGCCCCAGTGGATGGGCTAACCTGAATTATATCTCTACAGAACAATTCGAAGATGATGAGAGAATATCAAAAGAAGGTTCTTATTATCGAAACTTATACCTGACCTTTGAAAAACCGATTACTCCTCTGATTTCATATCAGCTCTACTTAAGGACAAACTGGACTGATTTTCGATTAACCGATGCTGATGACAGGATTACAAAAACTTACCAAAGGGCTATTGAACCGGCTTTAGATATTTTCCTACGTAACCCCATGTATGATTTCAGTGCAGGGTACCGGCGCCTGGAACAGTGGACAACAGCACACCTGCAAAATGAAGGACGAAGAACTACTGAATTTTATTACTCCCGTTTCAATATTACCCCCCGGGAATTTCCTTCCCTGTCACTTCAGATTGACAGGCAGAAAAATTTTGACTATCTTTCTCCTAAAAGGATAGACATAACTGATACCCGATATACTGGAAACTCATGGTATCAGTTTTTATATAAGGGCCTGAACCTCTCATATAATTTCACTTATACACATGACATTGTTGAAACCCCGGCTGACATAATAGAAAAGACAAAAAATGATAATTTTAACGGTATCTATAACATCAGCTATTCCAAGCCATTCTGGAGTGGCAGGGCCAACGTTTCTGCGAATTATCAGGGGAATTATATAAGAGATAAAAATAAGTTTTTTATATCTGAGGGAGGAACTGCATCCTTTGAACGGCTCCGTTTTCAGGGACTTTATATCAATGATCCTACACCCGATGACATGACAAATTTAAACCCTCAACCATCGTTAATAGACAATCAATTTACTGATTCTACCGGGATTACCCTGAATACATCATTCCAAAATATCGGTGTTCAGGTAGAGCTGAGACCGGTCAGTATGCTTTCCATCTATTACAGAAATAACGGGTTAGCTGATCCAGTCACATGGAGAGTTTATCATAGGAACAATGACTTGGAAAACTGGACTCTTATAACCGCAATCACAGTAAGTCCAACTTTTGACAGCATCAATAATGCATTTCGGTATGAATTGACATTCCCTGCAACATCAGCTTCTTTCTTTAAGGCGGTAAATTCAAATACTATTCCACCTGTAGTTGGAAACGAAGTTGAGGTTTCAGAAATCAAAGTATTTGACATTGAAACAGTTACTGGAACAGACACGGTTACCGATGTAAATAATTTCTTTAACCAGGGAATAAATCTCGTTGCTAATGTGAGACCTGTACCAAAGCTAAGCTTTGCTTTAAATTACTTTATAAACAGGTCCGACCAGAACCCCATATCAATCTGGAATTCGATCGGCGGTGTTTTCTCAAATTTGGTTAGTAAATCAATAAATGATGATGACAGATTAATAAGCAATGTACTGAGGGTTTACGGGGCCTCCTCTGAATGGTTAACCCACAGGCTGCTCACCACCACGTTGCGTTTCCAGAGAAATGAAGCATTTGATAACAGGAACGAAACAGATTTTAGCTCTAACACCTATTCCCTGTCCTTCAATTCTGTCCCTCTACCGAGCCTCGATGCAAATCTCTCCCTCATCAGGAGTGACAACTACACCTTTGGTGAGAAAGAAACCACAAACAATTCTGTCCTGCTCAGTATCGTTTCAAAACTCTACAGGGACGTCAACATGGTTACTGACGTGGGACATACTAAATCAAAATCTCATGTAAATGATATCAAGTCTGATACTACATCTATTCGAGGGTCAATAGATGCCTATTTAACCCAGAAACTATATGGAAGTCTCATCTATGGTTTTAGCCGTACATCTTCTTCTGACAATACCTCTGCTGACACAACTGAAGGACAAACAATAATTACGTATAGACCCGGAAGGTTTATTAATATTACTGGTACTCTGAGGGCCATAGACGTTGATGGCGATACAACAACATCCGAAGGAATCTTAATAGATTGGCTACCCCTGCCAGCGCTAAGATTAAATCTTAATTACCTTCATATTAATTCTGATACGGAACCTACAATGAGCGATCTGCTCAGTACTTACCTTATATGGTATATAACAAAGTTTCTTGATCTCCAGATTACCTATTCTTATACAAGGGAGGAGAGGGAACAGGTGGATAAAATCTATAGTATTGGAGCAAATTTAAATTGCAGGTTTTGGTGATATAATAATAATCATGGCTGAATGTAAAGTGCAAAATGTTAAGAGCAAAGAGCTAAGAGCAAAGAGTATAAAACGCTATGCTCTATGCTCTATGCTCTATGCTTTTTGTTCCATACTCTTAGCTTTTTGCCTGTTTTTTGTAATCGGATGCGGAAGTACTTCGAAGCACTATTATGTTCGCCAGCAGATTGATTACAGTAGTATTAAAAGGGTAGCTGTTTTACCTTTCGAACCTCTCACATCAGATGAATATGCAGGTGAAAAGATAAGACAGTTAGTAATTACTGAGCTGCTATCAAGGGGAATTGACGTTGTTGAACCAGGTGAAGTGACAAGGGCTCTTGTTGAATTAAAGATCAGGTCCCTTGGCTCTATAAAAACGACGGATATCCAGACATTAGCGAAAACACTGGGCGTAGAGGCACTCATGATGGGCTCGGTAGAAGCTTACGGAATAAGCAGAGGAATTACAGTATCATATCCGGAAGTTTCTATCAGTCTGAGATTGGTTGAAGCCTCCTCAGGTAATATCATATGGTCGGTGTGTAATACATCAGGCGGTCCCAACTTCTGGACAAGGCACTTTGGTGCAGAAAACATTTCACTAAGTGAAACTGCCAGTAAGGTGGTAGGAGAAGCTATTGACACGTTGTTTTAAAAAAGAGAAACTTTTAAAGACTGATGACTAATAAGAAATTATTAAAGAGATTTTTATTGATTTTTGTGCTTTCCACAGTAATTATTGGCTTTGGTTGCGGTGGCCGTGGGACAACCCCTTCATTTTATATTCGCCCGGATTATGACTTCAGTTATATTAAAAAAGTAGCAGTGTTACCCCTGGATAATCTCACAAATGAGAAATTTGCCGGAGAGGCTGTAAGGCAGGTTGTTATATGTGAACTATTAGCTACAGGTCTTGTTGATGTAGTAGTTCCCGGTGAAGCAGATACTACAATCGAAAAGCTCGGGCTTAGATCGATCAAATCACTGAGTGCAGAACAAATAAAGACCATCTCGAATTCACTTAAGGTTCAGGCTGTTATCCTGGGTTCAGTAGGTAAGTTTGGAGAGGTGAGAATAGGAAATATTTCCGCCCCTGAGATAACCATTACCCTTATGATGGCAGATGCAACCTCAGGCAGTATCGTCTGGTCAATCACAAAGACTGGTGGAGGAGCAAGTTTCACGGCCAGACATTTTGGGGCAAGATCAGAAACCATAAGCGAGGCTGTGCTAAGGGTAGTAAGAGAAGCAATCCAGACGCTTTACAAATAAAGCGAAAAGAAACATTTTTTAATACACATACCTTTATAAGACCCGGAAAATTTGTGTAGAGATGAAGAAAAAGATAGTTGAATACTTCTCGGCCATTATTGTTCTGGTGCTATTGAATAATCCCTCATTTGCAGAAGAAACAATGAGTAATATGATATCGGAAAAATTCTCTGAAAAAAGTGACATATGCCTCGCTATAAGGAGTCTGATCCAGGAAGGTAAGCCCGTAAAAGAGGTATTAAAGGCCAGTATAAATATGGGTTATAACGCCTGTTTTGTTACCAAATGTGCATTAGAAGGAAATGTTAATCCTGAACAGATAATCAATGGGGCAATTGAAGCTGTAGTAAAATCTAATGTCATTACAGAATGTGCAATCGGCGTAAGGGAAAAGATTGACAAAACGGTAAAGACTCTCAAACCAACTCAAGTATCCCAGAAGATAAGAATAGCCCTTCTCCCCTTCGAAAATTTAACTGATGAAAAGACAGCGCTTGAACAAGTTATGCCAGTGCTGAGAACACAGTTAGAAGGGAAAGGGTTGGAGATAGTGGATGAGAATAGTCTGAACAATATTTTGCTGAAAAAGAGGGTCAGAACTACAGGTTATATATCCAAAGATTTAGCACAGGAAGTAGGAAAGGAATTGAATGTAAATGCAATCATGATAGGTTCCATTAATTCGTTTTATCTGCAAGAAAATCCACAAGTTGGACTCTTAGCGCGCTTGATTAACTCTTCAGACGGATCTATTCTGTGGGCAAATCAGTCCTCTGCTACAGGAGAAGATTTCACAAAAATCCTGGGGTTAGGAACAGTAAGATCCATGGACAGATTAATCCCGATAGTTGCAGAAAGACTGTTTGCTTCTTTCAGCTTTACGCCACTCCACAAGGAGAAAGAATTAACTCACAGGATTGCTGTGATGCCATTTCAGAATAAAAGCAGACACAAAGACGCGGGCACGATTGTTAATTATATGTTTCTGGTGGAACTCCTTAAAAATACAGGATTTGAGCCGGTAGAGTATGGTGACATCAGGAAAATAGTGGTGAATCTAAGGGTCAGATACAAGGGAGAGCTTGACTATAATAGTATCAGGGCGCTGTCAGAGACCTTAGGGGTAGATGGGATCTTAGTGGGCACAGTAGAGCTTTACTCTGATGGGCTGGATACTTCTTCCCCGCCTGAAGTGGCTGTCAGTGCAAGGCTGATCAATGCCCGCAAAAACAGAATCATATGGTCTGATCGCTTACAGATCAAAGGCGATGAAGATATCATAGCCCTTGATTGGGGAAGAATCAGGTCTGTTGACAATGTCGCTTATAAAGTAGTTTCAAAGTTGAAACAGAAAATGGAAAAAGTTAAATGGCAATAATTAGCCAATGGCTAAGAGCAATGAGCAAAGCGCTAAAAGCCAAGAGCGAAAAGCCGAGAGCTAAGTGCAAAGAATATCAAGCAAAGAAGAAAGAGCAAAAAACAAAGGCTAAAATACTTTATATGCTATGCTCAAATCCCCCCTCACCCCCCTTTTCTAAAGGGGGGATGGGGGGATTACTACTGTTTGCTCTATGCTCTATGCTCTATGCTCTATGCTCTATGCTTATTTTTTTGGGGGGGTGTGCATCACTTCCACAGAAGGAAAATATTTTAGCAGTTGTGAATGGTGAGCCCATTACCGAAGAGGACCTGAAATACTCCTTGCAGATAGCCCATCGCAGGGAGGATCTTTCTTCTGCTGGTGAATTAAATCTATCAAAGTTTGTCCAGAAAGTAGTGGATGATAGATTGATTATCCAGGAAGCCTACCGCATGGGCATGGATGAATATCCAGAAGTACAACAAGCCCTCCGGGCATATATTCTGAGGGAATCAGTCGTGAGACTTTACAATGAGGAGATTGTCAGGAAAGTAACTATACCGGAAAATGACATTAGAGGTTACTACAAGAGGAACTACGAGCAGTTTGTCCTCAGCACTATCGAGGTGGACTCAGAAGAACCGGCTCAGGAGATATTAGAGCAATTGAAGAAAGGAAGAGATTTTGGAGAACTTGCCCGGAATTATTCCACTAATCCATCTCAAAAAGATAGAGGTGAAGTGACTCTTAGACGAGGGTCCCTATCCCCTCAAGTCGAAAAAGCTGTCTCAGACCTTAAATTAGGTGAATTTAGTGATGTGTTGAAGATACAGAACAAGTACTACATCATTAAGGTAATCAGCCGTAAAGAAGCGCCTGATGAAGAATTGGAAAGTTTCAGAGCAAGCATAGAAAAGAATATCAGGAAACAGAAGGAAAAAGAGCGCAGTGATGAATATATGAAATATCTTCGCGAACAGCAGGGCATAAAGGTTGATCAAGAACTTCTTGCTGTAATTAAACTGGATGTAGGTAACGAGGAAATAGGAAAGTTATCAAAGGATGGAAGAACTCTCACTGAGGTGAATGGTTCGCTTCTGACAGTAGGAGATCTTGTTGCTCTTGCCAAACCCTATCCAAGGAAATCAAAAGAGGAAATCCTCAATGAGTGGATTGATCGTAAGGCAGTTGATCACGAGGCACTTAACCGTCATTATGAACTGAACCCGGACCTCAAAAACATGGTTTATCGATACAGGAATCAGCTTCTCAAGAATACCTTTATCAAGAAGGTGGTCATACCTCAAATTATTATCTCAGATAAAACTTTGGAGGAATATTATTCGACTCATCAAAAGAGTTTTATAAAACCTGCAAGTTTTAAAATACAGCAGATTACCGTAAAAACTATGGATGATGCCCAGGATATCCTCAACAGCCTCCAAAAGGGTGCTGATTTTTCCTGGTTAGCAAAAAACAGGTCTATTAATTCTGCAGCTCCGGAAGGAGAATATACCGGATGGCTTACCAAGGCGGAGATGCCCGAGCCTGTTAAAAAGATTATAGAGACCCTCAAGCCTGGCGATGTAAGCCCGGTGCTTAAGCTTGATTCACTCTATGGAATAATTCAACTCCTCGACAGGAAGGAAGACGAGGTTGAGGAGTTTGACAACGTGAAAAATGCGGTTTATAGAATGGCTTTTGAGGAACAAGTAAATTCCCTTTTAAATAACTACATTTCTCTGTTGAAAAAGGATGCAGACATAACAATGAACGATGAAGCCATCAGATTGCTTGAAAAGAAGGTTCAAAAATAATTTTCCCTTGACATGAAATTACCGTTCAATTAGTGTATAACGTTAGCTCTATGCATAATTTTGTTAAATTTGTTTTTGTCTTTTGTGTTGCTGTTCTTATAGCTTCGTGTGCTCCCGAACCAACCGTCAGAAAAGGATTCACGCCGAAGCCCTGCATGGACTGTCACAAAGAGAAACTTGTTGATTTTCAGAAGAAGTTCGTCCACGTACCTATGAGCACGCGGGATTGTGAGTCATGCCATCTCAGACACGGAAAGATTCCTGTAAAAACCTTGAAGTTCAGGGAAGAAGACAAACTCTGTTATGGCTGTCATTCACAGATGGCCCTGAGTATGGATAAGACTTCCCATGTGCACACCGCATTGAAGCAGGGAAAGTGTTTGCCCTGTCATAACCCCCATGCCTCAGATAATAAATTTCTTCTCAAAAAAGTTGGGAATGATCAGTGTTTCACCTGCCACAAGGACACCCCTTTTATGCGTGCAAAACGTCATAAGCCTTTATTGGACGGATGTCTTACCTGTCACACAGCTCATGGCTCTCCATATGAGAGTAATCTCATAAAAAGTGAAACAGAACTCTGCCAGTCGTGTCACAAATTCACTGATACCACCTTTCGAAACAGACATAAAAACTATCCTGTTGAAAAAGGCACATGTTCAAGCTGCCATACAGCTCACAGTTCAACGAACGATAAACTTCTCAGGGAATCAGTCCATGCCCCTTTACAGGCTGGACAGTGCGCGTCCTGCCATAAGCCACCCACAGACCCTAATCCTCTTGGTGTAATTGCTCCTGATGGAAAACTGTGTTATACCTGTCATAAGAAGGAAGAAGTTAATTTCAAGAAGGCGCACAGACATCGTCCCCTGGAGGATGGAAAATGCCTGAGTTGTCATAGCGCGCATGCCACGGATTACCCGAAGATCACCCTGATGAGCACAAACGAACTCTGTCTGAAATGTCATACCAATATGTCTGGAATATTGAAAGTAACTAATATCCATGAACCAATAAAAGAAAAAGGTTGTACCGCTTGTCACGACCCTCATGCATCGGAATATTCTTTTTTCTTAATCGCTTCCGAGAGGCAGATATGTTTTAAATGTCATCCAGCGACTGAAGAAGGGTTAAAGGAAAAGGATGTGCATGCTCCATTCTCACGGTATGAATGTAAAAAGTGTCATGACTCCCATGGCAGCAATAATACAGGAATGATTAAAACACCTTTAACTGAATTATGTTATACCTGTCACAAAAAGGAAGAGAAGCAATTTTTCAAGACGTACATACATACTCCGGTGAATAAGAACCAATGCGTCTCCTGCCATAAACCTCATGCATCGCCATATGCGAATTTGTTGAATACTGCGCCTGACCAGCTCTGCAAGAAATGCCATAGCAACATGTTCCTTGAAGTCAAAGAAGCAATCCACCTGCCTTTTCAGGAAAATGCCTGCAGTACCTGTCATGATGCTCATGCAAGTGAATATATTGCAGTTACCAATAAGCCAATGCTGGAGCTCTGTTACGGATGTCACAGAAACATGGAGGAGAAAATTAAAAGAAGCATGGATAAACATCTTCCTGTTGAAGAGGGGAAATGTATAGCATGTCATAGTCCACACGAGACAAAACTCAAACATCTTCTCCTCAACAGGCCACAAGAGCTTTGTCTTTCTTGCCATGAAAAAATAGTTACCACGACTGTAAGAAAAGGGCATATCGTCATGGAACAGGGAGACTGTCTGAGCTGTCACGTGTCTCATTATTCTGACTCAAAGTATCTGCTCAATGCAAAAGATCCGGCTTTGTGCATCAAATGCCACTCTACCGACACGCAGAAACTCTTAAGCGAGCACAGGGAATCATTAAATAAAATCCATCATTGTCTGGGCTGCCATGAGCCGCATGTTACAGAAAAGCCAGGCCTGCTCAGAAAAGTGAAACATGCTCCATTTGCAAAAGGGGATTGCAAGGCGTGCCATGAATAAGCACAAAGCAATGAGCATAGAGCAAAGAGTAAAGACTAAAGAGCGTCATTGCGAGGGACGAAGTCCCGAAGCAATCTCAAATGAGATCCCTCGCTACGCTCAGAATGACAGCAAAGTTTATTATGCCCTATGCTCTATGCTAATCGCTCTATGCTCTATGCTCTTACTGGCTTGGGTGGGCTTCGCCCATGCACAGACTGCTCTAAAAACTGAGGTACCTGATCTCTGCTATGAGTGTCATAAACAGCTTAAGGAGAGTCTTTCACAGAGTTACATTCACTTCCCCTTCAAACAGGGGAAGTGTGAAGTCTGCCATAATGTACACGCGAGTGACCGAAAAGACTTGTTGAAAGATGATGTGAATTCTGTCTGCCTGAGCTGTCATGAAGGCATCAGGAATCTTATGAGCAAGGGTACAGTGCATGGTGCACTGAAAAAAGGCGTGTGTACTGATTGCCACTCTTCACATGCCGGGATGAATAAACTCTTGCTGGTCAAAGAAGAAAAGAAGCTCTGCTGGGATTGTCATGAGGCACTGAAAGAACAGTTTAATAAATCCCATGTTCACACGCCTTTTAAAGAAGGTGAGTGTTCTTCATGCCACAATGCACATGCTTCTCCAGAAGGAAACCTTTTATTAGCTTCACCCAACAAGATATGCCAGACCTGCCACAAGCCAAGGTGCAGTGCTGCTGCTGTATCTATATTTTCTATTACAAAAGATTTAGATTGTAACACCTGCCATACAGGACACAGTTCCGATAGCAAAGGTCTTCTTGGACCTTATGGTCATACAGCATTTTTGAATGAAAGCTGCGAGCAATGCCATAATCCCATTGCAGCAGGCGTGAAAATAACTACCAAGCTTTCTAAAAAAGAATTATGTTTCAGTTGTCATGCTGAGGAGCGCACAAGGGTTAATGAGGCCGATGTCCACGAAGGTAACAAGAAGGGGTGTACCCTCTGCCACGACTATCACGCTTCGATGAAGAAAAATCTTACCGTAAAAGAGTCAGATTTCTGCTTTTCCTGTCATAAGGACACTGAGAAGAGGCAACTTTCCATGGTGAAGGCTTTAAAGTCTATCGGATGTGAGCCTGTCAGGGATAGCAGATGTTTTGAGTGTCATGTGCCTGTGCATTCCCATAATCCTCTTTACTTCAGGGAGGATAATATCCTGACCTGTGCTCGATGCCATAAGGCAGAACACAAAGTTGCACATCCTATGGGAAAGAATGTACTTGACCCGCGTGATGGCAAGCCCATAACCTGTATAACCTGCCATAGCATGCATTCCGCAAAAGCAGATTTTATGCTCTATCTTGACAGAAAGCGCGCTCTCTGCATCCAGTGTCATAAGAGATAGCAAAGAGCAAATAATCAAAATCCCTATGCTCTAAGCACTATGCTTTAGTCTTAATATGGCATAGCTTTTGCTTTACAAATTATGATATTACCTTTTCATGCCTAATAGATTAATATTTAAATATGATTAAGATAGTGACAAAACTTGTCTCGCTCTTTGCTATTTGCTCGTTGCTCTATGTTTTACCTCTGGAAGCAAAAGTTACAGGTGCTTGCAGTAATTGTCATACGATGCACAGCAGTCAGAGTTCTGCCCCTCAGGAGTGGACAGAGAAAGGATGGATTCCAGGAACCGCAAACCCTGCTTTGTTAGTAGCTACTTGTATAGGCTGTCATAGTAGTACAACAGCAGGAACCATCCTTTATGGGAACACCCCTATCGTCCTTAACACGCTAACTCCTACTGCTCCACTGGCCGGAGGAAACTTTTATTTTATAACTCCTGATAATGCTACCGGGCATGCTAATGGACACAATATTGCAGGAATTGACGTCGCAGATGTTACCCTTGGTTTTATACCTCCTGGAGGTACGTCTCTGGGGTCCCAGCTAAGGTGTTCGGGGACATATGGTTGTCACGGGCACAATGGTCGTCAGAGCGGAGATTCGGCAGTTGAAGACGAAACACAAGCAATAAAAGGAGCACATCATGGGGATGATACTCCTCCTCTGGAGGGAAGTTTGACGGATGTTGCCCGTAACTATAGATTTTTGTTGGGAATCAAAGGTACAGAAGATGATGACTGGGAACAGGACAATACTAATACAAGTCATAACGAGTATAAAGGTTCTACATCCAGTGCTACAGACACAATAAGTTACCTATGCGCAGAATGCCATGGGAAGTTTCATACCTGGGTTGGTGGTCCTAGTGAAGTCGGTACAGCCTCTCCCTGGCTCAGACATCCAACAGATATAGCGCTTAAATTGACTGGTGAATATTCTGCATATACGATCTATGATATGACAGCTCCCGTAGCAAGACCTGAAGACAATTACACTGGTGATCCAACCAATGTTCGTCCTGGAACTGACATTCTTATGTGCCTTTCCTGCCACAGGGCACATGCATCACCTTTTTTTAAAATGGTGAGGTGGGATTATAAAAGTTCTAACCTTTCAGAGGCTTTGTCGGGGTGTAATGTATGTCATACTTCGAAAAATTAGCTAATAGCAAAGAGCGAGGAGCAAAAGAGCAGAGGACAAAGAGCCAAATCATGTACTCTACGCGCTCTGCTCAATGCCCGATGTTATAAAGAGGAGTGAGTTTATGAAAAAGTACCTGAAAAATAATAGAAGATTAATACATAACTTTAAGTTTGTGTCTCTACGCTCTATTTTCTATGCTCTATGCTCTATGCTTTCCGCTCATGTCTTTAAACTCTTAGCTCTTAGCTCTATGCTCTTAGCTTTCTTGATACTCTGCTGGATATTGTATCCTGACAAGGCAAACAGTGGCCCTTATCTTAATTCTGCACATGGGAATAGCATTTATGGAGTAAATCGCCCAAGAACATCTGGCTTTGGATATGCAGTGGGAAATTGTGTCCATTGCCACGAGCAGCATGCAAGCATCGCCGGTCAGACAATAACTCCTTATGGTTATGAGTTGTTTTATGATCACTGGGTAGAAATATGCGATCTTTTCTGTTACAGGTGCCATAATCAAGGTGGTGTAGAGATGCAAGTAAACAACTATCCTTATAGCGTTAACTTTGGTGGTGAACCTCTGTTTTATGAGTCTATATACAAACAGTTTTGTGACCTAAACTCGACAGGTTCTACTTGTGGTTCAAGACATAACTTAGTCCCCATACGGAATCTCATTGACAATAATGCCTTTGGCTGGGGTTATCCTGCCGACCCTGATCCCTGTTCAGCATGCCATAACCCCCACACGGTCCAAAGAATCGGGAGTAAACAATATCATGCACCATATAATCCTGATAAATCCCCGATATCCCTTCCGAGCGAGCATGCAAACAATCCAACTAACCTATGGGGTGATGATTATCAAGTGGGTTGTCCCCTTGGGAAAAAAGAGAGGCTGATTTGTTATGCTTCCAGTGTAGTTGGTGTTTATCAGTCTCCGTATTATGGAAACACCACTGGAACGATGTATGAGCCTTCAGGTAATAGTACCCCTACTGATGGTTCTGATCTTCCTGATTATGTTAGCTTCTGCTTAGATTGTCATAGCAAATCTGAAACGGGAACGAAGGTCATACATTGGGATACATCCGGGGACAAGCACGGTGGAAAGATCTCCGGCGATGTTGACTGTGGAGCATTGAGTGGATTTGAAAATGGTGATCTAAGAGCACCCTATAATGATGCCTTGAAAGAGGCTGGTAACAATTATGTCCTTTCTTGTACAGACTGTCATGAGCCACATGGTGCTAAAAATAGGACAGATTTACTCAGAAGGTTTATAAATGGGGAGGCAGTTCCTGCAGATACTGCTCCTTGTATGGATTCGGATGTTAATGACTGGATAGCGATTTGCGAAAGATGTCACACCAATATACATGTTAGCTTCGGTAATTGTACTGTATGTCATGGACATAATACTTCCATTGGTTGCCCCGGAGGCACTACACGTACTTTTTAAATATTATATAAGGGCCAGAGACGATCTCAACATTTAAAAATATCCCGACATTTTACCTGAAAGACTTAGCCACTACTGGTGTTCTATTACCCAAGAATAACTTTATTAGATTTTTTTGTTAAACTATTTTATAATTAATTTCTATTTATTTGAAAAATAGTCAAAGTTTCATTTAAGCTAGCTCACTAAATATTTTTTAAAGGAGTGCTGACATTGCCAGAAGAGAGAAAGACGTTCATCGACAAAATCTGGGGCCTTTTCGCTTCTGTAAAACTTGCGATTGTTATCTTTTCCCTGATATCTCTTACTGCTATCATTGGAACGATACTTGAGCAGCGTGCTGAGCCTGCGGGAAATATCAAGATACTTGCCAGACTTTTTGGAGAATCTGTCGCACCATCTCTTTACAGTATACTCGAAAAGCTTGGTTTTATGGACATGTACCGTTCATGGTGGTTCATCACCCTCCTGATTCTATTTTCAGCAAATATCATTATCTGCTCCATAGATCGACTGCCGAGGATATGGAAACTCATCAGGGAACCATTGAAGCCGATGGCTGCAGAGCATTTCGAAACAGCACCGATAAAAAGGGAAGTCTTATTAAAGGGGAAGCTGGATAAAGTAAAGGAAACTGTAACGAGTTCAATAAAAACAATAGGGTTTAATTATGCGGAGTCAAAAGAAGACAAAGGTTTCCAGTTTTACTCCCATAAAAGCAACTATACAAGACTCGGTGTTTACATTACCCATCTGAGTATTATCCTTATCTTTATAGGAGCCCTTATAGGAATAAAGTTCGGATTTAAGGGTTCTCTCAATCTTCCCGAGGGCAGGACATACTCTGTAGCATTTGTATCATCAACTCCTTTGACACCTCTGGAGGTGGACGAGAAACATAGAATTCTCGATGCACTTGAGGCGTCTTTTGGCAAATTATCGAAGGCTTCTGAGCTGCTGAATATGAAAGAAAATTTTCTTAAGGAGAAACTGCATAAATACGGAATTCAACCTCTGGGTTTCAGCATACGGTGTGATGACTTTGATGTTGAATTCTATGAGAATTCCAACACGCCCAAAAAGTTTATAAGCTGGCTTACTATTTTTGATGATGGAAAAGAAGTCTTGAAAAAGGCTATCGAGGTTAATGACCCTTTGAAATATAAGGGCATAACCTTTTACCAGGCCAGTTATGGAATGATACCGAATATCCCTGGATGGTTTATTCTTAGAGTAACCTCAAAATCCGGGGCATCAGAAATCAAGAGGTTAAATTTTGGTGATAAATTTACTATCCCTGGCACAAATTTAGAAGGGACCATAAAGGATTTCAGCCCGGCCCTTTCCTTTGACAATCAGGGAAAACCTTTTACATCCGCAGAGATGATGAATAACCCTGCTGTCT
>Ga0209323_10000080_pt1 | contig 53067 bp, 52 predicted proteins | sample Rifsed19ft2_FD_184014 | JGI IMG/M metagenome (GOLD analysis project Ga0209323, IMG submission 184014) | Soil microbial communities from Rifle, Colorado, USA - sediment 19ft 2 (version 2) | ecosystem: Environmental > Terrestrial > Deep subsurface > Rock core/Sediment | place: Rifle, Colorado...
TGAAAAATTCGCCAGATGAACAAGCCATGTACAGCAGCCAGAAGTTCAAGCCAACGTACATTCTCATCGCGTTGAACGTGCTTTTTTACGTTTACACTTCGGTGGCAGGCGGAAATTTTCTCGAAACAAGCGGCGACATGATTTTGCGTTACGGTCAAGTTAACGGGTTCGTCATTTATTATGGGTGGTACTGGCAGCTTTTAACGTCCATGTTCGTTCACGCCAGCATCGCACATCTTGCAGGCAACATGCTCTTTCTCCTCATTTTCGGATTGAGAGGAGAAGAAATGTTTTCGCTGCCAGAGTACCTGCTCATCTACTTCTTGGGCGGATTAACCGGAAACCTGCTGTCGCTGGTGTTTCTACCTCTCGACGTTCCTTCCGCTGGAGCATCAGGCGCCATCTTTGCAATGTTCGGAGCCTGCACCATTTACGCCAGACGTTCTGTAGGTCAATCCATAATTGGCGCGTTGATATACGCGTTCTTTTTGTTGCTTCTCAGCTCAGGACCAAACGTGAACAATTCAGCTCACATAGGCGGACTTGTTGCTGGCTTGTTAATCGGTTATGTGTTAGCCATAAAACGCAAACCTGCTACTACGTACAGAATCAGTTACTCGTATTTACATGGTTTGTCAAGTTTAAGGAAGGGTTAAGATTTCTATCTTCACTTTGTACCCGTCTTTGAGGTTAAGGTGTTTTCTAAGGCAGACTGGCGCGATGATTTCCACGACTGAGCTGTCATAGTGACTGCGCAGAGCAGAAATCAAAGCGCCCTTCACTTTGTTACCTATTGTGGCAGGATAACATTTAACTAAGCCAAAAGTGCGGTCTTCGTTTTTGAAGCCTTGAATCTCAATGGCTGGGTACGCTTCCAATTCTGTGCGAGTCTTAAGGTCATAGTCACTTGTGAGCTTAAGGTTGAGCGTGCCAGGGTAAGGGTCGAAACCCAGTTTTTCAATGAACTGTTTCCTATAATGCTCTTTTAAGATGTAATAAGCGCCTTCGCCTAGCCCTGTGAAAACCGTGCCTTCAAGGGTTACGGAAGGTGGATAGGCTGCTTCAATCACGAATCGCAAGTTCGAATATAGCTTTTGAAGTTCTCTTGTGCCTTTGTCGTCGATTTTTATTAGGCTGCCTTCGGGCGTTATGGTTCTTTGAATCCATCTTTTACGCTCGAGTTCTATCAGGTAGCGGGATGCTGTCTGCTGGGAAATTCCCAATTTCTCAGCCAAATATTCGGTTGAGATTTTAGATGTTCGCCTATGAGCACCCATTTCCGCTAGTTGAAGAAGCGTGCAGAGGTGCCGCCACATCTGCTTGTTAGCCAATCAACTGCAGTTCTCCAGTTGCAACTACAGATAATAGTTATGGGTTAATATTTAAACGGCTCGACCATGATTGTTCTAGCTAAGACGGCGATTCTCTTCAAAAAAAGATGGTTGTTTTACTGGTGGTTTTAACATAAGAAATATAAGTTGCCGTTAATCAAAGAACATAGTGAAAAGAATAATGAATCTATGGAAACTTCGTCTCTCAATGGCTGGAACCTTAGCCATAATCATAGGATTATCCACCTTAGTGTTCACAGTAATCCTAATGTTCGCAGGCGTCTTCGACCTTCTCACATTAGGCGTCATCGTAGTGGCCTTCAACATAATCCAATGGCTAATCGCGCCGTACATGGTTGACGCCATCTACAAGGTTCGCGCACTCCCTGAAAATGAAAACCCACAGCTCCACCAAGCCGTCAGCAGCATCAGCCAAAAAAGCGGAGTCACCAAACCAAAACTCATGTTAGCGCAGATTCCGCTTCCGAACGCTTTCGCGTATGGTTCGCCACTCGCTGGCAACCGTATCGCAGTAACCCAAGGCTTGCTGAAGAATCTGGATGAAGGCGAAGTTGAAGCAGTAATAGGTCACGAACTAGGGCATTTGAAGCACAGAGACATGCAGGTTATGATGGCAATCTCTTTTCTGCCCGCGCTGTGCACATACATTGGCTACTCGCTTATGTGGTCATCCATGTACCGAGGCAACCGCAGAAACGAAGGCGGCAACAGCGCGTTGATAGGTATAGCCTTCATGGCGTTTGCTTGGGTGCTCAACATGTTCACGCTTTACCTGAGCCGATTGCGTGAGTACTATGCGGATAGGCACAGCGCTGGAGTAGTAGACGGTGGCGCACAGAAGCTTTCCATGGGTTTAGCAAAGATAGTCAAAAGCACAAAGAGCATCCGCAAACCTGAGCAGCAGAAGCAAAACCTAGCGTTCAAGTCACTGTTCATCTCTGACCCTGAAAGGGCAAACACGGACGCAGCAGCCATAAACGCCATGCAAGCCAGCAGCAAATCGGACTTGGTTCAAGAAATCCTTTCACAGAAGCTCACGACCGAAGCTAAAATTGCAGAAGCCTTCTCAACTCATCCTAACATAATCAAGCGTCTGCGAGCACTGCAAGAACTAAGCCAAAACGCATAACCCTCTTTTCGCGTTCTTCTGTTTTTGGAAAAACGTTAAAGCAGCATATCGCTATTTTAACGTAGAAACGACGCGAAAACGTTTCGCCCTTCTGTTCATGATTTGATAACTTTTATGTTCAAAAGGCTTATATTGCTTGATGGATAATCCATCCAATAGCCATGAACTCCAGAAAAGTAGCAATTATTACAGTGCTAGCTGCTCTTTCAATAGCCACTAATTACGCGTTGTTGCCTTTCTTTAACGTCAAGTTTATGGATTTTATTGTTTTTGTGGGTGGCTTCTGTTTTGGTCCTTTTGCAGGCGGATTTATCGGCGCTGTCTCTTGGGCTATTTATGGGTCGTTGAATCCTCTGGGTTTTTCTCTTCCAGTTTGGCTTTCAACCATGTTTGCAGAAGCGATTTTCGGTGTTGTTGGTGGTTTTACAGCGAGATTCCTAGTTTTGCCTAAAAATTCAAGCGTGAATAAAGACAAAATTGGCACCTGCATTCTCTTCGGTGTTGTCAGCATGCTCTTGACGTTCGCTTATGATTTCATCACCAACATCGCCTATGCGTACGCGTATGACATAAACCTCATCGTAGCCATTATCGTAGGCTTCATTCCTTTCGGCATAGTTCATTTGCTCAGTAACGTGGTTTTTTTCAGCGTAGGTTGCGTTCCAACGATTAACACTATATTAAAAATCACTGGAGGTGAGAAATCTGGTCATGAATAAGTGGGCAATAGTTTCCTTAGTTCTCGTTTGTTGGACATTAGGCATATCGCTAACAGCTGGTTATTACTGGCTGCAATACAATGACCTTTCCCAGCAAACAAGTGGACTGCGAATTACTGTTAACATTGGCGTGGACTACGGCAACGGCACAAGAACATACTATAACGACACGCAAGCCTTCACAGGAGAAACGGTGCTCACCGCGACTAAACGAGTGGCTGATGTGGAAGTTGCCACGAGCGCTTATGGCACATACGTCACTGGAATCAACGGCGCAAAGGTGCAGGGCGATTACGGCTGGACTTATTGGCCTTGGAATAGCACAGGCAGCTCATGGGATTTCGCTCCAGTAGGCGCTGACGTCTACCAAATTGTTGCAAACGAAAGCACATTCTTATGGTACTACCAGAACGCCTTCAACTCGCCACCATAAAGTCTGAAGTTCTTCAAGCACTAAACTGCTTTTTCTTTTCTGGTTGCAAAACAATTTTAAACCTCAAAATGCTTGTCATCCGTAGCACTTTAATGGAAGTTACAGCCTTGAACGAGACTACAAAAATAATCTGTCAAGCCCAAAAGGAAGGCAGAAAAGCGCTTTTGGAAACTGAAGCCAAAACCATCTGCATGGAATACGCTATTCCAGTTACCAAATTTCGATTAGCGAAGAACGCGAGGGAAGCAGCAGAGTTTGCGGAGCAACTCGGTTACCCCGTGGTTTTAAAAATCGTTTCGCCTGACATTATTCACAAATCTGACGTTGGAGGCGTCATGGTTAACCTGAAGAGCAAAGCGGAAGTTCAAGATGCCTACGGAAAAATTTTGGAAAACGCCAAAAACTACAAGGCAACAGCGAAAATCGTAGGCGTTTTAGTTCAGGAGATGGCGCCGCAATCTACTGAGGTTATAGTGGGCGCGATTAAAGACCCGCAATTCGGGCAAACTTTGATGTTTGGGCTAGGCGGAGTCTTCGTGGAACTTTTGAAGGATGTCACGTTCAGGATTGCACCTATAACACGAGAAGACGCCCAAGAAATGGTAACAGAAGTCAAGGCTTATCCGCTGTTGAAGGGCTACAGGAATACACCGCCAGCGGACATCGACGCTATAATAAATATCCTGCTGAGCACTTCAAAACTGATCATGGACTATCCAGAAATCAAGGAATTAGACTTGAATCCGATTATGGCTTACGAGAAAGGAGCAAAAACGGTGGACGCACGAATCATACTTGAATAGAGAGTGTGGAACCTAGCGCTCTGTGGAGACTATAGCCCCCTTATATAAAGGAACTATATATAGTTCTGAAGAGAAGCTTCCTGAGTAGACCCTCTATAGGTTTCTGCATTGAATTTCTATTAGGCTCCAAATATGCCGTCTTGATTTTGACTGCCAACTATTCTACTAGCAGGAAAGCGTATCTGTTCATTGCCTCCGCATAATTCTGCAGAACCTTGATAGGATAGTCGAGGGATTTGACAGTTGAGAAAACGTCAACAGCCATTGCCTCAGGAGTTGGACGCGCGGACCTTTTGTTTTTACATTCACCTCTTTCTTCTACGCAGTCAGCGCAAATGTTACATGGAGCAGCGAAGAACAGAAACGCTTTTGGATTACCTGCCAAGAAAACCTCGCGCTCCAAGCTCAGAAGCCTTTCATTGATGCCCTTCATCCATTCGTGCCGCTGCTCTGGTTTCTTAAATTTCTTTTCAAAATGAAAGATAACACCTTGGCTGTATTCGCGGAAAAAGCTTCTGCATTCTTCGGTAGACAGCGTGTTTGGTGGGCAGCACGCTTTTTTTCCGTATTCTTTGCAGCCAAACATGCATTTCATTCTCACCCATTGAGAAACCACGATGTTCTGCGGATCAATCCACTTGAAATCCGTGAAGCCATGCTTGAAGAACAACTCTTCCAGTTGCTTTCGACTGCTCATCCCAATCAGCTCCTATGCTGCAAGCATCAAAACTATTTCGAGGCTGTTTAAATAATCTTGCGCGCCTAATGTGCCTACATGTGCCGTCTTATGTTGGCTGCGATTTGGTTCAGTTTTTCTCTATCTGCTTCTGAAATTTCCCCAAACCGCATTAGTTTCTGCCCCTCAAATCTGGGAATAACATGGACGTGCAAGTGAAATATTTCTTGACCAGCAGCCTTTCCATTTTGCTGGATTATGCTGATTCCATCAGCTTCTGTAGCCTTCTTAACGGCAAGGGCGACTCGTTTGACAATTCTATAGAGATGGGCAACGAGTTCCTCTGGAATCTCAAAAATAGTCTCGTAATGTTCCTTAGGTATAACAAGAGTATGTCCTTCACTGAGGGGTCTTATGTCAAGGAAAGCCATCACATTATCGTCTTCGTAAACCAAACTGGCAAAGGCTTGTTTTCGAGCTATCTTGCAAAAGACACATAAGCTCTCGTCCATGCTGTCACCACTAAATCGTTCCTCGTGATTTCTTAGGTGTGATGCAACAGTTTATATGTTATGCCCGTGCCTATTTGTTTTGAAAGAACAAAGCGAGAGTGAAAAGGGTTTGACAGAATTGGAAGATAAAGTCCGCGAAGAAGTAGGCAAAGTGCAGGACCCTGAAACAGGCATGACTTTCGCCGAAATGCAAATGATCACAAGCGTGAAGGAAGAAGAACCAGGCGTCGTCAAAGTAGAGTTCGTCCCGACCAGCCCCTTCTGCCCCATAGCGTTCAAGCTTGCCAATGACATAAAGACCGCTGCGAAGAAGGTGCCAGGCGTCAAGAAGGCTTTGGTTTACTGCCGCGGGCACACGATGGAACAACAGATCAACGAAATGACGAATAAGTAAGCCTCTGCAAGAAACATCTAATTTTCTTTAGCCATTTTTGGAAAAAACGATTATAGATACATAGTCTTCTATTTCGTTTTGCTAAACGCCAAAGTTCCAATGACTATCATGACTACATCAAAAACGCCTATGATGGCAAGTTCAAAGTACAAGGGATACAGTGGCTGCCACGCGCCGCCCAGAATAATCGTTCTTAAAGCGTCAACGCCATAAGACCTTGTTAGTTTGTTAGTCTCAATAACATTGGGCATCGATTTTCGTCACTGTCAAAAGTTTGGATACAAAAGACACAGATTTATAGTTATTCGTATGGGTCGCAATTAAAAAATGACGCGTTTATGGCGCTTAGAAGCACCCGTTCTACAATAGCAAGCTCTTTATAGTAATGACGCACTCCAAGAAAGTTGAAAAACACGCTAAGGAGGCAGAAAGCCAATGTTTGTTCACACCAGCATCCGAACAAGCAACATGGACAAGTCAATAGACTTTTACACCAAACTCTTCGAGCTTAAGCTTGTTAGTCGGCGAGAGATACCGCAGAACAACGCCGAAATCGCTTTTCTAAGAGACTCAGAGGCGAAAGGCTCCACGCTTGAACTGACTTTCTACCGAAACCAGAAAAAGTTCATCCAAGCCGACTATGAAGACCGCGTGTTCGACCATCTTGCCTTTGAAGTCAAAGACATAGAGAAGACAATCGCTGCGATGCGAAAAGAAAAAGTCACCATAACCGATGAGCCTTTCAAACTCAGCGCGACAGGCCCGATGATTGCTTTCGTGGAAGACCCTGACGGAACACTGATTGAACTAATCCAGAGAACATAGCGCGTTTCTTGCAGTTTAGCGCGCTAGGCTTAAATATCGTTCGTTTTCTCTATTGTCAACGTGGCGTCGATGACCATGAGCTATACATCTGCGGTTGAACTGAAAGGCGTTGTGAAACGTTACAACGAGATTTTAGCCGTGGACCATGTTGATCTGACCATAAAAGAAGGCGAAATCTTCGGCTTACTTGGGCCAAACGGCTCGGGTAAATCCACTACTCTTAAGATGCTTTTGGGTTTGGTTCAACCTGACTCAGGTTCAGTCACCGTCCTCGGGGCTGATGTGCAAAAAAATCCTGTGGCTGTAAAGCAACTAGTGGGTTATGTTCCTGAGTCTCCGCGTCTCTACGAGTTCTTGACTGGAATCGAATACTTGGATTTCATAGGCGACATATATGGTGTGCAAACTGCGGAGAAGAAGAGCCGAATCAACGAGTATTTGAAGGCTCTTCAGCTTGAGGGACGCGAAGGCGACATGATAACTGGTTACTCTGAGGGCATGAAGCAGAAAATCGCGTTGATATCAGCGTTTTTGCACAAACCAAAACTGTTAATTCTAGACGAACCGCTAAACGCCTTAGACCCACGGTCGGCGCGCATAGTCAAAGATTTCCTGCAAGAATTGAAAACACAGGGCGTAACCACCATAATATCCACGCACGTGTTGGAGATTGCTCAGGCTATGTGCGACCGCGTAGGCATCATGTATCAGGGAAAACTTTTGGCGTTAGGCAACATGGGCGAGTTGCGGCAGATGTCGAAACTGCCTGATTCTGGTTTAGAGGACATTTTCCTGAAGCTGACGGGCACGGATGACATAAGAGCGGTTGTTGAGGAACTGCTGAAATGAATTGGAAGAACGTGCTTAGCCTGATGCGGGTTGACAGGAAATCTGGCAGGCTCATCAGAGGCAGAAAACTAACAAGGTACCGTGAGAACAGGTTCCTCGCTTACTGGGCTTATTGGGTTGCGCTAGCTATCGGCTTGGCAGTTGGCATACTGGTCAGCTGGGCATACAACTCCATTTCAGCGGGCGACCCAAATCTTCAAGCCCAATTTCAGATAGGGACGCTGAGTCTTTTTCTCTCGTTGCCCACTCTCGTTTTGATTTACAGTTTGGTTTTCACGATGATGCAGCAGATTCAACGCAGCGGCGTCAAGTTTTCGTCTCAAGTGCCCTACTGGCTGCCCATCACTTGGCAAGAACACACCTTAGCATCCATCTTAGCCAATCTATCAGGCTTTCCGTTGGCTTCAATCACATTCATTGGCTCAGCCATCATCATATTCTCCATAGTCATCGGTCAAGTTCTTGCAGCAGTGCTGACCGTGCTTGCTGTGTGCGCGGCTGCTTTCATGGCTAGCGCTACGACGGAAATTTTCAGAATCTTGCAGATGCGGTTCATAGGCGCAGTTTACAAGTCCAGCGGGCGAGCAGCGGTGTGGGTGCGGTTCATCGGCTCTTTGCTGTTCTTCATAGTGTTCTACGCTGTTTATTTTTATGTAACTTCTGGCTCTGGAGCCTTAACGTTCATCCAAACTGTCGCTTCGGTTCAGAGCACGGTTTGGTTTGTTCCCTTCGTGTGGTTGGGCATGACCCTCCACTATTCCATTGCGGGATTACTGCCGGAGGGACTCGTGTTCCTCGCTCTTTCGCTCTGTTTTATCGCTGGCTTGGTTTTCCTCGCCGTCTTGCTGAACAAGCGGTTCGGACTTTATGAGCCTCCAGCGATAACGGTTTCGCGTGGAGTTTACGCTCCTAAAACTGGCTTCTTAGGCAAACTTGGGTTTTCCACGATTGAAGCAGCATTGGTCAGAAAGGATTTTAGGGCGTTTACGCGTCGACGAGAGTTAATGACGGTTTTCATAGTTCCCATCGTTGTAATTATGGTGCCCGTCATGCAATCTTTAAGCTTTGCAAACGAGCCAGTTCCACCTCAATTCAGTCTGTCTATGCAAGCCACAATTTTCCTGTTTCCAGCCTTTATCTTGGTTCTGAGCTTGGGCAACTTCATGATAGGCGAAGAAGGCCAAGCTGTTTGGCGAATTTACGCCTCTCCAATTTCAGCCAAGAACTTGGTGAAGAGCAAGTATTTTTTCATCGTTTTCTTCTCCCTCTTAGTCTTGCCAATCACGGGCTTAATCGGAATCTTGGTGTATCATCCGTCACTGCGCGCCGCCATCGTCGCATTATTAGAGCCAGTTTTCCTAGTATTCGCGCTAGGGTCAATTTCGCTGTCAACCGGCATAAAAGGCGCCGACTTCAGCGAAGCGCCTAGGCCGAGAATGATACGCTTAAAATGGTCTATAATCAGCCTAATCGCCTGCGCCCTAGCCGCTTTAGCTGTGCTGGCGCCTTTTGTGCCCTACGTGCTTTCAACTTTCGTTCCAAGCTTGTTCGAAGCATTCATAGACCCTTACTTAGCCACTGTTGTGAGCGGAATTATCGCCGCTGTTATAACCGCCTTCTTCTATCGAGTCGCGGTCAAAAACGCAAACGAGCTCTTAACAAAAGCAGAAGTATAAGGTATCGCATAGTGGCGGAGTTACTTTCCAAAGTGGCTCTTTCTAGGGTGTGGTTAATCTCTATTTGGTATCAGTGTAATCTTGTTTTGGGGACGCCCTTTTTGAAGTAGGCTCTGCACTTACAACAAACGGCATCTCAATGGGCGCAACAACCGTTTCCATGCCCATAGCCTATAAGTGGCTGATGATTGCTGCGATGACTATTGGGCGAGTAGAAATCATGTCAGTCCTAATCGCATTAAGCCCATACAAAACAAAAGAATAACAAAATTTAGTGCATATATGAACCATCAAGAAGTAACCCGAGGCACCAAAGCGCAGAAGCTCAGTTTAGGCGGCGGACAAATATACTACTGCCCTAAATGCTAAATCTAAAGGCTTCAAACATAATTCTACGCTTAAGTTCAACCTATGTTTCAGCCTTTATATAAGGGGGCTATAGTGTGTTTTCACGCAATAGTTTCGCTTGCTCTAAAAAATAGAAAAGAGTTTATGTTGTTTGGCATTTTTTGAGTAGCCGTTGCCACCGTTCATCTGTCAAGCGCTGAATTTCTTCAAGCAGCTTCTGGTTCTGCGGCGTAAGCAAGTGTCTGAAACGTCCTTGCCCTTGCAAGTAATCAGTCACTGGTTTTTTCTTCTGCGGAGCCAAAGCAATAAGCTTACTCGGCGTAGACAGCTGACATTGACCGTTTACTGATTCCCACAACGGGAACACACAGGACTCCACAGCCAATTTCGAATACTCTATGGATTTCGCCGGGTCACTTCGCCATCCTCTCGGACAAGGCGCAAACACATGCAGAAACGCTGGACCATTCACTTCTAAGCCTTTCCTAACCTTCGAGAGCAAATCACGCCAATAATACGGCGAAGCAGTAGCCACGTAAGGCATCTCATGCGCCACCATAATCTCCGCAATAGGCTTCTTAGGCTCCAGCTTTCCCGGCATAACCGTGCCCGCTGGCGATGTCGTAGTAGCTGCGCCTAGCGGCGTACCTCCGCTCCTCTGGATGCCCGTATTCATGTAAGCCTCATTATCATACAGCACGAAGAGGAAATCGTGTCCTCGTTCAACCGCGCCTGACAATGCTTGGATGCCTATGTCATAAGTACCACCATCTCCAGCAAGCGCAATAACGTCTACGTGCTCTTGCTTTATTCTCCCTTTTTTCCTCATTATCTTCAGAGCCGCTTCAATGCCTGAAGCGTTTGCGGCAGCGTTCTCGAAAGCCGTGTGCAGCCACGGCGTAGCCCAAGACGTGTACGGATAAATTGACGAGACTACTTCCATGCAGCCAGTGGCTTCAGTCACTATTGTCGGTCCTCTCGTGGCTTTCATTATCAGCCTCAAGACTGTTGCGGGTCCGCAGCCTGCGCAGGCTCTGTGGCCTGAAAGGAACAGGTCTGGTTTTTCAGCTATGTCTTTTGTGGTGAATTTCCATTCTTCAGTCATTCGTTTTCATTCCTCCTTACTCTCTTAATCCTAAGTATTGCATTGGTTTCTCAACACGTTTGGTCTGCAATATTCGTTGCAGGTCTTCGTAGATTGCTCGCAGCTCTTGCGGGCTTGTGTCTCTTCCGCCTAAGCCGTAAATGTAATTCACAACGTAAGGATGCGCTTTAGCGTCGTAGAGTACATGGCGAACTTCGTGGAAAACTGCGCCGCCGTTTCCGCCGAAACTCATGCTCTTATCCATAACGGCGACTGCTTTCACGTTTTCCAGAGCCCTTCGAATCTCTTCGACTGGCAAAGGCCTAAACGTGCGAATTCTCAAAAGCCCTGCTTTAACGCCTTCTTGTCTAAGTTCATCCACAACCGTCTTAATCGTGCCTGCCGTTGAGCCTACACACACAACCGCGACTTCAGCGTCCTCAAGGCAATAAACATCAACAAGACCGTTTCCGTAGCTTCTACCACTCACCGTCGCATATTCACTATTCACCTTTTGAATGACGGCAAGAGCGTTTTTCATGGCTTCTTCCTGCTGCCGCTTAAATTCGAAATAATAGTCAGGCAAGGCTATTGGCCCCATGGTCATGGGGCTTTCTGGGTCAAGTTTGAAAGGAACTTTTTTTCCTTCATGCGTAAGGACATCTGGCAACTGGCGCGTTCCAACGAACCGCTGGACAACATCGTCCACAAGCACTTTCACGTTCTCAAGCGTGTGGCTTAAGGTGAAACCATCCAAGCCAACTATGACTGGCAGAAGCACATTAAGGTCTTCAGCTATCCTGAAAGCCTGAATTATTGAATCATACACTTCCTGAGCGTTTTCAACGTAAATCTGTATCCATCCGCTATCTCTCTCAGCCATGCTGTCCGATTGGTCACCGTGAATGTTAAGCGGAGCCGACAATGCTCGGTTGGCTATCGCCATCACCACTGGTGCGCGGCAACCCGAAGTCACAAAAAGCATCTCGTGCATCAGAGCTAAACCAGCAGAAGCGCTTGCAGTAAAGGTTCTAGCGCCCGTGACAGACGCGGCAAGGCACGCAGTTAAAGCACTGTGTTCAGACTCGGTGCAGATAAATTCTGTTTGGACTTCGCCGTTAGCCACGTACTCGCTGAATTTTTCAACGATAATTGTTTGCGGCGTTATGGGATAAGCTGCAACAACATCCACGTCTGATTGCTTAGCGGCGTAGGCAACCGCTTCGTCTCCGTTCAACGCCATGACTTCTTGTTTAGCTATACTTTTCATGTCGGCATTCACTCCTGTTCAAGTTTCATCGTTATCGCCTTAGTCGGACACTCGTTGGCGCATATTCCGCAGCCCTTACAATAGTTGTAGTCGAATTCTATGTCTCCTTTCTCTGGTTTCCAGCGTATGGCTCCGTCGGGGCAAAAGAGCACGCACAACAAACAGCGCGTGCACTTCTCCAAGTCTCGCACGGGCATGTACGTTTTCCAATCGCCCGTCAAGAACCCAATGCTTGACTTTGAGCACACGCCTGCAGGCGCAATTTCTTTCCAACTTTTTTCGCGAGTAGTCATTCTTGTTTTGCCTCCTGATAAGCTTCCTTTATTACAGCGAAGTTTTTCTCCGCCAAGTCCGACCTGAATCGCTCTTTAACTGCTTTTTCTATACTTTCCAAATTGACTATGTTTGTGGCTCGGGCAACGGCTCCAAGCATGGCCGTGTTTGTTATGGGCATACCCAAGATTTTTAGGGCGATTTGTGTTGCGGGGATAGCCCAAAGTTTTCCTTTTTCCGTTTTGAGGTTTTCTCTGACCTTAGCAGGTTCATCAGCAGAATTAACTATGAAAATTCCATTCTCATCTACTCCAGACGCTACTGGAACTGTCTTCAGCAACGTCGAATCTAAAACGGCAACAACATCTGGCTCGTAGACCGCACAGTGTATCCTAATAGGCTCAGTGCTTATCCGCGTGAAAGCTGTCACTGGAGCACCCATTCTTTCAGGACCAAACTCTGGGAAAGACTGAATGTACTTGCCCTCGGAGAGGGCTGTTCGCGCAAGCAATTCGCTGGCTGTCCATGCGCCTTGACCACCTCTGCCGTGCCACCTGAACTCTAATAGCTTCTTCAATTAGCTCCTAACCTCACGATGGTTTCTCATTAATAGTAAAGCTCCTTGATATACACTTTTATACATTTTTCTAGAAAAATACAAAATTTGATGTACCAAATGTTAAGGTGGTGAAGCTTGATGTTGTGGTGTGGACTTTGAACTTCATGCGTCCTTTTGATTTTTTGTAAGCCGTATTGGGGATAACAATAAAGTTATATCGAAGTTCAAATTTCTAGGAATTGTACGTGCCAGAGTTTTGCCGTCCAAAAGATGGAGGGAGGCGGAGAGATGAAGAGGGTAGAAGTGCTTTTAACCTGTGACAGAACGTTAATGAGCGACTACCACGGTAACGAGTTCATAGGATTTGGAACCTGCGCTCCTCCAAACTTCATCCCCGAATGGTTTTACGGTTTTCTTTTTTTCCCGCCGATTAAATCAAACAACGGCATCCCCGTTGCGGCGCCTTACGGCCTGAGAAAAGCCGAAGCTCAACTTTTGAAAGAAGGGTTTAACGTCGTCACAGTCAGCCCAGACCACCTAGGAGAGTACATTAGCGAAGCCAAAATCATAGGCATTCACACCATGGATCCGTTTGGTTTAGGTCCAGCTTCAAGCACTCTTGCCGCTATTCTGAAAAAAGAACCTTACCTAGCGAAACACTTTCGCGGGTTGTTGTCTAATCCCGCAATCAAAGAAGCGAAAAAGGGAGGGTTAAAAATCATCGTTGGAGGACCAGGGGCATGGCAATTTCGGTATAGGCCGCAATTTATTGAAAAGAGCGGGATAGACTGCGTTGTCGAGGGAGAAGCTGAAAACGTCATCGGAAGAATCTTCAATGCTATTCTGAATGGCGAGGATGTTCCTAAGCACTATGAAGTCAGTGTTAAAGATGCGCCTACTTTGAAGGAGATACCTGACATTGTTGGTCCTTCGATTAATGGGTTGGTTGAGATTGGGCGCGGATGCTGCAGAGGCTGCGAGTTCTGCAATGTAACGTTGAGACCGTTACGGTGGTATCCTTATGAGAAGATACTGCGGGAAATGAACGTTAACAACGCAGGAGGAGTAAGCATGTGTTGCCTTCATGCGGAGGATGTTATGCTGTACGGCTCTAAGAACACTTCGCCAGATGACGAAAAACTGATTAGGCTTCATGAGTTGGTTATGAAAAAATGTGACAGCATAAGCTGGAGTCACTGTTCGCTTGCAGCAGTAGCGTCAAAGCCGAAGCTTTTCTCGAGAATTTCTGAGATTATTCGGCAAAAGCAAAAGTGGTGGGGCGCTGAAATAGGCATAGAGACTGGTTCGCCTGCAATAGCCAAGAAAATCATGCCAGCCAAAGCGCATCCGTTTAAAGCGGAAGAGTGGCCAGAGGTTGTCCAAGCTGGCATGGGAATAATGCATGATAACATGTTGATTCCAGCATGCACGCTGATTGTGGGGCTTCCCGAGGAAAGGGAGGAAGATGTCCTGAAGACGATGGAGTTGATAGATGACCTTAAACGCTGCCGAAGCTTGATTGTGCCCTTGTTTTTTGTTCCGTTAGGCAGGCTGAAAAGTGAGGACTGGTTTAGAAAAGCGGAAATGACCGAGCTGCATAAGCAGTTGCTGTTTCAATGCGTGGAACACGACTTTTACTGGCTGGATAACCTCATTGATTTGGCGTTTGCGGGCAAGTGGTATGTGCGCTTTTTGAGGGAGTTCTACAAGGTCTTCGCGGGAATAGCCAAGCGCAAAGCGCGGCAGGTAGAAACCAGCATTTTGCAGTGAATGGCTAAATTTAAATACTTTTGTGGAACTGAAAGTGCATAGCGTCTGTGCTGTGCCGCCGTAGCTCAGCCAGGTAGAGCGGCTGGCTGTTAACCAGTCGGTCATAGGTTCAAGTCCTATCGGCGGCGCCAAAACGCTCTTTTGCGCTTTAGTGCTCGGCAAGACTTATACCCCCTCTTTAAATAGGCAGAGCTAGCTGCTCGGAAAGGACTATAGCCCCCTTATATAAAGGCTGAAACTAAAGTAAAACCCACTAGTGAATGCTTATCGTTAACGGCTCTGAACTAGTTTTCTTTAACGACTAAAAACTATACCTTTTCGTATTTCAAGTTGTTATTCAGGTATTTTTGTTTTGTTGAGCAGGTTTGGTTTTTACTTTTAGTATGAAGAGTATGCTTAGGGGCATTAGCGCGCTTAGGAGTATGAAGCCTACGTCGAAGCTGTAGAGGTCGGCTATGCTGCCGAGGATTGGCGAGAGAAAAATGGTGCTTGTGAAGCTGACTGTGACGTTTGCACCAAAAAGGGTGCTTCTGTATTCTTCAGGTGTTATATCTGCCAGTAGCGCATCGCTTACGGCGAGTAGCCCGAAAGAGGCGAATCCGAAGACTAAGCAAGGCGCCGCCAATAACGTAGTCGGCGTCACTGTAATCGCGTAAAGCGAGACGGATTCGATAATTACTAAGGCGATTAGAACCTTTTTTCTGTTATAGATGTCTGAGAGTCTTCCACAGAGCGGTGCGCTGAATAATCCTGCCGCTTTAAGCGTGGCAAATAGTAATGATGCCTCAAGAAAATTTTGGATGCCCCTGCCGTAGGTGAAGTATTGATTGGCAAAAGCGTCTGTTCCCCGTTGCCCAAGAGCGAATATAAACGCGGCTATAATTAAGATTATGGCTGAACCATAAATTTCCATGTTAAAGCGACCAGTCCTGCTGGCTTGTTTAGTATTGCTTTTGTCGCGCGGCTGCTCCGGGCTGATGGAGAACCACAATATCACTGCTAAAACTATGCCTGGAATAGCAAATAACATCAATGTTGGTCTCCACGTGTAGCTTAGGACTAGGACACCTGCGACGACAGGTGCGACGAAAGAACCTATGGCGCCGCCTGTCTGGTGTAAGCCTAAGGTTTGTCCTCTACTGGTCGGGCAAGTCTCTGCGAGGATTGAGATTCCGTTTGGGTGGTAAGTGCTTCCTCCTGCACCTGCTATGAAGAGGAGCAACGCAAATATTGCAATGTTGTCTACAAAGCCCATAACAAGAAAGGTAAAAGCGCTTACTGCAAAACCGAGCGTTAAAAGGAGTTTTCTGCTGAAGATTCGCGATAAATAACCTGCCAGTACGGGCAGTAAGGAGTAAGACAGAACAAAACAGGATAATAATATGCCTGCGGTGAAGTTGGATAGTTTGTAGTCTGCGGTTATTTGTGGGATGATTATGGGTGTTAATAATTGGTAAGCGTGGTTCATGCCGTGGCTTGTTGCAAGCAGCGCCAACTGTGCTCTGCTCCTCTCCTGCATGTCTGAGACTCCTTTTTCCAGTATTGTATGATTTTGAGTTTCAATGTTCCATTTAAACTATTCCGAAAATTTGCCCGTTAAGTAAGGATTGGACACCGCTTTATTCTTATTAGGAATAACAGCGTATCTTTTGATTATGTCATCTGCCGAAGTTGCGGTTCACGTGTTTCGCAAGCTGGAAAGCGAAGACTTCAGGATACTGCACATCATAGAGGCGGCTATGAGCAAACGCGAATTTGTCCCCAAAGAGCAAATAGCAAAATACGCCAAACTGCCCATGGACAGAATAGACTTCACGCTCAGCAGGCTCAACAAGCTGGGCTTAATCTATGGCATGCAAGGCGCCTATGTTGGGCACACGCTAAATTATGCTGGTTATGACTGTTTGGCGATTAACGCTCTTGTCAAGGCAGAGGTAATTGAAGCATTTGGAAAGCCGTTGGGAGTGGGGAAGGAGGCAGACGTGTATGACGCCTTAAACCCAGCGGGCGTGCGTGTAGCCGTGAAATTTCACAGGCTCGGCAGAATAAGCTTCAGGCAGACCAGACGCAAACGAGGCTACGCGACGGAGCGTGCGGGCTGGCTTTTCCAGTCGCGGCTGGCAGCCGAGCGAGAGTTTCAAGCGTTAAAGCTTGTTTATCAACACGGTGTTGCGGTGCCAGAACCCCTAAGCCAAAACCGCCACGCCATAGCCATGGGCATAATTGAAGGTGCAGAATTGGCGAAGTGGAAAGAAATCTCAAAGCCAGAAAAAATCTTGAAGGAAATTTTACGCAACGTGAAGAAGACTTATTTGAAAGCAGGCGTGATCCACGCGGACCTCAGCGAGTACAACATTATTCTACAGCCCAACATGCACATTCTCATAATCGATTGGCCCCAATACGTGATGGCGGATCACCCTAACGCACGACAACTGCTGATGCGCGATGTCAGAAACATTCTCAAATATTTCAGCCGCAAGCATAGGCTGAAGGCGAAGAACAGGGAAGTTTACGCTTACGTGACTGGAAAAGGCAGAGCACTTGCATTTTAGTGCTTAGTGGCGTTTAACACTATGTAGAGGATGTTGTTTCCGCGGAGCAGCACGTTTCCGTAGTTGGTGAGCAACTGCTCATCTTTGCATTCGGTTGCTCCTTCGAGGAGTATGTTCATGTGCCCGTCGCATTTTATCATTGTTCCCTTGTACCCGCAACCGTTCTTGAGAACCACTTCAATGCTTCCGTTTAACTGTTTAATGAGGACGTTCAAAGGTTTTTTACTGGGTTCCATCATAGTACCATGTTCCATTAGAGCCGATACATGCATATCCACAACCCAACATATATAAAAGTTTTATGAAAAAGAATGGCAATAAAGTTGTCGGTTGCTTTGGGTTCACGTAAAGCGTGCTTGTTTGATCATGTTCTCTAGTGCTCACTGCACGCGCTGCATCAGGTAGGTAGCCTACGAAAAACTACGCCCATATCCCTCTATGGTTTTCTGCTGGGAACTAGCGCGTGGAAAAATCTATATCCCTCTTTAAATAGGTTCAACTAGTGAAAAGCTAAGCGGCACAAGCGCTTTCTGCAGACTACCCCTCCCTTATATGAAGGAAGCTGGAGTGCCGCTTCGGTTATCCATTCTTCTACGGATGTGCCAATTTTCTAAGCGTAAACCTCTTATTTTGCACAGGGTTTAAATAGATGTCGAAAAAGCTAAGCCATTGCCTAAAAAAAGGGTAATGAAAGAAATGAAAAAGAAACTGATAGGGGCAATTTTAATAGTTATAATAGTAACGGTCTCAATTTTGGCTTATTTATTCTTTCAACCTCAACCTCTAAAGTATCGCACGCTAACAATCAATTCAGATACTACGTGGACGAAAGCAAACAGCCCATACACCCTTACAGAACCCGTGCTTGTAAGCAGCGGGATAACCTTAACAATCGAGCCAAGTGTTACTGTGAATCTTGGCAGCTACTACATGCAAGTGGACGGCACGCTGTTCGCCCAAGGTAGTAGCACCGACAAAATTTACTTCAACAGTAGTTTTAGCGGTCTAGGGAACTACGGAATCACTTTCACGCAATCAAGTATCAGTTGGAATGAGCAGACGGCTACTGGCTGCTTAATTGAGAATGCGGTTTTCAACTTGACCCCGATACACATCGATAATGTGTCTCCCAAGATAAACTTCAATTCTTTCAATGGCAATGGCACTCTTGACTACATCGCCATCGGAGGCGACTACAGCATACACGTCTATGGAGGCTCGCCTATGATTTCGAACAACACACTCACTAACACTGGAATCTCGATTTCAGGCCCTGGAGGCCTACCTACAGTTTTGAACAACACTATTACAAACACTGGATATGATAGCTACGGCTTTGGAATTCTTTGCAAATCAAATGCATTCATTTCCAACAACGTCGTCTCTGGCTGGATGCAATACGGTGGCATCAAGACAGACTCAGGTTACCTCGAAGGTGGCGGTTTTCCAATAATCAAAATGAATCTGATTATCAACAACAACATTGGCATCTACACGGACAACTTCTTCAATGCTTGGGGCGGTAACATCGGCACTTTTCCGACTATACAAAACAACACAATTTCCAAGAATTCTGTGGGACTGGAACTTAGCCACGAGGACCAGACATCTATTCGCTCTAGCCGTCCCCTGCAAAAAATCATAAACAACAATATCCAAGATAACTCCGACTACAACTTTTATTTGAATGATGTAAGCAGCGACATAAACGTCACTTACAATTGGTGGGGAACAACCGATACAAACGCGATAAACCAAACTATCTATGACAATAAGAATGATTCTGACATAGGCACAGTCAATTTCATTCCGTTTCTGACTGCGCCCAACCCTGAAGCACCAACAATTCCCATATCAACATCAACTCCCACGCCCACTCCGACGCAGTCGTCTCCACCAACTCAATCCCCAAGTACATCAACTGCGACTTCACCTTCACAGAATCCAACGGTGTCGCCAGCCACACCTCAAACAGGCTTCAACGGAATAGAAATAGCTATACTAATCGCATTAATCGTTATAGTTGCATTACTAATTGTTATAATCAGGCTTGTGCTTAGGAAAAAGAAGTAAACATGCTCTTGACTTTATTGAGGCTTAAAATTCCAGAAGGTGCTCCACTGATTCTGTTCACGGCTCAACGACTATTACGATTATTCTTCAAATTATAAGAACGGAATGGCGTGGTCGTCAAAGTTTCTTCAATATAGAAAATGCTGCTATCACGAGGAATGCGATTTCAGCCCAGAACAAACTGCTAGTGAGATTTTAGTGGGGCGAGTATGTAAAAGAAAAGGCAGGATTTCAGGCGCTTGCTTTCGCTTTTATTTTAGGAAGAATTTCCCTCTGCATCTGAGCAACGCCAAAAGTTGTAATCCTAAACTTTTCGTCAACAGTCTTCAATACCACGTCGTTTTTCACGAGTTCACCTAGGCGCGTGCTGGTTATTTTTCCGCTTTTTCCAAGCTTCGCCTGCAACTCCTCTTTCGAAAGCGCGTCGCTCTCCAGCAAGCCAAGCTCATGCCCCAAATAACTCGCCAAAAGCCACAGCGACAAAGTCTCGTTATCTGTTAACTTGCTCTTAGGCACCAGTAAGCTTGAGCCTTCCTGCGAAAAGGCGATTAAGCCCTCACAGTCTTTCGCGAGTTTCTGCAAGTCAACGCTGAGCCAAAGCTTATTCGCGATTTCAAATGAAGGAAGAAACTCGTTGAAGAACCTGTTCAGCAAAAGCCATGTTTCTTCTAGGGTAGCAGAAAACGATTTTTCCACATCTTTATACTTTACGTGAACTGCGACTTTTTCCGCTTTTTCTGTCAACTCATTTTTCCTCCGAGTTTCGCTACGACTTCGTCTTCAATCCATTTTTCGCCTTGAATCGTCAGCTTAAACTCTGGCTTGTTCGGGTCAGGCTTGAACACTTGCCCTCGCTTAGTCATTTCATTCAACCGCGCGGGAACCATGCTTTTTATTCCGCTGGACTCCAAAAGCTTTGTCACCTGTGCAGCCGTGTTCTTTTTGTCCTCTGACGCGTAGAGGATTAAGCCCACTGCCTCGTAGTGGGTGAGTTTCTCCCGCGTCACTATAACTGGGCCTTCAGTGGTAGCCTCAACTATGCCCTTTAACTGTGCTCCCGACGGCATTAGCCTGTTCGAAACGAAGTCAGAAAGCTTCTCCACGAAGTCCGCTGGCATGGTTTCCAGCATGCTGAGGATTTCCTGAGGTGTTTCCCCTTCAATAGTGATTTCGCCGAAAGGGGTCTTTATCCGCGCTTCGATTCGTTTCATTTAGGCTTTCCTCCCGAGCTTGAGGTTTTCTCTTCAGCAAGTATGTAAACGAAACCCGTGTTCGTGTCCCAGCGCCGCACCATTCCTTTCTCGGCAAGCGCATCAAGAGTAGCTCCCAAGGTGCGCCCAGGATACTTAAGCCCATTTGCTTTCATGACTTCCTGAAGTTCTTCCATTGTTCTGGGTCGCCATTTGCCCCAGTCAGTTTCCAAAAATCTCAGCACAGCTTCCTCACAATTGGCTGGGGAAGTTATTTTTGGATAGGTTTGTTCGGGCGCTTCAGGCGTTGCTTTAGGAGACGCCTCTGTTTTCACGGTCAGCGTTGCCACGGTTTTAGGTTTCGCGCTTTCGAAAGCCTTGTTAACGTTGGTGACCAAGTTGGGAAGGTTCTCAATGGTTTTCGTAACCTCTTCATGAGTTCCCCTGATTTCAACTTCACATTCGCCAATCTTGACGCGGAAGGCAAAGCCTTCATGTTTTTCTTCGATCTTTTTTTCTTCGACCTTTTTATCTGGCAATGTTATCCCATGATATACAAGTATGTTATGCTTTTTAGGATTTGCGCCTATTGAAAACTCCAGTTCGGAGCAGAATGAACACCGAGTCAGCAACTACTCGAGACAAATCGGGTTCTTGACTACGCATAGAAACAAGACAAGAAGTGCCCCTTCTTAACCTCAGCAAGCTCTGTCTCTTTTTCGTGGCACTCTTTCTGCGCTCGGGGGCATCGCGGGTGAAAACGGCAGCCTCTGGGCGGATTAATGGGGCTTGGCACTTCACCACGCAACACAATCTTCAGGGTCTTTTTCTTCGGGTCAGGAATGGGAACAGCTTCAATCAGCGCCCTTGTGTAGGGATGAAGCGGGTCGTCGAACAGTTCATCAGTGTCTGCCTGCTCAACCAGTTTACCCAGGTACATGACGCCTACGCGTTGGCTTATCTGTCGCACACTACTCAAGTCGTGAGAAATGTACAGGTAAGAAAGCCCCATCGTCTTCTGCAGTTCCCCAAGCAAGTTAAGAATTTGCGCTCTAATCGAAACATCCAATGACGAAACAGGCTCGTCAGCAACGATAAACTCAGGCTCAACCGCCAAAGCGCGCGCGATGCATATCCTTTGGCGTTGCCCGCCGCTGAACTCATGTGGGTACCTTTCAGCATGGTACTCCTCTAAACCCACCAGTCTAAGCAGGTCGTAAACTCGCTCTTTCCATTTCTCTTTGGCCACGTGTTTGTGGATGACGAACGGTTCACTGATTATGTCGTAGACAGTCATTCGGGGATCCAAAGAGCCATATGGGTTTTGAAAAATCAGCTGCATTTTCCGCCTCAGCCTGAGCTTCTCTTGCTTGCCAGCTGACTGGAACTTCTCCACAATGTTCTCCCCTTCAAAGAAAATCTCCCCTGAAGTCGGCTCAATCAAGTTCAGTATTAACCTTGCAGTGGTGGTCTTTCCGCAACCGCTTTCCCCGACCAAAGCGAAGGTTTCCTGCCGTTTAATGTCAAACGATATGCCGTCTACAGCGTGAACTTTGCCCACCTCCTTCTTCAGCAAGACGCCTCTGCTGTAGACTGGGAAATACTTGACCAAACTCTTTACTTCGATAAGGTTAGCGTCCGCCACTGTTTCCACTCTCCCCTTTCAACTTGATTTTTCGCCATTCATGGCACGCGACGAAGTGTTCAGGCTCAACCTCTTCAAGCATTGGCACCGCCTCTTCGCAATGTTTCTGCGCGTACTTGCACCTCGGATGAAAACGGCAACCCGAAGGAGGCTCGATAAGGTTAGGAATGTTTCCTGGGATAACTCTCAACGTCTTCCTAATGTCCAATCTCGGAACAGCAGCAAGTAGAGCTTCAGTGTAAGGATGCTTCGGTTTCTCGTAAAGGTCAAGGGTCCGGGCGATTTCACACACGTTGCCCGCGTACAATACCACGACCCTGTTGGTCATCTTGGCTATTACTCCCATGTCATGAGTAATCATCACAAGGGACATGCCGAGCTTCCGCTTCAAATCATCCAGCAAATCCAGAACTTGCGCTTGAATCGTCACGTCGAGAGCAGTTGTGGGTTCGTCAGCAAACAAAAGCGTAGGCTCCAACGCTAAAGCCCTAGCAATGGCTACGCGCTGTTTCATGCCGCAGCTGAACATGTGCGGGTACTCATGCATTCGGGTTTCTGCTTCTGGAATCCCAACCACGCTGAGGAGTTCAATTATTTTCTTCGTGCAATCCTCTTTCGACATGGGCGTGTGCGCCAACAAAACATCTTTCAGCTGAGTTTCAATATTAAACACGGGGTTAAGCGAGCTGGACGGGTCTTGGAAGATTATGGCAATCTGGTTCCCGCGGATCGCCTGCATCTCCTTCTCACTTTTCTCCAGAAGGTTTTCGCCGTTGAATTTGATTGTACCTTCGATGGTTTTGCCTGGTTTCGGCACTATCCTCAGCACTGAAAGGGCGGTAACTGTTTTTCCTGAACCTGACTCGCCTACAAGTCCGAGTGACTCGCCCTTTTTCAAGTTGAAGGAGACGCTGTCAACCGCTTTTACCACTCCTGCTTCAGTGAAAAAGTACGTTTTTAGTCCGTTGACTTCCAGCAGCATCTCTTCCATTTTCGATTCGCCCAATTTAGTCCCTCAGTCGCGGATTCAAAGCGTCAGACAAGCCGTCGCCCAGCAGATTGAAACCGAAAACCGTAAGCAGAATGGCTAAACCGGGAAAGACTTCTGCCCACCAGACGATTCGCATGTCGGCAAAGTTCAGCTGAAGAATTTGCCCCCACGTCACGGTGTTGGGGTCTCCGAAACCCAAGAAGCTTACCGCTGCCTCCATCAGAATCGCGTATGCGATAGTTAAACTCGACACCACTATAATTGACGAGAGAATATTGGGCAGTATGTGCCTGAAAATTATCCTGTTATTGCTGGCGCCCAGCGCTTTTTCCGCTTCCACGAATTCCAGTTCCCTGACTCTGAGAAACTCCCCCCGCACCATTCGCGCATTGCCTGCCCAGTTAAACACCGCCAACACAACGACAACAATGGTGAGGCCTATAGGAATGCTGAAATTAAGTAGCGGTACTGTGAAGGTTGTCGAGGTATTTGTTAGCGTGAATATTCTTGAGAACACCAAGATGAACAGTAATGAAGGAATAACGAGAAAAACTTCGGTTATTCTCATTAGGACGTTGTCAGTCCATCCTCCGAAGAAGCCGGCAATTGCCCCAACTACTATCGCAATAGCCATGGTTATTCCTGTCACCACAATTCCAACGTAGAGCGCGTATTTTGCTCCGTGTAACACATCGCTGAGAACATCCGTCCCTATAGCTGAAGTGCCGAACGGGTATTTCGCGCTTGGCGGCAAACGGATGTCTCCTTTGTTGAATGGCGCCAAGGAACCTGGGTTCGGGTAAGCAGGGTAAGGCGCCAGAAGGTCTCCGAAAATGCCGAGAAATACTATGAAGAGTACTATTATTAGGCCTGCAACGCCTGCTCTGTTCCTTCTGAATCTTCTCCAGGCTACCGCCCATTGGCTTGCTGATCTCCGCTTATGTTCGACTTTTTCTTCCTTTTCGCCGTTCGCTGACATGTCCTGTTTCAGCTCTTCCATCCTGTATCCTACCTAATCCTGATTCGGGGATCAAAGTATACATAGACAATGTCCACGATAAGGTTCGCCACAAGCGTCATCACGGTAATTATCATGGTGATTGCCATAATCACTGGAAAATCCATGCGCATGGTGGCATCCACGTATCGACGCCCCAAACCCGGCCAGTTGAACACGTACTCAAGCATAGGTGCGCCTGCAATCATGGCTCCAAGGGCTATTCCAAGAAACGTGATTGTGGGAGTGATGGCGTTTTTCAATGCGTACCTGTAGATTATTTTTCTCTCACTCAATCCACTTGCTCTAGCTGCGAGGATGTAGTCAGACCTTAAAACTTCAAGCATGTTCGCTCTGATTAAGCGAATGTTCTGGGCTAACGTGACATAGACGAGGACAAGCGTTGGCAAAATTAAGTGCGCTATGTGGTCAAGTATTGGATTGCCCCACCAGAGGGCATATGAAGGCCCAACTGCCCCGTTTGAGGGCAACCACCCCAAAGTAAAAGAAAAAACTATTATGAGTATGGCTCCCAACCAAAAGGTAGGCATGGACACTCCGAACAGTGAAATTGAAGTCACTGCGAAATCTCCTTTTGAGTATTGGTTCTTGGCGGAGTTCACGCCTATCGGTATCGAAATAAGAAAAGCTATGACAAGCGAGAGTATTTGAAGTTCAGCAGTATACAATATCCAGTTGCCGACAAGTGTGTTAACATCTGCCCCGAAAGTCAAGGATTTTCCAAAATTCAGGTGCAAAATGTTGGCAAGCCACACTAGATATTGCATGGGCACGGGCTTGTCTAAGCCGTAATATGTTCTTAAGCCAGCAACTGTTTCCGCGTTCAGGTTTCTTCCGAGCCTGATTAGGTTTATAGGGTCACCGGCAGCGTACATGGTTACGAAGGTGATCATGGAAATTCCTATGGCTACAGGGATCATGTACAAGAGTCTTCGCACTATGTACCTGAACAGTGAGCTTCCCAGCAGCGCCTTCAGTTTTCTCCGTGCGCTTCCCAGCAGAGTCTTCAGTTGTCTCCCCGCGCTCAACATTACCCATCCTGAGAAATGGTTAGAATAGTAAATGCGGCAAACCATACTTAAGGTTTTACAAAAGAAGATGTGCCTACCTGAAGATTGAACATAGCAAGGTGGCAAAAGCTAATATAGACTTACATCTGAAAAGATGCCCAGAGAGATAGGCAGGGAGAACAAATGAAAATTCTTAAAAAAGTACTCGTAGCAACATCAATAATTGCTCTGTTGACTTCAATCATAACACCACTAGCATTCGTGCAGGCCGAAGATAGCGATTCACTGTTCCACGTGACGATAATCGCACCAGGGAACGCAAACCTCATCAGGCGACAATGGGCACAAATATTCGCAAGCAACCTGCAGCAGCTAGGCATTGACGCCAAAGTCGTGTTCCTCGGCTGGACAGCAGTATACGACCGCGCTTTGACACCCGCTTACGAAAATGTTGGCAAGGATTGGGACAACGGCGGCTGGGACATACTTGCTCTCGGCTGGACACCAGGATTGTTACCTCAACCACGCGACCTCTATTACGGAGGGGACGTCAACTTTTTTGCTCCTGACGGACAGAACTACCCACTATGGAATAACACCGAAGCCAACGCCCAGTTGGACACATTCATAACCGCAACAGATTCTGCGACGCAAGAAGTAGCCCTGAAAGCATGGCAGCAAATATACTATAACGAAGTTCCCGCGTCCCAGCTAATGTTCCAAGCGGCACCAGCCATCGTCAATCCACACGTAGGCAACTGGTACACTCCACCAGCAGGTGGCGAAGGCTGGCTATACTTCAACGCCCAGTGTTATCCTGAACTGCTCACACGCGACGATGGAAAGACCAGAATAACCTACTGCACTACAGGCGAAATTGACTCTTTGTTGCCGCCGACTTCCAACTCGTGGTACGATACAATAATAAACGGCGTGGTCTATAATGGCTTGATTCAACCATGGCCAACTTTAGGCACTGGCGACCTCTCGATACCTTACCTGTTAACGTCTTGGGAGCCCAGCGCAGATGGCTTCACGTGGACTTTCAACTGTAGGCAAGGTGTCACTTGGCATGATGGCGCGGAGTTCACGGCAGACGACGTTGTCTATTCTCTGTGGGCTCTCATGAATTCCGATGTAGGATCGCAGTTCGTGGGAATCTACAAGAGCACCTACGGCGACAACGTTAACTTCACCTATTCAGACGGCACATCAGTGACGCTGGGCGACGGCACAAGACAAGGCAGCATAACAGCCACAGACAAATACACGGTTGAGGCAGAGCTCCCCGTGCTGGTTAATGGCAAGCCGTATGGATATTTCGATCCATACATGTTAGGCTTTGCCAACAACATAATTCCGAAGCACATCTTCGAGAACATCGCCGCAGCTGACTGGAAGACCTCACCATTCAGCACTGGACAAGGATCCGTAACCATCAACGGCAAGACATACACTGGACCCATCGGCACAGGACCATACAAGTGGGAAAGCCATGACCCCGTAGCGCAAATAGTCCACCTTGTGAAGAACGATGCATACTGGAACAAGACAGGCTTAGAGAGCATGGGCGTCTTCAAGATAACTGACTACTACATCAAGTACATAGCTGACAAAACATCCGCCATTGCAGCCTTGAAGAACGGGGAAGTTGACATACTCGACACCAACTACCAGATGCAGCTAGACATTCCATCCATAGACCCATCGTGGGGCAAAGTGTTCCTACTTGACGGCACTGGCAGGCAAGAGTTCGGTTACAACATGCAACACCCAATCTTCGGCACAGGCGTGGAGACTCCGTTGGGCGAATCTGACCCATCAAAAGCCGCAGAAGCAGCCAGAGACGTGAGAACCGCTTTCGACTTCGCATGCCCGAGGCAACTGATAATTGACAACCTCCTTGACGGCTACGGATTGCCAGGTGTGACTCCGATGCTTCCAACACAACCATTCTACGACAGCAGCCTAACCGCGAGACCATACGACCTGTCACAGGCTAAGCACTACTTGGAACTGGCAGGATATACGGTGCAGGGCGCGACCATACCGACGTATTCAGTCACGGTGGGCAATTCAATACCCCTGTACGGAGTCTACACGGATTCAACAGGCACCCCAGTTGCCAACGAACCAATTTCTTTGATGGTAACCACAGACAACGCTACATACACTAATTCGTCAACACTGATAGCGAAAGCAACCACGGACCTCAACGGGTTCTACAGTTTCACTGCGACCCCTACAGCCGCAGGAACGTACTATTATTACATCTTTGACAGCAACCAGCCCGCTGGACTAGAATACACGTACCTGACGAGTGTAACTGTATCAGCCCCAACCACGCAGGACATCACAGGGCTCCAAAACAAAGTAACGTCGCTTGAAAACTCAGTAAACACTGCAACGAACATAGCCTACGTAGCCATAGCCATCGCAATAATCCTTGGCATAATAGCAATATTCCTTGTTATGCGCAAAAAATAAAAAATTCCTTCCCTCTTTTTTAATCTTCGTTTCTACTCAGAAAGCCAGAACCGACACTATCAGCGACTGCACAAACAAAAGAACGCCGACAAGAATGTACTGATTAGCTTTCTTCTCGCCTTTCTTGAGTTTCTCAACAGACCAGTCTTCGTCTTTGCGAAGAACATGCTCCCGAACCTTGCTTGGAAAAAGCCCTGAGGAAAATGCGATAGCGCCGCCGATGAGGAAGAGAATACCAGCTTCAAGAAGCAAGATCTTCGAAAAATACCCTGCGTAAACAAGGCTAAGCGCGTCAAAGCCAAGCAAAGCCAAGACCGCCAAGAGCGCGGAGTCGATTAGCCATACTGCAAGGTTTGCTTTCAAGAGCCAGATCAGCAGTTGGCTCCAGTTACGGTTCATTTTGCCTCGCCTACTTCAGTTTTTCCCGTATGAGCGTGCCAACGTCGTCTGGACTTGCCTTCCCCCGAACTTCCTTCATAACCAAACCCATGAGCATGCCGAAAGCGTTTTTCCCAAGCTTCTCCACTGATTGTTTATTTGTCGCTATCACGCGGTCAACGAGCGCCTCCAGTTCTTGTTTTGAGAACATTTTCAAGCCCAACGCATTCATCGCATCACGCAAGCTTTTGCTTTCGTGTTTTGAAAGCCAACCAAAAACGTCTGCAACAGCTTCCTTCGCGAGTTCTCCAGAACCAACACGCCTAAAAATTTCTTTAATTTGCTCTTCTGAAACCTTTTCCGTCTGCACGCCGTCGCGTTTCAGCGCCTTCAAAGTTTCAGTTAGAAATGCTGCAACCGTTGTGGCGGATACGCCGCTTTCCTTCACTATAACCTCAAACAACACGCTGTGCTCTGAATCCGCAATCTGCTTAGCCAACTTCTCGTTGAGGCTGTACTCCTTCATTAAACGTTCAAGTTTCTTTTCTGCAGGCTCAGGCAAGTTCTGGCGGACTCTGCGCACAAAGGCGTTTGTTATCAGCGACGGCGGAATATCCGTTTCAGGATACATTCGCGCAGCGCCAGGTCTAGGCCGCATATAACGCGTTGTGCCATCAGCGTTTGCCGCCCGAGTTTCCGCAGGCACACCACTTAACGCTTCTCGCGCTCTCTCCACCACTGCCCTTAAGGCGTCTGCCACGTTTTCTGGAGCGTCAGCAACAAAAACCACCGCATCCTCCTCGCTGGCATTTACAGCTTTCCTTAACGCTTCAACCTCTTCAGCGGCTACGCCGTAAGCGGGCATCTCATCCGTGTGGAATATGCCGCCGACTCTTCCCCAGAACCGCGCCCTATCAGCCATCTCTGTTCCAAGACGGAAATTCGGCATAAGTTCTCGTTTCAGGAGTCCTTTAAATTTGGGAAGTTTCACCGCCTTGACATTCTGATGCTTTTCTAAGGCTTTCTGGATGACTTTACATTTCGTTTGCTTGAAAACATCGGTGACGTCAACAAATTCTTCGTTTATCGCTGCGGCTTCCATTTTTTTCTTTTTCAATTCTTCACTTATGCTTATGAGGTTTAGTTGACGTTGCACTTCGTACTCTACAACTCGCGAGATAAGCTCAAGCTCCTGAACTCCCTTAATTTCCACCAACGCGCCGTTCGGAATCGACACGTTCAAGTCTTGGCGTATTGTTCCCAAACCGCGCATGACCCTGCCCGTGTCCCTCAAAATTTTTCCAATGGCAAGGGCTACTTCCTGCGCCTCCGCTGGCGAGTTTATGACAGGTGCGGTTGCCACTTCTACGAGTGGTATGCCTAATCGGTCTATGCGGTAGCGTATTACTTTGCCTCCTTCTTCGTCGCCTGTTTTTCGCGCTGCGTCCTCCTCCAAACTCGCGTGCTGAATCGGAATGCGCTTTGCGCCAACTTTAATGCAGCCGTCCAACGCGATTACGCATGTTCGCTGGAAACCCGTGGTGTTAGACCCGTCTATCACGGTTTTACGCATGACATGAACCTCATCAACAGGTTCAGCGTTCATCATCAACGCCGCCGTCAAAACGGTTTCCACAGCCTCCATGTTCAGCGGGTGCGGAGGCTCCTCATCCATCTCCACGAGGCAGGAAGTCTCGCGGTTCGCTTCATAACGCACTTTCACTCCCTTCTGAAACTCAAAAAACGCTGCTGGGTCCACTTGTCCCAGTTCGCTTTGAGTAGGCCTAAGCCTGCGCAGAAACACTATTTCAGGCGCTTCCTTGAAAAGTTCTGGTTTGCAACTGCAAAACAGTTTCGCTGTAGTGTTAAGTTGCTGATGGATTTCTAAGCCAACTTTTAACCCTATTTTGGCGTAGTCAATTTCCAACGGGTGCTTCGTCTCCTTCAACGCCTATTTCTTCTGGGAGAGTTCGCGGCGAAAACTCTCCGGCGATGTTCAGTTTCAACAGCTTTTTCGCTTCCTCTGCGTCTTCGGTTTGACCTAGAACCCACATGAGTTTAACGAGGGCTGTTTCGGGAAACATGTCCTCTAAGGGAATTACGCCACGAGTCAGCAAGTCGCGGCCTGTGTCATACACGTGCATGTTCACGCGTCCCCAGATGCACTGGGAAGCCAACGCGACCACCACGCCATGTTCAACAGCGTTTTGGATTGCTTCAAAACAGTATTTGCTCACGTGTCCCAAGCCTGAGCCTTCGAGGAGTATGCCTTTGTAGCCTCTTTCAACGTACCAGTTGATGACTTCTGGGTCTAGGCCTGGATAAAACTTCACCAGTGCCACTTTGTCACTGAAGTTGGGCTTTAGAACGAGCTTTTTCGCTGAGTCGCGTTTTTTGTAGTCGTCTGTCAGCATGGTTATTTCTTGGTCTTTTATCTGCGCTATGGGCGTGGCGTTTACGGGTTTGAACGTGTCCCTGCGGCTGGTGTGGCACTTTCTAACTTTCGTTCCTCTGTTGATGACTATGGCGGTGTCAGAAACCGTTTCGTGCATGGCTATGGCTACCTCAGCGAACGGCGCTTTTGCTGCGGCTTGAACCGCGCCTATGAGGTTTGTTGCCGCGTCAGAGCTTGGGCGGTCGGATGAACGTTGCGCGCCAACGAGTATTACGGGAACTGGGAGATTTTGTAGTGCGAAGCTTAGGGCTGCACTCGTGTAAGCCATGGTGTCTGTGCCGTGGGCGATTACCACGCCGTTTACGCCCTGCGATATGTGCTCGGCTGCTGCTTCTGCTATTTGGGTCCAGTGCTGCGGCGTTATGTTTTCGCTGAATAGACTGAACAGTATCTGCGTATCTACGCGTGCAATGTCGCCGAGTTCTGGAACAACACCGTACAAGTCGCTGGCTGATAATGCGGACCTCACGGCTCCTGTGCGGTAGTCTACGCGGCTGGCTATGGTTCCGCCCGTGCTCATTATAACCACCCGTGGCAGTTCTGGCTTTTGTTCTGGAAGCGCGGGCGCGGCAAAAGAGGGTTTGCTTCCCTTTCCTACTTTCTCTATTTTTATGTTTGGCGTCATGCGCACGCCGATGTTGTAGCCGCTTTTCAACTTAACTACGATGTGCTTGTCGTCGCCGTATTCTGAGCGGGGAATGATGATGCCCTCGTAGACTTTCCCGTTGCTGGTGACGCGTATTATGTCGCCAACTTCGCATCCTGCTTTCTTGAGGGCGTTTAGGGCTTCGCCCTTGTAACCTGAACTTCCTTTTTCGTTCATTTCTGGTTCTCCAGCATTTATTGGAGAAGAAGGCGGTTTATGTCTTTAACTCTATCGCACAATGATGGTCGGTTATGCCTTTGAGAACTCGTTTTTATAAGAGGAAAAGAGTGTCCGAGGTGAACTGTTTTTGACTGAGATGGAAATATCTCGCTTTCCCCCTTTCTTGTTTGCGAGACTAAAAGTAGCTGTGTGGTTTGGTTGAACCCAGCTCCAAGTGGCGAAATCTCCCACAAATCCCTCTTTTTTGTTGTAGCGTTCCAACAATGTTGAAAGAGTTGATGCTGCGATTGATGGCAATGACTACTTTTTGTGATTGCGTTAGGCAATCTTTCGCAATATGCTGTTCACGGACGTGAAGACACGAGCTGCATATTCTGCCCTTTCAGAAGGAGCTTCTATGAGATATTCTGCTGCACCAGTAGGTCCTGCTGAATTTTCAGATGAAAAGGAGTTTTTCAGTAACTCTATAGACTCTGCGACGAAAGGGTTGCTTGTCGCCCAAGATGACAGAAGCTCATCTATTTTGTCAACTGATACTATTATTGAGTAAATGTCGTAGGGATCTTTGATTCTATTGGCATCATTGTCGAATGCATGAGCTTTAAGGGAGATAGACGCAACTGGTCCTGAAACGAGGATTTCGGTTTCTCCGAGCTTTTGAGCAAAATTGTCTCTGAAAGCAATAGAACAACCCCTGATTACGACTGGAGATAGACCGTCTTGTATCCTGTATGTTGGTGAATTGGCTGGGACATGTTCTGGTTCGCAGAGGAAATGGACCTCAAAGGTGATTTTACCGTCGGTTCTTTTGAATTCGAACGGTCCACTTTTTTCGTATTTGAGTTTTTCGATCATCAGACGTTCAATGCTTGCGTACGTTTTCATTAGTTCAAGAGAAAGTACCAAGTCAACGTCTCTGGAACCCGTATGATCAAATTTGTCCAAAGTAATAAAATATGGCGCCCAGCCGCCTGTGAGGACAAACTTTTTCTGTAGATTCTTGTTATGATTGAACGTTTCGCTGATCTCGTTCAGCGCCTTGTAAGATGTTTCAACTTGTTCTTTTGTGTAGACCACGCTCAATCGCCTCTATTGATTCAAATTTTAGGTTTGCCTTTTCCAGCTCATTCATTGCAGCATTGGTTATTGAAGGTGCGACTAAAACACCCTTTGCTTTCTTTCCCAAAAGCGAGACAGTCTTTTTCAACTGATCTACAGAGTCTAGTTTTGCAGTGGAATTTTTACATTCGACGGCAATGTATTCTTGGGTCTTAGGGTCGAAGAGTATTATGTCAGGTCGTGGTCCAAATCCTGCCGTTTGCTTTTCCTTAGCAATTAGTCCTCTTTGCTCAAAGAATTGCTTTACGAGTTCAATTGTATTTTTCTCACGCATTTTTCTTTCAAACTCTTTGGTTAAGAGTCGTTCTGCAGCTTCTCTTGTTCTGTCGGTATAGTTGTATAAATCTAAAATGAGTTGGACCTCCGAAACCACGGCGACTGTACCAACCCTGTTATCAGTTACTTCTTTTAGTCCGTAGAAAACTGAATCATCGTTCGGTATTAAGAAAATAATGTTTCCACCAATCTCGGCAATTTCGAGGTTCAGTTCATCGACTATTCTTCTCAGCGCGACTTCATCGATAACGTACAGGTGTATCTCTGCAGGTCTAATGTATTGAGTGATAAGGTCTGTTGCGAATGGTCCAGTAAACGCATACTTCAAACCGTATCGTCTAGCGGTTTCAGCTAAATTCCGTCCGATATCATACAGCGTACCTTGAGCATAGTATGCTTTGTGTGACCACACTCTTGGGTCGTAGAATGAAGCCCATCGTCTGAGCAACTCCTCTTCTTTGCGTAGTTTCAATTGCATTGATCTATCTCTGATCAAGAAACCCATGTCGATGAGTCTGTTCGTTACTATAGACACTAAACCTAAGCTGACATTAGCTTCCGATGCCAGCTCTCTAATTCTCCATGTTTTTGGCGGTTTTGAAAGCAAAACTCGAATTATTCTGGAGGCTTTTCCCGCAAATATGTTTCTGACCATGTTGAGTTCTTTGTTCACCCGCATATATATACGTTCACTTTTTTTGAACTTGTTCAATATTCTTCATATGTTCAATAAAATTGAACAATCTTGACCGGCTTACCCGCTGCGACTATGGCGACAACAAAGAAGTGTTCCGTAAACGCAAATGAACCCTTTAAAAACTTTTTAAAACGTCCGGGGTTCGGCGTAGACGGGGGATTTGAATCCCCAAAAAGTGGATATATCAGCCGCAAGACCCTTTTTGAGGAAATAGCCGCAGCGAAGTATTATAAAGTCGTTTCTCCGTTATAATGCTAAAAATTAACAACTATTTAGTCTCAGTGTCAATTACCCAAATCTACAGATTGCACAACAGTGCAACCAGCAATTCACTATATATAGTTCCTTTATATAAGGGGGCTATAGTCTTCTCCGAGCACTAGCCCAAAACGCTGTCAACCTCTAGTTGACTCTATACTAATAACTTAAAGTTTCGCAGAAGCACAAAAAAGTATCAATTTGTTTCCAGCGCCTACACATGCCCAAAACCATTCACTCCCAACTTTCAATTCTCCAACATTTTTGAAACGTAAACTCCATCGCGTTCATAACTGAACCGCGCGTAATACTGTTTTGTGCCTAATGCACTTATAACTAAAAGCTTTTTTAAATCATAATCCTCCAGCGCCACGCGTTCCGCCTCGCTTAGCATGGCAGCGCCGTAGCCCTTGTGCTGCCAAGCCTTGGCTAAGTGCTTGCCCACAGGCACTAATGGACCGTAAACGTGGAGTTCCCGCACTATAGCAGAAGGCACTGCCTTAATCTCGGGTCTGTGCGCTTTAGCTGAAGGAATGCGGAGACGCAAATAGCCTAATAGCACGCTGTTCTCAGGGTCTTCGGCTGAAATGAAGACTTCTTGCCCTGCAGACGCCTCGTAACGGGTGACTAGAATTTCCACTTTATCTATGTCGGGCTTTACGTTGTCAACCGCCAATCGGTGACCCACTTCTCTGCAGCGAATGCACGCGCATCTCTCGCCGTGCTCGGATAGTTTTTGTTGCACCAGCTGGCGCAGGTTACTCTTGTTGACGCCTGCCACTATCAACCTTGCTGGAATGTCCCGTTGAACACGCATCACACGCACCCAAGAAGGAATAGTCTTCTTGACCTCGGCGATTAGGTTTGCCGCTTCCTCGGTTGAGTAAGGCTTGTAAACGCCTTCACGGTACCACTTATGCGCTTTTGTGTTTTCCAGAACCAAGCATGGGTAGATTTTTATCATATCTGGCTTAAAAGCGGGCTCTGTGAAAACTCGTTTAAAGGCTTCCAAATCTTTCATCGGGTTTGAGCCAGGCATCCCAGGCATCAGGTGATAAGCCACCTTTAAGCCTGCATCCTTGGCTATGCGCGTGGCTTCTGTAACGTCTGCGACCGTGTGGGTTCTGCCCACTAAATGATAAATTTCGTCATCAGGGTTTTGGACGCCCAATTCCACGCGAGTAACGCCCATGTCCAGCATGGCATCAACGTGGGGTTCTTTAGCCCAGTCTGGTCGAGTTTCCACGGTTATGCCCACGTTGCGGATTAGGCTGTGCTGCGCATTAGCCTTTGCCTCTTCAAGATTCGCTGATTCCTTAGCCGTAATCGCGTCTAAACAGCGCTGGATAAACCACGTTTGATACTCAAGCGGCGTTGCAGGGAAGGTTCCGCCCATAATGATGAGCTCTACTTTGTCCACACGGTGCCCTATGGCTTTGAGCTGTTCCATGCGGCTTCTAACCTGCAGGTAAGGGTCGAAGCGGTTTTGTAGTCCGCGCATGGCTGCGGGTTCAAAACCCGTGTAACTTTGTGGAACGCCCTGGGCTGGGCCGCCTGGACAATAAGCGCATGGTTCAGGCTGCGGGCACGGATGAGGCTTGGTCATGACGGCCACTACGGTGACGCCTGAAATCGTGCGTGTGGCTTTTCTGCGCAGAATCGGCAAAAGCTTGCGTTTTTCTTTTGGTGTTAACGCGTGTATTATCTCAGCGTTTGAGGGCACGCGTTCAAGCTGGTGTTTGGCGGCTATCTGGGTTTTGATGCGGTTTACCTCGTCGCGTGTGGGTGAAGGCAGAAGCATTAGTGCGTTGATGATTTCTCGCGCTGCAGTGTCCACGTTCAAGATGGAATACCATTTTAAAGTTTCAATAACCAATAGATAAACTAGCGGGAACAAGCCAGATTCTTAAAACTTAAAAAGGACAAACGCTTTGCAAGGCGCCTATAGCCAGTTTTGCCCCGGCTTTCTCTGCAGAAGCACGCGTTTTTCATAGTTGCGTCTGCTTCTCATCTTTGGGTTTGGCTTGGTTTTTTCTGTAGGCTGGATTTTCGGGGTTTGCGTTCGGACTTTTCCAGCTTTGGACAGCGAACCGTGTGTTGGCACTCAAATGCACCTGACGCAGATAAAGGATAATAGTAACTCTTAAACCTTTTCACGTATAATTTCGCATTGCGTTGCGGTGCGTGCGCGGGGGTCGCCGAGCATGGCCAAAGGCGTAGAGCATTGCGAAAATGCGCGGATGCTTCAGGAGCCTATCCTGCAGAGGTTCGTGGGTTCAAATCCCACCCCCCGCACTTTTTATATTTAGATAATAGTAAGAATAGAAGGCGCCTAAGGGAATCGGAGTGAAGAATGGCTTATTTACGGAAAGAAAAGGAAACAGTGGAAATAGCCTACTCTTTAAGCAGGGTTTGGGCGGCTATTCCGAAAGCGCTCACAAACCTGGAATGGATATTGGAACAAATTGATAACACAGCGCATCACGTTAAAGTAAAGACGAAAGCAGGTGCTATGTCATGGAGTTCAGTGCTCCTAATTGACGCGGTGCCTGTGGACGAGAAAACGACGAGAGTTTCAGTTTCGGCAGAGACGCCAGTTACGGCGATTACGGCGATAGTTGATTTTGGACGAACAAGGCAGCGCATTGACCTGTTCTTCGCGGCGCTGGCAAAACAATTAGCCACCTGAATATTGCATTTGCATCTGTGCTATGATTCATGTGTTATTCAAGCACTTGCGCTCGTTTGAAGGCGTACCATGCGATGAGCAAAAACACGAAAATGTACGTAAACGCCACACCAAGCGACCTAAGCACCACTAACGATATCGGTTCCGTGTAAAGCAAAGTTGAAGGTAACTGAATGAGTTGCCCATTTTGAATCTGAGGAAAGTTAAACTTTGTGAAATTCACATTTGCAGAAGAATAAAGCACGGCGTTGACGAGGTTAACGCCGATATAGTCTGTTCCAGCATTTATGGACCTTGACGTTACGTTAAGCCCCTGAGTAATACTCATGGTTCCAGAAGCACCGTTTCCTGGCACATAGTTTAAGGCTGGTGATGGACCTGTAAAGACTGAGACGATTGGCAGAGCAAAGAACAATGCGAGGAACAGGCCTAGAGCGACAATCGCTGCAACTATTGTGCTCTTTGAAAGTGCGCCCATGGCTAAGAGTATGGCAATCCATATGAATGTGCTAACGACGTTTCCCAGAAGTGACAGTGGCACTAATTGGAGGTTGTTTTGAGGTCCATAAACGGCGATTCCGCCGATGACAATGTACGCAAACAGTATCGTGTAAGTCACCAGAATTACGATAAAAGCTGCAAACAATTTGCCTAGAAAAATCATCGTTCTGGAAACTGGCTTCGTTAGCAACGGTACGATTGTTCCGCTTTCAAATTCGCTTGAAATGCTGTTCATGGCAGTGGCAAGCGCAAAGAGAAAGAACATGAAGCCACCTGTATTGAAAGTGATCACATAATCAGGGTTCGAGCTTATCGGTTGGCCTGTTGCGTTGCTGAGTATTACTGGGACTGCCCAAATTAACGTGGCGATCACAAACGCGATTATGAGGATACCGATGAACTTCTTTTTTCGAATGTTCCAAATCATTTCGTATCTTACAACTGCCCAGAAGCGGCTCAACCAGCTGGGGCGTGTTCTGCCAGTGCTTTGGGCGTTTGTAATCATTGTGTTTTGCCTCCTTGCTGTTTAGTGATGAGTTGCAGGAAGACGTCTTCAAGGTTTGACCCTTTCAAACTCATGCCCACGATGATTCCTCCAGCCCTTGTTATTTCTTGAGATACTTGAGCCCGCACATCTTCGCGTGTCGTCAACTGGATTCTCAAAGTGTTGCTGGTTTGCAGCAAGTCTGAGACAAAAGGCAATATCTTCACCGCGCTAACGATGGTGTTTGACATTTTGGCTACTTCCGCATGCAATATGGCAGGTCCTGCTAGCATGCCTGAAACGTTCTGGAGAGTATCCGAGACTAAAGATGCGCCACGGTTAATTATGGTAACGTGACTGCAGATTTGTTCAACTTCAAACAGCAAGTGCGACGAGATGAACACTGTTATGCCTTCTTTGGCTATTTCTTTCATTATTTCTCGCACTTCCACCATGCCAACAGGGTCTAAACCAAGGCTTGGCTCATCTAGTACGACCAACTCAGGATTGTTCAGCAACGCCTGTGCGATGCCTATGCGTTGTTGCATTCCTTTGCTGTACTTTCCGATGAGATCTTTTTCTCTGCCTTTAAGCCCGACCATGTCCAAGAGTTTGGGTATTTGTTCTTTACGCTCTTGGTCTGTCATGCCGTACATTCGTCCATAAATGTCCAGAAGTTCCCATCCCTTCAAGTGCTTGGGAAATTTTGGGAGTTCAGGCATGTAGCCAACGCCCAACCTAACATCTGGCATGTCTCCACGCACTTCTTGCCCGAGAACTTTAACAGTGCCTTCGTTAGGCTTTAACAGCCCCACTAAGACTTTTATTGTTGTAGTTTTTCCAGCGCCGTTGGGACCTAAAAAACCGTGAATCGTGTTCCGCTCGACCTTTAAGTCAAGTTTGTTAACTGCGATTAATGAACCGTACCTCTTGGTTAAGCCCACGGTTTCTATGGCTAGTTCCATTTACAGAATTTCCCTTCATTTTACTATTTCATGCAGGGGATATAAGCGTTAAGAGAGCCTTTTTCGCTGCTTTTTCTAGGCATGGTCAAAACTGCGCTAAATAAACCAGCAAGCGCCCAATAAGGAATCTAACTTGAAGTTCAATCTATATATAAGGGAGGGGATAGTCACCGCAGAGCACTAGCGCACACGCACATTTCGCATCGCCTAGAGCGCAATTTAAGAACCTTTTTATTTTTCGCTTGGAATACTATACTGCAAAGGAGAATGGACTCATGGAGTTTAAGGGTAGCAGAACAGAAAAGAATCTTTTAGCCGCGTTTGCAGGCGAATCCCAAGCCAGAACCAGATACACTTTCTTCGCCAGCGTAGCCAAAAAAGAGGGTTACGAGCAAATATCCGCCATCTTTCAAGAAACCTCTGACAACGAAAAGGAACACGCGCAACTGTTTTTCAAACATCTCCAAGGCGGAATGGTGGAGATAAACGCAACCTATCCCGCAGGCATAATCGCGTCAACAGCGGAAAACCTCAAAGCCGCAGCCGAAGGAGAAAAACTGGAATGGGGAACGCTCTACCCTAACTTTGGTGAAATAGCTGAAGAAGAAGGCTTCAGCGAAGTAGCCAGAACCTTCCGCATGGTCGCTAAAGTGGAAGCCTATCACGAAAGGCGATACCTGAAATTGCTGGAAAGCGTTAATCAGGGCAAAGTTTTCAAGAAAGACACGCCCATCAATTGGAAATGCAGAAACTGCGGTTTCGTTTTCGAAGGCAGCGAGGCACCCGAGAAATGCCCCGTCTGCAGTCACCCGAGAAGCTACTTTGAAGTTTGGTGCGAAAACTACTAAGCCCCCCAATCTTTTTCTTGTGCGCTACGCAGCTGTTTCGTTCCAGAAAATCAAATAGTCACAATGGGCGTATCAAAATATAACTTCTCAGGAGCCTTCATTTGTTTCGCTTCTTTTTCTTTAGCCGCCTCTTTGTGAAGGCTCCCTTTAAGGGAATAGTCACTCCAGCAAAAGCGATTATGGAATAACTATTACCCGAGCCTACGCTGTTCTGGTCTGCAGTAAGTGTAATAGTTTGATTTTCTGACGAAACAAGTTGGGTAATGTTTCCGATTACTAAAGAGTAAGAAGCACCGCCATACTGAGTAAACGTTAGCGTGTTGTTTGGCAGATTAAGTAACTGCACCTGACCGGTGTTTCCGGTCACGCCTGATGTTATCTTGTTGCCCTGCACACTTGTTGAGTTATAAACAGTAACATTTGCACTGGCAAGGTTAGCATTCTGAACGCCTTCTTGAACCAAAACAGTGGCATCATAGAGTTTGCATTGAACATTTATTGTTTTGTCAGAATCCATTGTGACTGAAAATGTACCGTTCACCCAAAACCCGAAATATTGCACTTTAACTGTTACTGTTCCGCTTACGCTTGAGTAGTTTGCCCATCCGTTGCTGTCAGAAGCTTGAACATAGTCTGTTCCATTGTTCATGGTGACATAGGCGTTTGGAATGGCATCGGTCAAATCCCAATCCGTAACCCTTAAGTTTAGTTTATATGCGGAAACACCCCATGTAACTTCAATCTTGACCAAATCACCTCTCCAATCAAACTGCGTACTCGTTGCTTTAACTCCTTTAACCTTCAGCTTCCAGTTTTCACTGCCATCTCTGAAATATGTTGGGTTTGTTGTGATTGTCTGCGTCTTTGTTACGTCACTTGTTCCAATCGTGTCTGTCATATAACCATCTCCGCTATTCGGATACTCTCCAACGTTGTAATTGTAAAGCTGCAAGGTTGCCGTTACGCCGTCCGTGGTGAAGCAACTGTCAATCGTCCATGTTAAGCTTGTCCAAGATTCAGTGTTTGATGTTCCAGTAAACTCTACCTCAACAGTGAACTCGGTTGGTGGTCCAAAATTCATGAATTCAATCTCAAAACACTCATATGTGATAACAGTAGTGTCTGAAGAAATTGTGTTTGTTCCTATTATTGTAAAGGTTGCCCCATTCCACCTTATTGCTCCAATATCGAAGACCGTGTCCGTTAAAACCGCACCTAAAATCTTTACATCACCACTTATCGTTCTTTTATTGCTTCTCAACTGAACCCAAGGATGAAGACCACCTGCCATTGTCGGACTTGTCACAGCAGTTATATAATTTGGTGCTCTAATTCTTCGCCATGTAATTACACCAGTTGTGGTTCCATATACAAGTAAGCCTTGGTTCCTAAAAGTTGGTGCAAGATTATATTCCCAAGCAAAATCTGCACACCTCTGGGCATTTGTATCAACAGTCGCATCGTGTGGTATGTGAATAACCCAGCCTAATGTTGTTGCACTATTAAGTATAATGTATATCAAATCTTGTGTAGTTGTATCAGTCCAAGATGAACCGCTGGTTGTGGATGCACTATAAACGCTGTTTGTTCCGTCATAAGTTAAGCTCCCAGATTGTCCAGTTGAAAGACTTCGACAAGTAAAACATGCCGATGATATTGAACTTGGTGATTTAAGGATTAATCTATATGTTTTTCCGTTTACCAAACTAACTGGATTATCAAAATATTTTTCAAACCATTGAAGAGTTGTAGTAATATCTGCTTGTGAAATGGTAATTGTCGCTACATCTTGTGCGTCTGTTTCATTTCGCAAAACAACATACAAACTGTCTGCTGGAGTACCTGTCTTAAGCAGTGGAATGTTCACACCTGTAATTGTTTGTGCCCCATTCTGTATCCATTTTTCTGAAAACCAGTTTACACCGTAAATGGTGGTGTGGGCAGTCGCTGTATCATAAGGCATAGATTCGTATGTTGCATCACTATACTGCAAAACAAATACTGGCTCATAATTCTGAATTGCCGTTCCAAATATGACATTTAACCATGAATCTATTTTGTTTTCTGAAACACGGAAGTCGTTCGTTAAGGTTCCCATTCTTCTCAAAGCAATATAATTAGATGTTCCTATTGTTCCACTATCATATCTAACAGTTACATGATAAACTGTTCCAGCGGTTAATGAAGCAGAAGAAGGTAAAGCAAGATTTAACCACCCAGTAGCTGTAGGAGTATAAACTGCGTAATTTGAAGCTCCAACATACGTTCCACTTGGTAAATAAGTGGTTGCACTTGTTTCGATTCCAAACCTATATGCAGGTGAAGCTAAAACGGTTTGTACATAAACTAGTATATTTGTAACAGACTTAGAGGCTTGTGCTGTAAACCGCATTGCTGTAACCGATGTTGTGGCAGTCATTGAACCAATTGATGAAGACGCAGTTGACCATTGCCTATTACCATATAAGCCTTCATCCCAAACCGCTGTACATAAGTCTGTCGCGCCATCAACACTGGTCAACATAAGTCTATTTCCTTGTGACTGTGCCAACTTTAACCAATTCATCGCAGTTGTTGCGCCGCTGTTTATGTCAAAAATGCCTACAGAAGACCATGAGGTTGTAAACCTTGTCCATTTTATGAATTGCCCCTCTCCAGCAACAGCCATAAATGCGCCACTCACGGTTTCACAAGCAATTGCTACACACTCTTCCGTTGTTATCGCAACCGTCCCAGTTATTTCAACAAAGTTGCCCCATGAAGAGCCATCCCAAACCACAGCGTTAGCATCACTGTTTGTGCTTTCAATATATGCCATTCCGATTTTATCAGTATTGAGGTCGGAAGCTAAACCAACAAATGTGATTGTGACTTTTGTACCATGACTAGCGTCGTCATAATACAGTTCTGAATTCCATCCTGTTCCAAACGTCCAAGTTCTATAGGCTAAATCATTAGCACCACCCGCAACAGTTGTTCCATAAACAAGCAATGCTTGTCCAGACAATGATTCATAGGCAATATCGTAAGGTCTGTTTGCAGTTGTGGGAGCACTTGTCCATACTTGCCCTATGTTATTTGTTACATTCCACTCTGTTCCATCCCAGACATACGCATCCAAGTATCCATCATCGGACAATGTTACAACAATTTTCTCAAAACTTCTATTTTCAATTGGACAATAAGCAACCCTTGTAAAACGGACTGGACTTCCAGCAGTAGGCATTTCATTTTCTCCGCCCCACGCAACGGCGTTTCCATTCCAATTGCGATTCTTAGGCGAACTCAGCAAGCCAGTACCAGTGTTACTGCGGTATCCAATAAAAGCATCGGTTTTTGTGGTGGTTGAGGTTGAACTGACATAACTACGAAATGTCATATAAACACTATCATCGCTCTGCAAATCGCTCAAAGTACCAGAAACTCTTTGCGTTGAGCCTAAAAGATTATAGTCTGAAGGGTAAAACGCTTGGGTATCTGGGCTTGCGAAAACTGTTTTCCATGGACTTATGGGATAAATTGAGGTGAATAATGCAAGTGTTAGAATGGTTGCCACTAACAAAACTCTTTTGGGAATAGCCAACACATACTTCATCCTATTTTGTTTCAACTCTTATCATTGCCATTTAAAGATAGAAAAGAGGGAAGGTTAGTTATGGATTCTCCACCTTCATCTCAAACGTGAACACTGAACTGCCACTAGCTCCTCCTGTTGCAATGATTTCCATCCATATAGTGTATTTACCGCCTGCCATTGGATTGGGATTGAACTGAACAAAGCCTGTCGGAAGTGACGGAACTGAAGACCAGTACTGCGAGTAGATAGTCGTTGTCGAATTGTAAACAGTTACATTGAGGCTGGCGATGTTGCCAGAACTTGTCAACGAATACCAACGCATAGACGTGACATGCGCCTCTGTATTCCAGTTCCAAACACCGTGTGTAATGTTTTCATCTATGGTCTTAATGCTTGGGAAGATATTTACTGGATAATCAAAAGTGTTCTGCTTTGAATTATCTGACCACTTGACAAAACAAACTTTAGGATTAGCGCCAACCGTTGCAGTAGTTGTCGCCTGAAGTGTAACGTATGCAACTGCGCTTACAGTTGCTATCAGCAAAGACGACATCAGCAGCGTTATCAGTTTGAGACTTTTTCTGAATCTTATTTTCATTTTACTGTTTCACCCCCTCTTTTCTTTCTCTCAAAGATCCTAAACCTATTCCTGTGACGGCACACGCTGTTGGTAGGGCTATGGCTAACATCATGAAGGCAGCCTCTCCCCACGCTGGTTTAAATAGGGCGTATAGGCTTGCGCTCGCTACAATCGTGCCTGCGCCTAGGGCTATGCACCATGACTTAGGCTTGAAGAAAGTAGATGTGCCTAACCCAACCATGAAGGTGCCCAAGGCAGCTACGCCTATCAAGATGTCTTGCCCGAACAATTGAGGAACCACTATTAGCGGGTTCACAGCAGCCTCAGCATAATTGAACAGAAATAGAACGGCCAAAGACAGCACTGGAAAAGTCACCGTCAACATGAAAACCCTCGCGTAATTCAGCAGCTTCTTCACGATTCCAAGATACACATTGACCGCAACTATGTTCGCCAAAGCCACAACAAGATAGAAAAAACAGTACCAGAATCGCATGTTCTCTCCAAATGCGATAAGGAAATCTTTGCTGATTATGAGGTGTCCGAACCCCGCGAGAGCTGCTATCTGATAGACATATGGAATCGCCTTAGGAAGGCGATTGTCCAGCAGGCAGGTCAGCAGACTGAGCAGTAGAAACAGGTCAATACCCAGTAGCGCAAAGAACTCCGGTAGCAATGGAGATGGGGACTGCATTTTCTTTGAACCAGCTTTTGTCGATCGATGACAGATGCTTAGGGAATTCTACATTTAACTTGTATGAACTCAAAATCTGAATTTGAACTAGATTCTGATTCTAACTATGTGAATCGCCTTTTTAGTTCATTGTCTCCATATTCCTCAGAGAGCAAGCCTTGACAATGCTTGGCCTTTAGAGATGAGTCGCCAGCTATAAGTCATTTAAATTTCTTCAATATGCTCAGCATCTTTCTTGCATTTTTAAGCATCGCGTGGTCGTTGTTAAAGAAGACGTAAGCTTTTTCTGGTTTAGCTCTAAGGATTCGTTCAGCCACCTCTTTCAGCTCTTCAACGCTGTAGAGATGCGCATACCACGCGGTTCTTCCATGCATTCTCACGTAGACTACGCCGCTCGTGTTGAAAACATCAAGAGGGAAATCAGGAGAATCAACGCTCACCCACGTTATACCAAGCCGAGAAGCCCATTTCACGTATTCATCGTTGAACCACTTCAAGTTTCTAACTTCAAGCGCAAATCTTCTGCCAAGCTCGGTTTCCTCAAAAAACTTCTCTATCCGAGAGGCAGATTTCAGCGTCAGAGATGGCGGCAATTGAAACAAGAAAAAGTCTATATTCGCTTCTAAGGGCGCAAAGAGATTGCGGAACTTCTCCCACGATTGAAACGCCCGTTCGCCAAACTTGAAAGTGTGCGTCACGAAACGGTTAACCTTAACGGACCACCTTAAGCCTTGCCCTTTTATACTCCAGGACTTAACCATGCTTGCGAAAGGGAAACGATAGAAACTCGCGTTCAATTCAACAGCGTTTAACCCTGAGTTTGTTACATACCATTCGAGGTTTCTCTTTTCATTCCACGGATAAAACCAGCCTGAAGTGCCAACGTAAAACTCCAAACAAACCACTTCAGCGAAAAGATTTACAGCAACGATTTTATGACACCACCGTCCACCTGCATCGCCGCACCAGTAATGTAGCTGGCTTTTTCAGAAGCCAAAAACACCACAAGATTCGCGATTTCCTCAGGCTGCGCCATCCTATTCAACGCGATGCTTTTCGCCCACTCGTTTATGATAGCCTCATGGTCTTGTCCAGTTTTATCCGCTTTAGACTGCGCCAAATGTTTAACGCGGTCTGTGAGTGTCCAGCCTGGACAAACCGCATTAACCAGAATACCATACTCTGCCAACTCATTGGACAGCGTCTTGGTTAAGCCTAACACGCCTGCACGTATAGCGTTGGACAAAACTAGCCTCTCTGCTGGCTGTTTAGCTGCGAATGAAGTCATGTTTATGATTCTTCCCCACTTGTTTGCTCTCATGTACGGTACGACCTCGCGACAGCAGTTTACAACACTCATCAAAAGCGAATCAAACGTTTCCTGCCAGTCTTTGTCAGTAGTTTCACTGAAAAGTGCTGATGGCGGACCGCCAGTGTTGTTGACGAGAATATCGACTCTGCCGAATTTGTTAGCGGTTGCTTTCATCATAGCCTGAATGTTCTCTTTTACTTTCAGGTCCGCTGGAAAAGGTAAAACTTCCGTTCCGAACGCGGATTCGATTTCTTCAGCTGTCGTTTTTAGTGTGCTTTCGGTTCGCGCACAGATAGTCACCTTGGCGCCTTCTCGTGCTAAGCCGCAGGCGATGGCTTTCCCTATTCCTTGACTTGAGCCAGTTACTATTGCAACACGGTTTTTAAGCCCTAAGTCCAAAGGTTAAACCTCCACAATCAAGTGTACTCGATACTATTATTGTTCTGCTAGGCTGGATAAATTTAATTGTAAGAAAAACGGGGCTTTTATTCTGGCAGCTTATTTTACAGTGAAATAGACTCTTCTTTGCCTCTTTCCCAGTAATGCAAGAAAAGGTCTCTGCACCACTTGTGGAATTTTGGGTTTCTGCTTGCAAACCCTGTGCTGAAATCTATTTTTCCAGCGGAGTTTGGGAGGCAGAGCCCCGCTAACGCTTCGTTCATCACGATGCAGACCCTAACTTCCTCCAGCCACTTTATTTCTATGGGACTCGTAGGCGCTGGCTTGGAGAGTTGAAAGCCAGATGGCAAGGTCAAGTGTTCGGGAAGCAGTATCCTGAATCTTATGCCCTTTGCGTAGCCTTCCCTAATCATAGGTACCGTGGGAGTCATGACTTGGTCTGTGAGAATCCACACGTACTCCTTAGCCTCATTCATCACGACAACAGCCAAGTGCAGAACCTGCATCACCCCCTTGCCCTGCTCATACTCTGCGAGTTCGCCGATTCTTTCAATGAACTCGGGTGGTAGAAATGAAGGGTCATGGTCCTGAAAGCAATCCCTATTTTTTAGAATAAAATTGTAAGCGGGGAGTAGACTTAGGGTAATGCAGCCAAAAGGGGTTAAATAATAGAAGCCTTCAGCGTCCTTTCTAATCAACTCGGCACTTCTAAGCCTAGATAGATGTCTTGAGGTTTCTTGCATTGATAAATTCAGCCTATCTGAAATGTGGGTGAGCCTTAGCCTTTCCTTCTCAATTAGAAACAGAGTCCTCAACCTGTCGCTGTGGGCCAGTTCGAGGAAGAAATCACTAAGCTCTTCCACGCCAACTCTCCTCAGGATTGATGCTGGGAACTCATAGTTGATACTGAGATTTCTGTATTTCTGTTTAGGAGCTTAGATAAACAGGTTGACTGTTAAATACGTGTTGGAGGTGGTTAGAAATGGTTAAGAAGAGAGTGATTGTAACGGTGCTTCTGACGCTTGGAACCATTATTTTTCTCGCTGGATTGTTCACGCCACTCAAGCTTGGTGAGCCTCACTACGCCTTCTTTTGGGCGCTAATATTCTGGGTAATAGGCGGTATGATTGCAGGCTTTGTGAAGGAGGAAAAGAAGGGTGAGGAAGGAAGGTAACCACGCCTTCTCTATAGAATTGAAGTCTAAAGAATTCTTGAGAAACATTGTGATTTCGAATAGGACTGGAGAAACAGTGCTTGTTGAAGGCTTTCTCGGCGAACTGGAAGAGCTGAACCTCGTTGAGGATGCCATGCTTGAACTAAGAGGAAGCAACGGCGTCTTGAGGATAGACATAAAAGAAGACGAGTTGAGGAAACTGTTCAATCGGTTAGCACATAACAGAAAAGAAAGCTAATTGGTCTGGAGAAGTAACTCTTGAAAGAGGATGCCTTGGACGCATGCTCATTTTACGGTGAAGTAGACGCGTCTTTGGGTTTTTCCTTTATTCTCGATTTTCACTAGACTTATTCCATCTATTTCACGGGTGTTATTGACATGTGGTCCTCCGTCAGCCTGCACATCTATGCCTGGAATCTCGACTATGCGCAGTTCTTTCACTTGCGGAGGCATTCTTTCAGCCAGTTTCACGATTCCGGGCACCTTTAGCGCTTCGGTTCTTTCTAAAAAATATATTTTCAGTGCGGTTCCCTTGCCTACTTCGCTGTTTGCTTTTGCCACGGCATCTTCGAATATTTCTCGTTCAGTTCTCGGCAGGTTAAAGTCCAATTTTGCCTGTTCACAGTCCACTTGCCCGCCGGTTATTAACGCGTTATAATCCCTGTACATTATTGCCGCGATTAGGTGAGCCGCGGTGTGCAAGCGCATTAGCCTGTATCTTCTCTCCCAGTTTAACATGCCTTTCACCGTATCGCCTGAACTCAGACCGCTTGCATCATCGAGGACATGGGTTATTTCTTTTGTTTCCCTGTTTATTTCCACCCTCAAGACTTCGTGCTTAACATGGTTTTTTGTTATGTATCCCGTATCGTGGGCTACGCCGCCTGTCAACGGGTGAAAAGCCGTCTGGTCAAGGATGACTTGGTTAACGTTTACATTTTGGATTTTTGCCTCGAACTCTTTTTGGTAACTGTCGTAGAGATAGAGCTGTTTGGTCTCCATGACCTATACTCAAAGGCGGAAGTTATCTATATTATTTCGCGTTCTATGATGCGGGTGCTTCATCGGGATCTGCGGTAAAGGCCTACGAGTTCGCCTTTGGCAAGTATATGGCCTTGCATCGCTTTTTCCACATCTTTCTTCCTTGAGTTTGGACTTAAATCAAGTTTCGCGTCTAACGCGTAGACTTTGAAGAAATACCTGTGCGTTCCCGATGGAGGGCATGGTCCGCCATAAGAGTGTCTTCTGTAGTCGTTTACTCCTTCGGTTCCTGGGACTGCGTTCTCTTCTATTTTGTTGGTGGGCGGAATGTTCCAGACAATCCAGTGGTCCCATGTGCCCATGGGCGCGTCGGGGTCGTCAACGATTAAGACAAGACTTTTTGTTCCGTCAGGTACGCCTTCAATGGTTAAAGGGGGATTTACGTTGTCGCCGTCGCAAGTGTATTTTGAAGGGATAAGTTTGTTGTTTTCAAATGCTGGGCTACTTACGGATAGTTCTTTCATAAATTTAGCCTCTCAGATTTTCCCTAAATGACAATGTTGCGTTGCAGGATAAAAAAGTTGTTAAACCTTCAGATTAGTCACATATTGAAGTTCATTGTCACACCAAAACCATGGTTACACTTACATTAAAAGCTATTAGTTAGGGGATGCAGAATAATCTCAGGGAGGCAATGGCACCTGCATGTGTGGAATATTTGGTTTTGTGATGAAAAAGCCCTTATCTATGGCTAAGGTCTTCCGAGTTCTCCAAAAGCTTGAAGTCAGTCAGTATCGTCCAGAGGAAAAACGACCTGTTGGCGGTTATGGGGCTGGCGTTGCTGTTCTGCTGGATGACGGCAGCATCTTATCAGAAAAAGTGGGAAAGGTCGCTGATTCTCCAGCTGGTCTGCTGGCTGAGATGATGAGGGCTAAGCTTGCTGAAGCGTCGGTCTTGATTGGTCACGTGCGGTTTCCAAGCGCCGAGTTTATGGATACAGCTAAGCTCAAAGAGGCGGCGCAGCCTTACGTTGAACGCTTCGAGCCGGAGTTAACTATTGTTTCGGCGCATAACGGCAGAGTAGAAAACTATTTGGAACTGAGGAAAAAGCTGAACGGGCATGTTTTCGAAAGCGAAAAAGTTGGTTTGGTTGATTCGGAGATTATTCCGCATTATTTCGGCGAGATGCTGAATGAGGCGGAAGATGTGGATGAGGCTGTGTATGAGCTTATGTGCACTCTGAAAGGAAAGAATGTTGGTTCGGCTGCTCTATTGCATGTTGACAGCGAAAGCGCGTTTTTGCATTTGATTCATAAGGGATGGAGTAGAGGCTTAACAGTCTGGGCGAACGAGAAGAACGAAGTGATTTTCTGTTCTAGGCCAGAACCAGTGGTTGAGGAACTGAAAGAAGTGCTCATTCGAGGCAAGTTTAAAGAGAAAGCCTCAATCAAGTGGCGTGAAGACGCAGGCCTCAAACTCTCGTTTCCAATAACTTTCGGGTGAGGGTGAAAGCGAAACGATCATCAATACGATGTAAAGACGTGAGCGAAAAAAGAAAAGGAATATTTTACGGTAAATAGTGCCGAAATCGATCAAGACTTTACTTCGTTGAAGGGGCTTGAAGGTTTTCGGGGGGAGGCGGTGGAGGCGGAGCTTCCTTCTGCAACTTTGATGCCGAATACATTACGAAACCACCGATCAGCCTGAGTATAGCAGCAACTATGAATAAGTAAGCTCCAATACTTAGGCCCCAGTTGACCGTGGTGACTCCGACGACTGGAAACTGCGAGCTGGTTGTCCCTCCTACTGGGCTACCAGAGACGGTGCGCACCATGCTTTCAACTTGAGTTGGGATTGTTTGGCCTGGGAAAAGTCCTGAAGCCATGGGCAAGAACGATGACAACAACGCGATGAACAGCAAGATGAGGATGACTGGCAGCAAAGTGGTGACCATGCCGACCATGAGTTTTGTTCCGAGGCTTTTGCCGCTCTTTACTCCTATTACGTCAAGCGCCAAGAGCACGATTCCTGCAGCAATTAGTATGGCGAAGGGCAGTTGTGTTGAGAACAAACTCGTGTAGCCCGATGGCGAATCAGAGTTAGAGCCCAGAAACAGGTTAACGGTGAGTCCGCGGATTCCATCTATCGTCATGAGAGTGACATCGCCCTGCTGAGCCAGCGGACCACCTTGAGAAGATGCAGTAATCGTGTACCAAGGCAAGAATAACGCCACAATTGTTATCACGATTGCAACAATGCCGAGTGCAAGTCCTATGCCGCCTCGTCCCTTCAGGAACTTGCCGACCAATAGCCCGCCTTTTCTATGTAGTTTCGCTATACCCCAGACCTTCCAAGCGCCTCTTGCAACCATGTAGATGATGAGAATCAACAGGAAGTTGGCTGCTAACAAAGCAAGGATAAAGTATGTTCCGTCAACATGAAATGTGGAGTTCAAGTATGCTTCGGGCTGTGCCCATCTGGTTCCCTCTTGGTTTAAGACGGGTCCGTAGGGTCCTGCTCTTCCTAAGGCTACTTCTTGTTCTGTGCCCCAGTATCCCCAGCGTCCTGGAAAGTCGAGCCAACTCTGGTCTGCGGGATGGTTGCCTTGCTCGCCTAATAATATGAGGTTGAGCTGATTGGGCATTATGGTTTTGCCGTCGCTTCCCACGACATCGTTTTCTATTCCGATTTTGCCCTGATAGGAACGGAAGTAGTTGGCGTGCGATCCCTGCGCAACGTAAATGACGGGGTGCATATCTGATTTCTCTACGTCGCCCCATGCCGCGTTTTGTCCAGCGCCGTGTTGTGAAGCTAAGACTGTTTTCGGGTTTCCAGAGCCGTCTAGGAACACTTGAACGACTTCGATGTCGCCTTCGTGGTCGTTTAATGGTCCATTATTGTAAATGTAGAAAAGCCAATACTGAACAACAATCGATGAGCTGCTTCTAACGACGTGAACGTATGCGTAGTAACCAAGGCTCGCAGCGTTGGAGGCGTAATCGGCAGTGATGTCCTCTAGAGTGTCCCACTTATTTTTCAGAAACAGGTCGGATGAAGTGTACGTTCCAAGATTGTCTGGCGTAGGCTCAGAATAAATGACGGATGAGGTTCCATCAGAGTTTCGTTGCTTAAGAACCGAACTGTTGGTGATGTAGTCCACGGAAGTTGGATAGAATTTTTCGCCTTGGGTGAAATGGAGAACTGGGGCGTATTGTGAAGCTAAGTCTTCGTCTGTCTGAGCCCTTAGAGACGGCTGAAGAGCCAGAATAGCTAGCAAAGCAAAAATCAACAACGAAGCAAGAATGATGGGGTGGAGACGCCGAAACATAAACTGTGAACGCTTCAACTCTATTTCACCTTCTAAATATCACGTGTCCTTTGGCATCTAATGGTGCGGTTTTTAAAAAGGCTTTGCCTTTTCCTTGTTTCTCACTTGCGGCATCTCACAGCTATCCTGAATAAACAAATTAATCCTATTCATTAAACAAAATAGGAAAGTCTTTTATGATAGTACAGGTACGCTATTATCTGAGGCAGAGCATATGCAAAACATCGTGAAAGTGACAAGAAGAGGACAAACGACGATTCCAGCAGAGTTCAGGGAAAAATTCGGGATAAAAGAAGGAGATGAACTGATTGTGGAGGCTACTGAAAAAGGAGTGCTCTTCAAGCCGATTCGCAGACTGGAAGACTGCGCGGGCATATATGCAAAATATGGCAAAGTAGAAGAAATCAAAAAGGAAATCGACAAGCTCAGAGAGGAATACTAACTTTGAAAGAAGTGCTGGACACGCGTTTCTTTATAGAGCACTTTTACTCCGCAGACACAGAAACGAAACGGAAAACGGTAAGAAAACTGAAAGAACTTATCCAGCGAAAAGAAGGCTTGCTCCCAACAATAGTCATCAGCGAGACAATAAAAACAATTTGCGAAAAAGTAGGGAAAGAGGAAGCTGAAATCTGCTACGAATACATCGTCAATGGCGGACTGCAAATTCAGGAACTGAACGCAAAAATCGCCAAACAAGCTGGACTGCTCAAATGCCAATACAGGAACATGCCGATGGGCGACTGCATAATCGCCGCAACAGCCATAGCAAACCAAGCAAGAATACTGTCAGACGACCTACACTTTGATAGCGTAAAAGAAACAAAACGCACATGGATTTGAACTTCCCAAACTGCTTCGTTAGCTTTCTTACTGGTGGACTGCGCGGCATTCGAACCTGCTCTTGATAAATGCTTATCTCCTCTTGAGCAATGCATAATGCTTAAATGTTTTTTGTTGGTGCTTAGTGTGTCTGAGGGCTGGTAGATCAGTCTGGTACGATCGCCACGTTGGCATCGTGGAGGCCGCGGGAAGCTCAGTGCTCAGAACACTGAACTCGCGAATTCGAATCCCGCCCAGTCCATTACTGCGGAAGGGGCGACCTCTTCCCAGCCCATCACAACCTTGTTCCTTGGTACGGCTCTGGCTTGAGAAAAAGCGAAATGTGAATTATATGGGATGAATACTACCCCTACTTGCAGTTTAATAATGAGAGTTAAGTTCATGATTCTACAGGCGGAACTTTCAGAGAATGTTAAAATACAAAGAAAATATGGTGAAGTAGGCGAGCGTTGCGTTGAAAAAAAGACGAAATAATAATTATAGACGCTCTCACACTGAAATTCAAGTGAACGCGTTATTCTTGGACTATGATGGAACAATAAGTCCTTTGGATGCTCCCATATCGGAATCTGCGGTGTCTTCAGAAAACATGGCAGTTCTTCACAAAATCAGTCAGCGAATACCTGTGGCTGTAATAACTACTAAGGATCTCCCGTTTGTGGTCAGGAGAACGCCTTTTGCTCACGCTTGGTCTGGGTTGGGGGGCTTGGAAATAAAGGTTGGCGATGTCACGGTCAAAGCATCCTGCCTAAGAAACATGACACGATATTTGACAAAGGCGTTGGAATATGCAAAGCGCCTTTCTGATGATGACCTAATAATTGAAGAGAAGCAGGATTCCGAAGGAGTTGTTGTTGCTTTTTCTGTTGATTGGCGACAAGCCAAAAATAGCTATGCAGCAGAAAAGCGGGCTTTGAAAATATTCTCCTACTGTGAAACATTGCCAGTAGTCACCATCAGGTATGAAGGGCAACCTTTTTTTGACGTTTTTCCCTGCCCTATAAACAAGGGTAAAGCCTTGTTGGAGTTGAAGCAGAAACTT
>Ga0209323_10000082_pt1 | contig 52608 bp, 57 predicted proteins | sample Rifsed19ft2_FD_184014 | JGI IMG/M metagenome (GOLD analysis project Ga0209323, IMG submission 184014) | Soil microbial communities from Rifle, Colorado, USA - sediment 19ft 2 (version 2) | ecosystem: Environmental > Terrestrial > Deep subsurface > Rock core/Sediment | place: Rifle, Colorado...
CCCAGAAACTTTAGGAATAGAAATCACGGGAACCCCTGACAAGATAGACGCCTTTCTTAACTTGATGAAGACATTCGGCATAATCGAACTTGCCAGAACAGGCTTAACCGCTCTTTCACGCGGTACAAAATCAATCAGAATCGACGAGTGAACTCCGCCAAACATTGACGTTATAAGTGGTGAAAAATAGCAACATGAACATTTCCGAAAAAATATTGGCTAAAGCATCAGGAAAAACCCTGGTGCACCCAGGCGAAATCGTGGACGCCAACGTGGACATGGTAATGGTTCACGATTTAACTGGACCCTTAGCCGTTGAAGCCTTCAAACGAATAGGCGTAGACCACGTTTGGGACAACAAAAAAATAGTGATAATCCTGGACCATCAGGTGCCCGCCGAGTCTGTCAAAGCAGCAGAACTGCACAAGATGCTGCGAAAATTCGCAAAAGAACAGAACATACGCCTCTACGACGTGGGCAAGGGCGGAATCTGCCACCAAGTCATGCCTGAAAAAGGCCACGTCCTGCCCGGAACGCTTATAGTTGGCGCTGACTCCCACACCTGCACCTACGGCGCTCTCGGCGCTTTCGCGACGGGCATAGGGTCTACGGAAGCGGCGGCAGTTTTTACCACGGGCAAGATTTGGCTAAAAGTGCCAGAAGCCATCAGAATAAACGTGAAAGGGCATTTCCAAAAGTACGTCACTCCCAAGGATTTAATTCTGTCCATAATTGGGCTGGTGAGAGCTGATGGAGCAACCTACAAAGGCGTCGAGTTCGCTGGTCCAACAATACGTGAGATGAGCATGGCGGGTAGAATGACGCTGTGCAACATGACTGTGGAGATGGGCGCCAAAAACGGCATCATAGAGCCAGATGAAGTTACTCGCAAGTTTCTGGAGGGAAGAACAGACAAGCCTTTGGTTTCGTTTGAATCTTTGAAGAGCGATGCAGACGCTTCTTACGTGAAGACCATGGAGCTTGATGTTACAGGCTTGGAGCCTAAAGTTGCTTGTCCTTCCTCTGTGGACAACGTGAAACTCGCTTCCGAATTAAGCAACGCGCCAATTGAACAAGCCTTCATCGGGTCTTGCACTAACGGTCGAATTGAGGACCTGCGGTTAGCGGCTCAAATCCTGAAGGGAAAAAGAGTCAAGGACGGCGTGAGGGCAATAGTGATCCCCGCGTCGCAAGAAGTGTACGCACAAGCGCTAAGGGAAGGCTTAATAGAAATCTTCACGGATGCTGGCGCTTTAGTTTGCGGTTCAGCATGCGGCCCATGCCTAGGCGGACACATAGGCTTATTAGCTTCAGGCGAAACGTGCGTAAGCACTTCCAACCGCAACTTTATCGGGCGAATGGGCAGCACCGAAGCCAACGTTTTCTTAGCCTCGCCTGCCACAGTCGCGGCTTCAGCAGTAACAGGCAGGATAACTGACCCACGCAAACTGGAGGCAACTAAAACATGAAAGCCAAGGGAAACGCCGTAAAATTTGGAGATAACGTGGACACTGACGTGATTCTGCCTGGGAAGTTCTTGGTGCTAATTGACCCAAAGGATTTAGCTAAACACGCCATGGCAGGGTTAGATCCTGATTTTCCAGAAAAGGCTAAAACTGGCATAGTCGTGGTCGGAGGCAAAAACTTTGGCTGCGGCTCCAGCCGAGAACAGGCGCCTTTAGCTTTGAAGTATGCTGGCGTCCAGTGTGTGGTGGCTGAGTCTTTTGCGCGCATCTTCTTCCGAAACGCCATAAACATCGGCTTGCCCGTAATCGAGTGCAAGGGCATTTCAGCAGCGGTGGAGAATGGTGACGAGCTCTCAGTGGACTTTGAAGCGGGAGAAATACGAAACCTGTCGAAGAGTCAAACTTTCCACGTAACGAAGCTTCCAACGTTCATCTTGGAGATACTTTCAGATGGGGGACTTGTGGAAAACCTGCGGAGGAGATTAAGCAAGAAATGAATGAGTATAAAATTTCCCTAATCGCGGGAGATGGAATAGGCCCAGAACTAACGGATGCAACGCTAAAGGTTCTGGAGGCAGTACAATCTAAATTCGGCTTGAAGCTAAACATGGTAGAGGCGGAAGCGGGTGACATGTGCGCTCAACGAAGAGGCATGCCGCTCCCTGAAGATAGCGTGCAGAAAATCAAAGCCTCCCACGCTTGTTTGAAGGGTCCTGTTGGCGAAACCGCCGCAGATGTCATCGTGAAACTCAGGCTGATGTTTGACCTTTACGCTAATCTGCGACCGTTGAAGGCTTATCCAGCAGCGGCTGTGGCGCGACCTGATATAGACATGATTTTTGTGAGGGAGAACACTGAGGATGTTTACAAGGGCTTAGAATTCGCCATAGGCACCGATACCACCGTCTGCCTAAGAGTAATCACACGCAGGAACTGCGAACGCATAGCGAGAAAAGCCTTTGAGGTGGCGCGGCTGCGTAACGGAAAAAGGAAGGTTACAGCGATTCACAAAGCCAATGTTATGCGTGTAACCGACGGCTTGTTCGCAAGCGTCTGCAGAGAAGTCTCCAAGCAGTACCCAGACGTAGCGTTTAACGAGTTGTACGTGGATGCGGCAAGCATGCGGCTGATAAAAGAACCGCAGGACTTCGATGTTTTGGTTACTTGTAACATGTTCGGCGACATACTTTCTGATGAAGCAGCTCAACTTATCGGTGGCTTGGGCATGGCTCCAGGCGCCAACATAGGCGACGACTTTGCTCTTTTCGAGCCGATTCATGGTTCAGCGCCAACCAGAGTGGGCAAGCAAACCGCAAATCCGTTGTCAATGATACTGGCAGCCAAGATGATGTTGGAGTGGCTGGGTGAAAAGTACAGTGATGCCAAATGCGTAAATGCGGCAAGCGCGATAGAAGATGCTGTGGTGGCAACGTTGCGCAGTGGCGACACGGTGCCAGACTTGGGCGGTAAAACCACAACGATAGGCATGGCTGAAGCCATAGCTGCTGCAGTAGCTCAAAGAAAGGGTTGAGTGAGTTATGAAAGCGAAAAGCCCTACTTGCATCCGCATCTTTGACACTACTCTGAGAGACGGAGAGCAAACTCCAGGTGTTTCGCTGACTTTTGAAGATAAGCTTGAGATTGCGCATCAGCTAAGCTTGTTGGGCGTTGATGTGATTGAAGCAGGTTTTCCAATATCTTCTGAGGGCGAAAAGAAAGTAATAAAAGAAATAGCTAAAGCTGGTTTGGACACGGAAATTTGCGCTTTAGCACGTGCCAACAGAAGCGACATAGATGCTGCAATCGAATGTGACGTTGGTGTGGTTCACACTTTTATTCCCACTTCGCCTGTGCAGATGAAGTACGCTGTTGGTTTGACGCCTGAACAGGTGCTGTCGGCAACTGTGGATTCAGTTGAGTACGTTAAGAAGCACGGTTTGAAGTGCGAGTTTTCACCTATGGATGCGACAAGGTCTGAACTGAAATTTTTGAAGCAGGTGTGCCAAGCCGCTGAGAAAGCGGGCGCGGACATGCTGAACATTCCCGACACGGTGGGAATAATGGTTCCGCGAACTATGGGCAAGTTTATCGAAAAGCTGAAAGCGGCAGTTAACGTTCCAATTAGCATTCACTGCCATGATGATTTTGGCATGGCTGTGGCGAATTCGTTAGCCGCTGTGGAAGCAGGAGCCACTCAAGTGCACGTTACAGTCAATGGTCTCGGCGAAAGAGCAGGAAACGCCGCTTTGGAAGAGGTTGTTATGGCGCTTCACATGATTTACAAATTTAAAACGGGCATCAACTCGCGTTTGCTGTACAGCACTTCCAGAATGGTTTCCACGCTAACAGGAATCTCCGTGCAAGCGAACAAGGCGATTGTCGGCGAAAACGCTTTTGCGCACGAATCGGGAATTCACACCCGCGGAGTAACGGTTAAGCCCTTAACGTTCGAGCCTATAAAGCCCGAGTTGGTGGGACGCACCAGAAAACTCGTAGCCGGAAAGCTTGCTGGAACCCGCGGCATCAAAGCGGAACTTGAAGATGTGGGAATTCACCCCACAGAAGAGCAGCTGAAAGAAATAGTGCAACGAGTCAAAGACTTGGGCGACAAGGGCAAGATGGTGACTGACGCTGACTTGATAGCGTTAACCTCAGCGGTCATGGGCGAAATCATAGGGGAAGAAAAAATCGTTGACCTAAGCGACTTAGCGGTAATAACGGGCATCAAAGTAATCCCGACAGCGTCAGTGAAACTGGTGTTGGATGGGAAAGAGTACGTCGCGGCGGAGACAGGCGTGGGTCCAGTGGACGCTGTGCTGAAGGCTATACAGAAGCTTACCCACAGCCTCGCGAAAATTAGACTGAAAGAGTACCGCCTCGAAGCTATAACAGGCGGCTCGAACGCCGTGGCTGAAGTGGTTATAAAGGTGGAGGACGAGAAAGGAAACATCGTGTCAGCGCGCGCAGTCAGGGAAGACATTGTTATGGCAAGCGTTGAGGCAATGATAAACGGCATAAACAAGTGCTTAATAAAAAATCGAAAGCTGGGAAACAAAAAGTGAAAGTAGCCTTCCAAGGAGAAAGAGGTGCCTACAGCGAAAGCGCAGTTTACACCTTTTTCGGAGCATCAGTTGATGTCAAGCCTTGCAGAGACCTTGCGGAAGTTTTCGAAAGCGTGGATAAACAGGAGTCGCAGTACGGAGTTGTCCCTGTAGAAAACTCTCTGGAAGGAAGCGTGAACCAAACCTACGACCTGTTCCTAACGCATGACCTCAAAGTCTGCGGCGAAATCATCATCAAAATCGACCATTGCCTCATAGCGAATCCCAGCACTAGTTTAGAGGCTGTTAAAGCAGTTTACTCACATCCTCAAGCCTTGGCGCAGTGCCGAAACTTTCTGGAACGCTTAGGCCGCGAACTTATTCCAACCTACGACACGGCAGGCAGCGTGAAAATGCTAAAGGAGAAAGGACTAAAAGATGCCGCGGCTGTGGCCAGCGAAAGAGCCGCTGAACTCTACGGAATGAAAATCCTCGCCAGAGAAATAGCTGACAACCCAACAAATTACACGCGGTTTTTCGTCCTATCCCGAGAAGACTCGCCGATGACAGGCAAAGACAAGACTTCAATAATCTTCTCTGCCGCACACACGCCAGGTTCGCTTTACACTGCTCTCGGAGAATTTGCCAAGCGCAACATAAACCTGACAAAAATCGAGTCCAGACCGACAAAGCAGACGCCGTGGGAATACAACTTTTACTTGGATTTCGAAGGACACAGAGGCGAACAACGCTGTGCCGAAGCGCTGAAAGCGCTGGAAAAAAGTGCGACGTTCATAAAAATCTTAGGCTCGTACCCCAGAGCCGCATAGCGGCAAGAGCTCAAGCCGTATAGTTTTCAGCTGCCTCTAGCATTTTGTACATAATTTCATACGAACGCGCGTAGTCACGGCTTGTCTTCATAAGCTTCGCCCTTAACTGTTCCATCTTGCTGGCGATAGCCGCGGAATCTTGCTGTTTGATTAAGTTTAGCCACTCATGCGCTTTTTCGATGAATGAACTTTCGATTTTCTCTAGTTGCGGCAGGCTCAATTGGAGACTTGCGAAGAGTTCTGGGTTTTCCAATGCTGTGACCTCTGCCAAGGTAAGCAGCAACCGATAGGTTGTGCCCGCGACGTCTCTAGTCTCAGGATAATCAGCTTGTTCGAGGAGAGTGTCACAAGCAACCAAACCGAGAAAGTGCGGAAAGCCGAGAACAACGGACATTAACTCGTCATGCTTTTTAGGAAGCATCATAAAGACATGGGCTTTTTTCGTTTCCAACCATTTTTTGAAACTTTCTGCAAACTCTTTTTCCTCAGCGTTGGTTGGAGTGAGAATGAAAGCCTTGTTTTTGACGCTTTTGCTTCCAGGACCAAAAACGGGATGAGTGCCCAGAACCAAGCCGTGTTTTATGTGCTTGTGCATGACTTTCACTGGGAAATCTTTGATTGAGCATATGTCCATGACAACTTGGTCTTCGCGTACGCTGGGAGCAATCGTTTTGACAACTGCCTCGAACGCGCTGATGGACACGCATATCAGCACCCTGTCAGCGTTTTGAACGGCTTCCACAAAATCAGCGGTTTCAACTGCAATTTCGCTTTTCAATTTTGAGAGTTTTTCTTTATTCCTATCCGCGACCACCACAGAATAACCTTCTTCGAGAAAGAATTTGGCAAACCACACGCCCATTTTTCCCGCGCCAATTATTGCGATTCTCATTCCAGCGCCTCGCAAATCTTGTTCAGGGCAGTGTTGAGGTCTTCGCGGGGCACGGTTAGGGATATGCGGAAGTGCTCTCTGTAATCGCCGAACGCTGTGCCAGGCGCCACAGCCACGCCGTCGTCAAGCAGGTCTAACGCGAACCTTTCAGAGTCTAAGCCACGACGCCTTGGAAACACGTAAAATGGGGCATCAGGCTTTGAGAATTCCAGCTTTGCCTTAGAGAGGATGTCGCAGGCTATCTTTGCCCTTTCTTGGTACTCTTCTTTGATTGCGCTTGTCAGTTCGTCGTGCAATTCCAACGCTTTCAGTGCTGCTTCTTGAATGAAAACTGGAACGTTGGTAAATGTTATCTGGTTCAGTTTGGTGATTTTTTCGATTAGTTCCCTGTTAGCGATGACGTAGCCGATTCGCCATCCCGTCATCGTGAACATTTTGGAAAATCCGCTGACCATTATGTGGTTGCCGCCGTATTCTAGGATGCTTTTTGTTCTGACGAAGCTTATGTCCGCGTAAACTTCATCGGACAAAATTGTGACTCCTTTGTCGTTGGCTATTTGAACTATGCCTTCGAGGACTTTTTCGTCGATGACTTTGCTGGTGGGATTGTTCGGGTTGTTCAGTATTATCATTCGCGTTTCCTTGTCAATCAGGCTTTCAAGGGCTTCAAGATCTATTCGCCAATTAGAATCCAGCTCCGTCTTCAACAATTTAGTCTCGGCGCCAACAGTTTTCGCCGTTAACTCATAAGCCGTCCAGTAAGGCGTAGGAATTACAACGTTTCCGCCGCCCTTCAGCAACAGGTACATCGTGGAAAAAACGCCCCACTTCGAACCAGGCGTAATCACAACATTATCGACTGAAACACCGTGAACATTTGCGAGTTTTTCTCGGAGCTTCTTCTCGCCGTAAGAGGAAGAATACTTTGTTTTTCCCTGTTTCATTGCCTCATAAGCGGCTTCAATTATCTCGCTAGGCGTTGGCAGGTCCGGGTCGCCAATGTTTAATTTAACTATTTTTTTCCCTTCGCTTTCGAGCTTTAGTGCTTTCTCGTTTATCTCGTACAGCATGTTCGTTAACACCAAGGGTTTTCAGCGTTAGCCTTTTTCTTTTAACTTTTGAGCCGAGTTGCACATATTAATTATTTGGCGGAAGACTGCTTCCACCTGCACGGGGGCAAGCGCCAATTCTACAGCTTTTTTTCTGACATGCGCGTAAACTTCGTTTTCTCTATAAGCATCCTTGATAGGAAGTCCGTGCTCTTTTTTCACCGAACCAATTGATTCACATGTTTTGGCTCTTTCGCTGAGAAGACGCAAGATTTGCTCGTCCACTTCGTCGATTCTTTTCCTTAATCGGTTGATGTTCTCCAATTATTTCCGCTCCTTCAAAACTTTCGGTATAAAGCCAGCGCGAATCATGTGGTCAGCAAGAACTATCGCCACCGCAGATTCTGCAGCGGGCACTGCCTTGGGAACCACGCAGGGGTCGTGTCTGCCCGTTACTCGTATCGCAGCGTCCTTCATCATAGACATGTTCACGGTCTGTTGCTTTTTCGCGATGGATGGCGTGGGTTTTACAGCCATTCTAACCACTATAGGCATGCCAGAAGAGATGCCGCCTAGGATTCCTCCCGCGTTGTTCGTTAACGTTGCAACCTTTCCGTTTCGCATTAGGTACGCATCGTTGTTCTCGGAGCCTTTCAGCTCCGCAGCCTTGAAGCCCGCTCCGAATTCGACGCCTTTCACCGCGGGAATGGTGAGCAGCATTTTAGCGATGTCAGCATCCAAGGAATCAAACAGCGGTTCGCCGACTCCTGCTGGAACGTTTAAGGCGATGATTTCGATTATTCCGCCTATGCTGTCGCCTTCTTTTCGGGCTTTTACAATCGCTTCTTCCATCGCCTTGGCGCACGCTATATCGGGGCATCTGACGGCTGTTTCATATCTGCGTTTGCGGATTTCCTCGAAACTAAGCGATTTGCCTAGTCTCACGTTGCCTATGGCTTTTGTGTAAGCCAAAACATCAACATCGAATAGGCTCAGGAGTTTTTTGGCTACAGCACCAGCCATCACTAGCGACACGGTGACTCTTCCCGAGAATCGTCCACCACCGCGGTAATCATTAAAGTTTCTATACTTGACGCGTGCGGCATAATCGGCGTGTCCTGGTCTGGGCAAATCCCTAATTGCTTCGTAGTCACTGGAGTCCGCTTCCTCATTCTCTACTAGCATGCTGATTGGCGCGCCTGTTGTGAAGCCGTTAAAAACTCCCGAAAGAATCGCAGCAACGTCTTTTTCAATTCTTCCAGAAACAATCTTCGGCTGTGGCGGAATTCTCCTGTCCAGTTCCGCTTGGATGTCCTTTTCAGAAAGCGGAAGCCCAGCTGGGCAACCGTCAACGACTACGCCTACGTATTTGCCGTGGCTCTCTCCAAAAGAGGTTACCACGAACTCTTTACCTATCGAATTCCCCGCCAACAACATCCGCTCCTATAGCACGTAAATCAGTGAAGAATCTCGGATAAGACTTTCGAACACACTCAGAATTTTGAATCTTCGTCTCGCCACTAGCGCCTAAAGCGGCGACCGCGCAAGCCATGGCAATCCTGTGGTCTTTGCGCGGGTCTACAGCAGCGCCACGCAACGCGCAGGGACCTTTCACAGTCAAACTGCTCTCGTCCATAGCTATTTCCGCACCCATCTTTCTTAGTTCAAGGTAAAGCGATAATAGCCTATCTGACTCCTTGTACCTAAGCCTTTGGGCACCGTGTATTTTAGAAGTGCCCTTTGCGTAGCATGCGAGAACTGTGCAGACTGGAAAAAGGTCAGGTATGTCCCTCGCATCCACGTCCACAGCATCAAGTAAACCGCCTTTTCCCTCTATTTCAACCTGGTCACTGCATACTCGCCCATTCACGCCCATCCGCTTGAGAATGCCCACTATGGCTTTGTCTCCCTGCGTTGTCTCATAATCAAGATTCTTGACGCGCACTTCTGAGTGAGTTATGGCTGCTGCTGCCAAGAGGAATGCTGCAGACGAAAAGTCGCCGGGCACGCGGTGGTTGCATGGTTTGTATTCCTGATTCGCTGGTACTTGCACGCAGCTAAAATTCTCCGCGACGAACACTTTGACGCAGTGCTTGGCAAGGACGTCTTTGGTCATTTGGACGTAACCTTTGGATTCGAGCGGCGTTGTTAATGTTATTTCTGTGTCTGCTTGCGCTTTTGGAAGGGCGAACATTAACCCTGAAATGAACTGGGAGCTTACATTTCCGTGTATGGCAGTTTTTCCGCCGCGTATGCCGCCGCCTTGGACGTGAATGGCAGATTTGCCGCCGAGTCTTTGAACGGAAGTTTTCACTCCTAATTGGTTAAGGCTTTGAAGCAGCGGCTCGATGGGTCTCTGCTCTAAAGAACTTCCGAAGATAAAGACGGAGGGCTCAGGTGCCAACGCAGCTACAGGTACCATGAAACGCAGCGTGGCTCCAGACTCGCCGCAGTCTATAGGCTCTTTTGCGCCTTTCAGTTGCGTGGCGCCTTCAACAGTCCAACATTCTCTTGCCACTTCTACTTTTGCGCCTAACGCTTTGACTGCACGCAGCGTCGCCTCAGTGTCGTCAGAAAACAAGGGACCTGATATTTTAGAAGTTCCAAGCGAAAGTGCAGCAGCTATGAGCATCCTTTGCGTGTACGCTTTAGACGGCGGCGCGCAAACTTCGCCACTCAGCTTTTCGGTTCTTCGGATTATGACGTCCACCATTTGGTTAAGTCACGACCTTTGCCTTTTCATGATTCAAACGTGCCTGCAGAACCTTGCCCTCGTGGCGCTGCAAGGCTGCCTTCACCGAGTCACTTTTGTCGTTGGTAACCACTGCTGTTACAGCGGGTCCCTTGCCGCACAAGCCAGCGGCTAACGCTCCAGCAGATAGAGCATCCAACGCTACTGAAGCGTCGTATTTCAGCGCCGCGGAGTAGATTAAACCGTTAAGCGACAGAGCCTCCCACAAGTTTTCCTTCAAAGCTTCATTGTACGCGATTTTAACAAGGGGCTTAACTGTTCTCAGCCTGTTAACGTCAGAATCGCCAGTGTAAGCCTTGCTGGAAGGAACGTGAAACAAAACCGTCAAACCTTCAGGTAGCGTAAAGCGTTTAACGACTTTTCGTTTCAAGTTATCAGTAACGACGGCACCTCCGAAGTAGGAAGCGCAGGCATCATCAAAAGCGCCTGTCACCGTAACTTTAGCGTCGAAAGCAGCCTCCACGCCCAGCTTAACAACTGCCAAATCGTCAAGCGTCTCGTCCAGTGCCGCGACCGCGGCTAAAGCCGCTGCGTTTGCTGCTACGCTGCTACTTTTCAAGCCTCTGGCGAGAGGGATGTTTGACCAAGTTTTCACTTTTGCACCAAACTGTTTTTCAACGCCGAAGTGCTGAAAAACTCGTGCCACTGTCCTTTCAATCAGAACAGTGCTTTCGGCGGGGTCTGACGTGATTTCTCCCTTGATTATCGCGGGTTCATCTGTTAATTTGACTTCGGCTTTCGTCCACAAATCCACTCCGAAAGCGGCGCCTTTGCCCAACGCAATCGCGTTCACAATTGTTGCGGCACCGTGAGATACAGCCGCGGCTTTTCCTTTCATCCTGTTGCACCTGCGCCAAGTTTGTCTAGCGCCGCTTTTCGCATGACTTCGATGGGCGCTGAAAGCCCAGTCCAGATTTCGAAAGACGCGGCGCCTTGGTAAAGCAACATTTCAACGCCGCTGACTACTTGCGCGCCTACTGCTTTTGCGTCTTTCACAAGTTTTGTTTCCAAAGGATTATACACTATGTCCATTACTGTCAAGTCAGGTTTTAACCATTGAGGCGCCACCAAACTTTGGTTAATGTTCGGGTGCATCCCCACAGAGGTCGCGTTAATCAGCACATCGGCGTCGCGCAGGTTCCTCTGAAGAGCGCTTGACGAAAGAGCGTCGCCCACAACTTTTCTGCCAAATGCTCGGCTCAAGGCTTCGGCTAATTCCTTTGCCTTTTCCGTTGCTCTGTTCAAAACGCAAAGTTCTCCAACTTCTTTGGCAAGCGCGTATGCTACGGCTTTCGCCGCGCCGCCCGCCCCAAGCAACAACAACTTCTTTCCATTAAGGTTTACGCCATTATCTCTTAGAGCTCGTAGCGCACCGACACCGTCGGTATTAAAGCCCAAAAGCCTGCCGTCATCATTGAGGATAGTGTTGACCGAGCCGAGGAACTTCACGGTTGAGTCTACTTCATCCAAATACTTGATGACCGCAGTTTTATGCGGCATAGTTACGTTTAACCCGTGAATGCCTAAGCCTCGCATACCACGCATAGCATCTTCCAGTTCAGCGGCTTTGACTCTGAAAGCCAAAAAGACAAAGTCAAGTTTTAAGTGATTAAACGCCGCGTTGTGCATTGCTGGGCTTAGAGTGTGCTCAATCGGGTCGCCGATTACTCCGCACACACGCGTTTTTCCTGAAATCACCATGGTCACTTTAGCCCCAAGAGTTCGTAGGCAGCTTTCATTTCCTGAATAGTCATTTGCCCAGCAGCCGTTTCGCTCCCGCGCTCAAGAGACGCGAAGGTAAAATAGCCGCCGAATAGTGGCGACAAGAGCCTGGAAACCTTGCCAAGCTTGCCCATGGCGAAACACACTATTTTTGTCTTGCTGCAAGCCGTTGATGTGAAATTTAATAATGTGAGGTTGTCTTCAATTCGTTTTGCGGTTGGTACGATTTTGCATATGTCAGCTCCGCTGGTGATTTCCCTTTCGAGAACGCTGTTCAGTTCTGAAAGGCTCAGAGATTCGGCAATATTGTGGAAAGAAACGATTGGCTTAACGCCTAACAAACTCAATTCTTTAACGATGCCCTTCAGCTTCGGACTCGACAATTCTACATCCACATACTCAAAACCATTCTTCGCCGCACTGAACAGTATCTGCCATCGTTCCTTCTCGGTTCCAGAAAACTTTATGATTGTGGCGATTTTTGGAGTTTTTCCATGAGCCGCCACGTCAGCAAGTTCACTGTGACTCTTAAGGCAGTCCAGTCTGACTTCGATTAAATCCGCGTGCGCGTCTTCCGCCTTTTCGATTAGACGCAGGGCTTCGGTTGTGGTTTTGGGAAGAATCGACACGCAGATTCTTATAGTCAACGTTCTATCACCGTTTCTTCCGCTACAGAAACGCCGAAGTGTCTACCGCCTTTTGCAGCCATATGAGCTAAAACTTCGTCTCCAGCGTTCAGCTCCGTCACTGGCTTTGAACCGTTCACGGTTACGAGTCGGATGGTTTCGGCGTTTTGGAGTATCACCTTTATTTTCTTGCCTTTCACTTCGGCTTCCACGAGTATTAAGGGTCTAAACTCGATTTTCGCTCTGCCCACGTTGGTCTGCCGCACTTTACCCTCTTGGTTGGCTATGAGGACTTCGTCGCCTGCCTTCAGTTCTGACAGGTACCGCGTACTTTGCAGGGATGCAAGCGTATAGAGGGATGGCGAGCCAGCGTTGACTCTGAAGGGTCGAGGCTGCACGTATGGGTTTTCATGCACTTCTGCTTCGACGAGGAAGAGCCCTGCGGATTGGCATCCGACTAGGATTCCTTCGCCCGCCACCATCAGGTCGCAGGTGTCCACGCAAACTCGCGCGCCAGTGCCAATCGGCTTTACTGCAGTCACTTTTGCGGGAACCAACTCGATTTTCGTTGCCTGCTTCTTAACGATGGCTGCGGTTTTCATGAGTTCGTTTGGGTCTGAGGTTTTCAGCAGGACGCCGTCGGTTCCCAGTTCTAAGGCTTCCAGAACCAGTCTGGCGTCTTCCGCGTTTGAGACTTCGGCGATTAGTTTGCTTTTTCCGCGGGTTCTTGCGATGAGGTTTTCTATGGGAATGACGCGCCAGTCGAGGCAGTTGAGAATTATGTAATCGGCTGAAAGCTCTGCTGCTTTAGCCGCTGTGTTCTCGTCTTCTTTTCCTCTTATGCTTAATTTTAGAGCGACTTTTTTGCCTTCGCGTTTCAACCGAGCGATTGCATCTGCGTCGAAACTGGTGAGCACGCTTATGTCATGTTTACCCGAGCGATTGGCAGCTTGTGCATTCTCAAGCACGGCGTCGCAGACTTCAGCGAGCTTTAGCAGGTTGTCTCTTTCCACAGGCGAAGCGGTTTGGGGTATTTCAATCCAGAGTTCTTTCACTAGGATTCACCCAGAATTTTCAGTGCCTGCTCGACAGACGCGCCTTTGTGGACGATGGCAGCCAGAGCCTTAACCATCAATGTTGGACTTTCGTACTGGAACACGTTCCGTCCGATGGAGAGTCCAGCGCTTCCAGCCTTTATTGAGTCACACGCCGTCTGCAAGATTTCTTGTGCCGTTTTGCATTTTGGGCCGCCTGCAATTATCACGGGAGCGGGACAACTCTCCACAACCGCCTTGAAAGTTTCAATGTCGCCGGTGTAATTACTCTTGACTATGTCAGCGCCGAGTTCTGCGCCTAGTCTGGCTGCGTGCGCCACCACCTCCAGCGCGTGTTCGCTTTGTATTTTTGGGCCTCGCGGGTACATCATAGCCAGCAGTGGCATGCCGTATACGTCGCATTCGTCGGCAACTCTGCCTAGTTTTACAAGCATCTTGTCCTCGTCTTGGGCGCCTACGTTGATGTGCACTGAGACCGCGTCTGCGCCGATGCGGATTGCCTCTTGCACTGTGCAGACTTGTACCTTGTTGCTTGAGACTGGGCTCAGGTTCGATGTGGCTGAGAGGTGCACGATGAGTCCTGCGTTTCCAGCGTCGACGCGTTGGGCTATGCCTTTGTGGATTACGACGGCGTCAACTCCGCCTTTTAGGAGTTGGTTGATTATTTCTTGCATGTTGGTTATGCCTTTGACTGGGCCTATGCTGACGCCGTGGTCCATTGGCACCACGACAGTTCGGCCATCTTCTCTGAAGATTCTTTTTAGTCTTCGTTTTTTACCTTGGTTCATGCTTTTTTCAGTCCTCTTTGGTTTTTGTTTTATTCATTTTTGTGTTTCCCTTTAGGGAGTTATTGATTAAGTGCAAAGTCTTTTCGCGTTCGTTCCAATCTACAAAAAGAAGTATGCTTGAGGTGATTGTGAGTATGCCTGAAATGTTTATGCTGTTGACACGAAGGGTTTCGGAGATTTTTCCTATTAGTCCATGCGTCTCCTCTAATCCCACGCCGCTTATTTTCAAGAAGACTAAGCCTTTTTTGACGGCCATGGCTAAGGCTTCCGCGTGGTTCAACACTGTCTCATGTGCCTCATTGAAGAGCGTGTCGATGTCCTTTTCTTCGGAAACGTAGAGTATAGCCGAGTTCGTGTTCATGCTCATGCCTACGAGTGTTGAATGTTTCTTTGCTTTTTCCATTATTTCCTGTATGATTAGCGGGTTTTCGGATATGTGGTGTCCCAGCACGGTTATTTCCGCCACTGGCGAAGGATAAGCTATGTTCACGCCTAGTTCGGTTGCGAGGGCGCCTGTGATTATGGTGCCTTCCCTTGTTAAGTCGCCGTGGGCGTGGTTGATTACTCTAACGTTGATGTTTTGGGGCTTGTACTTCAGGGCTTTGCTGTGGATGAACTTTGCGCCTGAATCAGCCAAACCAACAAGCGTGTTGACATCGATTTCCGAGAGCCTTCGTGGATCTGCAACAACTTTTGGGTCGCCGGACATTATGCCATCTGCGTCGGTGACAAGCACAACTTCATCTGCGTTTAACGCTTCTGCGAGAATAAACGCTGTGGTGTCGCTTCCGCCGCGTCCTAGAGTGGTTATTTTGCCGTCTATTGTTCTGCCGACGAAGCCTGCGATGACTGGAATTGTGCCGTTTTCAACTATGGGAAGCACATGTTCTCGGATTCTTTTTTTGCATTCGTCCAAAAGCGGGTTAGCGTTGGAGAAGGCAGCGTCGGTTATTACGGGCCAGTCGTCATCCAGCGGGTCGAAGTAGCGGCTTTCCACGCCGTTAGTTCGCAGGGCTGCGGCGAATATGCGTACGCTGGTTCTTTCACCCATCGAAAGTATGTCGTCTAATTCGCGTTTCTCCAGCCTTCCGTTGGAAGTGTTTTTCGCCGTGGTCATGAGAACGTCTGTTGTTTTTCCCATGGCTGAAACCACAACTGCGATTCGCGCGCCTCTTTTGGCTTCGCTAACCACGGCGGCTACAGCCTTGGATAAGCGTTCGTGATCGGCTAAGCTAGAACCGCCGAATTTCACCACAATTTTTTTGCAACAATCTACTTTGTGCTCCATTAACACAACCATCCTGCGCCCAGAACTTCGACAAAAAATTTTGTTTATGCTCTGGGCTTAGTTAAAATAGTAATAAAACCAATAGTCGAAGCTACCGAACTGCGCTGAGAAACTCTCTTTTCGTGCATTGAGATTAGTCATTATAGCCTCGAACCTTGCACAAGGTAGCTAGTTCAAAAATAAAAGCATTTCGGAAACTCAAGATAGAACCTACGATTTTCAAACTCCTCTTTGCCTTCTTAAAGCCCACAACCAGCGTTAACAATGACTGAGAGCCAATAACCGCGTAAGCTACTTTTAGCATGCGGTTTTCTCAAGTCCACTGGATAATTGTATCAATATAAAAGGGAGAGGTTAGTCTTTTCCACGCGCTAGTTCTGCGCCATGCGCCACACTGAGAAAACGATAGAGGGATAGCGGTCTGATTTTCCATAGGCTACCTACACTAAACAGTCAGCAGAGAGCGCAACAGCTACAATCATACAACTTAGCAGTGTCTGCAAGGGTAAAAGTTTATATTTCCGCTGGCTTTCTGCATATTTCCGTTAAACAGAGTTCTAAACTTGAAAAGTGAGGTATAGTAACATGGCGTATTTAACAACCACAGGTTCAGGACAGCCAGTCCTAATTCTCAAGGAAGGCACATCGAGAAGCAGAGGAAAAGAAGCCCAGAGAAACAACATAATGGCAGCACGCGTAATCGGTGAAGTGCTGAAGACCACGCTTGGACCACGCGGCATGGACAAAATGCTCATCGACTCTTTAGGCGACATCACAATCACAAACGACGGCGCAGCAATCCTCAACGAGATAGAAGTGGAACATCCAGCGGCCAAGATGATGGTGGAAATCGCGAAGACACAGGACGATATGGTGGGTGACGGAACAACAACAGCCGTAGTCCTCGCAAGCGAACTGCTCAAGAAAGCCGAGGAACTGCTGGACCAGAACATTCACCCAACAATACTCGTGAGCGGCTACCGCAAAGCAGCCCAAAAAGCCATCGAAACCCTAAACAAAAACGCCGTGCCAGTTGACATCGAAGACCGCAAAACCCTGCTCAAAGTCGCCTTGACATCAATGAGCAGCAAAGCCGTGGGCACCGCAAGAGAGCACTTCGCAGAAATCGCCATAGACGCCGACAAACAAATCACCGAGCAACGCGGAGACAAGAAATTAGCCGACATAGACAACATCCAACTCGTAAAGAAAACTGGAAAAAGCCTCCTCGAAACGCAACTCATAAGAGGAATAATCGTTGACAAAGAAGTCATCCACCCAGGAATGCCTAAAAAGAAAGAAAACGCAAAAATCGCCCTCTTAGATTCCGCATTGGAAATTGAAAAAACTGAAATGAGCGCCGAAATACGCATACGCGATCCGAACCAGATGAAAGCTTTCCTAGACCAAGAGGACAGCATGCTGAAAGAGATGGTGACCAAGATCAAAGCTTCAGGCGCGAATGTTGTTTTCTGCCAGAAAGGCGTCGACGACATGGTTCAACACTACTTGGCGAAAGAGGGAATAATGGCCGCCAGACGAATAAAAGAGTCAGACATGGAAAAACTCGCGAGAGCAACAGGCGGAAGAGTCACTTCCAACCTGGACGACTTGAAAGCGCAAGACCTGGGCTTTGCTGGCTTAGTGGAAGAGCGCAAAATCGGCGAAGACAAGATGATTTTCGTTGAGAAATGCAAAGATCCGCATTCAGTGGCGATACTCATACGAGCAGGGCTTGAAAGAATGGTCGACGAAGCTGAAAGAGCCATGATCGACGCATTATCAGTGGTTTCAGACGTTATCGAGAACAACAAAATAGTCGCGGGTGGCGGAGCAGTGGAAATTGAAGTTGCCAAGGAACTGCGCAGATACGCCACAAAAGTCGGCGGCAGAGAGCAACTTGCCGTAGAAGCTTTCGCAGACGCAATGGAAGTAATACCCAGAGCACTCGCGGAAAACGCTGGACTCGAACCCATAGACGTACTAGTCGACTTGAGATCCGCGCACGAGAAAGAAGGCGGCAAGTACAAAGGCATCAACGTCTTCACGGGCAAAGTGCAGAACAGCCTTGAAAACGGCGTCATCGAACCCCTCGTAGTCAAAGAGCAAGCCATAAAATCAGCTGCCGAATCAGCGTCCATGATACTGCGCATAGACGACGTCATAACATCCAAAGCCCCCAAAGGCGGTCCAAGCGGCGGAATGCCAGGCGGACCTGAAGGCGAAGAATAAACAACCCCCAATTTTTTCTTATTAAACATAAGCCATTTTTATCAAACGAGCGCCTAAAGGGATTTATCGAGCACGCGCTAACATCTAAATATTAAGAAATAGATAAAAAGAAACTGGAAAGTGGTAGTCCAGAGGACTATTAAACTAGGTGAATTTTATGCCTAGAAAGTACTATGAGCGTGATGAAGATTGGTTAGTCACCTGTCCCGAATGCCACGGTGAGGGTACTATAGGTAAAGGGGTTTTCAGAAAACGATGCCCAAAATGTGATGGGACAGGAAAACTGAGACGATAGCAAAGGCACTTTAGGCGCACGCGCTATACATTTAATATTGGCTTATGCTCAATTTGTAACCCAAGGGGACACACTGTTATATTTTTTACTCCCCATTCCTGAGTAAGTTTCTGCGCTTCCTCCAGTTTCGTTATCACGGTATCAATTTTTCCCTGCATTATACCCCATTCAATATCTTTTAAACAGTCGATTATACTCTGCTTTATTTTTTCTTCAGATTGTGTCACGCTTTTCGACGAGTTGTTTCCTCCTGACTATACAAGCGATATAGTAAATGATGAATGAATTTTGTAATTGTTGGCACCACACTTATCTTTCCTTTCACTCTGCTTGGCGACCTATTCGGATTCGTGCCGCCCCAATTTCGGTTCTTCTTCTGGTGGCGATAATTGCAATGCTCTACATTATCCTAGCAGAAGTGGTAAAAGGAATCTTTTACAAGCGCGTAAAATTCTGAAACTAATGCTCGTGAGAAAGTCGCGCGAAAATGATGGCAAGCTATCAAATTGAAATGCACGCGCTCCGGGAATTTCCTGAAAAAAGCGATAGAACATGTTCTATCTTTGCTCTTTCGATAATAACAGTCTCTTGGCGATTTCTTTAGAGATTTTTTCAAGACCCTCAGCTAATTCGCCACGGCTAACCTCATCTAGCGGATACCATTTCCCATTCTTATCGATGAATACAAGTTGCAACTTCCTATCAACCATTGTTCCACCTCCTCAAGAGTTGATTATTTGTCATCTTAATTTCTCGCATAAGCTATTCTCGTTCGTCTACATAAGTCTAGGCGACATGAGATATGGGTCAGCGTGCACTAAAGCCTATACAAGAATTAGCCTAGACGCGGAACACTTAAGCCTTAAAGCGAACATTATCATCACAAATGGAAAAGAGGAAGATGCTCTGTGAGTTATGCAAGAAGGCGTGTGGTGGTAATTATGAGGGAAGACGCGGTCGTGGCAAGGGCTTTAAGCGTTGCCCAGTTGAGATGGAAAAGGAATACGAAGTGGATATAACGGAAACGAGCCGCCAAGGAGAAGGCATCGCCAGAATCCAAGGTTTTGTAATATTCGTTGCCAACGCAAAGCTTGGAGACCATGTGAGAATAAAGATCACGAGAATAGGCGGTATGACCGCAAACGCAGAAATAGTCAAATAGGACTTAATCCCCAAAATCCAAACAGTAGCACCCTTACCGCGCGTAACTCTTTTCGTTGGTTGTGGGGGAATTCTACAAATTCTTTGATAATGGGAAAAATGTAAAACCATTAGAACGTACTAACGTGTTAAAACATGTTAATATCTTACACCCCGTGTCCCTAGCTTGCGCCTCACTCTTCTCTGCATCGTCTTGAGAGGATACTACAGCTCACTCAACTCATATGAGAAGAGGGGCACTCCAGCTCTGGTTCCCCTTGTAAAACCTCTTCTTGAAGAGTGTTGGGGAAGGGCTGGTTTTCCCTGACGCCTTTTCCGCATAAGGCTGCCTGAAAATGAAGTTACTGGGAAATGAAAAATAAAAAAATGGCGATTCTATTTCGCTAGCAATCCACCTATGAATCCGCCGATCGTTGATGCAATCGCTCCAAAGATAGCAAGGATAATCGCTACGATTCCAACTGCCATCCCAGCCAAGCCGCCGAAAAGTCCGCCTAGGATCCCGCCGGAGACTCCTCCAACAACTGCAAGACCGACGATTGCGAGTATTGCAATGATGATACCGCCGAATATCCCGGCAAGGAAACCTGCTAATGCTCCTCGCAACATGCCCCCGCGAGCTGTGATGCCTGCTGCAATTCCACCTATGAACCCGCCTATCAAGTGTCCAACGCCCGGAAACAGCCAACCAAGAAGCAATGTTATCAAGAAACCAACCAAAGCTCCAAGCCACAAACTACCCATAAAATCACCTCCGTTTTTCTCCAGTTAGAAACTTTCGTCCATTCAACAGCCTACACACCTTACAACTGCGGCAATCACGAGTCGTATGTGTATCAACTCGCCTAGGTCAATGAAGAATTCGATCAACCATATTATCGGGAGAATAGCAACAATTGTCCAGAAAGTGTTCATTGCCAATTCCCCGATTAATCTTTTTTATTCTTCCTTCTTGATTCCTTTCTTAATTCCCTTCCCGAAGTCATTTATGGCTTTAGCACCTTTCTTGATGCCTTTGCCGACGGCTTCTCCAGTTTTTTCGGCAGCATTTTCAACTTTTTTCTTCGCTTCAGGCATTCCTATCACCTCTAGCTAAAGGTCGTTTATTGCAGAATTAAGTGTGTGTGACTGTGAGCCTACAGCAACAAATGTTTAATAGTCATTTGTACTCCTATAGCTTAATTGTGGAGTTGCGGAGTTTGGGCGTCCTAGAGGATATATTTGGGTTTATTACATCTGGAAGCATAGGCGGTTTGCCACCAATTGTGGTAATGATTATTCCATTCATTCTCGGCTTAGTCGTGGGCTATCTAGTCCACAAAATGCTAAAGATCGCTATTATTGCTGCGATTATACTCGTCGTTGTCAGCTACTTCGGCTTTTTCGGTCTGAGTCTTGGCGCGTTGAAAGACCTATCAGACAAATACGGTCCCATAGCAGTTCAATACGGGATACTTCTCATAGGCATGCTACCGCTAGGCATTGGACTCATAGTAGGTCTAATCATCGGCTTCGTATTCGCGTAAACTGAACATCCCTCTGGGTCAAAGCGTAGAGAACAATCGATGACTAATGGTGAAATTACTACTTTAACACACGCCTCAAAATTCTTCCAGCCGTATTTCAGATAAGCCCTGCGCACGATGCTTCAGCAGCAATTTTTATCCTTTTAGCACACTTGGAAACTTTCAGAATCAACATCTAAACTACAGGAAAAGCGAAGACATTTGTCTATTTTGCGAAATAGACCTAGAAACTTAAATATAAATTAGTACAAAAGATTTTCATGGGAATTGGGAATGTCCAACGACGAAGACACGGTCCTCCTGCTTGGTTTGGGTTTAAGTCTTAATCAGGCAAGGGTTTACTTAGCAATACTTAAACTGGAAAAAACTACGGTGGGACAGGTAGCGAAGTTTTCAAAAGTGCGCAGGGAAGACGTCTATAGAATTTTGCCGACACTCGAAAAAATGGGCTTGATTGAAAGATTGCTGGGTAAGCCAGCTAAGATTCGGGCTACTCCTGTTTCGGATGCCTTAACTTTCCTATTGGCGGAAGAAAAAAAGAAACTTGAAGAACGGTTGTCGGGTATGAGGGTTACGGTCAAGAGGCTGTCCCTTAAAGATTGGAAGCAGCCGCTTCCTGAAGAAGAAAGCATCTACATACTGATAGCGGAAAAGAAAGCAATTTTGGCTAAGACTTCAGGACTGATTAGAAATTCGAGAAAAGAAGTCGCGTTAATTGCAGACAAGGAAAGAATCATACTGATTCTGTCTCAGTTATCAGATGAATGCAAGCAGGCAATAAAGAACGGTGCTCAGATTCGACTGATCTTCGAAGGGGACAGCACCGACATTTTGCTTAAAGAAAAAGTGCAAGAACTCATCGATGGGGCTTCGGTTCACGTCAAGTTTCATCGTAAACCGTTGAATCACTTCATAATGTCTGATGATACAGAAGCATTGATTACGGGCTCCACAGAAAGCGGATTAGGCGAAAGCCCTTCTTTATGGACTAACAACAGCAACCTTATAGGCGTACTTAGAACAGGTTTTGAATACGCCTGGAAAAAAGCTGAAAACTAACCTGAGAATCTCATTTCTCTTGTGGTTTCAAGTTCCAAATTCTTTATAGCAGTTGGAACGATTAGCGCAGGCACAACCGTCAGAATGTTGCTGTGGGTTCACAGTCACACACGCTTAACTCTGCAAATGACCATTTATAATATAGCTCAAATCGTGAACGTAGAAAGGTGGGATAGACAAGTATGAGAACTAGAGAGTTTATAAATAGAAGTGTGTTTGCGTTAGACGAGAAAATCGGCACAGTCAAAAGTATAGAAGTAGATCCGGAAGAGTGGAAAATAACTCATCTTGAAATCGAATTGAAAAAGGATGTAGCTGAATCAGTGCTTGGCGCAAAGAAAGGTGGAGTACGAAACATGCTGGCCGTTTCATCCCTAGAGAAAGGGGTTGCCCGCTGGACAGACAATGGATTGCACTTAAAAGTTTCAAAAGATCAGCTTCACATGTACCTTAGACCAGTAGTTAAGACTTAGTTGAGGAGTTTGCCATGAATACGTGGTTGACGATTGCTATTATTATTGTGCTACTTTGGGCGGTTGGGTTCTTTGCTTTGCCAGGCGTAGGCGCATTAATACATATACTGCTTGTGATTGCCGTAATCTTAGTAGTCATTTGGCTGTTGACCGGCAAAAAGCTGTGGAAATAAACTACATTCTCTTTTTTTGTTAAGTTTTAGTCCAAATTAGAGAATAATAGATTGGTTAAACAGATTGTAACTTAGGAGATATGAATGGTATGGCGGTTGCAAAAATTATTGAGTTAATAGGTAGCTCACCAAAGGGTTGGGAAGACGCTACTAAGAATGCATTGGCAGAAGCAGCAAAGACTCGTTTTTATTAGCGTGGATTTGTAATATAAATCTAAAGTGATCTTGATGGTGGACCGAGTTTCTAACTATTCCAGTCGAGAAAAAAGCACTCGGCATTACCTAGAAATGTTGTGGCTAGGGATGAGAACCTATCGTGGGCTGATCTCAAACTTATTCGGCGTAAGGGTTCCACTACTTTGTGGGCACAAGTTAACCTATAACTGCAATCTTCGATGTAAGATGTGCCCCTTCTGGAAAAAAGCCAGCAAGGATTCGAGCATAGAGAGAGAAAAAGCAACTCTGAAGCAGATTTATGATTCGGGTGCTTGTGGGATTGCGTTTGAAGGAGGCGAACCTCTCTTGAGAAATAATTTGGTCGAAATTCTTGCTTTTTCTCGTTCTCTGCCTTTGCATACGAGCCTTGTCACTAATGGAACGCTACTCGAATCCAAAATAGACGAGATAGCATCATACATCAATGGCGTCGTCTATGTTTCGTTAGATGGCCTAGAAAAAACTCATGACACGATTAGAGGAGTTAGTGGATGTTTTAGAAAAGCGTTACGAGGTATAATCGCGTCGAGAGAGAAGGTTTCTGTGACGATCAACACAACAATAATGACGGAGAATCTCCATGAGATTGAAGACATGGCGAAGCTGGCAAAGGAATTGAATACAAAAATATCCGTGGCTGTAGCTTATGAGTATTGTAACGCCAAGGCGTCTGCACCTACCGCAGACGAAATCGCGAAGATAGCTGGAAAACTCGTTGAGATGAAGAAGAAGGGCTATCCTCTTGTGAATTCAATCAGTTATTTTAAGGTCTTGGCAAAAGAAAAAAATTGGAAGTGCAAACCTTGGGCGTTAATTAACATAGGTCCAGAGGGGAATTTGGTTCTGCCTTGTTATGTTAGCAATGAATACGCGGCTAGCGTTTCGGTTTTTAAAACCGACATCAAAACTGCAGTCTCTGGATTTGACTGGAAAGAAACACAGAACTGCGGAAAATGCAGTCTTCATTGTTATGTGGAGCCTTCTCTGGTGCTTTCATGGGATTTTCGGACTTACCTGAATTGGGCGTTTCGAGTTAGCATCTAAAATTTCTAAGAAACTAGTAAATGCGGAAATTCGAAAACGAGAAAGTGTGATTTTCTAAGATGTGTTGTCTTTTTCTACTGCTTTAGCGGCATTTTCCTTAACTGCTGCTATTCCTTTTTGGCATCCCTCTTTTGATTCATAATCTCCCCATTTTGAGCTCCAAATTCTTCTTCCAAAGTTGCTATATCTTTCTTCACTGTCGGCGTTGCGTCTTTTCTATATTGACGAATGGCATGCTCATGATAGACCATCTTAATGAGGAAAGCAAATTAATAGAAGCAGGTTTTGAGTATGTACCCTGCAGCGAAAAAGACGATGCAGCTATATACCGCCAAAAAAAGTATTAGGTTCAGAGCTCCGGTAGTATAGTCCGGTCAAACCTTACTAAGCGATAACTTGCTAAGGGGCTATGTATAACGGCCTCTCGAGCCGTGGACCCGGGTTCGAATCCCGGCCGGAGCACCATTCTAGTAAATCTTACATCCTTTTCTTGCCATCATAGCTCTGATAGTTGTGCTGATTAGGCTTGTTCTATAATGTTTATGATTTCACTTAGCATAGGAACGTAAGTATCTTCTAATGAATAAATCACCTTCATGCCGTTTTTGCTTTCTTGGATAACGCCGTCTTTTTTGAGGCGATTCATCTGCCAAGTCAGACCCTGAGATGTGATTGAAAGTTGGCAGGCTAGTTCGCTGTGGGATATTTTCTTTCCTTCAAGCATAGTTCTGAGGATACTTCTTGTAGTGTCATGTCTCAGCAGCGAAATTATTTCCATCTCTTTCTGCGAGAATTTCTTGGATTCAAAGAATCTCTTGTATCGGCCGTCACGGATGAAAGAGATAAGCCCAGCCTTTTTCAGAACGCCCAAATGAAACTCTGCCAGCCCTATGGATAACCCCAATTGACTGCATATTCCCCTGAATTGGACGCCAGGATTGGCTTTGATGAAATCGTAAATTTCAACCCGCGTAGAATTGTTAAACACGGGAGCAACGTTAACATCAAGGATAAAAGGCGTGAGAAACGTTGACAAATGATGTGTGAACGTTGAAAATGTTAACAGGTTGTACGTAATAGTATCGAAGATTGCCAACCGTGCTGAGCCCATAGAGGTTGTGACTGAAAAGATAGCGCTTTTCTCCTTCTGAATCAGTGCTGCGAATGAAACGGCGATGACAAGAATCAAAAAGAACGCAACTAAAGCTCTGGTTAGCCTCAATTGAGCGTCATCCTCGCCAAACATTATCTTGCTCTGGTTTTTAATAGTATTCGTAAACGAATGTACTATTAGAAAATTGTACCACGAGGCTTATAGAAATAATTTTAAGAATGTTGTGGTTAGCATGCTTTGGTGGCTCCGCACGTGTGGCATGGTGCGCTGAGGATGAATGACAATGACAGTGGAAAGCCAGAACATTTCAGAGAAAGCTGCAGAAAGGAAATCTATCCTAGTGCAGCCAGCGCTAAGTGCGGAAGAGCTTCTGGGTCTTCCCATTGATGAGATTCTCACCCGTTTGGAAACTTCCTTGAATGGTCTTTCCTCTCAAGAGGCTGAGCGCCGCCTTGAAGTTTATGGTCGCAATGAACTTGCTAGGAAAAAGAAACGAGCCGCTATAGTTGAGTTTCTTTGGCACTTCAGAAGTCCCTTGATAATAATACTTTTGATTGCTGGCGTAATTTCTGTCATTCTTAGAGAAATTGTTCATGTGGCAATAATCTTTACCATAGTGCTTCTAAGTGTGATTCTTGATTTTTATCAGGAATCCAAAGCTAGTAGGGCTGCTGAAATGCTGAAGGAAAAAGTAACCACCACGGCAACTGTGCTCCGAGACAACATCAAGAGCGAAATGAAGCTTTCCGAGATTGTTCCAGGCGACATCATATACCTTTCAGCCGGAGACATCACGCCTGCGGATGCAAGGGTGATCACCGCAAAAGACCTGTTCATAAACCAGTCTGCGCTGACAGGCGAGTCTTTTCCTGTAGAAAAAACCCCTGCGCCAGTGAAAGGGAAGGAAGCGTCGATCACCGAATGGAACAACCATCTTTTCATGGGCACCTCTATAGTGAGTGGGACAGCAACAGCCGTTGTCGTTAAGACTGGTGGCTCAACGGAATACGGAAAAATTGCTAGAAGGCTCGTTGAAAAAGAGCCCGAGACCGAGTTTGAAAAAGGCATCAGGAGTTTCGGTTTTCTGATCATGCAAGTTACCTTCCTTTTGGTTTTGTTTGTCTTTTTCATAAACGCGCTCTATAAACGTGATGTGCTGGAGTCGCTTCTTTTTTCTGTTGCGCTTGCGGTTGGTTTAACCCCTGAGCTTTTGCCTATGATCATTACCCTAAATCTTTCAAGAGGCGCCATTGCCATGTCAAAAAAAGGCGTTATAGTGAAACGGTTGTCGTCTATCGAAAATTTCGGCAGCATGAATGTTCTGTGCACAGACAAGACGGGCACGCTCACAGAGAATCAGATAAGGCTGATATTACATGTGGACATGGAAGGAAATGATGATGAAAAAGTACTATTCTATTCTTACTTAAACAGTTATTACCAAACTGGACTGAAAAGCCCGCTCGACGAGGCTATACTGGAGCACAAGGAAATCGAAACAGAAGGTTTTCAGAAAATTGATGAGGTCCCATTTGACTTCGTGCGAAGGCGCGTATCTATTGTTACCGAGTACAAGGGGCAACGTTTTCTCATTGCTAAAGGAGCTCCCGAAGAAGTCATCAGAGTCTGTTCCTACTGCGAAGTAGGTGGCATAATAGCTGATTTAACTGAAGAGTTCCGAAAGAGAATTGAGCAGAAATATTATGATTTGAGTTCTGAAGGCTTCAGGGTTTTAGGCGTTTCATATAAGGCGCTCAAAGAAGAAAAAACCGTTTATTCTGTGAATGACGAATGTGATTTGGTGTTTTTGGGGTTTGTGGCGTTTCTCGATCCGCCTAAAGAAACGGCTAAGGAGTCTCTGCAGCTATTAGGAAAAGCTGGAATAGAGCTGAAAATCCTCACAGGCGATAATGAGCTGGTTACCAGAAAAACTTGTGAGGCGTTGGGTTTTGAAGTGAAAGGTGTGGTCCTTGGAAGCGAGATAGCGGAGATGCATGATGACGCTCTTGCTAGAGTTGTTGAGGAAGCAAACGTTTTTGCGCGTGTAACTCCTGCCCAGAAAGACAGAATAATAAGTTTGCTGAAAAGCAATGGGCATGTCGTCGGCTTTATGGGTGACGGAATCAATGATGCTCCTTCCCTGAAGACGTCAGACGTGGGCGTGTCTGTTGATAACGCGGTGGACGTTGCGAAGGAATCTGCTGACATTATACTTTTGAGAAATGATTTGACGGTTCTGGGGGAAGGCGTGTTAGAAGGGCGAAGAACCTTCGGCAACACCATGAAATACGTGATGATGGGCGTCAGCTCGAATTTCGGCAACATGTTCAGCGTTGCTGGCGCATCGCTGTTCCTACCGTTCTTGCCTATGTTGCCGATACAGATACTCTTAAACAATCTCCTCTACGATTTCTCTCAGTCCACGATAACAACCGACAACGTTGATGACGAATATGTTGAAAAACCAAAGAGATGGGACATATCCTTCATAAGAAGGTTCATGGTGTCTCTTGGACCTGTAAGTTCTCTTTTTGACTTCTTAACATTCCTCATAATGTTGCTGGTGTTCAATGCCACTGAGCCGCTATTCCAGACAGCGTGGTTTCTTGAGTCTTTGTGCACCCAAACTCTTGTTATATTCGTCATAAGAACAAGAAGAACGCCCTTTTACAAGAGCAAGCCAAGTAAACTTTTACTCTTAAGCAGTCTCGCTATCGTTGGCTTCGCGTTGATAATGCCGTTCACGCCAATGGGCGATTTATTCGGCTTTGTGGCACCTCCGCCCGCGTTTTTCGCAGTCCTAGCGATATTGCTTGGTGCTTATCTGGCATTAGCTGAAGTTGTCAAAACCTGGTTTTTTAAACGGCACGCCTACCGTTTGGAACAAGTTTTGATTCCGAAAAGACGGGCAGCACTTTATCTAAGCAGAACCGCGAGGCTAGTCCAAAACATGGTGGCAGTAATATGTCTCCGCTTTGAAAACGAAATCCCAATTGATTCCTTACTCGAAGACTTATCGAGAAGTGTAAGCTACCCCATCGACTCGGACCAAGTTCTGCAGAACCTTCAGCATCTCAGGCGCGGCGGTCTCGTTAGTGTAGACTGGCATCGGAGAACGATTAAACGCGAAGGACCAATGAAAGAATACGTGACAAAACGCGTGATGGCTAGCGAGATGTGGCCAACAATAATGGAAGACTGGCTGAAAATAAACAGAGCATTTCAAGACACGTACGGCAAAGTAAACATGGAATATCAAGAGCTATTAACCCCAAAGCAACGCTGACTAACTCTTCAATTCGCAGTCTTTGAACCAACTCGATAATTTTTAACTTCCAGCCAGAGTTAACAGGTTCAAACTACACATAAGGCAGGGTCTATAATTCAGAGCTGCTTTTTCTCTTCCTCTCGTTTCAACACTTGACCAGCCGCACCTGTTAGGAAAATAATGCTAAACACCAAGACCGCTATGCCAATTTTGTACGTAAATTCTATGTCAGAATAGAAAACGGCAAAAACGAACACCAGCATGAGAGCTAACACTAAAACTTCTTGCACTCTGTTCAAGCCTAACTTAAAGCTCATTTTTCTCCCAGCTGCTTGCTTCATTTTTCACAGCGTCATTTATTAATTTTCTCGTCCTGCGGGCGCTCTCCAAATTCCTTGAGGTGTATGTGAACGGGATTATTTAGGAAGGTTCAACGAGCCCTTTTGCAATGAACCGCAATTTAAGAGACAAAGCCTTTGCTGGGTCAACCCCTTCATAGCGCTTGAAACCCAAATAGGTTTCCATTGTTATTGTTCGCTTCAGCGTGTTTTCTTCTTGTGTTCGGCACTTTTTCTATATCTGACTGGAACTGCGGTTTTAAACAAAATGGAAAAAGCGCAGGAATTCGCGTCTATTATTTGCGGTAATCCTTTAATGGCACTAGTGGTATGGTGGTAGTTTCGATAACGCCCTCTATTAAGCGAATTTTGTCTCCGACAAAATGCAAGGCATTTTCGTTGGTGTCTGCTTGGAATAGAACAGCGAAATCCCATTGACCAAAGACTTGGTAGGCTTCCTCAAGTTTAACGCCTTCAATTGGGTCTTCGCCAAATTCCATCAGTGGTTCATACAGTTTTGCAGCCATCATGGGGCTTAGTTTAATCATCAACAAATATTTCTGAACAGGTTTTCCCATGACAAACACCTAAAACAATTATGGTAGAACACTTCCTATTAAAGAGTGTGACGCTTAAGCGCTTTTATCAGTGGGGCAAGAATAAGAAACAGTTCTCAAGCAGACTGCTCTAATTGCAATGCCCAAAAGAAACCTTCAGACCTGGAGAAGCAGTGACAGTCGAGGAAGCAAAACAGGTTCTAAGCGCAGGCTTCGATTACGCCACGGAAAAGAACGGAATAATGCTTTTCAGAAGGCCAAAGAGGTTTTCAAAAGTATGCGTATAAACGCAGAAGTAGTGGTATAAGCTTTTATAAGAATGTTGATAAGTTGTGTAAATAAGACGGCTACGCGCTTCTAAACGCGAGGGCGCAGATTGAATGCCCTACATTAAAAAAATCGAACTCAAAGGCTTCAAGTCTTTCGGGCCGCAGACAGTTAAAGTAGTTCTAGATAAGGGTTTCACAGTTATAACTGGGCCGAATGGAAGCGGAAAAACCAACATTCTGGATGCAGTTTTATTTGCTCTCGGCGAATTGAGCACGCGAAGGCTTCGCGCTGAGAACGCGGCTAAACTGATTTTTCACGGTTCTGAGAAGGCTGGGTTAGAAAAGGCGAAAATGGCTAAGGTGATAATCCAGTTTGACAATTCAGACGGCATAATGTCCGTTGACACGGTCACAGTTACGGTTTCACGAGAAGTTTACAGAAACGGCCAAAGCGTTTACAGGCTGAACGGCAGAAGAATCTCACGGGCGCGCATTATCGAGGTCCTTTCCATGGCTGCGATAGGCAGTGCGAGCCAAAACATAATACTGCAGGGCACCATAACAAGGTTAACCGACGTTAACCCGATGGAACGCAGAAGAATCATCGAAGACTTGGTTGGAATAGCCCAGTACGACTCTGAAAAGGCTGAGGCGGAAGAGAAACTGCGAACGGCGGACATTTCAATCCGCACGGCCATGGGCAGAATAGACGAGGTGCAAAAGCGGCTGGACGACCTTGAAAGGGAACGCAACGAACTCTTACGATACAGTTACATCCAGAACGAAATCAAGAAATTCGAAGCGATCAAAATCTCTAACGACATCCTCCAGCTAAACAAAAAAGTGGAAGAAACCTCAACTCAAGCAGATAAGGTTAGAAGCAGAGTTGATAAGTTTAGAGAACTCCGCGAAGGTCGCAGGTCCAAAAGGCGAGAGATTGAAGGCGAATGGCGAAAGCTAAGCTCGGAAATTGTTGAAGAAGGTGGCTCGCAAGTACTGAAAGTGCAGATAGGAATCGGCGAGTTGAAATCAAAGCTGACAGAGCTGACAACGAAAATAAGTTCTGGGCAGTCAAGCTTCGAAGGACTAAAGCGCGTGAGAGAAAACAATCTGGAACAGTACCAAACTATTCGCAGTGAAATCCACGAAAATCGGCTGAAGATAAGGAAGTACAGAGCTGAACATGAGGCGATTCAGTCTCAGATCAGCGCGAAGGAAACCGAGCATTATGCTTTAGCGCAGGAGACAGCTCAGCTCTGGGAGAACCTCGGAGAAAACAGCAAGAAAATACGCGGAACCGAACTGCAAATCGACAGCCGCTACAAGAGACTGTCCTTCCTAAGATCGGAATACGCGAAGGGTCAAAATGCCATCCAACTCGGCTCTAGACGGCTTAGGGAGCTGAACGAGCGCAAGGCAAGATTCGTCGCCACGCTTTCTGAAATTGAGAACTCACTGGCTGAACTTGACAAGGTTCAGAAGGAGCAGAAGGCGCAGCTTAAGAACCTTGAGCGTACCATAGAGCGAAGAACTGTCCAAAAGGAAGCTGTGGAAAGAGAAATTTCTGAAGCGGGAAAAATAGCAAACTCCGCGAAGGAAGCAGTAGTAGAATTCGTTACCCAGAGAGAACTCGCTGAGACAGTGGCGACTGAAGAAAACGCTTTAAGGAGCATAGAGGAACTGGGCGAGTTAGGCGCAATCTCGGGTGTTTATGGACGATTGCGCAACTTGATTGCAATTGACAAGACTTACAAGAAAGCGATAGAAGCGGCGGCTGCCGGTTGGCTTGACGCTCTGGTCGTAAAAGACGTTGATTCCGCTTTTATGTGTACGGAGACTTTGCGGAGGATGAAACTGGGAAGAATAAAAATTATCCCGCTCCAAGGGACTTCAAATCCCAGATCTCTGAAAATGCCTGCGCGGGAGGGCGTCAGCGGCGCTTCCGTCTTCATTAAATACGAGAGAAATCACGAATCAGCAGTCAACTACATTTTCGGGGACACGCTAGTAGTCTCTGACGATAAGATTGCCTTTGCTCTCTCAAGTGAAGGTTACCGCGTTGTCACGGTTAATGGTGACCTTTATGAAGCCGGTGGAGCTTTTGAAAGCGGCTATTATAGGGCTCCTATAGATTTTTCCGCTATTATCCCCAGCGAAACAGCTATCAAAAGCCTCGATGAAGCCGTCAAAGCCCTTCAGCAGCATCTTTTTCAGAGAGACAACGATATAACAGCGTTTGAAGAGGAAATTGAGCGAACCAAGATCGAGATTGCGCGTTTGTCGGACTCCATAGTTACTCTTGACAGGGAAATAGCTAGAGTGAAACGGAGCGTGAAGCGGACCAGAAGCAACGTTAGGCGCGTGGAAAAATACGGTGCCAAGCTTGGAAAGGAGATAGAGGCTGAGAAAGCCCAGATGGGGCTGTACCAGTCTGAAAGGCGATTCATTCAGAAAGAGCTTCAAAAGCTTCAAGCCGAAGTAGCCGTGTTAAGGAAGAAAACCGATGTTGGGCACATTCAGGAGTTGGAGGTCAAGCGAGAACGGCTTGCTGAGGGGATAAATACTTTCAGGCAGAAACTTGGCACGGTTCAAACTGAAATTTCCACGCTTCAATCGCAATTTGACAATGTGTTGCGGGTTGGTTATCAAAACTCCAAGATTCAACTCTCGAAGGTTGAGCAGCAACAGAGGAGAGTTGAGAAGGAAGTGGCTGAGGCGCTGCAGGAGCGGGAATCTCTTAAGCAGGAGCTGTCAGAGTTGGAGAAGAGCCGCGTTGAACTTTCTAAGGCGGTTTTTTCTGCGAGGGAAGAATCCAAAAAGTTCACTTCGCAAATAGATACTATTGACACGGAGCTTCGCCTGCTGGACGCGGAGTACGAGCAGTCTGAAATGCTTCTGAATCGGCTTCATCTCGGCGTTCAAACTTGTCAGTTGCGGCTTCAGCAGCATCAAAGCCAGCTTAGGCAATTTGGCTACGAAAAGCCTTTGGAAATAACAGTGAAACAACTCGAAGAAGCGGAAACCATCATTCGAATGATGCAGTTTGAACTTGAAAGAATAGGCGCGGTGAACCAACTTGCCCTGTCGCATTACGCTGAGCAAACTTCAAGGTACAGAGAATTATCCTTGCGTTTGAATGAACTTGAAAGAGAGAAGCAAGCTATCGTGCAGTTTATGGATGAAATCGAAAACAAGAAACGCCAAGTTTTCATGGATGCTTTTGGAAAAATAAACCTTAACCTGCAAAAATACTTCTCAAAGCTGACCGAAGGCGGCGGTGCCACTTTGAAGCTTGAAAATCCAGATGACCCCTTTTCCGGCGGTATAGACATGCTCGTGCAGTTTCTTAATAAGCCGTCGATAGTTGTCAGCGGTGCGAGTGGTGGGGAACGTTCCGTTTCGGCTGTCGCCTTCATATTCGCCTTGAACGAGTTTGCGCCCACATCGTTCTATATTCTTGACGAGATAGATGCGCACTTGGATGCTTTTCATGTTTCAAAACTTGCTGATGTTCTTCTGGAGGAGTCTGAGAAAATCCAGCTCATAGTTATCACTTTAAAGCCGGAAATTGTGAACAAAGCTCAGAGGATTTACGGGGTTTATGAGCGCAATGGAGTTTCAAACGTTATCGCAGCAAAGTTCTTGGAGGCGACCACCTAAATGACGACAGCAATGAGAAGGCCTTTTTACTTGCGGCCTCCGTGGAACATTCTCTTCGAACTCAGCAAATTTGAAAAGCTCACGCCTTGGAACGTGAACATCGCTTATTTGCTCAATTCGTTTCTTTCGGAAATGGAACGAACGGGAAAGGTGGATTTCCGTGCTTCGGGTGTGGCGTTGGATTCTTCTGCGCTCATTTATCTAATGAAGTCGAAGCTTCTGCTCGTTCTTCAGGAGCCACCAGCACCTCCGAAAGCTCCGCAGGATTTTGTTCCGCCACCATTGTTTTTGCCTCTGAGGCATGAGTTGACGTCAACAACTATAAGGCATCTGCTGGAAGTTTTGGATGATGTATTGAAAGGTGAAAAGTTGTCTCGCCTTGGCGATGTTGTTGCGCAGCCTGTTCTTCCTGCAGTTTCGGATATTCTGCCTCAGTTGGACATTTTCTTGATGGAAATCGAGGTGCAGATAGAGAAACTGTACGCTGTTCTCTGCGAGAAAGTTAAGGGTGTGGGAATAATCGAGTTTTCAACTCTTATAAGAGGAATTGTTCGGATAGAAGCGGTGCGCACGTTTGTTCTTCTCTTGTTTTTGGCGCAGGAGGGAAGAGTGAGTTTGTGGCAGAATGAGGAGACTGAAGAGATATACATTGCTGTGGGGAAACTGAACGTTGGAAGGGATGAAAGACCAAACGCTTGACCAGCAGATGCTGGATGCGGAGAAAACGCGGCGTAGCTTGGCGTTGGTGGAAGCCGCATTGTACGTTGCTGGTCGTCCTTTAGACCTTAATGCGTTATGCTCGGTTTTGGGTAGTCGGTCGAAGAAGAAAGCTAAGAAGTTCGTTAAAACTCTCATGCAGGAGTATGCAGCCAGAAACACTGCGCTTGAGATACTTGCGTTGAAGGATGAACGGTACGTTTTGCAGTTGAAGGCGGATTTCACGCCGTTGGTTAAGAAGTTTGTGAATCGTCCTTTGCTTTCTTCGGGTCCGTTGAAGACGTTGTCTTATATTGCTTACAGGCAGCCGATTTCGCAGAAAAGAGTAATCGATGTGCGTGGTCAGCATGCTTATGGGCATATTAAGCTTCTTAAGGAGATGGGGTTAGTTGTGGCTGAGAGAAGTGGGCGTTCCATGACTCTTAGGACGACTGATTATTTCGCGGACTATTTTGGGTTAACCCAGGACACTGCGACTATGAAGAAGGAGCTAAAGCGCATTTTCGGGGAAGCAATAAAGGAAGAAAGCCAATCCTAAAACGGATACGTTCAAGTTGTTTGTTGCGGACGGTTGCGTGTTCTCTAGTGCGTGGAAAAAACTATACCCCCTCTATATATAGGTTCAACTTGTGTGTAGAAGTAGTAGTTTCTCTAAATTGTTTCTGAACTGTTGTTTTTGTCTCTAAATCGCGGAGTTTGTGACAAATGACTGAAGCGATACTCTCTCGAATTGACAAGTTAGCTAACAGAATCGAATTAAGACAGAGCCTCCCAGACGGATACGTTTATATGGAAAATAACAGTTGATAGTCACCACTCAAACATAGCAATCAGAAAGGGAAATGTGAAATGTCAGTTTGGCATGGCAGCTCACGCAAAAAGAAACTCACAGGCGGCAGAAAACGCGCTTACAGAGTGAAAAGAAAGTTTGAGACAGGCTCATTCCCAGCAGAAACCACCCTCGGAGAACCAAAAACGAAGAACGTAAGAGGATACGGCGGCAACATCAAAGTCAAAGCCTTAAAAGCCAAATACGCGTCTGTAACTGACCCAAAAACTGGGAAAACAGAAAAAACCGAAATTTTACGCGTCGTCAAAAACTCGGCGAACGTGGACTACAACAGAAGAGGCGTAATAACCAGAGGTGCAGAAATAGAAACTTCTCTGGGACTCGCCCGTGTCACCTCTCGCCCAGGCAACGACGGCGTCATAAACGCTGTTCTCCTCAGCAGAGAAGAAAAAAGCTGAATTCACTACTGCTTTGAGGCTTCACTTCGAATCTTCAACAACTGTTTTGCAATATTCTTTATCACTTGCTCTTTTGAGCCTTTCTTTTCAACCATTATCATTCCAGTCTTAACCCCAGGAGTTTTAGGATAGCCAGCTTCCATGGCAATCTCGTGTTTTAAACCGAGCCTTTCCGCTGCTTCCTTAATTTCCATAATCTTCGGAGACTGCACCGCTAAACTCTTCGGTACTCGCCGTCCCTCCTTTCTAGTTTTAGCTTGGTCGAAGTAGGCTGGCCAAATTATGGCTTTATCTTGCTTGCGCATGTCCATTTTTCACCTACGGCTATTTGTGGGCGTAATAGGCTGTCAATTTCGCAGCGACTTCGTTTACGCGCACGAAACCGAAGCGTTCAAACTGTATCACGGTGTTTGGCTTTAACTTTTTGCAGGCGCTCTCCGCGATTCCCTCATTCACCGTGGCGTCAGACATCACCACTTGACAGGGAACGTCTTCGCCCACGAGTATCCAATGGATTAGCCTAGCTTTCGCTTTCCTCGCTTCCTCGTAGGGTTCGCTTGCGAATGATGCCTCAGCCGAGTAGGCTTTTGTGTCTTCTATCTTAACGTTGAAAAGTTCCATGAGTCTAATCACTTTTCCAACCTCTGCGGCGTCTGCGTCTTTTTTTGCAATCCAAAAGGTAACAGCGTCGTCTTCTCCCTTGGGCGTTACAGTGTATTCTCTGAATCCTCTTTCAGGCTTCTCAGGATGCAAAGGAAGCCTAGCATTGAAAACTTTGGGAACCTGTTTCACTCTTAGCTCAATCGGCTCTGACACAAAAAAGTACCTGTCACTTGTTGGGTCCAGAATCTTGCGGTTATAAGCGTACAAGTTCTCCCAGCTCAAGGTAACATCGGCTGTTTTGGGTCCAACGTCAACTATCATCTTCTTAATCGCATCGGGCGTTATTCCGCGCTTCCTCAAAGCAGCGAACGTAGCCAGTCGCGGGTCATCCCAGCCCTTGTAAAGCCCTTCTCGCACTCCCTGAACAATCTTCGACTTGCTCAAAAAAGCACCTGTAATTTTTAGCCTGCCGTAGTGTATGGCTTCTGGATAAGCCCAGCCCAAATGCCTATACATGAACTCTTGTCTAACCATGTTCGTCAAATGCTCTTTGCCTCGGATGACGTGCGTTATTCCCATGAGGTGGTCATCTAAGCCCGCAGCCAAGTTATACAAGGGCCAGACACGGTATTTACTTCCAGCTCTCGGATGCAGAGACTTCTCTGTATCGATAACCCTGAGCGCAGGCCAATCTCGCACAGCAGGATTCGGATGATTTAAGTCGGTTTTGACGCGGACTACGGCTTCGCCTTCAGCGTAGACGCCTTCCAACATGCGCTTCCACCGTTTCAAGTGCTCCTCTGCGGGCAGGTTGCGGCAACTGCACGGCTTGCTGGCTAACGCCTTCTTCCTGAACTGCTCGGGCTGGCACGTGCAGACGTAAGCGTTGCCATCTCGCAAAAGCTGTTCAGTGTACTCGTAGTAAATGGGAATCCTGTCACTCTGAATATATTCTTCATCAATTCTGCACCCCAGCCAATTCAGGTCTTCTCTGATGCGCGCGTAAAATTCCAACACGGGCTTTTTCACCTTAGGGTCTGTGTCCTCGAAGCGCAGAATGAATTTTCCTTTGTAGATGCGTGCGTACTCGTGGCTTAGTATTATGGCTCTTGCTGAGCCCAAATGCAGGACGCAGTCTGGGTTCGGCGAAAAGCGCGTGACAACCTGCGCGTACTTGTCCACATTTGGCAGGGGCGGAAGACGCTTTTCTTCTTCCACCTTTTCTTTCTTAAGGGCTTCTGGCCACTGTTTCTCAACTATCCGCTTCTGCTCTTCGAAGGAGAGGCTGTTAACTTCCTCAACTACCTCGCTGATTAAACCTGAGAGTTCTTTCACTCTGGTTTTTAATTCTTGTTTTCCACCTATGATTTTCCCTACAATCGGACCTGCTTGAGCCTTGCCATCATGTTGAATCGCATTCAGCAAAGCAGCTTTTCGAATAAGCTCCGTTAGTTCCTTGTTTTCCACCAGTGCCAATGCAATTTACGCCCGTGAAAGTTTAGATGTTTCTTTTAATCAAGAATTCCGCGAAGGCTTTTAATTTTTCCTTAGCCTCCGACGCTGGCAGAAGTTTCTCCGCTTCCCTCCAGCTTCCTTCAACGATTTGCGCGGCTATCCGCTTCACATGCTCTATGGCGTTGTACTTTTGCATTATCGCAATCGCCTCGTCTCGAAGCGCTTGCTCTGAAGTGTGCATGTTAAGAATCTCAATTAGCCTTTTTCTATCCGCTTTGTTTGCCTTTTTCAGCGTGTGAATAACAATTAACGTTCTTTTTCCCTCGGTGATGTCCTGTCCGCGACCGCCTTTTTTCTCCGCAAATTCCTTTCCAGTCAAGTCAAGAACGTCATCCTGCATCTGGAACGCTACGCCTATGCTTTCAGCGAAATGCCCGAGTTTTTCAACTAATTCCTTGTTTGCACCGCATAGGACCGCTGCAAGTTTAGCCGCCATCCGCGCCAGAGTGCCCGTTTTGTAGGTGCACATCTGCAAGTAATCCTCTTCGCCGAGGTCGTCCGCGTTAGCTATGCCCCTGTGCCATGCGATGTCCATTGCTTGTCCCATGCTGAGGTTAATCATTTCCTGCACGTAAACCTCGTAGAGGTCGCGGAGTTTTTCAGGCGGAATCTCGGCTTTTTTCTCCATCAACGGTAAAAGCGGCAGGTAGTACATGGCGTTTCCAGCGTTTATGGCTATGTCTAAGCCGAAAATCTTGTAGGTGCAGGGCTTTCCTCTTCTGAGTTCTGAAGCGTCTTCTATGTCATCAATTATTAAGGTGCCGTTGTGGATGACCTCTGGGATTATGGCGAAGTCCAAGTACGCATCAGGGTTTTTGCCCAGTGCTTCGCAGATGAGCAAGAAGAGGGCTGGGCGCCATCTTTTTCCGCCTCTGTCCAGCATTTCCCAGATGGGTTCGGCAATCGCCTTATTCAAAGTTTCAACGTTGTAGCTGTGCTTGGGCGGGTTAACCTTGAAAAGGATAGAATTCCCCGTGAATTTTCTTGGAACATACTTCTCAATGGCTTTATCTATCAGGGGCGCTTTTTCTTCAAGAAACTTTTCGATGTCCAAAGCTCTAACGCGCTCCTCTTCTGGCGTAACTCTCGACGTTGAAGCCTCTAGTTTTCAGCCACTCGGCTGTTTTGCCCGTTACTACAATAGGCGCTTTCTTCAATTGTTCCACTTTTTCGGCTCCCACAAGAAACATAACATTCCGCAGTTCTTCTATCAAAAGCGAAAGTATGCTTTCCGTATCCTTTGCACCTTTAACTGCGGCTTGGAGCACTGGCTGAGAAAGGCTTGCCAAACTAGCGCCAAGGGCTAAAGCCTTAGCTATGTCCACGCCGTTGCGCACTCCGCCAGAAGCGATTACCGGTATTTTGACCGTTTGCGCTACTTCTGCAAGGCTCGCAACGGTTGGGATGCCCCAGTCCCAAAAAGCATCGCCCAATAAGCGTTGAACGTTATTTTCTTGTCCCTTCGCACGGTAGTGTTCAACGGCTGCGAAGCTTGTTCCGCCTGCGCCGCTGATGTCTATTCCTTTCACGCCTGCCGCTTCGAGTTTTCTGGCGTCTTCCGCGGCAATGCCTGAACCAGTTTCTTTAACGATTACTGGCTTGTCCAGCTCTCTTGTGATTTCGCCTATTTTCGCGAGAATTCCCGTGAAGTTTTTTTGTCCTTCAGGCTGCACGGCTTCCTGCAGCGGATTTAGGTGAATTGCCACGGCGTCTGCGTCGATTATTTCTATGGCTTTCTTCACTTCTTTTAGGCCGTAGCCGTGGGCGAGTTGCACTCCGCCTATATTAGCGATTAGGAAGGCGGTGGGTGCTTTTTTTCTCGCTATGGCGAAGGTTTTTTCGAGTTTCTTGTCTTCTATGGCTGCGCGTTGGCTTCCGACTCCCATTCCCAGTTGCAGTTTCTCTACGGCTTCGGCTATCGAGGCATTTATTTGTGTTGCTTCTGCTGTTCCGCCGGTTATGGCGCCCACGATGAGAGGCGCAGCAAATCTGTGGCCAAAAACGGTTGTGGATAAATCGATTTTCTGTTTGTCGATTTCTGGCAAAGCCCTGTGAACTAAGTGGATATCTTCGAATCCTGTTGTGGCTTTTCTGGCTTGGGCTTTCTCATTTAGGCAGATTTTGATGTGGTCTGCCTTGCGCTTCTTCATTTCTTCAGCCAATTCTATCCCTTCTCTATGATTGTGCCTTCTACTTTTTCTCCGATAAGTGCTTTGTAAACGTGATTTGACTTTGCGGCGTTTATGATTGTTACGGGAATTCCCTGTTCTATGGCTGGAATGAGCTCGGTTATTTTGCCGAGCATGCCGCCTGTAACGTCAGCCGCTGTGGGCTTGCCAAGTTTGCCCTGAACATCCTTCAATTCTTGCAACGTCAGATGTGTATACAATTTTGCGTTTTTAGCCGCTTTAGGGTCTGCGTCGTACAGTCCATCGACATCGACGCCTATCACTATTTTGTGGGCGTTGAATGTTCTGGCTAAGTACGAAACAATCTGGTCGCCCGAGAGTATCGTGAAACCTAACTTCTCATCTAAGGTTGCGTCACCGTAAAGAACAGGCGTAAAACTCATTTCCAGCAACAGTCTCAAAATAGTGTCTTCGAAGAATTTTATCCTGCCATTCTCGGTTATCATACAAGATGACGGGGTGACGCTTACTGCTGGAACGCTATGCCACACTAGCGCGTCCATGATTAAACCATTGAGCACAGTCATCACATGGTGGGTTTCAGCAAACCCTGCTTTCTGCGCGTCGTCTTTTAAACCGTCTTTTATGCCGTATTTTTGGGCAGTGGGATGCCCGAAGCTTCCGCCACCGTGCACTATTATCAGGTTCTTTACGTTTGCCTTCTGTATTTCTTCTGCCAAACGGTTTATAACCTCGGTTCGAGCGGCGAGTTCTCCATTTTTATCAGTAATCACTGAGCCGCCGATTTTCAAGACTGTTGGTTTTGCTTCACTCAACTTTAACACTTTTTATCTGTTTTTGGAGTAATTAAGAGCCCTCTACTTGAACTGTGACAACATCATTCTCTATGCGAACTAAATCTCCCGTTTTTATCTTTGAAACGTCTACCTTGTCAACGCAAGGTATTTCTGATATTATGGCGCCAACGGCGACGACGGTTTCGCATTCTTTATTGATGATTCCAGCAGGGGCCATGCCATTCTTTTTCATTCTATACAGCGTGTAGGAGCCAACGGTTGACCCTTTCCCAGTTGGGAAAACAAGTATCTTGCCTTTCACACTTTTTCCTTGCAATTCATGTCCTTTCTCGATTACCTCGCCCGTGTTCGGGTCTACTCCACCGTAAAATGAGATTGGCTGGGAAGTTGCTAAGGCTTCGCCTTCGCCTTTTCCTTTTGAGATAATTCTTCCCTTCAGCTCCATTTTCCGTTCACCGCCGCGTCTATGCACTCTTCTAAACTTCCCAGTTTTGTCATCATTTTGTTTTGTCTTGAATAGTAGCATCCTTTCGCGGAGGTTGTTGCCACGGCTTTGAATCTTCCTTTCAGTGGGGCAACCGCCATGCACGTGTCGCAGGCGAATTTTCCTCCCGCGCGCTCAATTATTTCCGTGTAGCCTCGTTTGTCAGCTATTTGTTTCGCAGACCTTGAAGTTGCCACCCAAAATTCCGTGTTGGCAGCGATTCTTCTGCCATCGAGAAGTTCCGCTATTTGGGCGATTTCTTTAATCGAACAATGAGGGCACCCTATACACACCAAGTCTATTTCAGTAACTTCATCGTTGATGTTTTCGTAGGCTTCCTTGATGTCTTTGTCGTCGATAGTGACCTTCTCTTTTGGAGGTTGATGGTTTTCGGAGCCAGGAGTTATGCCTTGCATGTAAAAAAGCGGTTTGGCGCCGTAAGTCACCACTGAAGCGCAAAAAGACTTCAACTCGTCCAATTCCGCGTCTTTTATGCCCGTTATGTACGGTATCTTGTTCTCCGCTTTCTTGCCGATGCAGTAGCCGAGAGCGCCCCAGTCTGAAAGCTTCTTAAAACTGGCAGTTACCTGCACATGAATGTCTGGCACTCTGTCCTCGTCTAAGTGCAGCCCGTAGCAGGGTGTTTTGCCAACGAAAGCCGCTGCGAGCGCTGAGGGTCCGCCTTCCCTATTCGTTTTTGCCCCGATAACCGAGTTTGCGAAGGTAACTGCTGAAGATTCGGACCAGGCAACGTGTTCGCCGTATCTTGGCAAGTTGCCTATCAGGTACGGCGTGCATGTGCAAGAGATGATTATGCCCATTCTTTCGAAGGCGTCTATTACCAGGTTTTGTTTTTCTGCGAACTCTGCGCTGATGCCGAGGTTTTTCCAGTTTTCCAAGTCCATTCCCGCCGGGTTCAAGGTGGTAAGCACTTTGACTCTTCCGTCCTTTGCCAATTCATTTAGGAATTCTAGTCCAGCGTCTCCGAGGTTGTGATAGGAGACTCCTGCCACTTGGACGGAGCCCACTTTTATGAGCTGCTCTGCGCCGTAAATGTTGCCGAGGGCAACGAGTATCTCCATGGATTTTTTTACGGCGTAGCCTTCTTCGCCGTTCAGCATTTTTTCTTCTTTTTCTGTGAGGTACATGACTAATCACAGGAACTTGTTTAGGTTCACTTTTCTGTATTGCTCTTTCGCGAAGCTTTTGTCTGTTTTCCCAAAGGGCACTGTGGCATCTAGCCCCATCTTGCAGGTAGTTGCCTTTTTGCCCTCGGTCAAATCTCCAGACGGATCCAGAGATGAACCAGGCTGATTTGGCAATATTATCGCGTTTTTGTCTGCTTGGAACCTCGTTGCAATTGCCCATTCAACATCATGAGGGTTGTATATGTCTATGTCCTCGTCCACTATGACGCAGTGTTTAAGTGACTTGTGGCCTTCAAAAGCCGCGCCAATAGCTCTCTTGCCATCATCCGCGTTCTTCTTCTTTATCTGCACAACTGCATGCAGCCAACTGCACCCGCCTGGAGTGACATAAACATCCTTGCACTCGCAGACTTTGTTCACTTCATTAAAGATTGTTGGTTCTTTGGGCATGCCCATTAAGAATTTATGCTCATTCCTTCCAGGCAACAATGTTTGGTAAATTGGTTTTTCTCTATGGGTTATGCATTTGATTTCTATGACGGGTTGCTGTCGTATCTTATCGATGGTTCCTGTTGTGTCTAGGAATGGTCCTTCGGCTGTTTTTTCTTTTGTTATTCTTCCTTCCAGCACAATCTCGCAGTCTCTAGGAACTTCAAGATTGATAGTCTTGCACTTCACTAACTCTGTTTTTTCTAGTGCGTTAGCCATTCCCAGTTCGTCAACGCCCTTTGGCAGAGACGTGGCTGCCGCAAGGAGAACAGGGGTCGAGTTGCCTATGCACAGGGCTACGTCAAGTTCTCCGCCAGACTTCTTAAGAGCCGTGTCCGTTCCGCGTTCTTCAACGATTCTTGCCACAAACTTGTTCTTGCTGATTAGCATTAACCTGTGAAACGCCATGTTTCTGCCCAATTCAGGGTCTTTCACTATCGCCACGGCGGACGTAATGTATTTTCCGCCGTCTTTTTCTGTATACCTCATTATCGGGAGCTTTGTCAAATCAACATCTTTCTCAACTATTTCTTGGCACTCGCCCTTCTCCACAACATCTGGAGGTGAAGGCTTTTCTATGGCGCTTGACAGCTTGTGCAACAGTTGTTCTTTCTTAATGCCTAACGCTCTGGAAATCAGTTCTTTAGAGGATACAAGACCTGCGACCACTGGGATGCTGGATTCTGTCGGTTTTTCAAAAAACACGGGCTTCTCGCCGAGAGCATCTATAATCCCAGCCATCTCGTACTCGGTTGACACTTCTTTCCTTATTCTTGTCAATTCTCCGCTTTTACTGAGTTGCTCCAAGAAACTTCTAAAACCCAACTTTTTTCATCTCTTATTGCTGTATAGGTTCACGTTTCCTTATATCTTTTCAACCCCAATCTTTGTTCGCAAAACTTCGTATCCTGCCTTTTCTATGGCTTCTGCAACTGCTTCCTGCAAAGCGGTTGTTGGGGTTAACGCGGTCATGCAGCCTCCGCCGCCGCCACCAGTCAACTTAGCTCCAAAAGCTCCTTGCTTCTTAGCCAAGTTCACTAGATAATCCAGTTCTTCACAGGAAACCTCGATTTCCTGTAGTAAACGATGATTCTCGTTCATCAACTCGCCCACTTTTCTTAGGTCAAACTCTTGTAGCGCTTTTCTTCCTGCAAACGCCAAGTTTTCTGCTTGCCTGAACAACGAGTCATACTTTTCTGGGTTCTTTTTCTTTCTCTCCGCAACCCCTTCAACCATCGCTTTAGTGTTTGCCACGATTCCCGTGCTGCCTATGACGATTTCAACGGGTTTCCGAATGCTTATTTTCTCGATTGTGTTGGCGCCTCCGCTCATGTTCTTCTTGAACCACAGCAAACCGCCATAAGTTGCTGCCGTGTTATCAATTCCCGAAGGGGTTCCCGCGTACGCTTTTTCTGCTTCGTAAGCAATCTCGTTGACTCTTTCATCTGACAGCTTCAGTTTAAACTCTTCAGCTGCGGCTCGGGCAATCGCCACGCTGCTTGCTGCAGAAGCGCCGAGTCCGCTGAAGCCAGGGAGGTTTCCGCCCAACCAGATACTGAATGAGGCTGTTTTCGGCTCAATTCCCATAGCCTTGAGCATTCTGTCTATCGATTCTAACTGTTGAGCCTTTTTTTCCTCAGCGTACCCTTTAGCGCCTTTTCGCTCGTCCACGATGGCGATTCCTTTTCTTGTTTTCTTCACTTCCGCGTCAGTTGTGGAGTCAATCGCAGAAACTATTCCCGGTACGCCGTGAACAACGAAGTGCTCACCGAGCAGAATGACTTTTCCAAAGCCAGACCCTTTTCCCATTACAGAGCACCTTGAAAGAATAGCTATTATACAGATTAGATAAAAACATTCTTTTAACTGTGCAGTTCCAAGCACACGAAAGTCATATGTCTAGGGCGTTCAAGAAAAACCAGAATTCTTCGACAGCTTGTATCTTCCTCAATTCCAAATACTGCGGTTTGAAGTTTGCTCCTTTTCCAGAAGACACTTTATAGAAACCTACCGTGTGCGGGTAGCCTCTGTCAATTTCCGGTCTATCCAACACTTCGCCCAGCTTAATTCTTTTTCTCGGTTGAGCCATCCCTCTTTTCCTGTCTCTGAACGTTACATTGTAGTCGCGGTATTTCCCCTTATTTCCGCGCCTTGGAAAATAAACTATCCAATCGATTTCTTTGAAATGAAATTTTTTGGTTCTGCTTTCCAAACAGCTACCCAAATAGCAAATGCACCAAATTATGATTTAAGCATTCTATTATGGTTGCGCACACACTTTTCCGATTTTTATTCAGCGTTATCAAACAAAACTAAAATGTTGCTGCAAGCGCTTAATCATCAACTTACGGGTCACACGGAAGTTCAATCTATATAAGGGGGCTATAGACAACGCAGAGCACAAAAGCCCAGCTATTTTTTGAAGCATACAGCGGCATAGCCGACAACGCTCGAGTAGTCGCCAGTCGTGTCTCCGCTGGTCTTGTAGCAGAGCAGTGTAGCCTCTTTGGCTCCTAACCCCTTAGCCGCCGTTATCAAAGCGGCTATTGGACCGTAGCCGCATGCGGTTACGTTCTGCCTTTCGATAATTGAAAAGAACAGTTTTTCATCCATTGCTTCTACCGCTTTAAGCGCCGCCATGTCTTTCGCTGCTGCGTTTCCCTGTGGTTCATAATGGGTCATGTCCGACGAAGCTATCACCACAGCGTTTTTACTAGCTAAAACTTCAACCAATGCCCTTCCAACCTCCACAGCGGAAGATAAATCCTGCATCTGAAAGCATACGGGCACAAACTTGAACTCAGAACCGTAAAGGTACTGCAAAAATGGAAGCTGAACCTCAACAGAATGCTCAAAACGATGCGCAAGCTCATCCACATCCACAATACGCGTTTCATGCACTATCTGATTAGCGGTTTCTCCATCAACTTCCACATCGCCCAAAGGCGTACGCCAAAACCCCTCATTCACAACCGCCAACGCACTGCCATAGCCCGTGTGGTTTGGCCCCAGAATCACCACCGTGTCTGGTTTGCCGTCTGAAGCCAATTCATAATAAGCGTTGGTTGCCACGGAACCAGAAAACATGTAACCCGCATGCGGACAGACTAACCCAATTATTTCTCTCGGACCGTTCTTGTTGACTTTTGGGCGTTTTTTCGGACCGAACTCTTGGAGGAAACAGTTCTCAATTTGGATTTTCAATGCTTCGGCATCCCCCTCATAAAAGGCTCCAGCTTGGGTTGGACGCCGAATCTTCACCATCTGCTTAGGTTTCCTCCTCCTCTTCCCTAGAAATCTTCGCTTCAAAATCCTCAATAGTCGCTGGCGGATCCTTGTCGGCTGCTAATTCGCCTCTCTCGCGCAAAACTTGCCTTGCGAGGAGCCAAAAAATAACTGCCAAAGCCCTTCTACCCTTGTTGTTTGTCGGAATAACCAAGTCTACTCCGGCGAACTCGTTGTCAGTGCTGCACAAAGCCACTATCGGAATCCCCACGTTTGAAGCCTCTTTGACGGCTTGCGCATCAGCCCTCGGATCGGAAACTATTATCACTTCTGGGTCGATGCGGTTCGGATACAACGGGTTCGACAAGAGTCCTGGGATAAAGCGGCCGATTATGGGCGTAGCGCCTGTTATCTCGCAGAATTTTCTTATGGGTTCTTGAGCATAAAGCCTAGCAGCTGCCACTGCCACTTTTGCGTGTTCGAACCGTGCCAGGAATTTGGCGGCAACCCTTATGCGGTCGTCCGTTTTCTTGATGTCTAAAACAAACAGTCCGTCTGGTCTAACACGGTATATGAATGGTTCCATGTCTCTGGTTTTCATTCTTGTTCCGATGTGTATTCCCGCTGATAAGAGAGTATCACGCGGTAACAAGAGCTCTTCTGCCATTGGTGTTTCCTGATTTCTTTCAAGCTTAACTTCTGATAGGTTTTCTCCTGATTCGTCTTCTGTCAATCTCTTTTCTCCTTAGAACATTTTTAAATCGGCCATTTCGGCTCTGTTTCCCAAGAAATGCTCAATTCTTATTAACTCGTTTATTTTTGCGATGCGTGCTCCTTCAACTATTCCTGTTTTTATTATTGGGCACTTGAAGGCCACAGCCAAATGGGCTATGTGCCAATCACACGTGTCGCCAGAACGGTGCGACATTACTGTTGTGTATCCGTGTCTCTGCGCGTTTTCGATTGTTTCCGAAGCGTCTGTGAGCGTGCCAATCTGGTTGACCTTGATTATGATTGCGTTGGCTGCGCCGAGTTTTATGCCGTGGTTTAATCGTTCACTGTTGGTTGTGAACAAGTCGTCACCGCAGATCAAGCAGTTCTTGGTTTTCTTGGTGAGCTCTGCGAAACCTTCGTAGTCTTCCTCGTGGAAGGGGTCTTCAACGTAAGCAAGATGATACTTCTCGATCAAGTCTAAAAGAAACTCTAGCTGTTCGGCAGGGTCTCGTTTTTTTCCTTCTCTTTCGTAAATGTACTTCTCTTCTTTTTCTTTCCAGAGTGAAGATGCAGCGACATCAATGCCGAAGCCACATTCAAAATCCAGTTCGTTACCAACTTCTTCGCAGGCTTTAGCTATGACTTCAAAAGCGTCGCTGTTGTCAATGTTGGCGATCCATGCGCCTTCATCGCTTTTTCCACCGCTGAAAAGAGAACTCTTCTTCTTGAGAGCTTCTCCGATTTTTCTGTGGATCAGAGCGTTTGCGGTTGCAGCTTCTAAAAAGGTTTCTGCTCCGTGGGGAAGCGCCAAGTACTCTTGGATATCTGGGGCTTTGCCGCGGGTGTGTTGTCCTCCGCTTATGGTGTTTCCAAGCGGGTATGGGAGAGTGGTGGCTGTGCTTCCGCCTAAGAAATGGAATAGGAGAAGACCGTGAGAGTTTGCCGCTGCCTCGGCGTTTGCGAGTGAGATGGCGAAGGCGGTGTTTCCGCCTATACTTTTGAAGTTGGTTGTGCCGTCAATCTCGTGGAGAGTGTTGTCGATTTCTTCTTGGAAATCAGCGTTCAAACCTGCTAGTTCAGGCGCTATTAAGTCGTCGATTTTCTTTAGGGCTTGGTCAACTCCGCCTTGAGGGTAGTAGACAACCTCAGCTTTTCCGCGGCTCTTTCCAGCGGGAGCGGAGGCTCTTCCGAAACCAGATGTTGTTATGATGTCGACTTCTATGGTTTCTTCTCCTCTGCTGTTGAAGATTTTTCTTGCAATGATGTCTTCAATGATTGATGACATGGTTATTGTCCTCGAGTGGCTATATGTTTTTGTTTAGCTCTTATTTTAGGTTTCGGAAACTCTGCGCTCTTTTGTGACTATAGCCCCCTTATATAAAGGTTGGACTGCTGTGTAGAAACTGTGCTTGACGTTGCTGGTGTTTGGTGTTTGCGGCTGTAAGACGTAGATTACCGCCCGAGAGTCAAGGTGAGCGGTTTTGTTCTTTTAATATTCTGAGGAATTGCCTTACTGACACTATTCGAGTTGCCTTATAATGTCCTATTCTTAGAAGATGTTCGTCTCCAGTAACCAGAAAGTCAGCCTTACCATCGAACGCACACTCCAAGAACTTGTTATCAGCCACATCTTCATAAACAACATTGACCTTCGTTTTCACTTCCACTAGCCTACCAATCCGCAATACAGCTTCAATCAGTTCTTGCCGAGTAATGCCAGCGTCTTCGTAGACTCGCCTAAGTCTATGATAAGCAAGTGTTCGGTTTATCTCCTCAACGATGCCCTCTGACAGAATGATGCAAATCCTGCTATCTTCCGCATAGTTGATGATTTCGGCAGGTGACCCACCCCAAATCATCGCTGAGATCCAAACGTTCGTATCAAGAACTGCCTTTAGTCTTCGCTTTTTGGATGAGGGCGTCTACATCCTCCTCCGTTAGACCCATCCGCCGCACTCTATCCCAAATCGGCTTAACTGTCTCTTCAAAAGTCCTATCGACAATTCTTTTCAGAACCACAGTGTCGTCGAACGCTATGGCTAAGAGCTTCTCACCTTTTTTCAGACCCGCTGCCTTCCTAACGTTCACTGGGATGACGACTTGCCCCTTGGAAGAAACCTTAGTTGTAGATGCCTCAACCATGATTTCACCACTAACAGTAAGACCAATCTTACTTATATCTATAGCGCGCAAAAACCAGCAACAACCTCAACGAACAATTCATGACGCGCCAAAGAATTATGAGTCACCTTTTTATGCGACTGAATCGCACACGCACATTTAAAAATCCTGTATATGCACTTAAATATGTGTGCTCACATAATTATGGTTCATGGCAAACATAACAATCTCAATCCCAGAAGAACTATACCGTAAGATGAAGAGGTACTCGGAAGTCAAATGGAGTGAAGTCGTTAGAAAAGCCTTAGCGGACTATGTAGGGCGTCTGGAAATAGTCGAGGGCGGAGTGGCGCCTTCGGAAAAACTGGCCGCCATGCTAAAAGACTCCAACTTGGACGTTGCCTGCGTAGACTTGAAGAAAGCAGTCGAATACTATGAAAAAGGCAGGAAGCTAGAATGGAAGAGGTTATCTACGACACAAACCAGCTGATAAGCTTCCTCAAGAGTGGCAAGCATAGTGTAAAGGGCTTCACGACGATACTAAACATAATAGAGTTTCCCAAGGCTTTAGACCTCAAAGGATTGGCTGTAATCTACCCAACTCTCGACGATTATGACGAAAGCCTGAAGATTTCTGCAGCGCTGCTCAGGAAGGGTTGCCCTCTCCCAGCAGTTGACATACTAATCGCGTCCATGTGTATCAGAAGAAACTTGAGACTGTGCACCATAGATAAACACTTCACAAATATAAAGTCAGTAAGAGATGCTTTCAAACTAGAACTGACCAAGTAGCCCGAGCTTGTCGCACAAGAAAGAATTCAACTGGCTCTTGCTACTCCATCGATTGTGGAGATATGCCACTACAAACTTGTCACTTGACTGCGTAGTTGGCGCATAAGTCTTCTACTGTTCGGTTCAGCGTTAGCTCAGCCATGTTCTTGCTGTAATCCATGATTCGTCTTGAACTGTCCAGAATTAGTCTCAGAATTGCGGCGATGTTCGGGTCCAGTTTCTTGCTGGACATCAGCCTGATCAGCTCGTTTTCCAATGGGACAAAGGATTCGCGTTTAGAGATTATCTTCTCAGCATCCTTGTATTCTCTCTTGAACATTGCCCGGGTGGCTTCCTCGAAAAGTTGATGCGCCAGGGAATTGAAATTGAGGAGTTGCGAGTATATCTCTTCATCCATGGGTTCTTTTATGAAGAGCGTTTGATCTTTAACCAGCTTTTGGAACGTTGCCAAGCTGTTTACGATGTTAAGTGCGTTTTCACCAATGTTCTTTATGTCGTTCACAGCGATCCTGTACAATAGAAACTCTTTGGGAGTGTTGAATCCTAACTCCCTGAACAGGTTCCGTTCTATGCCCCACTTCAACTGACGAACAACATAAAGCGCTAAACGATCAACGTCGTTGCTGGCGTTAATCACGCTCTGAAACATTTCTGGGCTTTTGCTCTTCAGGGATGAAATGGCATCTCTGTTCGCTGAAAGCGCTATAATAGCCATTCTCCTCACGGCTTTTTCAATGGGAAATTCCGTATGCCTTATGAGAATTTGAAACGTAACCTCATCAGGCGTTTCTTCAATTATCTCTGAGCCTAGAAAAGTGTCTCTTGCGAGATTCTTTATTTCTGTTTTCTGCTTTGCAGCGTCTTCAGCGTTCTTGAAATGGATGCGTATTACATCGGCGCCTATAGCGTATAGGGCTTTTGTCATACGATAAGTGGCTTGAGGTTCTCCTTTCGGATCAGCGATTATATGATACTCTTTCAGCCTATTTTTCTCGTCTTCTTCGCCTCTTTCTTTGAGTTTTCTCGGAACCAGCGTTAGGGATAAATCGCTTTGGACGTTGAAGGCGATTTCGCTTCCCCTTTTTAATCCTATGTCTTGCACCCACCCTTTGGGTAGAGAAATGATGTATGAGCCTCTTCCTGTGCATTGCACTCTTCTATATCCTAAGTCTTTTTCCGTCATGCCCATTCCCCGTACATATATTTCATTTAGATTATATAAGTCATTAACTTACATATAAATGATTTTCAATACGGTTATATAGAATATGTGCCACTTAACTGGCTAGCTTCCATGTAAAAAGTGAGGCTAATGAAGAAAAACACTTGTAAGGACTGCACCGACTTCGCTGGGCAAATATTCATAGAAAGCATTGGCTCATGCACGAAAGATATTGAATTTCAGGTTTTTCGTGATCATCTGCTCACGCTTCGAAGAAAATGAGGCATCAAAAGAATGAGAAGAATCATAGCCAAGGAAGAAGTCTGCATGGGCTGCGGACTATGCGAAGTCTACTGCACCGTCCAGCACTCCAAATCCAAAGACATCATTAAAGCTTACAACAGAGAACATCCTCGACCAATAAGCCGAGTGAGATTAGAAACGAACAGGCCAGTTTCTTTTGCCATCCAATGCAGACACTGCGATGATGCCCCTTGCGTGACTGCCTGCCTCTCCGGCGCCATGCGCAAGGACGAGGAGACTGGGTTAGTGACGCATGATGAGGAGAAGTGTATGGGCTGCTGGACTTGCATAATGGTGTGTCCATACGGCGCCATCAAAATGGACGTTTCAGGCAAAGTAGTCGCAAAGTGCGACCACTGCCCAGAGCTGGATGTCCCTGCCTGCGTCGCTAACTGCCCCAATGGGGCTCTCGTGCTTCAAGAGGTGAAGCCCTAGTGTCAAAGTACGTGATTGTCGGCGCCTCAGCCGCAGGAATCGGCGCGGTTGAAGCCATCCGCGAAGTAGACCCTGTGGGAACAATAACTGTGATTTCAGAAGAGCTTTGTCCGCAGTATTCTCGCCCAATGATTTCCGATTTCATCAGCGGAAAAGCCAGTTTAGAGAAGATGAAGTGTCGTGATGACCACTTCTGGAAAAAGAACGAGGCTCAGGCATTAACAGGAAGAACTGCAGTGCGCCTCAATCTGACTGAAAGGTACGTGGAGCTTGACGGAGGCGACAAAGTAGACTTCGAGAAACTTTTACTCGCCACGGGCGGAAAACCGTTCATCCCAAAAATAGAAGGCGCCGACAAGGAAGGCGTGTTCACCTTCACCACGTTTTCCGATGCCGAACGCTTGGCCACAAGAATTGAAAGCGCCAAAAGAGCCGTGGTCATCGGTGCTGGCCTAATCGGAGTCAGCGTTGCTGAGGCACTGGCGAAACGCGGATTAGAAGTGACTATGGTGGAATTCAAAGACAAAATCCTCAGCCTCATACTGGACCCAGCAGCCTCAGAAATTGTTGAAAACGCGATCAGAAAAGCAGGCGTCACAATAGTCACTGGTCAAACGGTGCAGCGAATACTAGGGAAACCCGAAGACGACAGCGTTGTCGACGGCGCAGTCTTAACTAATGGTGACCAAGTGCCATGCGACTTGGTGATCATCGCGATCGGCGTTGTTCCACGTATGGAGCTAGTTGCAGGAACCGACGTGAAGACGAACAGAGGCATAATCGTAGACAAGTTCATGCGAACAAGCGTTCCAGACGTGTACGCTAGCGGGGACGTCGCTGAAGCGTATGACTTCATTTTTAATGAAAACCGACTCTTGGCTCTCTGGCCCTTGGCCCATTTGGAAGGAAGAGTCGCTGGCTATAACATGGCTGGGAAAAAGACGGATTATCCAGGCGGCACCTCAATGAGCGCGCTGAAATACTTTGGCATACCCATCATCTCTGTGGGAATAGCCAACCCGAAAGAAGACGGTTACGAAGTCTTAGTCAAGCATGAACCTGAAAAAAATTTTTACAAAAAATTGGTGCTCAAAGACAACGTGATCGTGGGCATGATCTTTGTGAACGACATCGAAAGAGCAGGGATAATATTTCATCTTATGAAAAACTGCGTTAACGTAAAAAAGTTCAAGCAAGAGCTCATCTCGGAAAACTTTGGCCTTGCCACGCTGCCATCGCGTTTGAGGAAGAAAATGTGCTTGGAGGGCTAAGATGAAGGATTTGAGTAGAGTCAACAATCCTTTCAACGACGACAAGGATTTCGCAGGCTGCTCCATATTTGGCATGATGAATCTTGAAGGAAAGCGGTTCTCGTCACGAGACCCCGTTAAGGCCATAGCGAACATGCATGAGCGGGGCAACGGTTTAGGCGGAGGCTTCGCTGTTTACGGTCTTTATCCAGAGCACGCGGATGACTACGCTTTTCACATCATGTACCTGAGCAAGGAAGCGAAGGAGAAAACGGGCAAACTGCTGAATGAAAGCTTCGACGTAATCCACGAAGAGGAAATACCGACGAGAGAAGCTAATGTTCAGAATCCCCCATTAGTGTGGCGGTACTTCATCCAGCCTGGAAAACGGAAACCTGAGAATCAGACAGCAGACGATTACGTGACGGAGAAAGTTATGCGGATCAACACGGAAACGGGAAAGGCTTTCGTTTTCTCAAGCGGCAAAAACATGGGCGTATTCAAGGGCGTAGGCTTTCCAGAGGACATAGCGGAATTCTTCTGCTTAGACGAGTATGAAGG
>Ga0209323_10000088_pt1 | contig 50294 bp, 60 predicted proteins | sample Rifsed19ft2_FD_184014 | JGI IMG/M metagenome (GOLD analysis project Ga0209323, IMG submission 184014) | Soil microbial communities from Rifle, Colorado, USA - sediment 19ft 2 (version 2) | ecosystem: Environmental > Terrestrial > Deep subsurface > Rock core/Sediment | place: Rifle, Colorado...
GGCCCGGTGGGGCATGCCTATGTCCGGTAGGGTCTGGTGCGGTATGGCATGGATGAATTATGCCTATTTTGTAAAATAGGGCGGGGTATGTCATGGTGGGGTCGAGTACGGTTCGGCGGAGTAAGGCCTGGTCTGGTGGAGCGTGGCGAGGATGGGCGAGGCATGGATGAATTATGCCTTATTTATAAAACAGGGCGAGGTTCGGCCCGGTATGTCACGGTGCGGCTCGGCACGGCAGTTTGAGGTTCGGCACGGCACGGCAGTTTGAGGTTCGGCACAGATTGAAATAAGATATCCTCGATAATTTCGAGGATATCTTAATTATGGTAGTAATTCCGAATACGCCCCTTGCGGGGGTTATCAAAGCCTCAATTCCGATAATATCTTGAGGTTGTTGACAAGCCAGGGCAAGATGTCATGCACAAAAATAAACCAGAACGTGGCGCTGATAAAGAAAGCCCAGCATATCGAGGACGTCATTTTGGGGTGTTTTTTGATCCAGGCGACAATACTTGTGGCCTCCAGCTTCTCCACACGTTGTATTAACTCCATCACCTTTTTAATATCTTCACGCATGTCCAGGATCAGATAGGTGGTCAATTGATTGCGTTGCGTTTCCGGCATTGTACCATTAGTCTCCAACAAACGCGATATCTTTTCCTGTAAGATATCTTTATCTATTTTTTGGGGTGTGTTGGTCATTGACGTTATCCTTTTGCTATGGTTTAACCCCCACCAGGGGACAGGAATGCCAGAACAGGGCCTTGATAAAATAGTCTTCGAGATCATCGGCGCACAAAAAGCAATGACTGGCGCGGCCATCCATCGGATTAGTCGCAATATTATAAGACCCAACCTCGAGATCGGCGCTGCTATTGAATAGAGCTGCGGGTATGGCAGCCGCCACAACGGTTTCGACCCCGTTGACAAAGATGCTAATTTCCGTACCCGGCACGAATCGGCCTACTACGTAATACCAACTATTGATTGCAATTGTAGCTGTTGAGGTCACCGAAACTGAGCTGGCGGCCGTCCCTAATGAGGATATAAAAAAGCGCAGTGTATTAGTGGCGTCATCCAGATAAAGCAAAAATGCGCGCTGATTAGCGCCGCCGCTGGTATCCCATTTGCTGATAAGCCCCTGCGATTGACCAGTAGCCAACGTATCCAACCAGAACCAACCACCCAGGGTAAGTCCCCCGAGAATATCAAGCCCGGCTTCGTCGACGCGGTTGAAGTAATGAGGGGTGGCCGCGGTCAGATCGGCATACGTCATCAGTCCTGCCGATACAAAAGGCACGGCATTGTTATTATTCAGCACCCGCCCCTGCCCGCTTAAATCGTACACATCCCCATTTTCGTCAACCGATGTCATAGGCCAATATCCGCGCAGATGCCGCAGCAGCAGGTGGTTAGACAGGACATTGCCCCAGGACGTGGCGGGGGCGCTGAGCAGCGGGAACGAAGTCGAGAGGGCCTTGATCATCTCGGGGTTGAGGGAGATCGCTTGCGTCACAGGTAACCTCCGTTCATGGTTATTTTTGCCAAAGCCTGGGACAGGCGATCTAGTTTGCCACCACTCAGGTCAAGCGATGCCACTGCGCTATACCTGACGCTCTCCAAAAACTTCCAACGTGGATCGGAGCGCAGGTTGGCATTGGGCGGGATGAAGCCGGGCACGAAGTCGGGCACGAACAGCCACCGCCCCGGTCTGACTGCCCAGGGATAGACGATGCGCTTGCCACGATCGAGCACGCGCTGAGCGGGATCGCTAAGCCTGTGCGTATACGAGTAGTCGGTTGGGATAGCAGAGTAATAGACCATGCGGTCATTATACACCCCGAAATTGCGGCGATAATCGTCGGTGTCGTTGCCGAGGTTCAAGAGTTCGGTGATGATATCAAAAGCAAAACGGCCCTTGGCCTCCATTTGTTCCAGCAAGAAGTTATTGGCAACCATGTTTATAAAATCAGTGCTGATATAGCCATTGGGATCGGCGGTGATAATGTTTTGAAGCTTGTCGCTGAGAATAATATAGCCAGGTGTAACATCCTCGTAAATAAAAGCCGTCAACCAATGCACGTTGCCGAGGCAGTTCAGCGTCACAGCGGGAAATTGGGCGGACCCGGGCGCGATGGAGAGAGGGCCGCTGGTAGCAGGCCATGACCCGTCCTGGAGCTGAATATCACGAAGCTGCTCGGCAGTATCCTGAGTACATTGGCCCGCCGCGATCACCTTCTCTACAATCCCGAATTCGGCCTGGCTGTCCAGGTTCTCGGTGATGATAGTGGTGGTTTCCGTCCCTGTCACGGGCGGGTATACGCTGAAATCGACCGGGGTATAGGCTGCGCTAACTCTATTTCCAATATCCAGGACAGGCCCCCGCGTCTCCGTCACCGCCCCGGCGTTGACCTGCACCTGATTGACAAAGCCCTCCCAGACTATTCCCGATTTCGTGTAGGCTTTGATCTGACGGCCCAGGCCCAATGCATACCAGGTCTCCGCGTTTTTCAGGCTCAGGGTCAACCCGATATCGCAAGTCCAATATCCGCCCACGGCCAATATTTCTTGAGAGTATGACGCGATCTCGCGCGTCAAAGTGCCCTGTTCTGCGCCTGTTTTGGCGAGGGGGGTATAGTAATTGACTTTGAGGCCGATCTGGTCGAAGAGGCTGTCACTCATAGGGTTATACTCGAGAAATATTTTTGGATGGCATCAATCTCTATCTTGCCGATGTGGGAACAAAAAGCAGCGCGCGTGCCTCCTCCAAAAGTTGCGGGATGAAACAGCCACAAACGTTGGCGATTCTTTTCCCTCACCATAGGCAAATGCGGACTCTTGTCGTCCCAGAATAAATAGGTATAGCCATCGCTGATATCGCGGATAGTAGCAACTTCCGATAATTTGATCTGGGAAAATGGATTTACCGATAAATATTTATCATAGTTCAACATACCTTGTGGGGATTTGGCCGTATACTGGCCGATCCATTCATCATTAGGCATTGTAATAAAAGTATGTAAATAAACATCATAGGCAATATTATCCACTTTCCCAAATATCGAAATCAGAACATTGGTCAGGGAGAGAGCAGGGTCCATCGGGATTCCCATTTCGCCAAACGAGCATATACTGATACTATCATTTGTACCGCCTGTGATAACCTCTGGTGTAGCAATTGGGCTTTCGTAAATTGTTTCTCCTCCAAACCCAAGAGTGTATTTAAATTGATAATGGGATTCCGCCCCGGTCAAGCGCATACGCAAATAGGTCATGAAAGAGCCGATATATTCAGGTGCGATCACGCCGCCCAAAACAATATTGCCAATCCCTGTCCAATTGGTTGAACCAGAATTCCAGAAGATGGCGCGCCCCGTCTCAGAGGTTGGATCTGAAGCAAATGCCGCCGCACCAGCCGAAATCGTGATCCCGACAGGATTCTGCTCATCGGCCAAATTAATGTACGGCGTGAAATTCAATCCGCGTTTTAAGGAGCGCAACGCCGCAATCACAAAATTAGCGCCATAGCCCGAAATGGCAATCGTGCGCTCATATATTTTGAGGTCCGCTAACATTCCGGTATCGCCTCCGACCTGAGTCGGATCGATATCGATATAAGGAGTATTGACTGCATAAATCTGCCGGTTTTGTTGAGTAGGAACACCCGCGCCTACCGCTGTTACCCGGAAACGCACAATATATCCCGTCACTAAATTTATCGTGGTAGTAATCCAATCCAGGGCTTGTAACCAACTAACCTCATTTACCCCTAATGTTCTGAACTCACTGAGGAAATCCTGCTCCCCCACGGTTCCCACCCACGCCCCATTCCAGTATTCCCACACTCCCGTCATACCGGCGTCAACCACAGACAGATCGAATACCGCCGATCCGAAGGGGCCTGAGTTGGGTATAGCGGTAGCACAAATCAGATACAAGATATCGCCAATTCCAGGAACAGCCGGGAACAGGGTGTAAGGCAGAGCCGCCCCAATCTTGTTTGCTGAGTAAGTCCCGGCGCTGGTGTCATAAGCGAAGGCGTGAGTCAACTGCGCCTGGTTGTGGCGATCTGCAAAATACAGGGGTTCACACGTCGCGGTCTGACCGAAAGTGTGGGTAGCGGTATCGTACCACCACACATAGAGAATTGGGGCGGGGGCAGCCGCGTCATCCCACGAATAAATAGAGCGATACGCGCCATCTGTAGAGCCATTGTTATCGAATAAAATTGATAAATTATTATTCAGAACCCAACCCGGACGCCCCACCACTTCCTGTACAATGCCCGAGAGATCAGGAGTATCGTAATCCGTGCCAGCCACAAAGGCAGGCACGGGGTTCCAAGGCACTACTGCAGCCGTACGAGCGCGGCCCGCAAAATTGGCGTAGGTCGAAAATATGGCTGAGTCATCAGCGTCATCACCCGCAATAGCCAGGATGACATTATTCACAGCCTGATTTACCACCGCCCGCATTCTGACATAGGCTTTGAAAATCAGCGCCCCTTGTGGAATGTCCACCACACGGAAACGGACGCCGCAACTATATAATAACGCCGCCGAACGCCCAAACAAGAGATTGACCGCGTTGAGGTTGATTGTAAACGCGCCAGCATCAATATAGCAATCGTCCGCGCTTTGGGTTGGAACATAATTATTATCGCTGGCGTCATAGTAATCTTGGGTTGCGCTCAACTCCACACACGATCCGGCCAGGCTATCCATCCAGAACCCGTGCTCGAGGATAGTCCTGAAGTCATTCACCAGCGACGGCCAGGAGGCCCGCGGCGGCTCGAAGGGATTGGTTTCTTGCGGCGCATCCCCCGCGTAAAGGTAAGCGAATCTCGTAATGGCCTCACCGTCCCCGCGCATTTCAAGCCAGACCGGCTCGGTAGTCCAGTCCTCCACCCAATACTCTACCGCTTTCTTGATTAGAGCGCGCAAATGTCTGATTTCGGCGTTGACCGTATCGGGATCATCGGCCTCAACATTCAACACGAATTCATCCGCCGCGTTGCCGTATTTGCGCATTGCCAGTACACGGCCATCACTGAAAGGCGAGGACTGCCACAGGTCTTCGGGGGGCGGCGAGAGCGGGGACCATTCCTTGATATGCAGGCATCCCAAATCGTTATTGAGGTGCAAGCGGTCTTCGGTAGTGACGCCGTTCTCGTCGGTATTGAGGGTTACAATGTCCAGGTGTCCGGGGGTCAACTCAAACTCCTTAGCGACGCATTGATTTTATAACGACTCTTTCAATAAGCCGTTCCAAAGCCATCACATCCATTTGATTGCTGAGGTTATTGTTCACATTCAGGTTCATGGTGCGGTAGCTGGGGCCGTTCACGACCGGGATATTATTGGTTGGCATCATGCGGTCGAGGGCGGTGGTCAAGGCCATATTTTGAGGATTGTGTAACACCAAACTTTTAGTTCCTTTCAAAGGTTTGCTTTCAAGGTTTGTTGGAGCAAAACCCTCTCCCTCTTCACCCGTGGGTAATCCCAAGGCACTAAGAGCTGCATTAATAGCATCCTCAACCAATCCTTTGATAGCCCCCCATAATTTACCAGCCATCGAACCAGCGCCATTGATAAGACCTTGAATAAGATCGACGCCAGCATTAAAAAATTTGGTAGCCATTTTAGTAAGTTCGCCCTCGGGGCCAAATAAGCCATCCAATATTTCCATTACTTTGTCTTTTATTCCCTGAACGATACCGGCTATAGATGTTTTAATATCATTCCACAATTCCTCTGCTTTCTTTTTGATAGCTTCCCATTGCGTTTGCAACCATGTTTTAGCGTCATCAATTGGACTGGTAATATAACTCTTGATATCCTGCCATATTGTGTTGGCTTTGCCTTGTAATCCTAGCCATAACTCCTCGGCTTTAGTTTGTATTTCTTTCCATTTAGTTTCTAGCCAAATCCTGGCTTCTTCTATTTTTTCCGATATTATTTTTTTTACATCTTCCCAAATTTCTTTGGCCTTGGCATAAAGTTCGTCCCATTTTTCTTTTGCTTTTAACTTGATATCTTCCCAGGTTGTAGCCAACCATTCCTTGGCCTCGCCTATCTTTTCAACAATCCAATCCTTAACCGCGGTCACCTTTTCAACAACATAATTTTTAATACGTTCCCAAATCGTGGTAAAGATTAATTTTATTTTCCCCATCATATCTTCAAGCCATGCCCTCTCCTCTTCGAAGTCAAGCCCCATCCACGCGAAAAGGGCAATAATAACATTCATAATTTCTTGTTTGAGATTCTCCCAAATCTCAGCCGCCTTGTCCTTGATTTTGCCCCACGCCTCCTCGAGCCATACCTTTACACCCTCTATGACTTCCTGTATTTTAGTTTTAAGCCCTTCCCAAATCTCGGCGGCTTTGGCCTTGATACCCTCCCAAAGTGCAATAGCAATCGCTTTTATTTTCTCCCACACATTGCCCCAATACCATTTCAGATAATCCAGCACAATTTTGAAAGCGAGCTTAATTATGTCCCAGGCAATTTTCAGCAGGTTCTTGATATTATCCCAGGCCAGTTTAGCAATGTTTTTAACATGCTCCCACACGCCTTTCCAATCGCCCTTGATGATATCTGAAAACAAGCCGAATATTTCACCGATCCCTTTAACCCCATTTTCTATAATGCCCTTGATAAATTTCCAGATATCGTCCACGATCTGCATGATATCGCCGCCGTACCGCTCCCAAAACTTTTTAATGTTATTCCAGGTACGGGCAATACCTTTACCGATCTCGCCGATGAACCAGGTCACGCGCCCCCACAGCCACGTCACTACGGTAATAACATCGGCTCCGTGTTCTTCCCACCACTGCTTTATACCTCCCAATAAACGTTGTACGGTCTCAGAAAGCCACTGCTTGAAATCTTCCCATTTTTGCTTGACCCATTCCAGGGCCTTTGGCGCGTTTGTGCTAAACCATTCCGAAAACGCCTCCCATTTACCGCGCAGCCAATCCACGATAGGCCCAATGGCTATCTTGAACCGTTCCCAGGCTTCCTTGAGGCGTTCTATAGAAGGCCCCATCTTCTCGTTCCAGATATCTACCAAATCCTGCCACACATCTTTAAGCTTGTCGATGATGTTCTGGCGAATACGGTCTACGGCGTCCCTTATCTTATCTTCCAGCGTTGACAGATCGGGCATCTCGCCCCCGCCCGGCAGCTCCGGCACACCGGGCGCGCCCGGAGCCTCGCCGCCTCCGCCCGGAGCTGGCGCTTCCTGGGGCGGAATCTGGGCCTGCGCCAGCTCCAACAACTGCTCCAATATCTCGGCCTGTAGCTGGGCTTGCTCCTTGAGGGTGTCAATATTGGCCTGCGCCGTGTCCAGGTTTGTTTCGGCCTGCTCGGCTTCGGCGGTGGCGGCATCGTGGGCCTTAGCCGCCGCGTCTATCTTCGCCTTCTGGCGTTTCAGCTCCTCCGCGCTTGCCCCGGATCGTAACATCCGGTTGTATTCCATTGTCAGTTTGTTTACTTCTTTTCCAGACGCCGCCTGGCGGGCGCGGGCGTCGGCCAATGCTGTCTCGGCGTTCTTGACGTCTGCCTCGGCCTGCGCAAGGTCGATCTGTTTGCGCGCCAGGTCTGCCAGCTCTTCCCCGTATTTGCCCCCCGCCTTCCTAATTTTTTCAAATAATCCTTCATCTACCGTCCCCGTTGCCATTGCCTCGATAATGTCTTTTGAAATGGAGGCGAACAGCGGCCCCAACTCGGCTTTCGTCAATTTACCCTGATCTACTAGCGTCGAGAACACCTGTCGCATTTGGCCTTGAATGGCGTCAAGCGCGGTAAAGTCGGCCTTGGTGAAGGCATTCAGGTATTCTTCCATCGTTAACTTGCCGTACTTGTCAATATTGGGGATAATCTTGGGTGGGCTGCCGGGGGAAAGCCAGCTTGTGAGTAATTGTGATATCCAGTTCAGGGCGGCGGTGATGGCCGCGGCCGCGCCCTGGATCAATCCCATAGCGAGGTTAATTGCGATATTTGCGCCCCATTCCAAAGCGTCTGATGCAATACTTGATAGTTTGTTGCTGGCCTCAGTGGCGGTGTCTGTCAGCCAGCCCGAGATCACATCTGCCAGACGTTTGATGCCGCCTGTCACGATCTCGGCGATAGCGCCTAACGTAGTCAGAACGGGATAGAGCTTGCCGCCCTCTGAGATTGCCGCGGTGAAGGCTTTGACCAGATTACCGACGGCGCTGACAATATTTCCAAACGCGGCCAGGAAGGGGGCTCCGATGGCTATTTTCAATTCGTAGAATAAACGGGTGAGTGACCGCGCCTGCTTGCCTGGGCTTTCCATCGCCGTTGCATAAACCCCCGATATTTTTGCGCCCTCGGCGATGACGCCGTTAAGAGTGGCCTGCACCTTCTCGGCTTCGCTGAGCTGCTCCGCGGTTTTACCTAAAGTTTTGGCGTAAGTTTCAAAAGAATTGGATACGTCAAGATTGATACCGTGGGTTCTAAGTATGCGTTGGTTATATGTTGTCACGCCATACAAGAGGCCATCCAAAGCCTCGGATGAATTTTCCATCGACAGAACCGCAGCATCCTGAGCCACACGGGCAAGATCGGTTGCCTGCGCCATATTAAGGCCGAAGCGCGCAAATTGGGCCTGCAAGCCCAATGCCACATCGGTCTGGATTCCCAGAGCCTTGATCGCCTGCGTTTGGTCGTTGATCTCCTGCGCTGTCATGCCCGCCCGTTGGCCCAATAGTTGCGCTACCAATGTCATTTCCTGGACACGTGCTGCCGCTAATACCGCGCCTTTGGCGTATTCGAACATGGCCTTGACCGCTTCACCTATCTTTTCGGCAAGTTTCGCCATGATAACGCCCCCCGCCACTGCCACCGCGTTCATCCCCATCATAGCCCCGGTTGCACCCCCGGCGGCCATAGACATAGACTGCATCCCTCCCGCCGCGCCGCCTGTACCCGCGGCTTTCTGAGCCTGATTCATGCCCTGCACGAACTGATTCAGGCCCTTCAAAAAGTTGGCGTTATCCCAAAAAGCCTGTACTCCGGTCTTGACGGGAGGCATAGTCTATTTCTTAGTCTCCTCTGCTTTCCTTCTCTTTTCGTCCTCGATCTCGGTCTTCGTTATTTCGTCTTCGGTGCGGTCGATAATGCGCTTTGCGTCCAGGTAAGCGGTCATAAAGCTTAGATTGTCTTCGGGCTTGCAGATGCCAAACTCAGACGGTAGGCGCTGCCAGTCATGGCAGGTATCGAGGGCGGTAAATAAATCGTTATGACGCCACCGGCCTTTGGGCAGCTTCTGTCGAAGCTCCGCCAACGTCCAGCTTTTGGACCCGTACTCTAGCCTGACGGAGAAAGGAGGCCACCTGGGCCTCAACCTCCTTGCGCTCGAGCGTGCCCGAGCTTGAAACCAGCATTACCTCGGCCTGCATACGCGCTAAATCGCCAGGGGTCACGATCAGGACGTGCTTTTTGTAAAACACGAGACGGTCATACTTATCGGCGGGGACGTGGATGTGCAAGCGCTCGTAACGCTGAATCCAGGACTCGTCCTCCGGCAACTCTTCGTCGATGCCGCCCAATAAATACTCGATGGTGAGCTGGCCTAATTCAACCTTCATGCGGGTCACGGCGTCCTGGTGCGCAAGCCACAACGCCTGACGGCGCGCGGTTTCTTCGTCATCATCTGCCACAACCAGGTTTTTCTCGGTCAGGATGCGCTTGACTGTGCTTCCCCCGGCTACTTCTACGTTCACCTCAGGGGCGTCGATAGGTTCACCGGCCGCTCGGTAGTCCGCGGCCAGGCCGTCTTCCATCAGCTTTGCCGCGTCCATTTCCAACGGCCTGACTTTGATTTTTACGCCTGATTCGGAAATGAAAAAGGGGCGCTCGCGTTCGGTATAGCTCTGTATCTGCTCGCGTTTTGATACGGTTTGTTTGGTCATGACATCTGCTCCCGATAGTGGCGATAAAATCGCCGTTGGCGCACGCCGTCCCCGCACACATGGGGGAGCTTCATGTTTGGTGCAGGAACGGCGTACATAATTTGACCGTGTGGGGCAGACACACAGGTCTGCCCCTACATCTCCCCGGTCTTGTATTAGATTTGGGAAGGCCCAAACGACATTATTACAGCAGTCGCGCTCTCGACCTCGCCTACGGCGATGGCCTCATTGATGTCGCACATTACCACCGCGTTGACCCCAGTATTATCCGGAATGTCGGGGATCTCACGCCAGTTGTGGCCGCCGTCGATGGTCTGGTGGAAGCTGGATTTATCGGAAACCGAGGTGCCTTCATCGGTGACGATGATACCCACGCACTCATTCCAGAAATCCATATCTTTCACCTGTTCTGTGGCGTGGCCGATAAAGATTTTTTCTTCCCAGGTTGCTGTGCCGTCGAACGTCATCCACAGGCTTCCGCCTGCCGTGGCGTTGTCGGTGCCGACCAAAACCCGGTATTGGCTGAACGTGGTCACAGATAACAGGGCATCAGCGGTGCCGGTGGCGGTCTCTGCGATCCAGTGCACACCGCCGTCGGTAGTGCCGATCACGGTATCGCTATTGCCAACCGCAAAGCCAATCTTCTCATCGACAAATGAGATAGCATTGAGTTGGGTAGCGCCCGAGGCCCCGGCCGCGCCCTGGTCAGCCCAGGTCTCGCCGCCGTCCGATGAAAAGTACACATCTCCGGTGGTAGTGCAAGCCCAAATGTGCTGCCAATCCAGGGCAAAGAGGGATTTTGGCCCGGTCGCGCCTTCGGCGACCGTGGCGGATACCTGAACCTGTGTCCAGGTCAGACCGCCGTTGTCACTGTAGGCGATAAAGAAACCCACCGCGGCGGTTGAGGCCCGCGCTGCGATCAGGCGGTTGGTGGTGCGCCCATACTGAACGCAGATCATAGCGGCAATGTTTTGCTGAACGGCGAAGGGGAAGGTGGGAGTGTTAGCCCAGGTCACGCCTCTATCGCCAGAGTACAGCGTATTGGCAATGATCGCCGGAGCGCCGTCCCCGCCCGTATACCAGTTGTCGCAAGGCACGGTCAGGGCTCCACACTTGTCGCCGCAGAACTGGTTGTTGCAGTTGGCGAGGGCATTCAAAGCCCGCGTCTCCGAGGTCGTCATGCGGCTGCCCATCAAAGGCAACGGATCATAACGGGGGGGTATGCCCGAAACTCCGGTCTCGACTGTTACAAGTCCGTCCTCGCCGTGCTTGTAGGCATCCTTAAGATCGTCGTTCATGATATCGTTCTCGGCCACAATTGCCGCCACATCCCAGTTGCCGAACACACCGGCGTCACCGCAAGTGGCGTACAGGGCATAGACATAGAACGGGCACTTCAGGCCCCGCACGTAGGAGGCCGAAGTTAGCAGGATTTCGGTCAAGGTGAACTCGATCGGGCCTGGCGCGGACTTGATCTTGCCCAGGAACTTGAAGCCGTCGCGACGCCGGTTCCAGCACGGTTCGAGGTCGATCCCGCCAAAGCGGGGGTTGGGGATGCCATCCAAATCTACGCAGTCACCCAGGTACACCGGATTCTTGCCGGGTTGTGTCTGGACGTAAACGGATGCCATACGTGAAAAGATAGTACTCATTGGTTGGGTCCTCCTTCAATAATGGATGTTACGATTTTGTTGGTGGCTGCGATCACGGCCTTACGAAGGTTCGTGATATCGGCGCGGGCGTCCTGGAACGTCCAGATCTGACGCCGATGCATTTCCCAATTCAGGTTATTGAGGCCGGGATAGATTTCATCCCAGTCAATACCGTATTCAATACCGGTGTTGAGCGACTTTAGGCTGGCTTCGCCGTTCTCGATTTCGGAAGCGGGCAGGCTGACACGATGCATATCGCCGTCACGCACGAACTCGACCATCGCGTTATCGCCTTCCTGCGCCAATAATTTGACTTTGATTTTAGGTATTGCCATATCATGCTCCTTGACTGACCACGCTCTCGGCGAGGGCGCGGGTAATCGCTTTTTCTACCATTGCCGGTAGTTTTTTTTCAACTCTTTTCGCTTCTGTAATATCCCAATTTCGGCCCTTGATGCCGCTGACCATGTGGCCTTTAGAAAAAAACATCCTTTTACCTTTATAGCCCGCTTTTGAAGTCATCAGGCCCGGTGTAGTTTTAGCATGATAAACGCCCGGAAATCTCAATACCGTGACATTGCGCGGGGCCACAAAATGAGCGCGAGTGCCAATATTGAGCATGTCATAAATATTGTCATTGGTTCCGGCTATCATCATGAAACCAGCGCCGCCAACCTCAACAAAATGCTCAAACTTTGGCTGTTTGTCCCATGTTCTAACAGATGGCAAAAAGTCCATCATCATCTCGATGGAAAACTTGACAGCATCTTCCCTGAGCGACTTCATAATCTTGGGCACACTCAGCGTAGTGCCGCCGGGCATGGGGCGGGTGTAAACTACGGGTTTCATAGGATTCCGCCTCCACGATACAGCTTCAACGCCAGGGCCTGCATCCAGGCCCACCACGCTCCCGCGGCTAACCCGAATGGGTTATTGATTCTTTCCTGAGTTAATATTGTAGGCACTTCCCTATCCCTCACCCACAACGCCTTGGCGGGATCGCACCCGCACGGATCCTGCGGCATTTTGGAGTGGGCGAGTCTAACTATGGCATCCTCGGTATCGTAATCGAGATCAATTCCGGCCCGGTAATACAATTTCATGAAGCGGTACTGACCGCAACAAGTTGACGAAATTCGTAACCAGGACCCGCTCGCATACGAGGCTGGATAGACTTCGACCTTGCCGATATCGGGCACGGCTATATACAGACAGGCGTCATGGCTGTAGTCGCTGCATCCGCTCGATGAACACACTAACGAACACTGGTGATTATTGTATAGCACCGCCTGAGTGCTGGGATCGTTATAAATGCGCTTGACATCAACCGTGGCTTCAAAATTGGACATGTCAGTGTAGGACAGGCCCGCGGCAGGGTTATCGGCTCTGGCGACCGTAACCATGCGGCACCGCGGTATCTCGATGTCCAGGAAACCCCCCGCAATCGTAACCGCTGAGGGGTCAATCTCAACATCCGTGCCGGGATGAAATATATGAACCTCATCCACATCCGTAAATGTGACTGCGACAGGCCCAATCGTGGCGGGGTCGGTGATGTGGGACACCGCCGCCGCGGCTTGCACCATCGTTTCAGCCGCGATTCCACCCTCGATGACATAACCGTATTTAGCCAGGGCGGGGCAGGTGTATTCCCGTTTCAATTCCGTGATCCAGCGTTGGCCTATAGGATAGCCCACGACCTGTTCGAACTCGAACTGCGCCTCGGCCAGGTATTTAGCAACTGACAGGCGCTGGGGCAGAGTCCAGATCGTGCGACAGTGGGTGGTTTCAGTACCACGGGCGATTCCGAAAAAGCGGCACTCGTCATAATTAATGATTTGGCTGTAGCGGACCAGGCGAATGGCGCTGGATTCTAGTGGGATTGATTGTAACGGTATAATTGGCATATCTTTACTCTAATTATCGTCTTTTGACATTTTGCCCTATCGCGAATATTCAGGTCTCGTTATGCCTCTATTATTGTGCAGTACCAAATATCATTTATGTTAATAGCGTGGACTACATCACCAATGAATGCCCGATAATCTATGCTTTTATTACCGCGCAAGCTTGAGCCACTAAAATTAAATGTAGTAAGTGCATCATTTACGTATACCCATATCTCCTGCCCATCATAGCCGTCATCAAAATCAGTGATGGTAGTCTCCATAATGTTAGTAGTATTATAGAATTTTATCCCGAATATCGTCGGCGTTACCGATGGTGTAGAATCCGCTGACTCAAAATAATCTCGACCACTCATATTGATTTGGTTTCTTCTGCCACCTGTACCACCTGTGGGCGCAGTTGAAACCAGGTCAACAACTCCAGAGCCATCATATATAATAGTGCCTCCTAATTCATTGTGTACCAATAATCCCCAATTGCTGGCTGAGTCCGAAAAGAAACTCGCAACCGATCCATACGTACCGCATTCCTCGATAGTAAAATACGAGGTATTAACAAGGTGTATATCAGCATATTCCCCATCGCCATTGGTCTCAAAATAATTGTTGCGCAGAGAAACATGCCGACTTTTGGTCAATACCACACCACCGCTATGATTGCCCTCGATGATACAGGTGTCAATTGTTAAATGATTTGCTCCTCCGCAAATTCCATGACTGTTATTACCCTGGATGTGGCACCCCTCAATAACTATATTTACCGTGGAGCCATACGGGCCAGGTATAAGATCGTCGGTAAGTTGGATACCGTGCTTGTTCCCACTTAACCAGCAAGATTTGTAGTTGCCCAGCCACGCTGTTTCGAGATGAATTCCAGCTCCTCCGCCAAATTCCCGTATCACCACATTATTGATATGATGCGGCATGATGCAACGATGTAACCGTATAGCATGACCTGTGTTAGCACCATAGCCCATGCCAATAAATGCAAGATCGTGTATATGAAGCGTTGATACTCCGCCTGTATGGCCCAGGATATGCAAGCAGTCTGAGCCATCCGTAGGCAGATAAAGTAATTCCGATGCCCCGCCATCTCCACAAATGCTAATGCTATTAGACAATGAATTATAAATTGGATGCTCCACGGTTATATGCAATGGAGAACCAACTCGATATTTGCCGGCCGGAATATATAATTGGCCCCCACTACGTGCTCGCAATTCATCAAGTGCGTTTTGAATAGCAATAGCATCATCGTGTATATTATCCCCTAGCGCGCCGAAGTCCCGAACATTCAACAATCTCGTAGTAATTTCGTTATGTTCGGCTACATGCCCAGTCATACCAGAAATCCAATTGTTATGTAGCATCTTCCATTTCATCCAGCATTATTCCTAAGGGGAGCATGCCAGCTCCAATCATAAAGGGATACCACCTCGAACTATCTCGCAGCCAACTGTTCCAAACACTGAGGTTTTTAACGCTGGTACTGAGTTGCCAGCGAGAAAACCCAAATATTGCGCATTAGCGGTATTACTTGGGTCTGTGTTTCCTGTCCATATATATAGAGTAGACCAATTAGGGAAATATACAGAATTCGGGGCCGCAGTAGCCGCCTCCCAATCCTGCAAAGATATTAACTCAACCAGGTCGGGTATGCGCCAGTCAGTATATCCGGCAAAACTGGCGACATCCGCCCCGGCTGCATAGGCGTAAATTGAACGGCATACCACACGAATGTCACGCGCCCCCGCAGCCACTTCGGCGATCGATGTCTGATGTCCAGTATATAAAAGGATATCGAGGTCCGCCCCGTTCACAGCCACGGAAGTAACGCGGTAGCCGGGCAGGTTGTTTACCGCGTTGGCAAAACCGGAAGGGTCGATGATCATCCCCGCAAAATAGCAGGGCAATTCAGCAGCACCACCCACGATCTTGATCCCTGTTGTCATCATCTGTAAATCAGCCGCGGCGGGGTGTAGGGTATAACAAGTAGCCATGTCATACCAACTTAATCCGCCATTACTCCCAATACCCACGCGCTCCACCGATCCAGTTCTAATAGTGTTGTATCGTTTCCACATCAACCCCGTCACGTTATCCAAAACACAGTTATTGGACGGCGATGAGCGCTTGCATAGTGTAATATATGGGCCTGCCCCACCGTTGACGATAGTATTTTGAACTGTTATGATCTGCCCCGCCACGCCACCCACAGAAACAGTATAAACACCATCATTGGCAACGCTGCCCCTGACCCGAATCGTGTCGGTTGCCAGGAATGTGACAAGCCCGGCCCCGGCGTCATTGATCTGATTGGGGGCCACAAAACTGATCCCGTTGTTGGCATAATGCGGGGTATCAATAGCAGTCACGCCCGCGAACTGGCCCGTATCTAGCACAGTATAGCGATGGCCTAAACCGGCTTCGTAGTCGCCGTCATCCCCCACGTGATAACAAGTGGTTTGGGCGGTCTTTTTGAGCATCCCGGCTCGCCGTGGTTGTCGAAGTGGCATCTTGTCCTCCTAAATCCAACCTATCAGCTCTACCACCGTGCCCGCGGTCGGGCTGGCAAAGAATAAATCCGAGGGCGTTAGACCCTGATTGAGCGGGTAACTGTAGTAATAGTCCCCGGCCTTCAAGGTTTCGTAGGGCGCGACCGGAGCCGCCACATGCCCCGTCTCAAAGGCGAAACGCACATCCGCCTCGGTGCGGGCCTGAAACTCGAAGCCCTGACAGTGGGGGGGCAAGAGCGTAGCATATTCGGTATTTGCCAGGGTCAGGGTTATGTTGTAGATCAGAGGAATGCGAATAACACTCGCAATCGGCAACGGGTTCTGGGCATCGATAAGATTGCCGCCGGCGTCCTCAATCTGAACCCGATTCCAGGCTTCCGAAATCGCACCCAACACATTTCGTACAAATCGTACCGGATTAGAAGGAGCCATAATAGACCTCTCTATTCATCATCGTCTCCCCATAACAAACCCTGGATGATATCTTGCAAACCCGCCACGGCCAGGACATAGGCCAGGGCTTTGCCGGATTTGAAGCGATTTAGCAGTACCAACGCCACCGCCCCCCACACACCCAGGCAGAAGGGGCAATTAATGAGATCGGCGGCAAACTTCCAGGCCCCGCCGCGGTAGGCCCTGCGCCCTAACTTTGCGCGTAAGTCATCGCTAATAGTGTCCTTGCTAAGGATTAGCGACAACCGGTAATCGGCCAATGCCAGCACGGCCAGGTCAAACATTGAGCTTGCCTTGAATGAAAGCCAGCACCGATTTACGGTTTTTACCCGCTATTTCGGCTTGCTCAAGGTCTGACCATTGCGCTTGAGTCAGTTCCAGTTTCTTGATTGCGGCCACCGACAGCGCAGCAATGTCAACAACTGCAATTGCTTCCACGGCAGCTTCCGCGGGTTCGGCTTCGCCCTTCCAGTCCTGAAATGCTTCTTCGGCTTTGGCTTCCACGGCTTCCACCGGCGTCTCGACTGGCACGGCTATTGGGGTTGGCCTGGGAGGCAACGGCTCTTTACCGAATAATTTTATGCCGTTCTCGACCCGCTCCAACATGCCGGCCTGTTTGAGATTAGGCCCGTAGAGATCGCGGTCATCCACTGCAATCAAGGGATGACTGGTACCGGCGGCATAGCGCGCCCCCGTAATAGGGCCATAGAACGTCTGTTTGCCGCTGGCCTTGCCCAGGTATCGCAATATCGTCTGCCCCGCTCCACCGGCCACTATAAGAGTAGATTTTCCTGATTTGTTCATAGTTTTTTTAGGGGCTGTTCGCCCGCCTCCGCAGCATGACATAGGATCGATACTCCCGTTGTAAAGTTCCGGAAACATTTGTATAATTTTCGACTTGAACAATTGCCAGTGCTCACGGCTGGTATTGTGCAGCGTCCGGTTTTGTTTCTCGCGCCGATACAGGTAGCCGGGACTGTCCACGAAGATCCCGCACCAGCCGTTGTAGAGCAAATTCACGTTCATGGCCCAGTCTTCACGGCCATCGCTCATTGATTCGGGGTAGCCGCCGCACTCGTACCAGGCCCGTTTGGGCATCAATATCCCGGCATGGACATGGTTTTTGTGAATGAGATCAGCGGCGTTGAATTCACGCACCCGCACAGCAATATCGGGGCGGCGCTGGCCCTCGGCGAAGGCTAGAATCTGGTCGTAGACATAATTGTGGGGCCGCTCGACCGCCACACGATACAGGGTTTCTAAAGCCCACGGCTCTCTCATGTCATCCGCACCCATGACCGAAATAAACTTGCCGTGACTGGCCTGTACCCCGACGTTTATCGCCGCCGCCGTACCCACGCTCTTATTGAGTCGCTTGGTAAACACGCCCTTCCAGTCATTGGCTACCTGCTGGCAATAATCGGGGGTGTCATCACTGGAGGCATCGTCAACAATGATAACTTCAAAGCTTGCCAACGATTGCTGTTCGAAGTAACCCAGGCTGGTATTACCTCCACACAGACTGTTTACCAGGTCAGGCAAATAGCGGCCATAATTGCGGCAGGGCACAATGACTGAGATTTCGGGTGGGGTTCGAATAAAGAGAGAACGCTTCTCCGGCTCCTGGCCCAGGACTTCGGTAATGGCGCTGCCGAAGCGACCGCTGCGGTCATGCATGAGTCCGGGGAAGGGGCGCATGGGCAGGGCTTCGAAGCCAGTCCTACAAGCCCTCAACTGATATTCACACGTGGACCCCCACAACGGGTAATCGCGGGCATTCAAGAGTCCCACCGCGTTTACAAGGTCACGCCGGATAAACATAAGCGTGCCTTGAATGTAAGATTTAGGGAAAGCAGGGTGATCACCGGCAATGCGCTCGCCGATCAAGGCATATTGATCCCGATTAGCTCTGATGGCTTCCGCCCACGCATCCCCCTCCAATACTGCATCCTGATTCAGTACCAGTACATCAGTATTACAAGCTTCTATTCCGGCGTTGACCGCGCCCGAGAAATAGCCTTTTTCGTTCAACCTGAACATGTTCAGGTTCGGATATTTCTCAAGCAAAGCCGTGGGACTTTCCTGAGACAGATCATCTATCAGGATAACGGATTGGTCGCGGGGGATCGATTCCAGCAGCCGCACAATCGTGCCATAGCCATTATAAAACGGGATAACAATAATAAGATTATCCATCCCGTACCTTTGATAATGTGCAAGGTTTCATAAGTTGCTCCCTCAACATGTTTAGAGAGGGGCGGTTTCCCGCCCCTCTTTATTTTAGCCAGATCCCAATTTACTCATGCACGCCGGGATTGCCGTCAGGACATGTTGCCAAAGAAAAACTCGTGGGCGGATAGAAACTGGTCTGATCGGGGTCAGGGCCTAAGAACCCACCGGGAACGTCACATTGGACATCTGTGAACCGCGCCTGTAGGAAAGGAGCTCCACACCACATTCTCGGATGAATCCAGCCCTTGACAGTACGGCACTCATTCTCGGTATCGATCTTCCACAAAATGCGGCCACCGTCAGTCGTCCAGTAACCCATGTTCTGATCGCCGAGCTCTTTCAGAGCCGTATTTCCGTCCAGGTGTTCGCCTTCCCAGATGCGCTGGCCCCCGACTGCCCCGGTCAAGAAGTACATATCGCCGGTTTTCGGGCCTTTGAGCAAGCCCCAGTCGTAGCCCAAGATCGGGATGGTGAAGCCCTTGAGCGTGATCTGGCCGTACCCGAACTGGCCGCCGTTGAGGCTGTCACGGAAAGTACGGGCCTCGTAAGACGAATACACATTATCGGTGCACACGCTCCAGCATGTGTAGAAGTTCAAGAGACAGTCGATCAGGTCGTTGGGCATGACCAGGATCATGTCACCCACCGCGCGGCGCTGCGCCTTGAGCATGGGAGCCCAGGATATGCGTTGGATGAAGCGGTTGAAGATGGCGATCAACACGTCCACAATGTTGAAATTGACACCAACCGCTGCGCCGTTCCAGGTGATCCCGGCTCCGCCTGCCATTGGATTGCCGTTCCAGTCGATCACTATCGAATCCAGCATACCGCAGTCATAGCCATCGGTAACGATATGCTCGAGGCCGTCGAACTGGCCGCAGGTTCCGGCATCGCCCTCGACTACCGCCACCGATACATCATTGATGATCTGATCACTGACAAACTTCATGTCCCATTCGCGCTCGCTGGTAACAGGTGTCCCATCCAGCCGCACGATTGGGCGGGTCTTGCAGTAAAACTTGGGTTTCATTAGCTCGCGGGTGGGTCCCAAACGGCCATAGCGCCCGAAATCTTCGAGCTGGAGCTTGCACGAACCCCACTCGACCCCATAAGGATCATGACAGGGATCACAGATGTAGCCGGGGGTCGCTGCGCCCTGCTCTGTCCGCGCCGGCCTGACATAGGTCAGATATTCCATTGAGCGCAGGCAGACATCGGTCACGTTGAAGCCCATCCAGTCCAGTAGCGGTAACTGACCTGCGTAGTACAGGGTCATCAAGCCGTCATCGCAGGCGTCGAAGAAGTTGCAACAGCCGAAGGGGGTAGCCTCGTTGGTGAGTGCAAGCGTGCGTTGGCGTAAACTCGTTTGAGGTTTCATGTTTGAAAGACTCCTTTATAATTGCTCCCCAGCAATAATCTTATTTTGATTTCGGCCCCCATTGGGGGATGTTCGCCAGAATCGCTTCGGCCTGGTCGGCCATTGATTCGGGTTCATTTTCGGCCTTGGGATCGGGATTGCGCGGGCGCACGGTCTTACTCAATACGATCTTAGGCGCGTCCTGCAAATAGATCTGATGCTTCACGTCCTCATCGGCCTCGAGCGGCTTCAGGCGTTGATCGATTGCCGCAGCCAGGACGCTGACGACCCCGCTCAATTTCTCGATTTCGGCGGGAAATCCTTTGATTGCTTCGGTCACTGCCGCGGTAATGCGCGCGTCCAGCCCGTCGCCTACGCGCTTTGTCAGTTCAACCAGCGCCGCTTCCTCAAGCACGAACTCCTGAGGCGCTTCCGTCTCAGGTTCTACCACCGGTGGCTCTTGCGCGCGCGTGACCATACCGGCATCGGCGATCTCACGGTTGCGGGTGGCCGAATTTTCATCCAGCCATTTGTCCACGACCTCCACCGATCCCATCAGCTTTACCAGTTCTTCTTTCTGCTTTGTGGATAACATACGATTTACCTCCTGAATGGTGGGCGTTGCCGTGAACCAGGCCGCAGCCATAGCCTCAGGCAGCGTCGAAATTTCCTGCAATATGCCCTCGTCATAGGCGAGGATATCAACCCCCTCGGCAACACGGATTTTGGCCGGTTCCTGAGTGGGCAAAAAACCAATGCTATCGCCCCAGTAATCGGGGCTTTCCTGGCGCGCCTTGACTTCCGCGCGCCCGATCTCGGTGTCGTCATACAGACCCGATGTAATCAGCAGATAGTCATCCCGCGCCAGGTAATCGCATTGTCCGGTTCTGAACTTCTCGCCGGCGTGGAAGAACTCCCGGATTGGATATTCTTTCTTTTCCTCGGCGTGCGCGATGAAGCTGTCGAATAAAGCGCGACTGTCGATCTCGCCCGCGCGGTTGAGCACCGCCGAGCATGAGATCGAGAACCAGCGATAGCGACCGTCTTGCTGGCGCTGAATCGTGGTGCGGGATTGGGTCACAATGGGCGGGAAATCGAGCTTGACTTCGAACCAGGACTCGCGCTCGCCTACCATCAACTTATCACCAGCGATGGTAATCTCGGCCCGGTAGAGCTTGCCAACGGCTGAGATAATGGCGAACATCTTGCCCTCGTCCACAAAAGCGCCATTCAGCCAGGCGTAGCCGTCCATCTTATAGACTTGTTCGGACAGATCCCAAAATGCCTCGTCAATCGATTTAGCACGCTGTTCCTCTTCCGTCTCTGCTTCGCCCGTTGGCTTTTCTTTCCCGGCCAGCTCATACACGGCTTCGGGCGCTTCCTCTTCCATTTCATCGTAGGCGGAAATAATCTTGTTGGCCGCGGCCTTAACCGCTGCGTCCCAATCTTCCTTGGGCACATCCTCGGGCTTTACGACCTGGGTAATGCCGTGCCCACCCGCCGCGGCGTAGACGGCCTGTTTTACCATTTCCGTCTCCCCGTCAAGTTTTACGGGCAGCATACAGTGAGCTTGATCCTTCGTATCCCGCCCCGCGGCGGCATTGGAATCAATCAGGCAGGCAGCGCAATAGCTGTCTGTACTGGCATAGTTACTGGCTGCCCCATCCCAGCTTTCCACGTCCTTGATAGCGCGCCCCAATAAACGATTGACAAAATTACGTAAAGTTACTTTCATGCGAGACTCCCTTCTTGGTTCCCGTGACTCTTCTTCCGGTGTGGCCCAGGACGCCCCCAAGTCGCGGGCCGTGGGTATTTCGTCTGGCTTGGCGGGGGCATCGGCAGGCGCTTTGTCCTCGCGGTAGCAGCGATAGTCTTCGTAATCGCTATCCGTATCCCCGGCGTAGAACACGCGCTCACAAGCCCCGCACTTGTACCATCCGATCGTAGGAATGGCTAAATCATGGCAGCAGTCATTGTAGGGGCAAAGCTGACCTTCGGGATAGTCATTATCCCTGAATTGACTCATGCGGGTGGCTGAATCTTCCTTGCTTTTTTTAACCGCACTATACACGATTGCGTAGGCTGAACTTTCGCAATCATCTTCTTTTCCCCCATCACCAATACATGACTCGTAGGAATCATTGAATGCCGCAACCCATATTTCCTTATCATGTTGTGGCATTTCCTTCACTTTATTTGGGAGGTCATTATCGTCAATTGAATATGGCATAAAAAAAGAGGCCGCGACCACTTACGTGATCACGGCCTCACCTTAGAAAATACAATATCGGCGTATGGCCTACATATTCAGATGTATCTATATTATAGTCGAATCTGAATTAAAGTCAAGTATTCGTTGTTGACAACGCTATCTAATTGATGTACAATAATTAGAGAAAGGAAATTAACAATGTGCAATTTCATCAGCTTTATGATCTGCTCTACACACGAACGCGGCTTGTGGGTGCAGTTAGCTCACTCGCTCAATTCGCATTCCGATTTCAGCCTTGAATGTAAAGCCTATGAGGGGGAATGGACAGAAAATGACCGCGGCGAAACGCTCCAAATCCGTATTCCTGACGATGAACCCGAAGGCAAACGCGAGGAACTCAAGGCATGGCTGCTCAAACAGTGGCCGACCTGGGAACGATTCACAAAATGGGCAATCGCATCGCTTGACTGGAAAGAACATGCCCTCGACCTCAGAAACACCGCCATCACCGCCCTGCCTGAGGGCCTGAGCGTGGGCGGCAGTCTCTACCTCAACAACACTGCCATCACCGCCCTGCCTGAGGGCCTGAGCGTGGGCGGCTGGCTCGACCTCAACAACACTGCCATCACCGCCCTGCCTGAGGGCCTGAGCGTGGGCGGCTGGCTCGACCTCAGAAACACTGCCATCACCGCCCTGCCTGAGGGCCTGAGCGTGGGCGGCAGTCTCTACCTCAACAACACTGCCATCACCGCCCTGCCTGAGGGCCTGAGCGTGGGCGGCTGGCTCGACCTCAGAAACACTGCCATCACCGCCCTGCCTGAGGGCCTGAGCGTGGGCGGCAGTCTCTACCTCAGAAACACTGCCATCACCGCCCTGCCTGAGGGCCTGAGCGTGGGCGGCAGTCTCTACCTCAGAAACACCAAAATTGATCCTGAAACAATCCCAGATCATCTGAAAAATAAAGTAATTTTATGAGGAGAAAATCCATGCTTATTCCAATGATTCTGGCTTGTGCGGGTGGGTTAATGCTACTACTTGCTATAATTATAGAACATTACAATAAGGATAAGGCAATGTTTGCTATTTTATCAAGCATTGCCGTATTTTTAGGAGCTATCCTATTCATCTTGATCCATATTGCAGAAAGGCTTATCCCATGAGAAAAAACATTATCGTCGTCGCTGCCTGGCTGAGCGTGATCGCCATGTTGTGGCTTTTCTTCCTCGACCTGGCCCCGCTCGATATCAAGAACCTGGTTATCTTCGTGCTTGTCCTGATTGGCTCTGTCATGGCATCGGCGGTGGATGACAAGCCCAGGAGTTATCGCCCCCAACCGCCCACGCATTTACCAGGGAAGGCAGAGAAGAATTAATCCAATGCCTGACATCGACATAACCGATAAAACTCGTTGGGGCGACATAGACGGGGAATCTCTTGCCCTGACCCAATGCACGTGTGGCAAGGAATTCGGTTACTGGGATTTCATCATTGGCCCTTATCGCGAGTGGCCCCATCACTGCCCTGATTGTGGGCGCGCACTATATTTCAAGATTCATGTTCAAATTTTTGAAATACCAGAATTGAGAGAGGAGAATCCATGAAGCTTTTATTACGAAGAATTACAGGATTAATTACCCGTATATTTTTTCTCGGTTACGGAACTTGCGCACGATGCGGACGAGCGTGGGCAATATGCAGGGAACACACTGTCATGGTAGGGCCTGGCAGTGGTTGCTTTGCTATTTGTGAGCCATGCTGGCAAGAATGCACCAAAGACGAACGTTTTTCATATTATTATGATTTGTTAGCTTCACATCGCTGTACCAGTACAGAATTCGAAACCATGCGAAACAATATACTCAGCTCATAAGAGGTAAATTCATGAAAGTCCTTACTTTATACCAGCCCTACGCCACACTTGTAGCGGTTGGAGCTAAGAGAATTGAGACGAGATCATGGAGCACAAAATACAGAGGCCCCCTGGCAATCCATGTTTCAAAACACAAAGAGATTGACCACAAATTGTGGTGGAGTGAACCGTTTGCGACGGCGCTTGAGGGTACATTGGTACATATTGGCCCGTCCGAAATATCTATTTTGGGTAAAACCGACTTTACCACTCACCAAATACTGACCAAGAATTTACATCTCGGATGCGTGATCGCCACCTGCGAACTTGTGGATATCAAAGAAACCGATGATTTTTGGTTTGATTATATTAAAAATCATCCCCAAAACGGATGGAAACACCCCGAGAAAAACTGGTACTTTACATCAAACGAGTTGGCCTTTGGGGATTTCTCGTCTGGACGCTTCTTGTGGTTTTTGGATAATGTCAAACTTTTACCCGAACCAATCCCTGCCCGCGGCGCGAGGGGATTATGGAACTGGGAGTATCCAAAGGAATAATATGACTAACTTCGCCATTACCGGCTGCGCCGGTTACATCGCCCCCCGCCACCTCAAGGCCATTCAGGATGTGGGAGGCCGACTCGTTGCCGCCCTTGACCCCTGCGACAGCGTGGGTATTCTTGACCAATTCGGGTACGATGTCCAATACTTCACCGACTTTGAGCGCTTCGAGCGCCATTTACTGCACCTGCGCGGCACCCCCGATCAAGTCGATTACGTCAGTGTCTGCTCCCCCAATTATCTTCATGAAGCCCACGCCCGCGCCGCTCTGAGGGCGGGAGCATCGGCCATCGTAGAGAAGCCGATGGTAATCAACCCCGATAACCTGGACTTGCTCGAAGAACAGGAAACCACCAGACAGCGCGTGTGGGCGATCATGCAGATGCGCTATCACCCCGAGATAATCAGGCTCCGCGCCAGAGTTGAAAGCGAACCCGATAAAATACATAGGGTAGATATGACCTACGTCACCGCCCGCGGCCCCTGGTACGCGCGGTCCTGGAAGGGCGACCAAGAAAAAAGCGGGGGCCTACTCATGAATATCGGCATTCACCTATTTGATTTGTTGATATGGATATTCGGCGCTCCCCTCAATTATTGGCACAATACCGGCATTGAAATAGCCACCGGCGAGATCAAGCTGGAACGCGCTCAGGTATCGTGGCTGCTCTCCATCAACCCCGGCTACTCCACCCACAACCCGGCCCAGCAGCGTAACATCACCGTTGACGGCGAACTCTACGACTTCACCCAGTATGGGGGCGAGCTCCATACCCTGGCTTACCGTGAGATTTTAGCAGGTCGCGGTTTCGGCATCGCGGACGCCAGGCCAGCCCTTGAGTTTGTGCATAAACTATCGCAGACTCATTTAGATATGACGGGAGGCTAAATGGACGCCTGTTACAAAAATATACACCCTTCGGCTTTTATTCATCTATCCTCAATTATTGACTCAAACGTCAAAATCGGGGAAGCCACCAAAATCTGGCACTTCTGCCACGTTTGCGCCGGGGCGGTGATAGGCAAAAACTGCATCCTGGGCCAAAACGTGCACATCGGGCCAAATGTCAGCATTGGCGACGGCTGCCGCATTCAGAACAATGTCAGCGTCTATGACGGCGTGACGTTGGAAGATTCGGTATTCATTGGCCCTTCCGCCGTCTTTACCAACATCCTCAATCCCCGCGCCAAAGTCAATCAACACGGTAAGTTTCTGCCTACCCTGGTCAAGCGCGGGGCCACGATCGGGGCCAATGCTACTATCCTGTGCGGATCGACTGTCGGCAGTTACGCAATGGTAGGGGCGGGGTCTGTAGTCACTCATGACGTGCCTGATTTTGCCCTCGTCTACGGCAATCCAGCGCGGATACAGGGAAGCGTGTGCAAGTGCGGGTGGGTCTGGCGCGACTACTGCCATCCCTGCCCAAACTGCGAGCGACTACCACACGAAATCGGATGAACCTGAAACGCCTCAACCAGCGCCTTCACGCCAAGCGTCGCGCCAGTGAACGCCTGGGCCTGACCCTAAACCGCAACGACTTCGCCGAGTTGATAACCATGATACAGGACGGCCAATCCACTCTCGAGCGTAAGATTAGCTTGCGCCAGAGCGTGAGACGGCTGGAATGGCGGGGGCGTGAGATCAGATTGATCTTGGTCTATGACTGCAACAGACATCAAATCGTAACATTTTTGACGGAGGACATGAAGTGAACTTTATTCCGGATCAACCCAAGGTATCAGCCCTATCCGTCCCCTACTACGACGATGTAACCGGCGACAAGGGCTGGCAAGGACAAAGCACTACTAAAACAGTAAAAGTCCTGCAATCTGAAATCATCGGCGCTATCGCACGTCTGGGCGGTAACGTCACTTCGTTCCAGCGCGGCACCTTCCAGACCGGCAATCAAACCCGCGAGGGCTACCGCCTGCACTATACCATCGAAGCCAGTGACGGCGCTATGATACCGGGGCGCATTGATATCGCGGCCCTGCCCATAAAACAGGACTGGAAACTACAGCGAAGCCTCGACACCCGCAAAGACAAGAGCCTGCGCATGTGTTTATACATGCTTAGAATTGCTTTGGACGGAACCTGGTTCTTGCAGCAGCTCAGCCCCGGCTATGCCCCGCTCATGCCGTGGATGCTGGCTCCGGGGTCTGATAAAACCATCACCGAGTTGTGGCAAGAAAGCTCGGTGATGAGTAATTTACTGCCGCCAGGCGAAACCGATTTTGTGGAAGGGAGTTATAAATGATCCCACTCTTTGATCTCAAAGCCCAATACCAAAGCATAAAACCCGAAATTGATGCCGCCGTATCTCGCGTACTCTCCAGTGGTCGCTACATCGGGGGTGACGAAGTCAAGGCCCTGGAAAACGAAATCTGCGGCTACCTGGGAGTGAGACACGCGGTCGCCGTAGCAAGCGGTACCGACGCCCTGATCCTGGCCCTGCGCGCCCTCAACATCGGCGCGGGCGATGAAGTCATCGTGCCCGCCTTCTCATTTTGGGCTACGGCCAGCGCGGTTCTGCATGTAGGGGCAACACCCGTTTTCGTGGATGTCGAGAAGTCGGATCTCAATATCAGCCCCGCCCGCATCGGCTCAAAAATTACTCACCGAACCCGCGCAATCATCGCCGTCTACCTCTACGGCAATCCCGCCAACATGAAAGCAATTCGCGAGATCGCCAAGGGTCATGGCTTATACGTTATCGAGGACACGGCGCAAGCGTTTGGGGCGACCGTGCCTGATATGGGTTATGCCGGCACGATCGGTAACTGCGGCTGCTTCTCATTCTTCCCCACCAAGCCACTGGGCTGCGCGGGGGACGGCGGAATGGTCGTGACAAACATTGACGCGATCGCCGCCAACGTCCGACGCTTGCGCAGTCACGGTTGGACCCAAAAATACAATCCCGAAGTCCTGGGCTACAACAGCCGCCTTGACACTATCCAGGCTGCCATACTGAGGGCGAAGCTGCCCCACGTTCTGGACTGGATCAGGCGTCGCAATTACTGGGCCGAAATGTACAAGCCCGAATTTTATGCGAACCATATCAACGTCATCGACCAATCCCTGAGCTGGAAAACCAGCGCCCGTCACCTCTTCGTGCTGGATGTCAAAAACAGGGACGCCGTGCAAGCCCACCTGAAAGAACGGGGCATCGAAACCGGAGTCTATTACCCGCTCCCGCTCAATCGCTGCCAGCCCGTCAATAACCCCAATTGTGACGATGACTTGCCGGTGGCAGACCGCGCCAGTCGCAACGTTCTGGCTATACCCTGCTACGCCGAGATGACGCCAGAACAAGTGAATTATGTTGCTGAAAATGTAGTGGAGGCGGTGAACTCATGACCTACACTGGCGGAAACAAATCAGACGGCAAACATTACTGGCTTACTCCTGAAGAACTCATGGATAAACTACGGGCAGAGTTTACATTCGACTTTGACCCATGCCCATATCCCAAACCGGATGACTTTGACGGTCTAACTGCTGAGTGGGGGCAGTCAAATTATGTCAATCCCCCGTTCGGCAGTTATATCGCCGAGGACGGGAAAAAGAAAGGCCCTACAGCCTGGGCGCGTAAAGCTATACAGGAATTTAGGAAAGGCAAGAAAGTGGTATTGGTATATCCAATTGATAAATGGATTCACATGCTTTTAGAGGCGGGCGCACAAGTAAGGAATCTCAAAGATATTCGGTGGTGTTCTATCGAGGATAGAGAGCAAGGCCCCGGTACAGGCCGTTGGGTCGCCATGTTTATTCTGGATCCGGAAAGCGAGAATAAGAATGTCTAAAAAACCCGGCAGAACCCCCCTCGGACTCGTCAATATCCACCTCCAACTCCTGGCCGCTGATCTCGACCACTTGCGCCAGATGCGGGAGCGCAACGGCAAGCCCGTCAACGAAATGATCCGCGACCTGGTATCGGGATACGTGGCGTGGATAAAGAGAATCGAGGAGGCCGAGGAACAGATAGCCGCGGACTCGATGAGAAAGGGCATCGAGTCCGCGGCATCTGAAAATATTGTAGCAGAAATTGAGGGGGAGGTCAACCATGAATAGAAAATACCCAAACACAGGTTGTCTGATTTCAAAAAAGCCCTCTATGATGACCCCTGTAACCAATGTTAGCCTATTTAACAAATGACGATCTCGCACACGCCCGATTATACCTTGGCTGAATTTAAGGTCATCCTGCGTGATGAAAAGCGTATTTATACCTACGCAGATTTATCCAAAAAATATGGCGTAAACCGTTTTTATTTATGGCATATTATCAATACACCAAACTATGTGCCACCGCCGAAAGTACGGATGAAAATAGGAATCCAATACTTTGCACTTGCCCCCGTCTGTGTCCACTGCGGACACGTTCACATATCACGCCGTTGCCCCCTGAAACGCAAGCCAGCACGGACGCTGCTAGATTATCCCATACAGACGTTACGGGCCATGATTGAGAACAGGGAAGAATACTGATTCCCCCCCCTCCCCCTCCCTGATTTATGTACCCAAAAATAGGGCTACGCACGCAAAATGACCGCACGCAAAATGACCGCACGCAAGGACAATTATGAAAAATAACATCTTCTGGAACACAGTATTTTTCTTAGACTTGGCTGGACTGCTGGCCTTCGCTATTCTAATCAATGACCGCTGGCCCCGCCTTATTCACCTGTTCTCGGATGGCCTCCTGATCTGCTGCGGCGTCATTGTGTTTATCTTATCCATCGCCTTCGTCATTACCAATATCCTGTTCAGGCGCGACCATGACCGCCGTGGCAAGTGGATAAACGGCAGTTACTACGAAGACTTTTGGTCAGATCAATAATGTTAGAAAAACCGCCCTCACTCCTGCCTTCCTTCTGCATTGGCGTCCTTGTCGTGCTGTGCCTGACCGCCATGAGTTTGAATTTGGGCTGGATCGGGGTCATGGCCTTCTATGGCCTGTGGGTATCCCTGTTTATGCTGGCAGTAGCAAGCGCCGCCTACCTAGCGCGGGCTATCTTCTATTCTCGCAGCCTGTCCGATATCAGCCGTCCCGACATCCGCCTCGCCCAGTCTCATGTTGACCTTGCCCGTTATATCTCCCACATGAACGTAGAGCAGCGCCAACACCACATCCAGATCGTGAATGCGTTGCAGCTCCCACTTACATTTTTACCCGGTCAATCCCTGGTAACAAGCGAAGGCATTGAGATACCTTACGAAGCCTTGCTTCGCTACGTGGCGGGGATGAGGGAGATCCAGCGCGAGGGCGGGGAAACACTGTACCGAATGCCGGCGGAAAGGAACGCTTCTGCTGAAGATAGGGATGCGTTCCGGGCAATCGCCGACGACATCGTTGACAAGTCCTATGCCATAAGCCCTCAGCGTGGCAGTGCACCAGTAATTACCGATAAGGACGGGATCATAAAGTACGTGGAAACACTGCTCAATCAGAATCTTGTCAAAGCTTAGGAGAAAATATGGAAACTCACAACATCACCGCTTTACTAGACCAACTCAGCGCCGCCATTGGCGATCAAGCGCGTCCAGTCATTGCCTATTACGAAGCCTTGACCGAGGCCAAGCTGCCGGAAGACCTTATCAGTGATCTTATTTTACAGTTCGCCGATATGTGGTGGCGGAAGGCATTCGGGATATCCCACGAAAAGCCGTGGTTTGATGCCCGAATTGAATAAAGAAATCAATGCTTACGGATAATTAATTATCAAAAACATGAAAGGAAAATAACATGCCCACCCGAAAACCCGGCCAACACCCCACGCTTCCCCCTCCCTTCACTCATCTATTGTGGGACAAGCCAACCCGCAGCGACCACATATTCAACATCGTCTATATCTTCATCCTGCTCGTGTTCGTGGCGGTCTTCGCCGCACTGCTGTTCAGCCGCGCCAGCGCCCAGGCCAACCTATGCGGGGGCAAATCCGATGCCCGCTATGTCTCACCCTGGACAATCATACAGCCCCATACATCCTACATCTTCAAACACGGTTTCAAATGCGCCCCGCTCGAGTTGAACGCCTGGGCAGTGGTAGCTTTCAAGAACAGTGAAGGTGTGCCAGTAGTAGCCGTGCCGTACCTGGAGCTGCATGGCGCTCTGGCGGTTACTGCGGTAGACGATTACTCCATCGTTCTACAGAACAATTCCGAAACCATGATATGGGCGAGGGTTGTAGCCAGACCGTGAGGATGCGATGAAAAACCTGAAATATATGATTGGCGTCGGCATTGTCTGCGCCATTTCAGGGACAGCAATTGCCTTGATAATCCTGTTAATTGCCCACCAACCGTTGGAATATGTCTGGATTGGGGCATTGATAGGGTTTGTCGCGGGCGTTCTCCTTGAATCATTGGCGCAAATGGCGGCCTGGGCCGACACCGAAATGCCGAAACATTAGGAGTTAAGTACTATAGACTCTGCTTACCGTTTCTGCTACAATAAATTGGGGTTGGTACTCGGGAAACCGTGGAATCGCCGGTGTGCGCCGGTCCCCAGCCCCTATTGGTAATGCCGGGCGGGTGTCCTCTGCCCCGCGTCCTGACATGCGCGGTCGGATCTCCTACGCCCGCCCGGCGCTTATAAAAATAAATAGCTCCGCCTAACACCGACGATAACGGCGAGTATGCGAGGACTGGCATCAAAGCGCAAGGGCAACCGCTGCCAGCTTCCGGGATACGGCCACGAAACTTCGGATGAATGGAGCACTTATAAAACAGAAAAAAAACTCATAAGACCAGGCAGGTGAGTTGCCCCGCCTCCTGGCAGAAACTCTCCAGAAAGGAAATCGAATGCGACAACAATTAACATTCTTTGAAATTGTGCTGCTGCTCATACTTGGAATAGGCGCGGTTATCGTGGCGGGGGCAGTGTTGGGGATCGACGTGGTGCATGGGGTCAGGGGTTGGATTGAAACGGTTGGAAATCAGTTATGATTAGCTTGATTTGCGGTGATTCCCTGCATATCCCACTGGCTGACGAAACGGTGCAATGCGTAGTGACCAGCCCACCCTACTGGAATTTGCGGGACTATGGAATAGACGGCCAACTTGGCAATGAACCCACACCAGAAGAATATACAGCGAACCTGGTGACGGTATTTCGAGAAGTGTGGAGAGTTCTTCGGCCAGATGGTGTGTTATTCCTGAATTTAGGAGACAGTTACGCTGGAAGTGGAGGAGTAGGCAATCAACGGGACGATGCCAATAAAGGCAATATGCCCCATTTCAAAAGCCAAAGCAGTGCTATTGTTACCAGAAAATCATTAAGACCCGATAAAGCAGATGTATGCACCGAAGGCACCCACTCCGTATTGGGATTGAAACCCAAAGACCTGATCGGCGTCCCCTGGCGCGTGGCCTTCGCACTACAGGCCGATGGCTGGTACTTGCGGAGTGACATCATCTGGCATAAGCCCAACCCCATGCCTGAGAGTGTGCGGGACAGGCCGACGAAGTCGCACGAGTACCTGTTCCTGCTGAGTAAGAGCCAGCGGTACTATTATGACCAAGAGGCGGTTAGGGAACCATATATTAATCCCGACATAAACGCCACAGATAGCGCCATTTGTGGTTTTAGAGAAACACCTCCAGAAGAAGGGCAACATAGCGCCCTGGGAAAGCCGCGCAAGACGTTTTATCAGAACATTGGTCGCAACCGCCGCACCGTCTGGACTATTCCCACATCGCCCTACAGCGGCGCACACTTCGCCACATTCCCTCCCGCCCTGGTTGAACCGTGCATACTGGCCGGCACATCAGAGCGCGGATGCTGCCCGACTTGCGGCAAGCCGTGGGAGAGGGTGGTGGAGAAGGGCTATCGCGCTCCAGCTCAGGAAGATGTAATAGCAGAGATGATAGCGAAGGGCGTGCCTCGCCAGAAGGCAAACTTATACGGCAACCCTTCCAGAGATCCAAAGTTATATGCTGCTAACCCAGATAGGTTTCTCGGCTGGCGCGCCGCCTGTGACTGCCCTCCTGCCGATCCTGTTCCATGCACAGTCCTTGACCCATTCGCCGGCACCTTCACGGTTGGGATGGTCGCCGCCAAGCATCGCAGGAACGCGGTCGGTATAGAGTTGAAACCAGAATATATCGAACTGGCGCGAAAGCGTTGCAGTGATATACAAATACAATTTATATAAGAGAGGAAATGAAACTATGAGAGAATCAACTTTCGACACCTGGGCTTTGATTGAACTTTTCGGCCACTCCCGCATTGCGGGCCTTGTCACCGAGCAAGCCCTAGGTGGATCCGCGCTCATTCGCGTGGACGTTCCAGCCCTCCCGGCCCGCGGCGACATCCAGGCCCAACCCGCATTCACAAGATATTTTGGGATTGCGGCAATTTATAGCTTGACCCCCGTGAGTGAAGACCTGGCAACAGCCGCCGCTGACAGTATGCGAGTGCACCCGGTCGAAATTTATATGGCGACTCCTCAACTACGGGCGGGGCTGGAATGGGATGACGATACCGATAACAATCCCGATAACAATCTCTTATCTTTTGGCCCATTTGACGCTGCCATCGAGTGGGACGAAGAAGCCCACCCAAATCTATCACGGCGAAGTCATCAACATCAAAGACGTTATTACTTTCCAGGGCGCAACAAGAGCCGAAACACTCCAGGCCATGAAAGATAGCGTTTATGATTATCTGGATTTTGTCAGTGGAAAGAAAGCGCATCCAGAGGCAGAGGACAAATACAAGGATGTAATTTAGCAAACCCTCAACCACTTCTCCTACTCTAGCCACATTCCCCAAAAAACGATATATAGATAAACTGAAAGGAACAATAAAATGTTAGCACAGGATATAACCAAAATCGTACAGGCAATGGCCGAGTCAATATCAGATATAAAAAGGCAAGGCAAGGTATTCTTAAGCAGAGAAAACAATTCGTTATGCATATCGATCAATAGTAACTACGAGATCACCTTTAATAAAGATGATAAATCTTGGAAAATGAATATAGAAGATGGTCTTGGACGAGTAGTAAGATCCTATGAGATACTCTCTGATAGTCCAGAACATGAACAATTGAATATCATTCTCGATCGACTGGAAGCAAAATCAGGAAATGCTACTTTGGTTTTGAAGTATTTGAATGAAAGCGAGAACTAAGCCTAGCCCTCAAACACTTCCCCCGCCCTCGCCACACACCCCAAAAACTCGGTAATCGGAAGCTCAACCAAATTCGTGCCGCGCAAGTCGGCGCGAATTTTGTATCCGTCAAGGAATTGAATAACAATTCTGTCCCCGCGCCGACAGAACCGAAATACCGGGATATTATCGACTCTTAGAACACCCGAAACAGGATCGAGTTGAACATCATCTGCACATGCAAATTAGGTTTTCATTCTTGTACCATTCCATCACTTGCGGCAGCATATCCCGATACGTTTCGAAATCTAACCCCAGCGCCTTGATTTTGTCATTCCTTACCCCTGTAAAGTCGCGGATATCGCCGACCGTCTCGGCCTCGTAAAGCACTGTTTCAGGCTTGAGTATATCCAAAATATCATGCAACTGCACGATTTCGCCCGAAGATATATTGTAAACCTGCCCCGCCATTTCAGGCCGCTCCAGGGCCATCACCGCCGCGTCTACCACGTCCTTGACGTAGGTGAAGGTACGCGTTTGCTGCCCATCCCCAAAGATAGTGATGGGCTTGTGATTGGCAATGCGCCTGCACCATATCGCAATGACCCCCCCCCTGGCGTCCGCCGATTCCTGGCGCTGGCCGTAGACGTGAAAGGGACGCAAGACCGTCACCGGCAGGCCATATAGTTTGTGATAAAGCATAGCGTATCGTTCCCCCGCCAATTTGGATACGCCATAATGAGAGACGGGATTATAACCGGTATTATCCTCGGACATAATTGGGCTGTTGCCATAAACCGAACCCGTCGAAAAATGAATGAAGTGCTTGATCTTGAACCGCAGCGCGTATTCGAGCAGTTCCAAAGTGCCGCAGGCGTTGACGTGCAAATCTAAAAACGGATCGTTGAGCGATACCGTCTTCTTAGAGGCAGCCAAATGAAAAATAGCATCAAACCCCTGACTGTTATAGCAACCGCTATTCATTCCCCGAATATCATCTTTAACAAAGGTAAAGCGTCTGCTATAATGGGCTACCGCCGAATCCAGATTACGGACATACCCGGCCACCAGATTATCTATTCCTACCACTATATGCCCTGCCTCGAGCAATGCATCCACCAGGTGGCTACCAATAAATCCGGCGCAGCCCGTAACCAATATTTTCATTCGCCCTCCAATATCTGTTCCAACTGATCGGTGGCCGCATCCCAGGTGTAAGGCGCTATCGCTGATAGGGCAAAATTAGAGAACTGATTAGCAAGTTCGGCATTGGTAAGCAATTGCAATGCCGCTTTATACATCCCGTTCTCGTTTCCGACCTCAACCATCCAGCAGTTAATGCCTGATCGGGCAAAGTCGAGATTGCCCCAGATATTGGTACAGACTGTGGGGGCTCCACACGCGAAAGCCTCGGCTACTGTATTGTTCCAGCCGCCATGATTTTGAGCATCCATAAAAACCGCGCACGAAGAATACAGCTCCGCCAACTCAATCTGGGAATAGCCTTTGTTATTATACAGTTCCAGCCTTAGTTTAGGGTCGGTGTTCTTCAGCATATCGAACACCCGCAGCACCGCCCCCGTACCTTCAATCTCACGCTTGCTGCCATTGGCAAGTACCAGGTTGGGATCACGAGATTTGCGTGGATAGAACACATTGAAATCCACGCCGCCCAAAACGGGCTTGCAATCGCGCCCGATTTCTTGGGTGATGAAATTACAGATAGGAGTGCAGTTGCCTAATAACTCGATATCAGGGTCGTGAATCGCCGCCCTGAATGCGCGGGTGCGGCGATCGGCGGCGGGCGTATCCAATAAAGCCTGGCGCAGGTTTGGGTCCTGCTCATTGAGACCCAGGATATAACAGTAACGCCGTTGTGCGTGTACGCGCTTGACAACCTCGTAATGGGGATGGCCGAAGAATATCACGGCTTCGTGTTCGTCAACTGCAAATTGGGTCTCGGGCCGGCCTCGGCAGATCTGGGGCAGCCATTCGCACTTGCTGCCGTCGCTGTGATAAATCGTGACATCGTGATCGCGTTTGAACAAGTGATTACCTAGCTCCACCACACGCCTGACACTGCCGCGCACGTTCAGGTTCAGGATCAAGAACGATATTTTCATCCGCGCCTCAACAGTTGCTTGATGCTGGCGAATAAGCCCCGATTCTCGCTAACCTCGCCCTCTTCGTAGACTTGCCCTGTTTTGCTATTGGTAAACTCGATGGAGCAGCCATCCCTAACCAAACAGGGTGCGGTGCAATCCTTCGGGAATACTTCACCGTCTACCGTACTCATGAAACCGCCGCGGGGGCCAATGGGACGCGGCCCCATCTGCTGCCGCTCCAAACACACACTGCAATTCTCGAGCGCCGGATTGACAAACCATGCTGCCGTGTCCGCCCCCCAACCCTTCGCAACTTTGGCGTGGGCCATCTCATAAGCCTGCCCCGCCGATTCGGAGTACATGCCTGCGCGCATTCTGATTTGAGCCTCGGATAGATTGGGGAGATCCGCAGCAAAACGATTTAAAAATTTATACTGCTCCCGCAACATATTTCCTACCCGTCCCCAATCGGACTGCGTCATTTGCGACCGTCCCCCAATACCTGCTAAGTATTGCCGGATATATTCATTCTTAACCTCGGTGCGCATCAACTGAACCCAGTCCGGGATCGCAATCTGCCCCGCGCTGACATAACCCGCCAATGTATCTGTGGCTACAATGGATTGCCGTATTGATTCTTGTATCAGGGACAGGGCGTAGGTATGCGAAATAAATCGCCCCGTCACCGCGTCCTGGTATCTATGCGCGGTTTCGTTCCAGCGCCAGTCCGTCATTGCTGACTTCCTTCCGCTCCCGCGGGTCTGTCAAAAAATCGGCTTGAGTAAGTTTAGGCTTTTCGTCAATGGCGAAGAGGGGCGGCTGTAGCTGCGCCTGGGCGATGCGCTTCTCCGCAATGGCGAAGTAGTCCGCGTTCATTTCGCATCCCCAAAACTCCTGCCCCGTCTGAATTGCGGCTATTCCAGTTGTACCACTGCCCATCACAAAATCACACACGAGATCGCCGGGGTTGCTGTAGGTGCGAATAAGATACTCATAGAGGGAAATGGGCTTTTGGGTTGGGTGATAACCTACCTCAGGGCGAGTTCTGTCACCATTACTTACCGTTATTATAGTGGTCGGATAATATTCATTGTTGAATGACTTGCGCGGGCCATAGGGATGATACACATCCTTGTCACCTCCACTCCCTCCGCCCTTCAACCGTGGTTCACCCCTGGTAATCATTTGCGGGTTGTAGGTAGTGTAACCTGCAGGCGAAAATATCACTATATTTTCGTGAACACGCATCAATCGGCGGTTAGCATCAAGAAAACCAACGGGCAATACTTTATTCCAAGCCGCCTCTTGTCTAAACCACTCCAAATTACTCATCACCAATGCGCCGGTAAACGGCTGGCTTGCGGTGGTTATGAATGCGCCGCGCGGTTTCAGTATGCGCTTGACCGCCGCCCACATCGGCACAAATGGGATCACCACATCCCAGCTACATGCGGTAATACCATAAGGCAAATCTGTCGCTATCAAGTCCACCGACTGCGCGGGCAACGTTGGCAGCCAAGCTAGGCAGTCCCCGCAATGCAAAGTAACCTCAGGCATGTACCGCCTCCCTCGCCTTCGCCACGATTTCCCGAGGCCCGATATCGAACACGGCGTAGGGGCTGTAAACGTTGGGCCGTCTCAGGTATAGGGTGCAATCCATTAGATACCATTTCACGATCAAGCCGTGGCCGTCCTTCCCTATTTCCTCAGGCTTGCGCTTCGTTTTTCTATCCGTTTTCAGGATGGTAAACAGCGCTTTGTCCTGGTTCGTGCCAACATGAAAAGGGAAGCCGTCGGGAATAGTTTTGACATAAATTGAGTGCAGCTCAAAGCCCGAAGCGTCCCAGGTGAAGGGCTGCCACCCCGCCCACTTGGGCTTGACGCTGCCCACTGAGCCTACATACAACCAGCCTCCGGGCTTGAGCAAGCGCCAGGCCAGCGCTGACCACGATTCCACATCATCAATGCCGAAGTCCCGCATCAATGCCAGATCATATTCGTGATAACTGGCGGGATTGACTTCAAATAATTCAAAGGCAGTAAGGTCAACACCGGGGGGAGCACCAACCAGCTCCGCGCCCGTTCTAAGCAAGTCAGCGGCCTTCTTGCCCTTGAAGTCATAACGGAATCGGTGCTCGATTTCGAGGAAGGGATCAATGTTCATAGCTATCCCCACACTTGCAGTCATCACCGCAGCACGGCTCAACGCCGGTGCCGTGACAGCGCGGGCACTCCACAGGCTCGACCAGACCCAACGTTACTGCTATATTGGAGGGCGGCGTCAATTCCGCCCATGCTTTCCAGGTATCGCCGCTCACACTGTCTACCCTTTTCCAACCCTCGCATTTGGTACATTTGTCTTCGTCATCGTAAATTGTAACGATGTCCATTATTTTGTCCTTTCCCTGAATACGACATTGATCGGGCCGGTATAGCCGCGGCGGAAATGCAAAGCTGCAACAGAGAAGCCAATCGGAAAGCCAAGGCTGCTCCCTGTTCCATACTCAACTAAATCTTGTATACCACCCCAGGCATAGATAATCTTTAACATAGCATGACTATTAAATGTTTTACTGGTTGGCGCTAAATATAAGGCGTGATCGCATATCTCGAAACTATGATAAAGCCATAAATCGAATAGACTAAACGGCGGGTTTCCCACAATCCAATCATAATGCTCATGACAGGCAAAGAAGTCCCGTCCCTTCGTAATCTCGCACCAATCCGCACCCGGCAGGTACTTGAGAAACGCACCATCACCCGCGCAAGGCTCCAGGATGCGGCCCGATGGTTTGAAATACTCCACCATGTCGCGGGCTACCCAATCTGGTGTGTATACGACATCTGATGGATTTAACGGAATCTGCAATAACTGGGGTTGTGTGCTATGCATTATTCAACCTGGCGTACTCTCCAAATAATTTACAGGCTTCGCAATCGTATGCCTGAGCGGCTTCCTTGGACGTTGTAAATCTTCCTATGTGTTTCTTGTTTCCATTGATGTTTATATAGGCCTCCCATTTTTTGCGGGCCTTGTCAAAACTCACGCCTTTATATCCACTTGTGTTATCACTCTTTATAATGGCATTCTGCATGTTTTGAGCGTGAGTACAAAAGCGTAAATTTCCACGCCGGTTATCAAGTCGATTCCTATTAATATGATCTATCTCGTCATCCTGGCCCGCGCCCATAATTAATCGATGCATTAATATTTTACCGCTATCCATCGCCGCATAACCAGTTTTCATAAATTGCCACTTATGCCTATTTATCAATTCGTAATCCTCGTCGTCTATAATAGCAAACCGACCTTGCGTTAACATTATTTTTTTCATTTTGACCTCAAATAAATAGCCGCCTTCTACAGATTGATATCTTGCTGAGGGATACCAGTAGAGAGCGGCTATTTATTATCAATCATAGGTATGCCCTCAGCGTGGTCATTATATCACAATCACCTTGGGCAAGCGGTATCTGTAGCAGTTGCGGTTGGGTTGCGTTCAAATCGTTTCCCCTTCTGTAATCGGCTCATTGTCCAGAAGCTGCCCGAACTCAGCCCCCGTCCTCTTTATGCCCTGGTTGATAGCTTGCGTGACCATATCAGCCGTGATCTTGACCTCGCCCTTCTCATACAATACCGCCGACTCGTCCTGTCTCCGTATGCGCGCGGCGGGTTGGTACACACGCTTTATCAGGCTCGAACCCGAACTCCACAACACCTGTACCCGATCTTTAGGCCATTGGTAACGAACTAAAGCGTCATCGGGGAAAGCGCGAACAGCGCGCCAGATGTGGGGCTGGGCCAGCAGCATGTCACGCCTGATACGTAGCTGCCGCGCCTCCGTCACCGCTTCCTCATCCGTACCGGCTTCGTCTTCATCGCTGGAAGTAGAGGGGATTTCAGTATCCACCCACTCCGGCGCAATCATGCCCTTCTCGGCGTAGAGCTGGCGCGTTTCCTGGTCGGTAATGGCCCCGCCTACGCCCAACTGCATACCGGTTTCACGCATGGTCTTGAACACATTCGCCCACGCCTGCATCACATTGGCGGCTTCGATCTCGGCAGCTTCGTCGCGCTCGTCGTATTCGAAGTGCAGGGCTTCCGGCAACACGTCAGGGCGTTGTAACTGTTCCTGGACAGCCAGAATGAAATTACGCCCGCCCTTGCCCGTTGCTTTTTCGTGCTGAACTTCCATCTCTGTCCCACGCCCCAACGACCCGAACTGAACGGGGTAGAACTCGCTGGGGTCATATCCGGCGATCAATGCCAGGCCATACATGAACATAGCGATAAAGTCCCGCAAATTGAAATTGGCGGGGAGCTGGGACAGCGCGATCAACTTGGCATCCACGTTTGGGCCGTTGCCGCACAGAACTTGAATGGCGTCATAGTACCTGACATTCGCGCCCTCACGGTCGGCTTTTCTGCCGACCATCGCATCCCGCCACTGTTTCTCGCTGATACCCAGGATAAGCAGGATACCGCGCGGAGCCGCCGCGCCCAACGCTTCCAGGTCGTGCTGCCACACCGCAATCATGAGACGGATTAAGATTTCGGCACGGCTCAAGAAACACCAGCCCGCGCCCCTGTACTCCTCGCGAATCTCGGGCATGGATGCGACTCTAATCATGTCCATTTCGCGGTAGGGTATAATCTTGTGACTGCGCCCCACTTTAGGCACGTAGGAGATCGGGAATTCTTCCTTGCTGGTCAAGTAACAACGCGTGGGGTCGAGGTGGAAGAACTGGCGCGTTGGGCCTGACTTGCCGTCCCTGCCTATCTCGGCAATGCCGCCGAAGTCCGAGGTATGATAAGCGGTGGACAGCGCCGCCGTGCCCGGTCGCCAGCCCTTGAGGCCCCAGGCCACCGTCCAGTCGTGCAAGACCCCGGTATATCTCAACACTTGGTTGCGCCCGCCCGTCAGTGTCCAGCCCCGGTTGGCGTCGATGCTGACCATCGAATGTATAACGCCTTGCAGGTGCGGCTCCTTGCGCCAGAACTCGGCCAGCCAGGTATCACGGTATCGCGTGTCGGGCCTGTATGGGGGCGCGTCTTCAAGGTCTTGCGCCCACGACAGCAAATCGACCATAATGCCGTCAACTTCTTTTTCAGTAAATCGGGGTTGTTTCGAGGTTGTCTTTGCCATTGCTAACTCCCGCTCCCGCAACTATTCGACTCGATCGGTATAATATAACTCAAAAGGGCATTTCAGTTTACTTAGATATTCCATGAGTTTGACATCTTCCACTTTAACGCCTCGCCAGGTTTTACCCCCATCATCAGAAACATTAACGGGTCCAACAGCGCTTTCCCAAATATTCTCGTCTTCGGCGGGCCAACGAGATAATGGTACTGCGATCTCGGTCATCGATTCGCCTTCGGGCAGCACGTTTTCTTTCCAATCCACCACAATTGAATCATAGACTCCGGTGCTAATACTATCTTTCAGCCCACTAAAAACACCCTTTGTTGTCTGTTCCCCCATATGCTGATACCGGAAACGAGCATCATCTGCCAATTGCTGCAAAGCTTTGATAATATCTGGATTGGTTTCGTCTGATACAGCTTTAGACCAATCCAACACACCATCCACAACCGGATCAATGTCATCCAGGAAGAACGCGTCTGTTCCTTCGGCATTCTCTGGCAACACCAATTTGCCTGCGACTAGCGCAACCAATCCAGCACCTATTACTTTAAAGAAGCTTCTGCGAGTAATCATGTGTCCTCCATTTCACCACGTCCAGCCGCCACCATCGCTAATGTAGTTGCAAAGCATAATGGCTTCGCCTACATCGGGGCTACGGCCTATGCGCGCCTTGATTTCTTCTTTCTTCTCAATTATAACCCCGGCTGAGGTTATGCGGTAGCGCGGCGCGCATAAATCCGCCAACACTTCGGGGTCATTCGGTAATGCCATCGTGCTGCCCTGAGATGGGTCTAAGGCCTCCCGCATCCGCCAATGAATCTCGGCGCGGATATTGGTCATCTTGAGCTTACCCGATTTATCGTGGTATTCTGATTTCTCAGATACGTTGACTGGATTTACTTTATCGTACAGAGGCACAATGTGATCAAAAGTAGATGACCCAATCCCAATCACGTCCACATTGATATAACCGGGCTTTTCATTGCCTAATTCCGAATGTACCAGCGTTGCAGCCGTGGGACCATCGGGGACCTGAACACCGGGCCATTTCTTGACCTCGGCAAACCAATCATCGTAACGCCGCGCTAGCGCCATGTAGTCATCACCGCCCCTGGCTGCATCAAGCCCCGCGCCAGTACAGGGTATAGCCGGCCTATTGCGCTCCATCCCTCGCTTTTGCGCAAGCCTGACCCACTCTGTGGGGATAACCTGAAACGGATCGGGCTTGGTTGTGGCCGTGAAATCGCCGTAAAGAAGCATTGACCGCAACGGCTCAGGCATGGACTGAATAACAGAGCGATACCTGGAGTCATGGGTAAGAAATGGGTTATCGTTAAGCCTGGCCGGTATAAATGTGCGTGAGCGTGGATATATGATCTCGGCCTCGATCTCAACCGGGCTACCATTGGGAAACTCCCGCTCTTTGCCCTGCACCGTGGCGTACCAGCGCAATTCACCGGGCTTGGCGGGTCTTGGATGTTTGGGGGCAAGCCATGCCTCCCAATGCCTGACCACCCAAGAACCCGATTCGTCAAACGGGGGGTTACCGCCAACAATGACGCGCACACGCTGATTAGCGTCGGTAGTGCGATTCCATCCGCATATGAACACATACTGAGTCTCGGTAAATTCGGTGATTTCATCGAAGAATAAAAAGTCATGGGGGCGACCCTGCCAGTTCTTTTTATCATCCTCGTACTGCACCGCCCCGAATTCGAGTGTACGAGCGTCACTCCAAGTCCATATCTTGTCGGCTTTATTTTCATGCGCCGTCTCTCCAATAATCTCACGCGCCCGCTGCATGATCCCGGACAAGTTGGGATAGACGCGGCGGAAGATAGCAGAATGTTTATGGCATTCAATCGCAAGCCCGATTCCGAGGTCAGTTTTACCCCCGCCAGCGCTTCCGCCATAAAATACTTCATCGGCTCTCGATAAAAATGCCAGCCATTGTGGCTTACTTTGGGGAACCCAAAGTACTATCCTTTCCTGAATCCGCGCCAGGTACCGCTTCTCGGAGGGCATCAGCAAGAGTAAATATTGCTCGATCAAGTCTGTCATTGGTCACCGCTATTGGGATAGGCCCGCCGCCAGCCCCAGTATGCTCCACGCGCTCATTGAATAATTTATGATGCTTGCCAATTAAAGCCGCTGCATCTTTGGCGTCATATAACTCGACCTCTACCCATTCATCCTCCCATTCTTCCGCGTTCTCGCCCCTGCCCTCGAGCCGGCGCGTGCGTTTCGTCTTTATTTTCTTGATGAGGTCAATATGCTTCAATGCTTCAGGGTTAGAAAAATCAAAATAGATAAAACCATTATCGCTTATCTTTATGAAAGGTTGGTGACTACCCCGCGCCCATCTCCCCAATCGGTCAAGTACTTCGTCGGCCCCCATCGCCCGCTCAGTCAAGCGACGCGAAATTTCATCTTTGATGTCAACATTTGTCAACAACAACGAGCCTTTACGGCGCGCACTTTCCTGTGAACACTTCGGATACGCCAAACGATAAGCATCCGTGGCGTTCCATAACCGCAGATATTCCTCGACAAAGACTCTATGCTTTGGTCTCAGAGGCTTTGGCGTAGGTTGGATATTTGGTAATGCGTTTTCGTGGGATGGGTCGCTCATCGTTTTCCGGTAATTCGATCACCGTCACTAAAAGCCGCTTCTGTGTGAACAAAGCCAGTTTCAGGCCATCGGGGCTAATTCGGATCGGGATATCGAGCTGTACCCTTAAATTGTCGCCGTCGCCGCTGATTTTGAGCGCGGACTGAATTGGTGGCAAGCTGGCATAGAATTGGATTTGGGCAATGGCTTTCCCTTTCTCCGCTTTGGCCTTCTGGCTCATATTGACGCCTCTCTATATGAAATTATATCACAATAACCGCAAATACAACGCCCCCGCCGCGATTGAACGGCGAGGGCGCGCCCGTGGAGGGGGCTAGGATTGCGTAAATTGTACATTACCTTGGATCGACTGTCAAGCATTCCCGCAGCGCGTCCGCCAATTCCGAAATGGCCCTACATACCCGCGGCGGCAGCGACGCCGTATTCATAAGTTTTTCAAGCGCGGCTGCCATTTTAGCGATTAGCCTCAGCGCATACCGCTCCTTCGGATCTATCTCAACTGCCGTGGGGAAATCAGGGGATAGGACATCATTATCGTAAATTCTCGCGTCTTCAAGCTCATTCTGTGCATCTATGCGGTTTACATCAACACCGACTTGGCACGCTCCAGAAAAATTCGCTTGCAACCAATCCACGCTCGGCGGCCTGCCCCCGTTCCTGTCCATATGCAAAAGCGAGGCCTCGAGAACCGTGCGCCACTTCTCCCCAAACGTAAGCGCAAACTCGAAGTGGGAGAAGGGCAGGACTTCGAACTCAGTCCATGCCTGGGCGGGATAGAATTGCACTGCCTGGGCGTACTCACGAACACGACGCCCTGACTTGCCGAACAGCTCGCCGACCACGCGATACACATCCATATACCCGGTTTCTTTCAGGGTATCGGCCTGGCCGGGGGGCAAGTAGAGTTTACCTGTGATGCTGTCACGCTTGATTTCATCCAGCCTGTTGCAGATGCGCAGGGCGATTGTGCCCACCTCCATATAGGCATCTGACGCAACACGGCCCAGGAATATCAAGCGATCTTGAATGTCGGAATCGATAACGGTGAGTAAGAAAGCTTTAGCGCCCATTAACATCTGCCCTTTCGCGGTTTATATTGCGCCATAATTTTTATGGCTTCATCCTGGCTTGACACCACATGCCTGGGCGCGCCCGCCGTCTCTGCGAAAAACTCGATCTGCTTGCCGCGCAGACCCTCGCCGGGCATCTTGACTTCCAGCAACACCCAGATTAACGCGGTTGGTTCCAGCACCAATAAATCGGGGATGCCATCGCCGGCTTTATGGAGTGAATACGTCCGGTATCCATTGCGGATAAGATGCTGCTTAATGCTGGTATGGTTCGCGTCGGTCTTGGCAATTTGGATCATAAAGCGGGTCTCCATTCTGGTCTATCCACACAAACGGCTCATACTCGTATCGTGGGTTCAGGTTAGCGCGGTCGATTCTGCGCCATCCCTGGGGCGGATCCAGGGCGGGGGCGGCGTCCTCGGTGTAAGATCCGCGGCTATTATTGACAATTACAGTAGCCTTAGAATCCCAGGTCATAGGCCTCCTCCGGTTCCGGGCCAATTAAGGCCCCCGCCAATGTCTGTGCCGGCGCTACCTGCCCGTCATATACCGCCGTTACGGCCCCGCCCTGTTTGAGCGCCTCCGCCACGACATCCGATAATTTATCGGGCTGGCGATCACTCTCACCGTTGATGTCGATGGGGCCGGTAGTGGTTTGATACCGTCCCAATAAATCGCCAAAGGTCAACTGCCCCGCCGCAACCTGCTGCCCAGCCATGACCATACGCGCCTTCGTCAATGCCCACGCCAGCTCTTGCGGGAATTGTTCCCGCATCTGGTATCCGTTTCCGCCCCTCTCCGTAGCCCACAAGCCCAGGGCGTTGAACTGCTGGGGCGTCAAGTCGCGACTGTGCAGGGGGTGAAACGGCTCGTCTTCAGGACACAGGACGTAGCCCCACACCAGGGTTCGGGCTTCGTCTACATCAAGCATACCCGGTAGTTTTGACAATTCGGCGTTGTAGACCACGCGCACCGCGCCTTTCGCCTTCTGGCTGAACTCGGTTGGGCGTTGAAGCGCGGCGTTGCGCAGGCACGATTTGCGAATGGTGTCGGGGTCGTAGACTTTCATAAAGCCTCCAATCTAACTACTTTTGCTACCGCTTGGGCTATGGCGCGCCCCAACGGGAGAGGCACTCCGTTTCCCACAACTTTATGCTTGCCCTCCAAAGTAAAGGGCGCATCCCTCAAAAAATCCTCAGGCAGCCCTTGTAAACGAATACTCTCTTTTAGTGCCGTCGCCGTTTTCCATCCCATATATTTAAGGCGTGTTTTTCTGTCGCCTGTAACTCCGGGCTTTATACCGCCACTGGCGCAAACCGCAGGCGACCAATTCATATCCTCAAATACATTTACATCAAGATACCGACTCAGATCAATGGCAGAATGAAATGCAACTTGTGTCCCAAATGAAAATCTGCGCTTGCGCTCCTGCTCAGCTCCAAACCAGCGCGCATTGAGTAAAATAGAACGCACGTGATAATATGGCTCAAGGCCTGGCTCCGGGGCATTGGCTACATTTTCCATAAGGAACCATTTCGGAAACGCCTCTAATACTACCCGCTCAAACTCCGGTATCAAGTTTTCGGCAAGCTCAACACCGGCCGCCAGATTTACATATCGCAATTGTGAGAAACACTGACAGGGTGGGCCACCTATAATCCCGTCAAATTTGGCGACCGGTGGATGAAAGTTTTTGATATTGCCTCCCCACAACTTATCAGGCCCACGTACAACACAGAATTCCTGCTCCTCAAAAGCCATATCCAGCAAGCCTATACCTGGAAATAATGATAAAACTAATTCATTCATAGCAATTCCTGACTACGTAAACTCTACCGTTGGATGCTCGCGTAAATAATCAATCTCTTTTTCAAGTGAGATTATTTTATCGTTCTGATCCACAAACAATCTCAAACTGTCATTGCTGGCCTGTAGTTGTTGCCGTAACTGCCCGATCTCGGCGTCCTTATACGCTATCGCTTGATTAAGCAGCACGAAGCAAGTATTGACATGGAATGGGCGAACTCCGCTTTCCCCTTCAGGTAAAAGCGCTGGGATTTGGGGGGAACAATCGGGAGGCCGCAGTATTTGCAAATAGGCGAATCAGACAGGTTGTGTTCTGGCATTGATTTCCTCCACAAATAAGGGATCGGGAACAAAGTTTTTCAGGAATGGAAATTCATGGTATTGAATACCGTCCAATTTATCGCCGCCCCACACACCGTCAATCTTGCGCGTGCCGCCCCACTGTTTGAAGAAGAAGGGAATCTTATTGGCCGCACATTCATCTCGCATCCATTGAAACCATAGCGCCTTGGGCTGAACGAATCCAGCCCCACTCTCACCGCCAGCGATCCACCACCGAATCGTACTGGCCCATTCCGTAGGCACATTGATCGTTGGGCCTAGGGCAGGCTCATAACTGGCAAAACGCAACACCGCGGGAATCTTGGACACCTCATCGAGCCGCCATATATATTTGGCAGTCTCGACCGTAACACCCAACCACACATTCGGCCATCCCTGGCCCCAATCCTTGGGGAGGCAGGCCCGGATATTTTCAGGCCGCTTGGTCAAGATCTGGTAAGTCAAGTGCGGGGTCTGGCGTATAATTTGCCACGCCGCCTCTCGCCATTCCGGCTTGATATCGTTATGGAAAAAATCGCTCCAGGAGCAAGTGAATACCGGCGCCGGTTCCTTCCACTTCAAAGGTTGGCGCATAGTTTTGCTTAAATGCACCACTCTGGGATCGAACCCATAACGCTCGGCATCTCTGTAAAAATAACAAATACGGCAACCGGCGCTAACGCGAGTACAACCAATAAATGGATTCCACGTATGATCGGTCCAAGATATTCCAGTTTTATCGCCCATTTGCATTTATACCTTTCTACTGTTCGACTTCCCTCTCACAGCGAATATATATCACATTCCCGGCCAATGTGTTCAAAACAAACGGCCTGCCGTAAGTTTCTTTTGAGTGCCGCAAATAAGCGGCGGCGGTGACGCCGGTCATCCACGTCCTGACGCAGCCCAGGCCGTCACGCCAGTAATCGCCGTCTGTGGCGTCATAAAGCGCAACCTGCTGAAAGCTGAAGCCGCCGTGATCGATGAGGCGCATCTGGATGTGGTGAGGCTCGAGCATTAGCTATCCTTTCTAGCGATCGCTGGCGTAATGATTCAATTCAATCGTTTTGACACAAGTGATATCGTTGGTCTCGGGATAAACAGTCAATTCCATGACACGCGGGGACGGGCCGAATTTTTGTTTCATCACACCCAGGATCAACAAATTGTCGGTCACGCGGTAAGTCTTATTGGCGTATTCAAGCACAGTTCCGGTTGGGTTGTCGTTTTTAGGCATCCATACCGAGATCAATTTATCTGCGCTTTGCTCAAGATTTGATGTGTTATGCACAACAAACCCATTAGCAATAAAATTATGTTCAGGCGGAATAGAAATATCATATGTTTGTTCGCGTCCATCTAATATCACTTCTTCTACCCTAACCCAAACAATATCTCCATTCAATCTTTCCGGCCAATGATTTTCCCCCATTTCTTGAGCAGCGCAAATAGCCTTAGAGTAACTTATGCCTCTCCCCTTTACCATCGCGTACCGAGCTCTCATGTGATATTTTTTTACCATCTCAATAAATTCTAATGAAATTTCTGGAGGGAGTGTCTCAGAAGATCGAAGTTTTATTTTGGATTTGCTTCTCAATGAAACAGCAATATCAAACCGTTCTCTTGCTTTTTTTTGCTTTGTACCTAAAAATCCTACGATATTCATGAATCTCCCCACATTTTCCATTCCCGTTATATTAATTATATTCATTGGTAGAACTGTTCTTTTTCCAGGAAGTTGAATTCTACTACTTGAATGAATACCCAATCTTAATAATAAATCAACTACTTGTCGAGCCATCAAAATACTGGCCGAACAAAACGAAATAACCGGTGAAGTTATTTTTTTGGAGGGCCGAGAATAACAACCGTCAGCAGTGTACAAACCACACAAAAAAGACGCTATAGATTCATTAGACGACTGAAATACTAATTGGGGTATTTCAGCATTATTATGTCGCTGCCCATATAGCCCAATTTTTCGTAACCAATCGATTAAAGTATTTTTCCCAGGTCCAACATTCTGCGGTCCGGTAAAATAAACTTCTATGTTCCCATCCTTAGCCACATTATATGTAGTAGATAAATTGAATTCTTCACGAACAATCCGTGCTGCAATATCACCAATTTCCTTTCTATGCCCACACGATAAAGTTGGGGTAGAACCATTAGTATACGATCCATCGCCAAGTAATAAACCCAGAATTAGAGCTCGGCTCTTATTTAATTGTTTCGCATCAATCACATCTAAACAACGAGCATAAGCTACATAATCCCCAGATTTTAGCCGATCAGCTTTTTTCCATCCCTGAGGCGTATAAAAAGGATGATTCCCGGATACACGAATAAACTTATTATCCTTTGTCAAAATCTTATAAATATCTTGAATTGCCGCTAATCTTATAGGCCAAGATTTCTGAACACAAAAATGCCAATTTTCCTGCATAGTATGTAAGTAAAGATCGCTCCCTTTTTCGTGCCATTCTCGGACAGATTTAGTATCTCCCGTTTTGGCATTAACCAAAACAACATCTCCGGCTAAACATTCCTGCCCTTCATCCACGTGCGGAAGCCGCCACGTCCGCGACGGCGTATTGACCACCGTTCGCCCCGCCTGGCTGCCCAAAATAACGGGGCAGTGAAACGCTAACGCCAGGTCTTTAGCCTGATCGACAATCGCTATGAACTGCTCGCGCAAGGTATCACCACGCTCACGCTTGATGCGCTGCAAATAGTCAAGCACCACCAGCACAGGCTCGATCTCCTGGTAATCCACGATCCAGGCCAGCACTTCCGCGACCTCCGACATATTCAGGCGAGGCCGTCTCTCGTTGATGCAGGCGCTATGCCCCACCAGCCACCACGGCAGAGTACCACGCCGCATCGCGCCTAAAAGTAAAAGATTCCATTCGTCCTCGCTGAGCTGACCCCGCATCATCCTGTTGGAGTCAAGGCTGGTGAGCTGGGCAATATCGATGATCCCCTGCTCCTCGATAGACTGCTCCCAGGTGAAGGTAATCACGGCCTGATTCATGGCCCCCGCATCGCGCAGACGCATCGCGTGATAGCGACTGATAAAATTCATGAGTCCGCTCTTGTAGTTGCGGGTATAGCCTAACACCACAATAAGCTCACCTGGGCGCAACGGGTTTAGGACTTCGTCCAGGTCGGCGATCCCGGTCTTGATGCTCTCGCCCAGCCTGAGCTTGCGATCCTGTAAAAGCTGAACCGTGGCCTGGCTGACCATGCCGGGGTCAAAAACATTTTTCATCGTATCCATTTAGTCCCTCGCTCTGATTAGACACGGCTGCCCGTTGTCAAGCGTGGGCTGCGTCCAGGTTCGGTTGGGGTTCCACTTCACGATGTAATTGACTATACGCGCCCTCTGCGTGATCCCAGTCTCTAAAGCC
>Ga0209323_10000089_pt1 | contig 50204 bp, 68 predicted proteins | sample Rifsed19ft2_FD_184014 | JGI IMG/M metagenome (GOLD analysis project Ga0209323, IMG submission 184014) | Soil microbial communities from Rifle, Colorado, USA - sediment 19ft 2 (version 2) | ecosystem: Environmental > Terrestrial > Deep subsurface > Rock core/Sediment | place: Rifle, Colorado...
TCCGGTACGCAACTCGGTAGAGAAGCTGTTTGCTGCGGCTGAACTATACCCAGAGATTGTGGTTCGGTCCCGCCGTCGAGGAGACCCGGCTGGCATCGAGTACCCCTGTGTTTATGCGCTGCAAGAGGGGGCACCCGAAGGCGGACGGAACGTTCACATGTTCCACCTGGCAACCATGCTTCGGAAGTTCAGCCTAAACGACGAGCACGTCGAGGCCATTATGCGGGCGACCAACGAGAGGTCGGACCCGCCGTTGCCCGATGAGGAGCTCGACGGCATCATCGAGAACAGCCGGTGGGCCGGTCCGGTGTGTGACCAGCTGAACCCAGAGGTTCACTGTGGTGAACAGTGCATTAAGGCAAAGCATCCAGGACTCTACACCCGAGACGGCGCTGCTCGATGGGCAGCTGACGGCGAAGAGTTCGTGGTCACGGTACGTGAGCGAGCGGACGACGGCCGCGTCCTAGAGCTAGAACACCCGGACTTCGTACAGGCTCGAGCGGTGTTGGTTGAGCCAAAGGGTAAGTCGAAGCGTTGGTGGGAGCGAGAGAAGGATGATGGAACCGAAGGATAACGCTAGCTGGAAGGTGAACGCCTACTGTCCGCACGGTCTCGTGCGTTCCGTAGAGTTAGACATCGACGGCCGCTTCGTGTTCCCCGACCCTTGCTGCGAGGTCGTTTCCCGGGCACCTTCGAAGTTTGCAGTATGGCGAGAGACTCGGCGATTCCGCCGACAGATGAGGAGACTAAGGGAGTGGGTCGATGGCAGCTGAATATGTGGTGCGACTGCGAGTGGATTACGCGACGGACCGGCCGTATCCCGATGCAGATGAGCTTGAGTGGATATTAGAGTCGGCAATGGAAGACCGGCAGGGTTACTGGACAGCTACGGTTCTTGAGGTGGATGAAGTATGATGTTTGGCGCGCACTTTAGTCCGCCACTTGGCGGAAAGCCTGGGCCTCCAAAAGAAGATTGGGAAATTGCTCGAGACTGTCTTTATAACTCGCACACAAAGAAACTTCAAGGCCTTCGCATTGAGCCGTCAGCAGTTGTTGGGTCTGCTCGAAAGTGGTTTATCAGCAGTGTTGTACGCTGGCAGTTTTATGACGAAGTTGGCGTACGGACTGCTTCTCATTTTGACAGCGAGGAGTTCGTACGAATTAACGCGGTACAGGCGAACTACGCTAGCTTTATCGACTACCTAGATAGTTTGCGGGAGGAGTAACAAAATGCCGATAATCGGATTTGTGGACCCCTCACACTATGAGAGGTCGCATGCAAAGGCTGGGCGCCTACCGAACTGGTATTCGGTAGACGACCTAATTGAGCGTTCGCTCGACCCCAACCCAAAATGGTCGCCGTGGACCTACGAGCTAGTCAAGGCGGTGCTGGAAGAAACGCAGGACATCAAGGGACGCGGCGACCGCATCAGCGCTACGACGTTGACAGCACCATGTCCGCGCGCTGAGATACTGAAGCGCAAGGTGGACTTTATCGCCAGCCTTGACGACCTGTATCGAGCACTACGCGGTACGATGATTCACCGTACGCTCGAACGGTATACTCGAGCGACGGGCATCGCCGAGGCAACCCTAGTGACGACAGTTGATGGTATCCGGCTGAGCGGCAGTCCGGACCTGCTAACCCCGGACGTTGTATATGATTACAAGACGACCGACAATCCTCCGCCGTTCGGCTACCCGTACCGACACCACACCGAACAGGTGCAGCTGTACGCCTTCATCGCAAGGCATGTCGAAGAGTGGTCAACTTGGGACACGGGGGAGAAAGTGCCGAACGGGAAGCTGCCCTTTGACCCCCGAACTTCGCCGGTTAAGCGCGCGGTTGTTGCCTACCTTGGGCCGAAAGGACCAAAACTCATTGAGGTCCAACGCAAGGAAGAGATGGTGACCCCAACCGGTGCTGTTCGAGAAGCTAAGCGGCCGTATATCTGGGACGATGAGCGGATACTAGAAGAGTTTCGTCCGAAGCTCTACATGGTGAAGCAAGCGCTTGAGGTCTACCCGGACTGGCCGGCGGGAGCGGAAGAGCTGTGGGGTGGACCACCCGGCTGGAAATGTCCCGGCCCGCCGCTCTGTAACTTGCCCGACTGTCTCGCTCGTCGAGACCCTAGCATGTATGCGTGGGAGAAACCCGAACCGCCGAAGCGAGGGAGGAAACGATGAGGCTGCACGACAAGAGGCTGCGTGTTGGTCCTATGACCTATCGCGTATGGTCTGATAAGAACGCAACGGAAGCACTACAGGTGGGTAATGCCGTTGGTGCGTGCCAGGAAGATAGTCTTATCATGCTCGTTGACCCCTCAACTGCCTATGACCGGCAGGCAGAAACGATTCTTCACGAGGCCCTACACGCCGTCTGGACGCAGACTTACATGGACATTGTCTACCCTGATGGAGATGCGGACAGCGAGGGAGAAAAGATGATATCTGAGCTGGCACCGCGAGTACTGTCGCTGCTTCGGGATAACTCGTGGTTGGTGCGATTCCTACTAGAGGAAAAGAAATGACGGTATTTCGATGGGTAGCGATGGCATGTATCGTCACGGGCACGGTGCAGGCGGTTATCGCCGTATTCGAGAGGGTGTGGCCTAGGTGACGACGCTCTTCATGGACATCGAGACCGTTGGCGAGCCGTGGGACGGCAAGTTACTGCTCTTTGGCTGGGCCCGCGACGATGATAATGCTTGGTCGTGGCGCGGCCCCATACTTGACCACGACCACGAGCGGATGCTTGAAGACCCCAACATTACTAAGGTCGCACATACTACATTTGACTGGCGTTGGCTACGTCTTACCGGCTACGACATAGCTGGTCCACTTCACGACACGCGAGTCATGGCGCACTTGCTGAATGAGAATACTCCGCTCGACCTGGATTGGTTAACTCACCGGTACGCCGGCGTTACGAAGGATAAACGAATTCATAAGAGCGGTGGAGTGCTCTACTTCTCCTGTGACTACGGGACACGTCATCGACTCGACGAGTTTCCCGAGGGGTCGTGGACGCCAAAGGCTGTTCAAGAGCTTGAGGCCTACTGTCGCAACGACGTCGTTTCGTTGCGCTCGTTGTACGACGAGTTGAAGCAGCGGCTGCAGGAGAGTGAGTGGTGGGACTACTTCGAAGAGGAGTCGGTGCCGTACACGTCAGTTCTCGTGGACATGGAATGTGCTGGCATGCCCGTCGACCTCGACATGACCGCTGTTCTAGCAACTGAGGTCCATGAGGAGAAGGTACGCCTCGGTCAGGAGTTGATGGACGAGGCCAAGTTGCCGGGGTCGTTCAACCTGAACAGCGGGGACCAGCTGGCGACCTACCTGTTCAGTCGTAGCTTTCGGTTACGAGACCGGCTGCCGATGGACCTGGACCCATTACCCCCTGACCGAGACTTTGAGGTGACTAAGGTCGGACGGCTTTACATCGAGGGCGAGTGGATACTTAAGGGTCGAGGGCTGGCGGCGACTCCGCCACCGAAGGACAAGGTCACGGGCAAGGAAGGCAAGCGGCCGTCCACTTCGACACCGGAGCTACTGTATATGCACGCCGGCGACGAGTGGGTACGTAAGCTATGTCTTGAATATCGAAAGCGAGAGAAGTTGCTAACGACGTATCTCGAGAAGTTTCCCCGCATCGTGCACAAGGGTCGCGTGTACGGACGGTACAACCAGGCGGGCACTGTAACCGGCCGGCTCTCTTCGTCTGAGCCCAACATGCAAAACATGCCGGCGCGGGGAGAGCTCGGTAAGAAGACGCGCGCTCTATTCCGCGGGAACTTAGTTATCGGGGACTACGACCAGCTTGAGATGCGGTTGATGGCGCACTTCTCGCTTGACCCCCGGCTGGTTAAGGTGTTTCAACTCGGCCGAGACCCGCATCTCATTACGGCACAGGCCATCTTCGGGGAGAACGTGGACCCAGACGGAGAGGAGAGAGGAATCGGGAAGACCCTGAACTTTGCCATCGGTTACGGCGCAGGGCCAAGGAAGGTGGCGCAGGTGCTCAGCCTAAGTGGTTACCCGACCACAAGGGACGTAGCTGAGGGCTACCTAGCAGAGCTGCACGGGTTCTACCGGGGCTACTACCGCTGGAAGGACCAGGTCATTGCTAAGGCGAAGCGGTCCGGTAACGTGCGCACTATCGGCGGTCGTCGTCGCCGCTTACGTGGCGCGTTTCAGGACGTAGCAAACTGGCGGGCGATGGGATACGGCGAACGACAGGCGGTCAACGCCGTCATTCAGGGCAGCGCTGCCGACATACTGCAGCGAGTGATGGTGACCGGCCGGTGGCAGGACGAGATGCTACTGCTCGCGCAGGTACACGACGAACTGGTGTGGGAGTGGGTCGCTGACTATCTGCCGTCCGACGAGCAGCTCGCATACGTGGGGAAGGTAGCGCAGACGGCACATAACTTTGTTCTTAGCGTACCGCTAGTCTTCGAGCCGCACCACGTTCACTCGTGGGCGGAGAAGGATGGACCTGAGATAGAGTGGGAGGATGATGATGATGAGGTATAGTAAGTACGGACTTCAGGACCTTCGAGACGAGGTCTGTCGGCTTGAACAACAGCTTGAAGACCGCGTAGGAGAAACGCATCAGGCGCAACGAACCCACCACGAACTTCTTGAAGGGCGGATGATGCGGCTAGCTACACGACTTGAGGCACTGGTTGACACGGCGTCTGAGTCGCATCAGAGTATCGATTGGCTGTCGAAGCGCGTCACAGAGCTAGAGCAGCGGCTGCTCGACCATCATGAGGTCGTGCTGGTAAACGACGGCGGTAGTCCCCGAAGTACAAGTGCTTGGCCGAAGTACACCATTTACCGCGGACGCACGCCCCAAGGAAAGCGCATTCACGAGATTCGTCGGCCTGGGATGAGCGAGGTAGAGTACCACGTTGAGGGCGTGGCGATGAAGGACGAGGAGCTGCAATGAACGACCCGCTTCGAACCTGTCCAACCTGCGGTACCGATGTTACTGGGTTGGACTTGGGATTACGCGACTACCGCTGGATAGCGCCAGCTTTGCCAGGACGCATGGCACCGACTGACCTGGACTGCGTGCTTGAGCGACATGGCCATGTACTCATCATGGAGTTCAAGCCGCGTGGTGCGAAGCTGCCGTTGGGTCAGCGTCTTACGCTAAAGACGTTTGTGCGCTTGGGCTGTGACGTGTGGGTCGTGTGGGATACAGAGAAGGGAGATTACGTAGAGGCGGGAATAATGGACCGAAGAGGGGAGATTCCTTTTGTTGCGCGAATGACAAAGAAAAAACTAGAACGGCGAGTTGTGAAATGGCTCGCTGAGGCATAGGGAGGAAGAGATGAACCTAGAAGAGACCATCCTGTCCATGTCCAACGAGGAGGCTGAGTGGTTGCTGTACCTCACGAGGGGCGACCTCTTCTACGACGCACTTGACCGGCGGGGGAGGGAGGAACAGTGAGCTGGGACGGACAAGAATTGCGCATTAAGCTCGATGTGTTGGCGAAGAGCTACGGTATTCTGTTTCTCGAGCTTGCTGAGATAGAGGAGCACGTCGCGGGCGGACCGACGCTCGTCTTGTACTTCCGGAAACCAGCTGATGGGCGTTGAAACGCGTATCTACGACTTTCTCTACAAGGACCTCGTCCACAATGACGAGTTACTTCAGCACATTCAAACGTGTATGCAAACAAAGTCCTGGCGACTGCTATTCGCCGGCACCCCAGCCGCCGTGCAGAAAGATGAGGAAGTTGTTCGCATAATGTGGGTCTTCGAGGCAAAGGAAGAGCTTCTTCGTTTCTACCTGCAGGTGCAGACACCGCAGCTTAGTTCTTAGCTCCCGAGCCCCGGATTCGAACCGGGCCCTAGCGGACCACAACCGCTCGTGCTACCAACTACACCAGCCGGGCTGGTGGACGTGCTCGGAGTCGAACCGAGGTGCCCGCCGGTCCGGTCGTACCGGTCTTCCGCGCGGGTCGAAACCCTTCCACGCCCCTAGGGGTCAGAAGAAACTGACCCCAAACCTACGCTGCCAGTACCGGTCTAGTACCCGATGCGCCGCAGCTACTTCGCCGTCGAAATCTCGACGGTTTCCTCGCCCACCGCCTGGTGCCGGGCAGTTGGGGTCATCTTCTGCTACCAGCCGAATAAGCCGCCGTAGTGCTCGTTCCACGCGCTCTTGGGCTGAGCTATGGTGCCCACCTAGCTCGCCATACGTGCGGCGCTCGCCCATATACTGACGCAGCACGTTACCCTGTGTTCGTGGCAGTAACGAGAGATACGGCTCGAAAAAGTCATCGAGAACCTCTACTGTATCTTCATCTGCGTCTCCTCGTTCGGGCCAAAGGTGTAGGCTTACGTGTCCACCACCTCTACGAAGGGCGAGTTCTGCTGCTTGAAGCTCATCTGCGCCGCTTAACGAATACGTCTTTTCGTCTCGCCGAGACGGAAGATACGGGTCGTTCTCAAGTCCCTCTCCTGTTTCTGGGTCTCGCTGACCCCAGTCTTCTGGAATGAACTCAATCCCGTTCGCTTTACACCACTCTTTTATCTCACTGCGGGTCATCGTCTCCCCCTAACTACGGTGTGGATAGATGAGACACCCACCATCCAGAACAGTGCCTGTACAAACACGTACAGCATTGTATCAGTTTGCATCGTCTTCCTTCCCGTCGTCCCAAACCATCTCCATTAGCCAACGGTACTTTCGCAGACGCTCGTGTTCTCTAATCTCTGCTTGAAACAACTCGGAAAGCAACGCAGGCAAGCTATGCCAAACGTTCGGTTGAAGCTCGCGCATGCGATACCTCCCTTCGACAAACGGTACAATGCATTAGGTCCTTAACTGTAGCAACGTTGAAGACCCGTATTCCTCGACCGTAGGTCCGGTCTTGGTACTCAGCCCGGCAGCTACATAGCGCTAGCTGAGTTTCACTCATTGTTTTTCACCCCCCGGACACTTCGGACACGGCTGCTTAATGGGATGTACGAAGGCATAGGCACCTTCTGGACTGCGATGGTAAACCCAACGACTACCATCTTTGCGCAGTTCAATCTTGGTTACGCTACCCATTAGAGGTAACCTCCGTTGCCGATAACATCGTCACCCTTTGGTTTGGCGCCGTCTTCTATTATCTCGGTCCATGTTTTAGCGTCTAGCATTATCGCCACAGGAAGGTACTTGCACATATGTTCCTCAGGTGCCAACCTGTTTGCTTCTTTGGCGTCGTCAACCGCTGCTTTGGCGGATGGTACAATGAATCCACCATGACTAGACTGACCGGCGTCGTTAGTGCAGATTACGGCGTAAAGGGTAGCCTCCTGCTTAGACAAGGCTATCGTCAGCGAGTTGGTAAGATTGTCCCACGCCAACTCTTCGTCAAACTCAAATTTGGTCATGTACTCACCTCTCTTTACGGTATGCGTGGGTCGTGCGGACACCACGGCCCGTGACCGTGGGTCTCGCACCACTCATCTTCGGCCGCAGCTGCGGCCTCTCGCTGTAGCTGAGCTAGCTGCTCGGGAGTCCATGCAGTACAGCTTTCACCGCGCTGATGGTCAGGCGAGTACCACTCTATGTCATGCGTATAGCAGAAGCGCGTCTTCATCATCATTACCCTCACCTCCCTAACCATCCAGAATCAAAGTCACTGCGCTGCTGCAGCTTCCACTCATTCATTAGTTCGACCACTTCTGGCGAGGCCCACCTTCGCAGACCTTGGTAGTCGTTCTGCATCTGTGTCTCTAGCACTTTCGTTAGGCCGTCAACTTCGTATACCTTATCGAACACGGCTCCAAAATTATGCTCAAGCGTGAAGCATCGGTCTACGAAAGATGTATCAGTACCTCGCCCTATCAGTCGCAACTTGTACACGCTTGCGACTGCGGCCCAGCGGGGTCCGCCGACTTCGCCGCTAGACCAGCGGTCGCCGTCTCCGAAGAGGCGCTGAGCCCAGTCAACCCACTTGACGAGAGTCTCTCGGGGCTGTTCACGTCGCAGCCGCGTCCACTCACGCCACGCGAGGCTTCGGTCGCCGTTAGTAGCCCGGACTGACTGCCAGTAGCTCGCTAGACTGGCCGGGAGTTCACCCCTAAAGACGTGGACGGCGTGCCGTAGCTCGCCGCCCACCGCCATATCGAGGTACGTCTCAAACTCGACCGCCAGCTCGCGCGTCAACTGGTCGAACCGCCTTCGCGCTGGGTCGTATTGTTGCGCCTGCGCCAACCATTCCAACAAGTACCAGTCGGCGCAGTCCTGCCGCAAGTCTCGGTCGGGCTTCATACCAAGGCTGCGGAAGAAGTTAACGTCGTCCTTTCCGGTACCCGAATCTATGGTGTCGTCCGACCCCGGGTGCTCGAGGAGCCGGGCGTTGTGGACCGCCGGGTGCTTGACGTGGCGCCATCTGTCTTGCGTTTCGTCTAGGTAGATGGTGCCGCCACAGTCGAGGCACCTAACGTCGTCGTTCACGGAAGTCCACCCCCAAGATTAAGCCTGGTATGCAACCAAGCACGTCGTGCATCGGCTTCGGCTCACGTGCCCCACATTTCGGGCACTCGTAGTCTGCAACCACTACCATTACGGCTTCCCCATTACGAACCCCGCCGCATACTCGAACCGGCCGCGGTCGAAGTTGCCGTTTCGCGCGTAGCAGAACGTACCAAGCTCGCTCACAAGGTGCGCCCACAACGAGAACTCCTTGGTACCGGGCTCAGGGCGCAACCGGCTAAGTATTTCCGCTAGGTCGGTGAAATCGCGCTTATACATTGCCATTAGCAGCACCACCTTCCTTCCTCGTACATATACTCCTGTGCGCTGTTCGCTTCCCATGTCTCCATGATGCGGTCCCACGGGTCTTGCGTCGCTGTGCCGTTGACGGTTGCCTTAAAGCAGTCACCCTCAATGGGGTTGCACTCGTTCGGCATCGAGCAGGGCGGGTCGCCGCACGCCTGGTTCACGTCGTCGGCCTGGTTCCGCAGGTTACCGATGTAGTTCAACTTCAGCCATTCCTCGTATTCTTCCTCGCTGTCGGCGGTGCGCTTGGCTAGCACCTTTTCGCTTGCAGCGGTAACGAGGTCGGGCTGAGGCAACGCGGTATTGTAATACGGCGTGCCGTAACTAGCCGGCAGCCGACGTGGCGTTGTCTCCGGTAGGTTGGCTGTCTGCTCGTGGCCCGTTGCGTCGGTCCATATGTCATACAAGAACCGCTCCTGCATCGAGGTTTCGATGGCCCAACTACAGTAGGTTTTCCGAACTCGGTCTATAGCTGTCCACGGCTCAACACCCTGCAGTATGAGCAGCGAGGCGAGCAGCGTCCCAGTGCGACCATGCGCGCCAAGACAACCAGTCTCCACAACCTTGCCGCGCTTTAGCTGCTTGAGCAGCCATCGTGCAGCAGGCAAGAACTTTCGCGTGCTGGCAGGCGTCATGCCGTCGGACCATGGGTATATGGCCCATTTCGTACGCCCGCCGTCTTGAACCCACGCAGGCTTCCAACCCGGAGTAGTGACGGTGTGGTCTTTTGCCCACGCCGAATCCAGGTAAAAGCCGATATCGGGTTCAACAGTCATAGCCGCCCGCTCCCGGTCCGCCTCCGTATTAATCCAGTAACCAGGTCGGTCCATAAAAGCGGACACTAGCACTTCAAGCCCATTTTCGAGCTTGAAGATATCCTGCCAGTGCGTACAACTTCGCGCATTAGAAGAAGTTGTTGTCGCTGTCGTAGCTGGTACAAATCGCTTCTTCTTTCGTCGTCGACTCAATCGCATCACCTCCCTTCGGTGTCTGAGTCTAAGCTGAGGTGGCAGGATTCGAACCTGCAACCACCGGATTAACAGTCCGGCGCTCTACCAGTTGAGCTACACCTCAAGGGTGACGGCCCGGCACTACGTGACGCGCTAGCTAGTCGCGTTCACCCGCTCAGCGGCCGTCACACCGTCGGCATCGGCGGTAATTCGCCGAGCCGCTCTTTCGGTCTCCGTCGGTCGGGAGAGTAGAACTCCGAGGCATGCGTTCGGTTCCACGTCCGCCGGTCAAGCTTGTCTAGGTATTCTTCCAACCACCATTCATAGCTACCATCCGGTAGTTCTACGTGGTACGCAGCTACCTTGTGGTTACTTGAACGACAAACTGTCCGTCCCGTCAGTCGTACAGAGTGCCACGTATCTAGGCTATCCAACCACCTGAAAGCCCGTCGCCCCACGTATCGGAGCTTGGGGTAGAGTGGACTCGCATGAGCCATTGTCCATTTTCCCGTATGAGGCCAGTTGTCGTGCTTATCTGCTTTCCAGCGTAGCGTCTTAATCACGTCGGTTGTACTCCTATCCACTCAATACTACGGCCCATCCCTAACGCACGGCCTACGGGCCGCATAGCAGCGTTCCACAACGCTTGCACTTCTGGACTGGCGTAACCTACCAGTTTCCAGTACAAATCATCAGCCTGCCAAACTAGCAGCTTTGCCAGTCGGTTACAGTCTTCGTCGTCGTACATCTTATCGAAAATGCACCCGTTGTTATGCTCTAAGGACCAGCACATGTCTACAAAGGTCCGGGCCTTTAGCTGGCCCGTCAGGTAATCATGGGCCAGTTCAGCCGCGGTTGCCCATCCATCGCCGCCGTATCCGCCGTTAACAAGTATGTTACGGAACACATACTCTGCGTCCTTCAAGATGCTAGGACCCTCTTGTTTCAGTACCTTATTCCAAGCCGCCCACGCTTCGCCGCGATAGACAGCCTCGCCGCGTGCCCAACCGCACCGTTCCAGCATGTCACGAATGGACGCTGGAACCTGTTCGTCAAGCATGCGTCCCTGGGCGCTTTCACAGTCCCAGGTCTCGTACTCGCCGCACCCTGACTCGGACGACGCATCGCACTTGTACGTGACGTGGTGGCAGTTCGTCCACCCTACGTCACCACAATTGTCGGCATCGTAGTCCGGACTATCTTCCTCCGGACACTCTGCCACGTCGTTTTCACAAGGGTCGTCGTCGTCGTGCGATGGAATCCAACAGTCGTCGCATCCATAGCATTCGTAATCGTCGTCGCCCGTACCTGTAACGTAACGGGCTTCGCCGCCTACGACGACGGAGAGGTACTCAGAGAACTCGCGGGCCAGCTCGCCTTCAAGCTGCTCCAACATGCTCCCGGCGTGTTCGTGGCCGTTAGCCTCTAGCCTCTCCAACAAGTGAAAGTCCGAGCAAGCGCGGCTTAGGTCGCGCTCGCCTAGGTTGTCCATAGCTTACGTTCTCACCCCCCGTCCACCTTCCGTAGGGTGGGTGGCCCAGGATTCGAACCTGGTCAGCCAACGCCTCGCCGGGGTTGCGGCCCGGTCGCGCTTCCAAACGCACACCACCCGTGCTCATGAAAATAGGGCTAGCCTACGCCCTGCGCCCCTGCCTACTCCTGACCGTTAGGCAGGGACGCGCGGCCCAGTTAGTCGAGCAGCGTTAGGTAGGACGCCTCACTACCCGTCAGCATCGTTAGCCGTCGCAGGTGCGACAACCACTGTTCGGCCGCTGAAACCTGCGCGGCAGTGTCCAGCGGGCGGTCAATCACGGTCAACCACCCGCAGGTACAACGCCACTGTTCGGGTAGGCGCGTCCGGTCCACCTGGTGAACCATTCGCCCTCCTACTCTAAGCGTACCACGCCCGTCAATAGGCTGTTTGCCCTACTCCCTTCTACGTCCATCGCCCTACGTAGAACTACGTAGGACGAAAGGCTTAGAACGGGTAGCCCTCCTCCTCGAGCACGGCTCGCGCTACGTCAACCGGGCGGTCGCCTGACTCGAACGCATCGCGGTAGGCGTAGTCCGCCAGGTCGCGGTTCGTGAGCCCGCCGGTCCAACGGCCTAGGCTAGCGTCAACCCTAGCCATCCACCGCTCGAACGCATCTTCAGTTGTGGTCGACAAAGGATGTAGTCACCCCCCTTCGTCCTAGTGCCATCGCCCTACACCGTCCGACGTCGCCTCCCACAAAGGGTGTAGGACGAAAGAACTAGGCGGGTCTCCGCTACACGAGCGCGAGGCCAGCTACCTTAGTCCCGTTCAGGCAGGCCGCAGTGTCACTCCTGCCCTACCTTCAGCATACCACGCTCGTCAACCACTCAAAGACCTAGGACCACCGGCCTCCCAGCAGCCGGCGGCCCTAGGTCTCATATACTAGGTCCCTCGGCCTAGTCGAACTCGCCCATTCGGATGATGCCCGCCGAACGACGTAGGACATCCCAGTCGACGACCGCGACGCCGGGGGACACGAGCGTGACTTCGGGCTTAGGTCGCACGACCTTGACCCTAGGCTTACGCCCTAGGCATTTCGGCTCGTCCACTCGGACGAACGTCCTAGTCCCATCGGCCTCGAGGTGGTACACTGAGACCGGGGCCACGGCGCTCTTTGCCCTAGGCCGAATGGTGCCAGCAGCCGCCAGAACGTCGTAGGACGCTCCCAAGCCCGCCACCATCGAAGGACCTAGGTCGTCCGGCCGCATGAGGTCGCGTAGGTCCATGCGGTCGCACGGTAGCGGGTGACGCGCGTTGGCCCAACGGCCTAGGTCGTGCGCCGACCGCCACCCTTGCGTGTCGTAGGTCATTAGTCTCACCTCCTCTCCTCACTGGGACCAGTATAGCACGGCGAACGCAGGGGTCAATAGGTCCTTAGTAGTAGGCCGGCAGGTCAGGCGACGAGCTGGAGGCCCTAGGTCAATGGTACTACTGTCTGGTTGGGGGCGCCCTACGCCTTAAGCACTAGACGCGCCTCGGCCGGCCTACGCTACGTACGACCAAGGGCCTAGGCGGGACGGCAACCAACCCCCTTCCTAAGACCTAGGTCCTTTGGCTGGGTAGTCCGCGTTGCGTTATTTTCGTGCAACGTTCGTGCAACAAACTCGCCTACGTAGTTGGAGAATGTTGAGATTTCTTGAATGGCCGTTCAAAGTGCTTTTCCTTGCAGCCCAAGGGAAACAAAACTACCCCCGCATCATACCGCCTAGTGTAGAGGGCTAGTACGGGGAACCTACGAGGCTACGCCAGTAGCCGAGTGGAGGGGCCAAACACCGGACCGGCGGTGAGGTTCCTGCTGGGAACCAAGCGGCCTTAGTCGTAGGGTTGACCGGCCGCTTAAGCGACAAGCTGCAGCTTTTGAACGTAACCCCTGAACGTCCTTAAGCATAGCCCAGACGTATGTCTGAACGTGGGAGGAACGTGTGCAAAACGAATGTTCGGTAGAGGACCGGCCAGTTAGGCGTCAGGTTCATCGATTTTCTGAAACCGCTCTTGACGACCCCGATTCTGTCTTTTGCGCTTGTGGGGGCTGGACCCTGAAGCTGTGGGACCCGCGCGTAAAGGGCCGTGACTGGGGCTGGGTTGTAGAGGGTGCGGCAGAGGGTAGAGTCTACGATGCCGTTTAACCCGGAGACCGGAACGGCGGCCGGGGAGGCCAGCGGTAGGGCCAGACGTCGCAAGGCTCTGGCTCCAGAGGACCGCGCTCTTGAGGCCATAGCCAACAGACTGCCAGCTCTCGCTGACGAGCTGCTCGATGCCGCCTTCGGGAAGGGGGCCTTTGAGGCCCTGAAACCCGAGACGCGGTTGCAGGCCGTAGTACGGGCGCTTGAGTGGCGGCTAGGGAAGCCGAGCTCACGTCTGAAGGAGGTTGACACGAACGAACAGCCGTTGCCAACCCCTGATGAGCTGTTTAGAACTTCTGACACGCAGGGCTAGCCCGCGCACCTCGAGGCTCCGCGCGCCGTGCCCTGTCCCTCTGGGAGGAGGGTTCGGCCCGTTGAGGCGTAGGCCGTTTGACCGAGGTGTCGGAGACCGCCTCTAGAGAGGCAACCCGTGAAACGCGAGCGGGCACAGAAGGAAAAGGCCAAGACGACTCGTAAGGTCGCTGTGGACGAGAAGCTGGAGAGGGTGGACACCACGGCGGTCAAGAACGAGCTGGACGAGCTGCTGGAGGCGATAGACTCCGTCCTGGAGAAGAACGCCGCCGAGTTCGTGCAGGACTACGTTCAGCTGGGTGGAGAATAGTGGCCGACCACGGCAAGGGTAAGTGTGCCGTTGACCCCTGTCCAAAGCATGGTCCCGTTAAGAAGGGCAAGGGCATGGGTAAGGGCGGCAGCGGCGGGGGCCACGCCGGTCTCGGACAGGGGGCGTAGCGTGACACCCGAGAAGTTTAGAGCGGCCATGTTGGTTTCTGGCTCTATGGCCGGCGCCATGGCGACGGTTGGTTTCTTCGTGGGGCAGCCCATCTTGATGCTACTGGGTATCGTGCTGTCCTGGTGGTCGTTCTGGCGCTACGAGGTCCACCGGTGAAGACTGGGGTCCTGTACGTGACGTGCCCGAAGTGCCGTAGGCCAACGCCTGCGGTGCCACTAGGGCGCGACCTGGAGTGTGAGCACTGTGCCGATTCGAAAGGTTAAGGGCGGCTATAAGTGGGGCAGCCAGGGCAAGGTGTACAAGACTCGTAAGGGCGCTGCCAAGCAGGCGCGAGCCGCATATGCCCACGGTTACCGCGGCGCCGGCAAAAAGCGAGGAACGTGACGAAACGCTGGTCACCGGAGACGTGTCCTAGGTGCGGTAGGCTGTTGCCTGGTGCGCGCTGGGAGACGTGCTTCTGCTGGCGCACGAGAGGAAGCGGTCTTGATGACTTTACTCGACAAGAGCTGGCGACTCTTCGTCTACGCCTTGAGGGACCTGGAAGAGGTCGTAAGACTCGCCGTATGCCACGTCCGGGGACATCAGGAACCTCAGCTGTTAGTCGAGGAGAATACGTACCTGAGACTAGTGTGTCCGCGGTGCGGGCGTGAGCTCTAGGGCCTATGGGCAGCTCGAGCTCAACCCTGGTGCTCAGGAGGCGTTCGTTCACAACGAACACCTCTACTCCGCGTACATCGGTGGTGTGGGAAGTGGTAAGACCTATGCCGGCTTCGCTCGCGCCCTTAAGTACGCGATGCAGACTAAGCCAGAAGGTCAGTTTCACGGCCCACGAGTTACGGTGGCGGCTGCAACGTATCCGCTTCTCATGGACGCAGTGGTACCGCCGGCACAGGAAATCCTGGCGCTAACAGGCGTCGCAGACTGGGACAAGTCCTTTAAGAAGCAGAAGAAGGAGCTGCACCTCCCCAACGGCGGCACCATCCTCTTCCGCTCTCTAGACGACCCTGACACCGTGATGCGTGGTCCTGAACTTGCCGGGGTGTTCATCGACGAGGGCCGTAATGTCTCGCTGTACCACTGGAAGCTGGTCACCGGCCGGCTTCGTCAGAAGGGCTACAAGCGCGCGGCTTGGGTTTGCTCGACGCCTAACGGCCACGACTGGATGTGGTCGGTCTTTCACCCAGATTCTGTGGACGTGTGGGACGACACTGACTGGTTTGGTGCGCCAACACACGAGAACAAGCACCTTCCGCCTGAGTACGTTAAGGCGCTGGAGGACTCCTGGGAGGGACGCTTCTACGAGCAGGAGGTCCTCGGCCGCTTCGTTGGAGTGGTTGAAGGCGGTGTGTTCCCGTACTGGGACCCAGAGACGTTCGTCTCGCCCAACCTAAAGTACAGGACTGACCTACCCCTGTACACGTTCTGGGATTTCGGCTACGGAGACCTAGGTGTGTGCGTGTTCGCGCAGGTCGAGTGGAAGGAAAGGTCAGATGCCTCACAGAAACGGGGAGGAGCCAAGGTCAAGGTTCCTTGGCTCTACGTGCTCGACGTCATCGCTGCAAAAGAGTGGGCGGCTGTGGACTGGGCTCGAGCCTGGAAGTCCAAGCTCGCAGAGTCCTTTGACGGAGCTCGTCCCCTGGGCAACTTCGGGGACCCGGCTGGTCACCAACGTAACCCGTCGACTGGAACGTCAGTCATAAGTGACTTGAATTCTGCAGGTGTGCCGGTTACGGCGGCGCCTAAGCGGCCGCAGGACTACGCCATCCGCATCCTGAATAACATGATGGCGGGAGAAAGAGTCTGGGTTCGAACTCCAAACGCAGACCAGGTTGCACAGGCATTCGCGTCTCATAAGTGGAACGTCGACCGAAACGGCATTCGCATCGGCAACACGGCCGTTCATGACTGGACCTCACACTTCGTTGATGCCGTGCGTTATGGAACTGCCGTTGTGCTAGGATTGTATGCACGCGAGGACGAATCTGAGACGCCGAGCGAGCTGCTGACACCAGATACTTACGGTCATGTCTTTGACCAGCTGTTGAACCCGCCGGCCAAGAAGTGGCTCGGGCCAAAGCGCAAGGCTGTTCGACCTACGTTCGAGGCCCCACCAATCGTACCTAGGAGCTAGTATGCCTATAGATACGTTTCGCGTCTACTCCGATGAGGAGTCGATGCTCAAAGTCTATAGTCGGCGATTGACGTCGGCGGACCAGCTCTTTGCGAAGACGAAAGCCGAGCGTGAGGCGTTTGTTGCTCGCTACGCCAACGAGGTAGAGGAAGACCAGGTAACCGAAGAGGGTCACCGGGTCAACGTTACTAACGGCATCGGCATCATCGATACGATGTTTGCTTCGATGACTGCAGTTGATGTAGAGTTCATCGCTAAGGCGGTTGGCAACGGTACGCCCGAGCAAGCGGTAGCTGCCACGAGTGCGCTAAACCAAAGCTGGCACGACACGAAGGGCGCGCGTAGGGCTAAGAAGGCCGTCAAGGACGCGCTCCTCGTCGACCTCGGAGTCGTGAAGGTTTATTACGACTACGTGACCGACGTGGAGGTTCGAGACCGCCCCGACGCAGCCGTCAAGGCCGAACTTACCGAGGTGGTCAAGAACGGCGACCAACGGACAATCGATGACATTCTCGCCTCGGGCGAAATAGCGTTGGTCGAGGATGTTGAGGTCGTGCTACGCGACCGCGTATGCGTTGATTATGTTCCCTGGAACATGGTCCGTTATGACCCCAGCGCCAATCAGGCTGAAGATGTTCGATGGGTGGCACAGTACACGCGGCACCCGACGCCCGAGGTTACCCTGAATCCGACTTTTCGCGCCTTCGTCCAAGACCGCTATGGCAAGGTCGTCGGTGACCGGCTGCTAAACGGCTTGGAGGGCGACTCCACCATCGACGCGGTAGGAATCGCAGGAGACTACAGCGACGTTGAGGGCCTCTCGAAAGACGAGAAGGAGGATTCCGTTCGCGTAACCCTCGTCGAGATGTGGGACTTTGAGACCGGCCTGGTGACCGTCTTTCCCCGCAATCGTACCGACCTGGTGCTGCATCAGCGGGTCAACCCCCTGATGCTAAACCTAGACCTCGAAGACCGCTCCCCGTTCAAGTTCCTAGGCGTGCGCTGGCTGCCGGGCCGCTTTGAGGGTGTCGGCGACATGCGCGTTATCCGGCCGTCCCTAGACGAACTGGACGAGTATCGTAGCAACCTAGCGACGCACATTGCACGTACTATCCCGAAGCTCATCGGACCGGCTAGGGCGCTCTCACCGGCCGGCAAGAAGGCTCTGGAGTCGACCACCTGGGGCGAGTATGTCCCGCTGGAGGAGGAGCACGTTGCCAGCGAGGTGCAGCCGCTAGTGCCCCCACCGCTGCCGCAGGAGACCTTCGAGGTTCCTGAGAAGATTCAGGCCGAGATGAAGGAGGCTACTGGTGCTAACGAAGTCCTTCGTGGTGTCTTCCCATCCCGTCGTACGACCGCGACCGAAACGCAGCTCGTCACGTCGGCCGGTCAGAACCGTCAGGCTGAAAGACGGGCGGCTCTAGAGGAGTGGTACACCGACGTCGCTCGTACCATGCTGCAGCTAATGCAGGTGTACTACGACCGTGACCGCATACTTCGCTACACGAACGACCTTGGTGAGGAGTTTGTATGGGAGTGGAACCGCGAGGATATAGCGATGGATGCGGACATTCGCATCTCGCTGACTCCGCGCGAGAACCTAACCCGCGAGGAGACGTTCCAGAGGTGGCTGCAGGTAATGAACCTAGCGGTGGCGATGCCCGAAACTGACCGAAACGAGCTAATGAGGCAGGTCTATCGCGCCATCGGCCTACGCGAGGACGAGATTCGGGGACTCATCAAGACTCCCGAAGAGGTTGAAGCTGAAAGACAGCGTGAAATGGTCTCGACGCAGCTTGCTGCTGCGCCGCAGCCCGCGTCCAGCTCCCCACCGGGTCTTAGTATTTCGCCTGCCAGAAGCTAGGAGAAGCGTATGACCATCTTGGAAGCTGGTCTACTTGCCGCTCTAACTGCCGCAGTAAGTTCCTTTGTGACCTATGTAGTTATTATGGCGCGCGTTGGTAAGATGCTAGCTCGAGCGTACGGCAGCATACATGACGAGGGAAAGAAAGACACCTATCATCTCAGTATGGATGATGCCAGAAAGCTCTTTAATCCCACGGATACGACTACACCGCCTACTACTGGACAGTACCTGTAAACCACGCACCGCTAGCGTAGAGGAAACGCACCTGGCTTCCACCCAGGAGTCGTCGGTCCGAGTCCGACGCGGTGCTCTGTCGAGGCCCTAGCCACAGCGCAACGGCGCCGAGGGCGAGGGGTACAACGAAGGGAGGCTTGCCATGGCACAGAGCCGTGACGAGCTTAAGGCTCAGCAGCAAGTTGAGCTGAGGACCGCCCTAGCGGAGGCGGTTGAGAAGTATCCGTTGACAGCCGAAGCAGAAGACGAGGAAGACTGGAACAGGTGGGAGGCCGAAGGAGGCCAGCCGCCCGAGACCGTTCCCGACCCCGAAACTTCGACGCCCGATAAGCCTGCTCCGGGCGAGGCTCCGCCTAGTACAGTCGAGGCTACCAGCAAGGAAGAAGTTTCATCCGAGGGTGAAACCACAGATGAATCTCCTACCGAGTACTGGGGCGTAGATTTGAACGGCCTTCCGAGCGAGAAGCGAGCGGAAGTTATCGCTCATTTTGAGCAGCAGGATAGTACCATCCGGAAGCTCCAGGAACGACTGGCGAAGAAGCCAGAAGAGCAGCCGGCACCGGAACCTGAGACGCAGGGGCCGGTCAGCGATGAGGACATCATGCGTGCCCTCGGCTTGGACCCCGAATCTCTCGAGTACGAGCAGCTGGCGCCGGTGGTTCTACCGCTCGCCAAGACCGTGATGAAGCTGGAGGAAACCGTCGATGAGATGTCTCAGCGCGAGACGACCCGTGCGGTTGAAAGCGCCTGGAACACGACACTCGACGACCTAGAATCGACGTACGGCAAGCTGCCGTTCGAGCGGGTTCAGGTCCTTCAGTACGCGATTGAGGAGGGCATTCCGTCTCCCGAGGCCGTCTACTTCCGTCTTACCGCCCCTGCAAAGCGCGAGGTGGAGGAGGCAGTAGCCAAGGCCCGTCTCGAAGCGTCGAAGAGGGAAGCTTCGGCAGGTCCGAAGCCGAGCTCCTCGTCCGGGACCTCTGTCGGCGTAAAGGCCGGCATGAGTCTACGAGACGCGGTCGCGGTCGCAGCGAAGGAAGCGGAAAAAGAGACCAAGCTCCGCTGGCGCGATGCCATTAAGGGTCGTCGCATAGCTGTTCCGGAGAACGAGTAAACTCGCTAGGAGAAACAAGATATGTCCATTTACGCCGACCAGTTTGATGTTCTGGTCACGACTACGCTGGACAAGGTCCGGCCGGTTCTGACTGACCAGATATCAAACGAAAATGTGTTGCTTGCGTGGCTCAATATGAAGGCACGCATCAACGTTGACGGCGGGACAGTCATCCGGCGACCTCTCATGTTCGCGTTCAACGACACGGTGGGTTCGTACTCTGGTTACGACCTCCTTGACGTGACGCCGCAGGAAGGTCTTGGCTGGGTTGAGTACGAGTGGCGCCAGCACGCTGGCTCTGTGACCATTTCGGGAGAAGAGGTCAAGAAGAACAGCGGTTCGGCTCAGCTTGTCAACCTGCTTCAGGCCAAGATGGACCAGCTCAAGCTGTCCATCGCGGACGACTTTAACGCCATGCTCTACGGTTCCGGCAACGGAAACGGCGCTAAGGACTTCATCGGTTTGATGGGGATTGTCTCAGACGGAAAGCAGTATGGGTCCTCGGACACCGGCGCTGCCCTCCCGACGGGCGCCTCGACGACCGATACTCACCTCGGTGGCATTAGTGCCACAACGTACACCTGGTGGAGGTCGAACCTAGTCACGTCCCCCGTGGACCTGACCACGTTTGACGGAGTCGATAGCCTGAACAACCTCTATAACAGCATTCGCGTTGACCGCTCCAAGGTTGACCTGGAGCTGACCACGCAGGCGAACTTCGAAGCGTACGAGGCCCTCGCGGTCCCGAATATCCGCTTCCAGTCGCTGCGCGCGGCCGACCTGGGGTTCGAGACCATCGCGCACAAGACGGCTGAGGTCGTCTTCGACCCCGACGTTCCCACGTCGGGTGCGTGGCACGATGGTCTGAACACCGTGGCCGGTGGAGGGGCTTGGTTCATGTTGAATGCCGACCGCCTGGAGTTCGTGCAGCACGCGGATTCCTGGCTCTCGCCGACCGAGTTCGTTCGGCCGTATAACCAGGACGCCAAGACGGCCCTGGTGTTGTCGATGGGTAACCTGATTACGGACTCGCGCCGTAGCCACGGGCTCATCCTCAATACCGTCGTCTAGGTAACCGACTCGTAGGGGGCCGGATTGTGGCCCTCGTGCCCCGGCCCCTTACGACAACGGGAGGAATGATGGCTCTTAAGAACATGACAGGAAACGTTGGAACTGCTCCAGTCTATACCAGCCGGTGGGCTGAACGAGACGCGCGACGCAGGGAGAATATGCGGCTAGCCCGGAAGGCAGCCGCTGCTCGTTCTGGTCGCAGCGTTAAATCGGTCAAGGACCGGGTGGAGAAAGCTAAAGCAGTGCTAGCAAACAAGAATGTTACTGGAGCCATTGCGACGATACAGGGAGTAGCGCCGACGGATGTCGACGTCTATATCCTAGCCGAGCGACATGGGCAGGCCCGCAGGGGCGTGCTCAGGGCGTTCGGTCCCCCGCGCGGTAGCGTGGAACGGCAGTACCTTGCCGAAGCGGGCCTGGGGAGCCCCGAAGATACCCCGGATGAAGGGGCAGAGGAGTAGGACATGACCGTAAAGAAGAGGTACGCCGACCTCCTGACCGGCACCAGCCACGTTGGCGGGGGTGCGGTCTCGGGCGAGGCACGTGCAAATATCGGGCTCGGGTCCGCTTATGCTAGGGTTCTTGGGTTCGAGTTCAAGGGCGACGACGCCGACGTGGACACGAACAACACGCTGGAGTTGACGGATGCGGACGGGCGACTTTTGCTCGTCGCAACGGCGTTCGACGCGGGTGGGACCACATCCGACGAGTACACTGAGCAGGAAGCCGCCATCGGTACGACTGTTTCAGCCGCCTCCACGGTTGGGGTATTCCGCATAGTTGGATATCCCGAGGCGCTGTACGTAGATGCCGCAGGGGACGCCTCCGCCGACACCGAGGGCATGGTTGCCGGCGTGTTCGCCAAGTCGCCAGTGACCGCGACCATCGCGGCCGGTACGGACGGCGACTGGCAAAGGGTCACCCTCTGGGTGGAGGTGTAACATGCCAAACGTTGACAAGGAACTCCACAACCCCGAGGTCACCAACGCCAACCTAATCAAGGAGCGCACGACTTCCAAGCCGAAGCGCGCCCTGAGGGGGGCGGCCGGTGGCACGTACGTCGGGCCGGTCCTTTCAACGGCTGCCATCGGTGACTCGTCCATAACCCACGCCACCGGCATCGCTGCCGGCGGGGTGGAGGACAGCACCGGGTTCCGTGAGTCCGACACCTATCGCATGGGTACCGCCGAGGACGCCGCTACGGCGACCGGGAGGCCGAACCCGGGGGCGGGCCCTGCCCGCACCGTGTACCGGTCGAACGGTATCTTCGGTGGGTCGGTTCCCGGCTACCCGGCGCAGCGGGCGGGGCAGCGTGACGCTGCCGCGGGCGCTGGTTTGACGGCAGAAGGTGCCGCACCTGCCTTCATGGACAAGCGGTCCAACATCTACGGCGACGGGGGCGAGGCCCTCGGCTCCGCGGGTCGCGGGACGCGCGTCCTAGCAGGCGCTGTGGTCAAGGGCGACTTGGGGCAGGTCTCTGGACAGCCCCGCATCCCAGCACCGACCACGCAGGGCACGGCAAACCCGGCAGCGGGCGTCGTGTCCATCATCGCGGCAGCCGGGCAGGTCGAGTCCGACCTTCACGCGGACGACATCACTGGCGGGGCCAACGGCCGAACGGGCTGTGTCGTCTACGTCTTTGCGCGTGACACCGACACCGACGAGGACCTGGCACTGGTCCGCAAGGGAGACTTCGACACTACGACCGCTGGGGCCGTTACCGGCTGCACGTCAATGACCGCGGCTACGTACTCTGTGTACACCGCATTCAAGGATGCCGCTGGTAACATCGGGCCCTGGTCGGCTCGTACGACCGTTGTCGTCTCGTAATAAAGAAACCCCGAGGTCCCAGCCCGTGCCCGTCTCTGGCGGGCTGGGGCCCCCAAGAAGGCGCGTAGCGCCCAAGGAGTAAGACATGGCCTTCAAGGAGAGAAGCACAGGAGCAATCGATACGGTAGCCACCGACCTAGATTTCGGGGCACCGTACGTACGGCCCGTCCGTATCCGCTACGTCGCGTCAACCGACACTACGACTTCGTGGGTCGTTGTTGATGCCGATGGATACAACGTGTTCACCGTCGCCTCGGGCGACTTCACGACCGCCGTTGACCAGGGCCTCGTCTATGACGCGGCCGAGGGCTCGGACGGTGCCGCCATTATCAACGAGGGAAGCAAGGTCTTCAAGAATCCGCTGACGGCGACGCCCTCGGGTGTGGGCGCCGGCACCGCCACCCTGACCATTTGGGCGGAGGTGTAATATGGCCCTTCGTAAGCAGGATTTCGAGGTCACAACCTCCCTGCCTACGGCGGCGCCGACCAAGTTCGCGGGACAGTCGCGCGAGAGCGTAATCCGCTACTCCAACCGGCCGGCATGGCTGCTGGGCTTCGAACTCAGCGACGACCTGTTGACCGGAACGTTCGCGGGCTTCTGCGTGCGCGAGGTCGATGTCATCGATGACCCGACAGGGAACGGAACGGATGCAGATGCATCCGGGCGTGTCCTCTTTAACTACGTCCCGCACGCACTGGACGCGAGCGGCAACCAGGGACCCGTATTTTTGTTCGCCGCCGAGTCCGTTGCCGTTGACGGAACTACAGTCGGAGAAGGACCGCCGGTCCTCTTCAACAGCAAAAAGCTGGAGGTCGAGGTCTTCGGCGGGGGTGCGGCAACTGATACTGTCACCGTTACCCTCTACTACGAGAGCGCCGGCGACTACAGGTTCTAGGAGGCTAACATGGCACACGGAGAGACACAGGCCGTGCTCGGCCTCGGCCGGCCGGCTACTAACGTCCCCTCGCCGCACACGGCAGAGGATAATGACATCACAGGCATCCTTCAGGATGCTGATTTCGACGGCATTGTGGATGCTGACATGCTAGCGACGAATGCTGTAGGCACGGATGAAATTGCCGCGGATGCAGTGACCAAGGCCGAGCTAGCTGGTGGATTCATGAAAGCAACCGTTGCTTCGGGTGTAGATGAAACCGGCCCCAACAACATCCCCGCAACTGGAATGGCCGTGGGTGATGAGGTCGTGGCGGTCCTCGTGTTCACAACCGAGGCATCTCTCGCTACGATGATATCTCACGCCGGAACGTTCACCGCAGCCGCTGACGGTTGTACAGCCGGTACGCCGGTAGACAATACCAGCAACCAGTACATAGTCATCTGGCTCGACCTAACGTAAGGGAGGAACTATGGCAGTCTTCTGCTACCGTTGCAGGAGCTGCGGTGTTCGCTGGCAGGGCGACTTTGCCGGCGAGCATTGCAGCACGCCCGACGTCATACGCGATTATCGCTCAGAGGCCGCTGGCTTTGCCGTTGGCAGCCTGAAGCGAGAGCGCGAGGCCGGCGGGTCGAAGGCTGTCCGCGACAAGTTCCTTCCAACCATAGACGATTTCAAAGGCCCCTCTGACCCTGATGGGTCGGAGGGCCTTCGTCAATGGGCTGACGAGCACGACCCCAAACCCGGCAACAAGAGGCCGATGTACCCCGACGGCATACCGCGCAGGAGCTGGTAATGCAGGCGTACATACAGAACGATGAGGGTAAGATTATCGCAACCTATTCTGGCTCGCAGCTCTTCGTATTTCCTGGAGTCGACCGCGCAGCTGTCGCCTTCTTTCTCTTCCAGCTCCTAATGGAAGCGATGCCGACTAAGACTCCACAGGTAACATGGGGAACGGCTTGGAGCCCTAGGAATGTGGGTACATAGCTATGACAACTGTTACTATCCGGCATCCCGTAACTACGCGTCTTGACGACGTGGGAGCCGGCGTGTCATACGTTGGGGAAGCCTCGCCGGGCGAGGACACTGATGTCGCGCGCTGGCGCATCAAGCGAATTACCGAGACCGGTGCAGATATCGTTGTTGACTGGGCCGATGGTAACAACTCTTTTGATAACGTCTGGGACAACCGACTTTCGCTGGACTACAGCTAGAGGAGTAGACGATGGCGATAGGTGATGACTTTGAAATTCAGGGTGACGGCGACATCCGGGCAGTTGCAGGGACAGCGAACTATACTGTCCTAGAACTGCACAGGTGGCTCCAGGGCTTGGCCGACGACGCCCAGGCTGCCAGCGACGACTTCATGGACATCACCGCCGCCACGCCTTCAGAGCGCTCGACGGACAACATCGTCACGCTGAACGCGCCCTTCAACATCAACGACGCGACCTCGCAGCGACTCTACGATGGGTCCATCACGCAGGCCGGCGGCGACACGGTCTACGCCGGTATCGTCGTCGTGGGCGCGGTGGAATCTGGAACCCAGATTCAGCTCTGGCAAGACGAGGCCGTCTACTCCTCGTTCTGGAGCACGGGCATCAACGCCAACGCAGCCGCCAGTATCCTGACCCGGATGCTCGTCAAGGTCCGGCAGAACGGTGCGGATATCGACCAGAAGAAACTCATCTTCTGGGCGCGTGAGCTATCGGATACCTACGCAGAGTTCTCCCTCACCGCTGCCCTGGGTAACAACGTCGCGGCCCTCTTCACGGCCAACGACCTCAACAACCAGACTGACTCCGCCACGATTGACACCTGGGACGACATTGTGAACACCGAGGGTTACCAGCTTTTCGACATCTCGGGCAACGCGGTCAACGAGCCGTACTACTCGCAGTGGGACAAGGCGTCGCGCACCGCCAACCAACTGTACGAGCGAACGAAGTGGATTGCTCGTCGCGGCTCAACAGAGGCCATCCACTCGACGACCGGTCCGCTTTTCCGCGGCATCACCCACCAGTTCGACTACGACGGCGAGTTGCAGACTTTCGCCGAAGACGCCATCATCGCGTGGGGTACGTCCTTCGCCTACGACGGCGGCACGGGCACCGTCCCAGCCGCCGGCCAGTACTGGGAGAACCTGACCACGGGCGGCGTCGGGAAGGTCGTCCACGTCAGCTCGGGCGCGGGCGCAACCGGTTCGGTCGTCCTTCAGCGCGAGGACCCGACTAGCCCGACGTGGGTGGACCCCGGCAACTTCTCGCTCCTCGGTGGGACAGGCAGCATCGACATCAACGGCGCCGTCACGGGAAATACGAATACGGGTGGTTCCGGCCGAATCCTCGCCCTCGACGACAACGGTGCAGATGGAGTCATCTGGCTCCAGCTCCTCAGCGGGGGTATCGGCGGCAACAACTACGTCATCTTCCAGCGGGGGACGACCGGTGCGTTCGCCGACCAGAACGGGGCCGCGACTGCCCGGACGGTTAAGCCCGAGTTCATCGGGACATTCACCGGAACGGCGTTCATCGGAGCATTCGGCATCGGCATGAAGCCGTCCGAGACAGCCGCCGCTGACCTGTTCACTGACCTTGTGGGCTCGACCTGGAACCCGCCCAACCTCCAGGATTTCACGGTCTTCGGACTCATCTCAGGCGACCGGGTACTGGTAGTGAACAACCAGGCCGGCGCGCCCGACTTTGACCAGCTTATTTTGAACACGACTCTATCTGGAGGAGCCGAGACGCAGCTGGTCGTTACGGCTGCCATCCCGGCCGACACGCCAACGGCAGGGTCCCTTCGGGTCCAGCTCGACACCGGCGTCTACCGCTACGTGGAGTACGACTCCTGGTCGGGCAGCACGTTCCAGCTCGACGCCGCGTACCAGAACTGGGCAGACCCGCTCGACGCGACGGCGCCTAAGAACGTCTTCATCGGCTACATCGACAAGGCTACGGCAACGACCGAGGAGACGGTCACGCTGGTCTTCAGCGGCGCTCGGACGATGTTCGTTCGCGTGCGCGACGGCGGAGTGACCCCCATCAAGACCTTCGAGACAACTGCTTCGTTTGGTACGGGCGGAGGTTCGGCAACGGCCATTCGTACGTCTGACGCGTAAGGGGCCTAGATGACAGTTGCGGACTACTCCATACCCGAGTTGGCGACGCTGACTACCTGCGAAGTCACCACCGGCTTCGCGGAACCCGGAACGTGGACTTACGGGGGAGCGCCGGCGGACGAGACCGACTACTACATTCAGGGAACACACTGCGTCTCTAAGACGTTTGGTGGCGCGTCCCCCGGCCTTGGTGGTTTGATGTACGACTCGGGCTCGGACCAGGCGCTCGCCGCGGATGAGGTCTTCCTATGCTGGGTGTGGCACGCCGCCCCTCCCGCGATGGACACGTATTCTGCTGGTGGGATGCGCTTGATGGTCGGGAGCGCGAACACGGCATTCAAATCGTGGTTCATCGGCGGGAGCGACATCACACCGTACAGCGGGTGGAAGTGCGTCCCGGTGGACCCGGCCATCACCTCCGAGGAGACCGTCGGGTCCCCGACAGCGGGCGTCCACCGGTTCTTCGGAATGGCCGCCAAGAGCATCAATGCTATCTCCAAGGGTAACCCGCTCGCCGTTGATGTCCTTCGCCAGGGTCGCGGAACACTGCTCGTCAAGAACGGAGAGGCAGGAGCATACGGAACCTTCTCCGGTGCGGCGGCGGAAGACCAGAACCCCACGAACCGGTGGGGCCTCATGCAGCTCATCGACGGTACCTACGTGTGGCAGGGCCACTTCAAGATGGGTGTCGCGGGCACCGTCGTCGACTTCCGCGACAGCAACAAGAACCTCGTCGTGGCAAACACCCTCAAGGTGCAGGTTGGATTCAACAAGCTGGAAATCGTGAATGCTTCGTCACGGGTGGACTGGACGAACATCAGCATAACGGCGCTGGGCACGGTGTCGCGCGGCGACTTCGTGGTGACGGACAACGCAGACGTAAACCTGCTCTCCTGCACGTTCGACAACATGGGAACGTTCTCGTTCCTCGCCGCAACGGACGCCCTCTCCTGCATCTTCCGGAGCTGCGGGGCCATAACCGCGCCGGGCAGCAACCTGAGCGGCTCCTCCGTGCTGACGAGCCGGGCGGCGACCAACACGTCCGCGGTCATCTGGGACGCGAACGTGAACCCCTCCACCAAGCTAGCGAACATGACGTTCTCGAAGGGGACGAACGCCCACCACGCCATCGAGTTCGGGACCACATCGCCGCTGACGATGGAGCTGGTCGGGGTGGCGTTCGGTACCGGCTTCAACGCCTCGAACGAGCAGAACGACTCGACCCTCCACATCCTGCGGAGCAGCGGCACCGTCAACATCACGCTCACGGACTGCACGGGCAACATCTCGTACAAGTCCGCCGGGGCGACCGTTAACCTCATCTCCGGGACCGTCCCGCTCTCGGTCCACGTGCAGGACGTGAACACGGGTAACGCCATCGTGGGCGCCCAGGTCCTCGTCGAGGTCGCCAGCGGCGTGAGCGGCTGGCCCTATCAGGAGTCCGTGACCATCACGCGGACAGGCGGGACAGCGACCGTCGAGCACGTCGGTCACGGGCTGGTGACGAACGACTGGGTCTCCATCAAGGGGGCGAACCAGGCGGAGTACAACGGGACGGCCCAGATAACGAGAACCGACAACGACCACTATACCTACGCCGTGTCGGGCACGCCTGCCACCCCGGCCACCGGCAGCATCACCTCGACGTTCAACCCCATCAGCGGTGTGACGGACGGCAGCGGGAACATCAGCAACTCGTCCTACACCTTCTCCTCCGACCAGCTCGTGACCGGGCGGGTACGGAAGGCCACGGCGGGCACGTTGTACAAGACGTCGCCCATCTCGGGCACAATCGATACCGACACAGGCTTTTCGGCGACAATCCTGATGATTCCAGACTCGTAGGGGAGGACGTGATGGCAGAGATGAATCCAACGGAACTGCGAAACGCTCAGGCGCTGGCAAACAACCTCGCGGAGCTGCGCGTACACTTCGAGACGCGACTTCAGATACTGGAGAACGACGTAGCTACTATACGTTCGCTCATCGACCGACAGACGCAAGTTCTCGGAAACGTCATGCAGCGGATGATGGGGTCAGGGTCGACCGAGCAGGAGTAGACCATGGCTATCAGCGTAGACTGGCCGACCAAAGTCATCACCATCCCGCAGGACTACTTAATCCCAATCATCGGAACGCTCTACGAGCTGGACACCGACCAGTTCCGGCTGGACCTCAAGAACCTTGAGGACGACTCAGCCGAGGGTATGGTGTGGCCCGACACCCATCGTCATAGCACAGCGGTCACGGTGGCGGGCGTGACGTACGCGCGGGTCATCGAAATCATCAACGGCTACCAGATTGAGTTCGTGGACGGCCAGTACACCGTACGCCTGGCGGGGTCGAACAATAACTTCTTCGACGTGGAGAACGGCATTCTAGTGCAGAATCAGGTTCAGGTCATCTCAACGAACTCGGCGGGGCTCATCATCGGGGCCGGCGCGGACCCAGGCGATGTGGCAGATGCGGTCTGGGATGAGGCTAGGTCAGGACATACGACTTCTGGCACGTTCGGCGAGTGGCTGCAGAAGCTTCTTACCGTTGCGAAGTTCCTAGGATTGAAGTAGGAGATACAGGTGGACCTCGAAGAGATGCGTACTGAGGTACGTGAGCGGGTCGGCGAGCTTACAGCAGACTTCTTTACCGATGCCGAGGTGGACCGAGCCATCAACGAGGGTCTGCGTCGATTCAGCGCCGAGGAGCCTTGGCCCTGGCTCTACACCGAGTGGTCCTCGGCCGTTATCGCGGACGCCGACACGCTGGAGCTGCCGGCGAACGTCTCACTGGGACGTGTCTTTAACCTCTCCATCTCCGGAGGCAACCTACTCCGCCCCCGGCTACTTGAGCGCCTCGAGCCACAAGCGGGTTTCCAGTCCCGCTTCCTATATTCAGCCTCAACCGGCATACCACTCTTCTACTACATCTCCTCCACCAACCTCGGGCTAGACGAGGCTCCACCCATCGTGTACACCGCTCGACTGGTACCCGTGGCTGACGCAGACTACGATGTTGAGGCTCTTTACCACGCTGTACCGGCCTTGCTTTCAGGCGCATCGGACGAACCGATGGCGCCGATTGAGTATCAAGAGGCTATAGTCGCTTGGGCTACCGGTAAGCTATTCCTCAAGGAGATGGCTATATCGCAGAAGGCTAATGAGCAGTTTGCGGTCTACCAAAAGGTCCTAGAGCAGGCTCGCAATGATGTACAGAGCATCCATCAGGATGAAGTTGTGGCCTGGGGACGGGAGCAGCCGCTGCCCTTCCGCCAGCGAACTAGGCGTGACTACGTCTACGAGCGTATTCCACCGACGCTAGGACCGTAGCATGCCGGCGCTAATCACGAGCGTCGGTAGCGGCGCTAGCGCGGAGAACGCAGCGAGCGTTACGGCGACGTTCCCGGCAGGGTCGTTCGGGACGGACGACCTGTTCGTTGTGGTCGTTCAGAAGGATGGGACCATCACCACGCCATCGGGATGGACGGCGTTGGGTACAGCCTTGTCGACGGTGACCGACCAGTGGGTGATTCGGGGTTTTTACCGCTTCGCCACCCCGGGAGATGTGGGGGGAGGAGACAAGACGGTGACGTTCACAGGGTCATCATCGGACTTCTTTGTGCCGTTCAATATGGTCGTCACGAACTTGGAGTCAACTCTGCCTTCATCGGTACATGGCATCGGGTCGAACACCACGGATAACCAAGCCTCCGCCAGCGGCGCGACCCCCAGAACGGCAGCGGTAGAAGCGCACGACAACGGGGCGGGCGATGGTTTCACCAGGCTGGCGCTGTACTACGGGGAGTTCGAAACGCCGGCGGCAGATTCGGCGCAGAGCATAACCTGCGACCGGGGCACGCTGCTCGACACCTTCAATGTGGACGGCTGGGCGTACAATGCCGACAACCTGGCGGTCGTGTACTATGAGCGCCTCGGGGCTGCTGACGGCGACGAGGCGACCTTCACCATGACGGCGACGTGGACGGGCGGGGGAAACCGGGACTTCACGGCCGGCCGCTTCGTCATCCCCTATACGGGCATCCCGTTCGACGTAGACGAAGGTGGGCTAGATTACGATGCGCTCACCGTTCGCATACCAAGCTTACCCTACTACCTAGACACAGGAGTACTTGGTGACCCTGCCGCTCTTTCGTGACTCGGAGCTTGTAAAGGAAGAGGTTGCTGTTCCCTCCATAACTGGCGGGGGCGCACTCACAAGGGTGGATGGAGACCTGCTAGTCGCCCTATTGTTCTGGCGTAATGTTGGAGCAGCGGACGTAACGCCGCCGACGGGTTGGATGGGCAGTAACAAGTTGACAACCGGTATCTTCCATAACCGCGGGCAGCTCTTTTGGAAAATAGCGGCCAGCGAGCCCGCGACTTGGACGTGGACGCTTAACGCCACGTCGACCTGTGTCTTGGTACTTCACGCGTATGACCCGTCAGGATATGATTACGATGAGAGCAACGAGCATATTAATACGGCAACAGACGGCTCAGTTGAGGTACCAGCCCTTGAACAGGGTCTACCGCTAGGGGGCTCAGGCCTGCGGTTATTCATAGCGGCGTCGAACCGAACGGACCCGCCGGCGTCTACGGTCGACATCGCGGCGAGCGAGGCCCCTCCATTGACGCAGCGGGAATCTACCCTGTTCAGCACAGGAACACAGCGGATACAGTACCGTACCTACGATGAGCTTTTTGCCTGGCCTAATCAACAGCCACGAAACTTCGTAGACCCAGATGGGGCAGGACTACAGGTTGTCATACACGCAACGTTCGCCGACTTGGATATACTTCCGTTCGATGAACTTCTGTACGTGATTTATGATTACCTAGCGCTGATAACGCGGCTAATGGCGTTACCGTTCAGCTTGAACGCACAGATACTAGAAGGACTAGAGGGACCCGAGTGGCTAAACGACGAATCCGAACTGTCCTAGAAGACATCATCCGAGCCAGTCAGGCAAACGATGACGCTCTTCAGGGCAACCTTCGCCAGATAGCGGCTAAGTTCAACCAGCTTGCACGAGATGTCGCCGCTATCTACGAGATTCTTGGCGTACCGCAACCGAACCGCGGACTGGGCGCGCCGGACGTAGCGCCGACCGCGAAGAACGTCCACGACCAGACCCATGACGTGGTCGACACCGACGACCACGACTTTCCCGACGACCGCGGTAGGTTCCTCCGTAGCGACGGAAGCTGGCGCCACGTCCCCGTTCCCCTGCTCTTCTCGGAGGGCGAGGAGGGGGCCCCAGGTGCACCAGGTCCTAAGGGGCAGGCTGGTACCACGGGCGCTACAGGCGCCACAGGTGACCCAGGCGCTCCGGGAGCCGATGGTGCTGATGGTAGGCCGGGGATGCCAGGGTTTCCCGGCGAAGACGGCGAAAGCGTTGTCGGACCCGTCGGTAGGCGGGGTGCTACGGGCACTACCGGCGCTCAGGGCGACCCCGGAGCACAAGGCGACCCTGGTGCGCAGGGCCCACAGGGCGTAGCAGGCATTCCACTTCCTGGTGAAGAGGGAGAGCCTGGTCTCTTCGGAGTACCGGGTCGCCGAGGACCTACTGGCACTACCGGGGCGCAGGGAGATACCGGCGCGCAGGGAAACCAAGGCCCGTCGGGACGGCAGGGTATACCTGGCGTGCCGCAGCCGACCACGGATGTGTCAGATTACAGTATGTGGGTTCCGCCCATTACAGTTCCTCAAGTTGATGTACAGGTCTTTAGTACCGCCGGGTCGTTTACTTGGAATAAACCAGCGGGACGAGCGCTTCGTCGTACGAAAATTCTTTGCATCGGCGGGGGTGGTGGCGGTGGTGGGGGCTCTAGACAAGCAACCGGCAACAGCCATACCGGCGGCAACGGAGGTAACGGCGGGGGTTCCGGATTCAAGGAATACCGGCTAAGTGACTTGCCCTCCTCCTTAGACGTTGTGGTAGGCGCGGCAGGTACGGGAGGTGATGGTTCGATAACGGCGAACACCAGTGGAAGTGATGGTGTAGCGGGAGGAACTTCTAGCGTGAGCGGTGGAGGTACAACCTACTGCACCGGTAGGGGCGGTAGTCTAGGTTCTAAGGGCTTGATTAATACTACCGTGAATGCAGACCAAAGCGTTGTTTTTTCCAACTCATTCCAAGGTGGCGCAGGAGGACCGGGAGGGGAAAGTCTAGCGTTGGCTACTTCAGCAGAAGGAAGTGAGAGCCCGACAGGCCAAATAGCCGGCGGGGCAGGCGGAGGAGGGGGTGGGGGTTACTCCAACACTGATGTTCCCCAAAACGGCGGCGGCGGGGGACGGGCGTATGATAACGGCGCGGCGGCGAGCGGCGGGGCCGCGGCTTCAGGCGGGGGTCCGGCAACTGCGGGAGGAACAGGCGGTTCGACCCCAGCAGGTCAGGCTCCCGGCGCTGGGGGTGGAGGGGGTGGAGCAGGCCACGACTCCGCAGGCAATAGAGCTGGTGCTGTTGGAGGTAGCGCAGGAACTTATGGTGGAGGCGGTGGAGGCGGCGGAGCTGGAGTTGTGGGTGGCAACGGAGGTAACGGCGGAGCTGGAACCGCCGGTGTCGTTGTTATAATCACGGACTAGTTAGGGTAAGAGGAGAGAGACATGGCAGGACAGCCTTTCAAGGACGGCCCGGCGTTCGTCGCCAACTCGGTGGCGGACCTCTACAACAATTCCTCGGCGGCGGTCTATACGCTCATCAGGCACATCCACCTGGTGAACAAGGACGCGTCGGCGCGGACACTCGTCCTGTACATCGGCGCGACTGGTGGCAGCGCGTCGGGTACGGAGATACTGGACGACTACAGCATCGCGGCGGGGGACTTCGTGGACCTCTACTTCCCGTCAGGCTTGAAGCTCGTTTCGACGGACTTCCTGTCGGGTGTGGCGTCGGCGGCGTCGGCTATTGTCTGCACCATCGCGGGCGAACTCTACGCGGCATAAGGAAACAGTATGCCAGTAGAGGTTGCACCAAACCGAATAGAACTAGCTCAGCTCCTTGGCGGGTTCGCACCCGACCCCGAGGAAGCCTCACTTCCGCTCGACCAGTCTCCGGATATGCTGAACCTTCTACCCGACCTTGGGTCTGGGGCGCTGGAGCTACGGAAGGGCTTCAAGAGGCCGAATACGAATGCACGCATCGAGACCCTGGAAGGCTGGTGGATACGCCACTGCAACTACTACGAGGTCATCGACAGCGGCGCGCGAGAACGATTCCTAGTCTGTATTCTAACCAACGGCACCAACGCAGACCCGGACAACATACAGGTCTGGGTCTACGACCTCGTCGCCGACACGTTCGCAAGGGTAGACACCGCCGGCAGGTCCTGGGCGAACGCCAAGACCGAGCACTGGTACGCCATCGTCGAGGGCACCTATTACGGCGGAACGCGTGGAGAGGTCATCTACTCCTGGCACCCGACTAACGGGTGGAAGGCAGACCCGACGACTCCGAACGTGAAGACCTGGGTCAACGATGTTGACGGCGCCGTCGACCCAGGGACCGAATTCGCCAAAGACTACGCCTTCCGTAAGGGCGAGAAGGTCACCACCGGAAGTAAGTTCTACTCCTCAACTCGCAACATTCGCTTCAAAGACTGGGAGTCGGGGCAGCGGTACGACCGCGGAGAAAGAGTCAGTCGTAAGGCGACCATCGGGGGCTCTACGTACTGGCGGTCGTTCCAGTGCATAGATAAGCACACAGCCGACGCCACTAATCGGCCGGGGGACGGCTCTGGTACCCCGACCGACTACTGGAAGAAGGTTAAGCTTGAGAGTCCGCGCAACGAAGACGACGATGTAAGCGACGACTGGATTATCATGCCGTTACCCGGCAAGGGTGTTGTTGGTGCCTATCACGGCTTTCGCCTCTTTGTACGACACGATGACGCTGACAACTGGACGCGTCTTCAGTACAGCGCGCCGGCACATCCCGAACGCAATACTGAGATAGCCGACCTAGATTTTGACCCGAAGGACTGGGCCCCTATTGACGACATAAGCGGAGACGGCGGCGGCTGGCAGACCGTGCCGTTCGTCAAGGGTGACGCCATACGAGCCCTACAGAGTTATGGTAGCTACCTTATCGTCGCCGGCCGCTGGGAAACGTTTGTTCTAGCTGGAACAAACGAGAGTACTTGGAATCTTCGGCGTTTGGGGGCCTTCGGCGCTATCGGCCCGCAGAGCATAACTGAGCTCGATGGGTTGGTGTACCTTCTTGGGCCGTGGGGCGGCTTAGCCGTTACTGACGGTACGTCAATTAGGGCGGTTGAGGGCATAGACAAAATACGTGAGTTCCTAAAGGACCGCATCGACAAGCTCATGGTCGGACAGGACACATACAACTGGCATCCTGCGCTTGTCGCATACGCTGGGATGCTGTGGATTACCCTACCAAACGACAGCGGAGCCGACATCACCATCGTCTACGAGCCTAAAACGGCGTCATGGTACCAGCTTGATATCCCAATGCTGGACATGGCAGTCGGCGAGAAGGGACGCGCACAACGAGCTTGGTTCTCGACCGCCATCACCGGAGCAGCCGACCAGTATCCATGCATCTTCAACTACAGGGATGACCCCGGTAACGAACTCTATACCGACGACGACTATACGGCCGAAGTCACGGGCGTCGGCTCCACACTGAATCTCTCGTGGCGCCACCGAACCGGCTGGTTCCAGTTTGGCACTACACGAAACGAACGGCGGCTCAGACGGCTGTGGGCGCTGGTGACGGGCGAGGTGGCGCAGACAGTGACGGTTGATGTCTACGAGGACTTTGAGGAGGGAAGCGTCCTAACTACGGCTGCACGTACACTCGACGGAACCGCCCAGGCGGAGTTTGTCGAGGGCCAAGTTGGTCAAAAGGGCGATGTCTACGCCATCGCAACCAAGCTGTCAGGAACTGCCAATGCTCAACTAGCCGTACACGGCTACGGCATCGATACCGAACCGCGACGCACACGCTTCCACAGGAACTAGGAGAAATCATGCCCATAGGCACGAATGGTGGACAGGTTGGACCTTCCGCCGGTAGCCGTAAGCGCAACACGTTTGCTAACCTCCTGTCGAAAACGAACTTTGCGCCCGGGGGCTCGAACCTCTTTGGGTCATCGGGCGGAGGAACCGGCGGGGCCCAGTCTGAGGGCGCACTACCGGCGCTTTCTCCTGAGTCGACCGCCAACTACTACGCACAGCTCTCGGCGCTACAGGCCCAGTACTCGCAGACCATAGCAGACCTGCGGCGCCAGCGGGTTGGCATCCGTGCTGGTTTCCAGGAGTCGAGAGCAGGGTTGAAGGCTCAAACGATGACCGGCGTACGAGACGTGCAGCAGTCCGCCGTCGAACGCGGAGTTCTCGGCGGCTCGGGCGAGCTCGCGCAGCGGGCAGAGGTCCGGGGCGCTGGAACCGCCGCCATCGCTGCCGAGCGGCGCGGAATGCTTGAGGGACTGGCCGACACGCGTAGCGCGCAGCAGCGCGCGGCGCTGGGGCTGTTCCAAGGCCAGACCGCTCTTGAGTCACAAGCGTTGGCTGAGCGCCAGAACCTACTCGCGCAGCAGCTGCAGCAGAATCTCATCGTGTCCGGGCAGGAAGCTCAGATGAACGCGATGAAGCAGATATACGGAGGACTTACTTCCGGACTGGCGGGCATCGGCGCGCAGCTTCAGGCCGGGTATGCGGGCGTTGAGGACCTGTACAAGCAGCTCGCAACGTCCTACTCGTACTCCGGAGCCGTCCCTTCTGCTGGGGGCAGTACCGGTGGGTTCTCCGGTGGCTACATCATCGGTCCGGATGGGAAGATGAAGAAGGTACATGGGACTCCTCGTCCCAGTGCTGGATACATCGTGAAGTTGTAGGAGGAGCCTGTGGCTAAGAAGAAGGGTCCCATAGGAACACTACGTCAGCAGCTCCAAAAAGAGCGAATGGCGGATTACCGTGTTACCCTGTCCGCGCTGGCCGCGGGCCAGGCGAACTACGTCAAGCAGCTCAGTCGATACCAAAAATCTCTAACGGGTACTACCGAGCGCCAAACTCAAGCTCTTCTTCGGCTGAAAGACCGAGCGCAGCAAGCCGCCGTGCGAACAGAGGCACAGCAGCAGAAGGTTACCGTAAGCTATGGCGCCGCGCTAGGTGGTGCCGTAGCCCAGGCATTCGAGCCGGCGAGGACCTCTGCAGAGGCGGCAGTGAAGACGTCCAAGGCGGCTGTTCGAGTGGGGCGCGAGGGTGAGGCCCTGGCAGGTGACATCGTCACTACGGCCAAGCTCGCCGCGCAGGCACAGCAGAGTGCTGCCGAGTATAAGCTGAACGAAGCGCTCCAACAGAGAACCATCATGGACAACCAGTCGCTAGTTGACTTGATGCAGACCTCCATGCAGGTTCGTGCACAGCTTGCGTCGGCACGCATAAGCGCACAGGCGTCCGTCGCCCAGGCACGCATCGCCGCCCAAGCTGATATCGCCGCTGCTCGCGTGCAGCAGGCTGACGCTATGGAATTGGCTCAGCTCAACGCAGACCTTCAGCTAAGAAACTGGCAGGAGCAGCAGGACTATGCGACAGCGCAGGTCTCTACCCAAGCTCAAAGCCAGGTTCAGGGCATTATGACCATAGCGCCCGACATCGCCGTCGCGGCCGCTGACGTGGCCCGAACGTACCGCGACGACAACGATGGGTCCTATGAGGCTATGCCCATCACCGACCTCTCTACAGCCTGGGCCGCTTCACAGGGCTATGACCCCGCAAGCCCCGAGTACGCGCTCTTCGTCGCAACACTACGTAAGATACCGACAACACCTAACACCGCAGTAGCGCTTAACGGCGCCATGTCTCAGCTGTGGGGCGGTCTTCCTGGCTTTAGCGAGTGGGGACCATCGGTCTACCAGGCCAACTCCGCGGGTATTGTGAGCGCCCTTTCACAGAGCTATCAGACGTACCTTGCGAGCGTAACCAGCGCCACAGGTACAAGTCAGCCCGCTGCTGCAGGCTTTCAGCCCTTCTACCGCGGACCTACCAGCTACTACGGAGGATAACCAGTGCAACTTCCTAGCGTCGGCGGACTGCCACCGGTAGCGTCTATTCCAGCACCGTCTTTCAGTCCGTTATTCGGCATGACCGACGAAGAACAGGGCATGTTAGACATGCTGCCGCAGCTAAGTGGAACTCCCATGACCTTTGGAGAGTCACCGATGACTTCAGGGCAGCTTACACTGATGCAGTACACAGCTGCCCGAACGGGAGCAGCGGTGGGGCCCAACAACGACCCGCGGGAGTGGACTCCCGAGGAGGCTGTGGCGCAGACGGACCGGGCTCTAGCACGCATCTCGGCCGTCAACCCCGAACTGGCTCAGAAGCTTGCATCTGAGCGAGGCAGGGCTGAAGACCCCGATGGGTTTCTTTCGAGCATCTGGGACGGCATCAAGGAGGGATTTGCCGGGGTGGTCGACATCATCAGCCGACCGTTCCACATCCTGCCCGAGGTCATTATGGATTGGGGCAAAGAGTCAGTTTGGAAGAATGTCGGCGACGCGCTAAGCGGCCGGTCGAGTGCCGACTTCGAGGACGTTCTAACTGAGAAGCTGGGCATGGAGAAGGGTATTCTTGCCAGTGCTCTTGGTTTCGGTATGGACCTGGTCCTAGACCCACTGAACCTCGTTACCCTCGGTGCGGGCGGGATGGCGAAGCGAGCTCTTGGCACTACAGCAGCAAAGACCGGCATTAAGCAAGCCATAGAAACTGGTAGTGTGCTAAGTGCCGGCGCGTTTGCGCGTAACGTGGCAGACCGCATCGGCGTCGACTTAGCCGAAAAGGGCGGGCTCGACCAAGTTGTGGGCGCCATCTTTGGAGCTACCGACGTTGGAAAGACACTAGCCGAGAAGGCGGGAAGTGGCGTAGTGGGCCGCATCAAGGCCGTCTTGGGTCGCGTCCATCCCGATGTACAAGCCGGGGTCGCCTTTGAGGTTGTGGGCAAGGCAGAACGTGAGGCCCTTCTGGGGCTGACACGACTCTCTGACGACATCTTTCGTGCCGCCACCGTGCAGGGCTGGTCTCGCGTGTCCGCCGAGGCCGCCGCGCAGTTCGGCGTAGACAAGAAGCTCTTTGACGGCGCGCTGCGCCAGATGGTGAAAGACGGTAGCGGCTTCATACCCAAGATAGGTGGGCCGGTTTCCAAGGCCATATACCACGAGGGGCGACGCGCCGCTGGCGTACTCGGTGGTATCCGACTACGTCTTCCTTTCCCGATGTTTGGCGTGAGGCTTCAGACGAACGCGCTAGCCTTCTGGCCGAAGTGGCTCGACTTCCAGCCGGCACGACGCTTCTTTGCCGGCCTGTCTGGGCATACTCGCGCCATGCGGATGGTCAGCAAGGGGGCTATGTCCGTAGATGAGCTGCGGGTTCTTTGGGAGGGCGGTTTCAGCAAGCTGAAGGAGTTTGCTCCTGCCACAGCCAAGGAACTGGCAGGCGGGCCATTCCTGCATCTAGGGTCCGCGCTCTACCCCCTATCTGAGATGGTAGGTGGCATCACCGCACACCTAGCTCCGAGCGCAAAGGTCGTTCGAGGGGGAGGCGTCGGGTCGCTGCGTTCCTCGGATGCGCGACGCATTGCCATGCACGTTGAGACGCAGCTCGTTGACGAGATGAGCACCGTGTTGCGGCCTGACGGCTCGCGTATTCCGACTGAGGCGGTTAACCGCATGTTCGTTACCTCCTTTGGCTTGGGACGTAGGGTCTCAAAGGAAGAGATAGAAGAGGTTGGCCGGCTAGTAGCAGACTACGCCTCAGTTGTTCCTGACCGCGGCGTTCTTTCTGCCGCCGACTACTGGGACTCGGTCATCGCCGACCACATCAAGCGGTTCCCCAAAGACCTTGACACGCTTGCGGCCTACCGCAACGCTCGTGGGCGCGCGGTACAGCTCGAAGGACAGCTAACCACGCGAGGCGTGGACGCGCTTGAAGCCGCTCGCGTCTGGCGCCAGATTTCCTACCAGATAAAGGACACTAGCCTTCGGTATGGACAGCTGCCGGACGCCCTAGACGACCCCGCCGCTCTCGCCGACGAACTTCGACCCGATGACGCTGCTAGGCTATCAGCCCAGTCGCACCCAGCTCTGCGAAACCGCGCCTTTCTCCCCGTTGATGCGGAAGATTTCGCAGATGGTATTGGAGTTTGGGCCGTGCGCGACGCAACTGAGACGTACTCGGCACGGGGCCTACACTATACTCTTGGAGAAGATGTGGCGACCAGCCCTGCGCGGCTGGCCGAGACCAAGATAGAGGGTGGCGTTGCGGTAGTTGAAAATGCTCAGCGACTGGTAGGACAGGAGCATGCCGGGCGAGTCCTTAATCCGTACATTCGTGACCTTACGCAGAAAACCGCAGGAGCTGCTGGGGAGGCTACCGAAATCGTCGACCGAGTTCAGATACTCAAGGATGAGTGGACCGAGCTTCTTCGGGACTATGAGACTACGAGCGGTCGAAGCGTTGAAACACTCCTCGATACAGTCGAGGACCCCATCGTGCGCGAAATCGTCAAGAACGAGATGAACTTCGAGGGCAAACTTGGCGAGATAGTAACGCGTGAGCTGCAATTGGCGGGGTTTGACGGGCTACTAGAGAAGACCACAGCCGGCGATTTTCTGACGGTCTTCATGCCGACTAACGGCAGCGTGCCGGTGTCGCGCATTAACCCGTTCGCGCCGCACGTTGCACAGACCCTGGGTTGGTCGCCACGCGAGCTGACCGAAGAGGTGCGGCAGGCCGTGCGTCGTGCCGCACAGCCGCGCAAACCCGGTGCAACGGAGAACGTACTACGTAAGCTGGTACGCGATACTCACGGTATGGGCCACGTCCAAGCGGAGCTTCATGTTCGCAACACTCTTGCCCATGAGTACGGCGTTACGCTCGCCGAAGGTCAGCGTGCCCTAGTTGCCGACCCCCTAAAGATTCTCCAGGGTGAGTTGAACCGTACCGCGAAGCGCATCAAACAGAAGCTTCTTGGCGAGGCCGCAGGGTCGCTCGACTCGCTTGGGCTGGCGAAGGGGGCATTTCAAGGGCCTGGCGTCGGACTTGCCAAATACCGCTACTTCATCGACCCAGTAGCGCGCCGGGCAGTCGAGGGGCTCGGACCGGAGTACGCTACGGCACAAGGCCGCGTCATGGACGCGCAGCTACACATCTTGCCTGAGTTAAGACGACAGGCCATCGATGCCGCTGATGCGCTGGAGCGCCTTGAGGCCACCATCGATGACGAGCTTGAGACGACCTTGAACCTCATCGCAGGGCATACGACTTCGCAGCAAGGCGAGGCAATGGCCGAGCTTGCGTCGGTTCTGGACAACCCCAACAACAGCTGGCAGGGACTTTACAACAGCCTACGACTTAGCATGGCTGACCCCGCCATCGCGGCGAGGATGGCTACACGAGGTAGCGAAGAACGTCTGATTGACCTAGGCGATGTTGTTCTGCGTGGCGGAGAAAGAGGACGTCTCGTACGGATTAACAAGCTCACCGCACAGGGAAAACGTTCGACGGTCTATCTTGGGCTCGACGCCGAGCAGAGGGTCCAGTCAGTCCGGTCGATATTCGATACCGCGAATCAGGGTGTTGGCGCCATCACGGCCCCGTCCGCACAAGGCTTAGGTTGGGGACTAGAGCTGTTGAAGGCCCACTGGTACGATGAGGGGGTCGATTCGTTCGAGAAGGCGATGGCGCTCATAACCAAGCAGAACTTCACCCCTGACGGTGCGAAGCTGAACGTACGAGGCGCAAAGTGGTTGAAGGACGACCTCCTTCGTCTCGGCAGCGCGGCCAAGGAAAGCGCACAGCGCCAACTCGAAAAGACCACGCTACTTGAACGGCAGGCACTGGGCGAAATGAACAAGATAGTAACTCGTATTCGTACCGAGTCGGCAAATCTAATGCCGGCCCTCGTTCCCGCAGAGAACGCGCTGAACATGACAGGAATGGAAAGGCTCGGCGTACCGGGCTTTGAAAACTTTGCCATGCCCGCGTTCATGGCGCAGGAATTCAAGCAGGCGCTTGGGGGCTTCCCGCGCCTCAGCGAACCTCATCGCGCGTTCCGACGCTTCCACTCCTGGTGGAAGGAAATGGCTACGTGGCTGTGGCCAGGCTTCCACGTTCGCAACACAATGGGTGCCTGGTTCAACAACTGGCTCGGCGGAGTTGACTTCGACGATTACGTCGCTACCGGTCGAGTGCGGCGCGCCGTACGCGAGATGATTCACCAGCCGGAAACCGAGTGGCGGTGGGCTAACACCAAGGTAGCCCTGAAGGACCCGGAACTCGTCGGTCGGCTTCGCATGCATGGGACGGCGCGTCTTTACGGCGTGCCCATCGACGAGCTAACCTACGGGGACCTTGCCGCGCTAACGGACGGGCTAGGCATGACAGCGAACAACGGGCGTGCATTTGCCGAGGCCCGTCTTAGCACAGAGGCCATTGAAGCCAGAGGCACCGGCCGGTTCGAGAACTTCACGCCAACGGGGCTGTACATCAAGAGCATGCGTGGTGCCGGGACCGGCGTTGAAAACGTATTTCGCACCGCCAGCTTCATCCGAGGGCTAAAGGACTACGGCGACATCTTCGAGGCGCGCTCGTTCACGATGATGCGGCACGGCGACTACCACGACCTAACCGATACCGAGTACAAGTTTGTGCGTGACGTCATCCCCTTCTACAAGTGGATGCGCACCAACCTTCCCTTCCAGGTCCACCAGCTGTTGGAGAACCCCGGCAAGCTGCTAGCAACGGTCAAGGCGCAGCAGGCGTTGTTCAACGCTCGCGGAGACGACTACGAGACGATGCTCTCCCGCATGCCTGAGTGGATGCGCCGGCAGTTCATCATCCCGGTCGGTGAGGATGACGCCTTCAAGGTCATCATGTTGGACCTGCCGATGGCCGACCTCTATATGGATTTCGGAGAGTTTGCCTCCAGCACCCTACCACTGGTCCGACCGTTCCTGGAGAGCTATATCTTCGAGAAGTCTGCCTTCTCGGGTGCTCCTATCGAAGGGCGTAAGATTCAGCTGGGCGGTGCCTTCTTGCCGGTTCAGAAGTTGATGAGCGCGGTTGGGATGGCAGAGAAGGGCGCGGACGGCAAATACTACATCAGCGACAAGACGCAGAACATGCTGAGCATGTTCCCCACATTCTCACGCTTCCGCAACTGGATTTACGAGGACCCGGACCGGGCTAAGCTAAGAGCTGGGTCCATCATGTCGGCCGGGCTAGGCCTGAGTCTGCGACCCATCGACCAAGACACGATGGCCGATGCCGAGCTCAACTTCTACTACGACCAGGTTCTGCCAGCGGTGACTTCGTTACGAGACATGGGCTACAAACTACCCACTATCGAGGATGTTCGAGACCTATACGGTACCACGAGCACCGTACTTGAGAGCGTAGGTATTAAACAAAGTCCACTCACAACGGTACCAACCCCCTAAGGGAGGAGATATGAGACTGTTCGAGGTTAGCAAAAAGTATGGAATCACCTGCGGCAACCACACGGTAAGGCCGGCATCCGCCGCCACCTGCGGTGTCCTGCATCAAACCGGTGGGTCCACTGCGGAAGGGGCCGCCAGCTACCTTAGCACGCGCCCAGACGGTAGCGTTCACTGCATCGTCGACAACACGAAGGCATTCATGACCGCGCCCATTCGCAAAGCCGCTTGCGGCGTTCGAGATGTCAACTACTGGACTTGGCATGTCGAGCAGGCTGGTCCATTCAGCTGGAATATCAAGGACTGGAAGAAGAACGTTGCTACCATCCGCCGGGCTGCTTGGCACATGGCTAGGTTCCTAGTTCGCCAGGACCTGCCGCGACGGTTCCTCTCGACGACCGACCTTAACCAAGGGGCACGTCGCGGATGGACAGTTCACTCCGCGCTGAGCTACTCGACCGTCTCGAGCTCGACTCACGTTGACCCTGTTCACTACCCGCTCCCACTGTTTAAGTTCTACCTGCGTCGATTCTACCGCCGATTCGAGCGTAATGGAGTGCCGCATCTTAAGGTGGTGAGCTAGTGAACGGCCAAGAGCGAGACCGCTTGGATGTCATAGAAGGAAAGCTAGACCTCCTCATCGTCAAGCTTGAATATGCCGAGAAGGTTAGTCAAGACCACGAGAGTCGTCTAAGAAGCGTCGAGAAGTGGAAGCTATCAATCCCCATCTCGATGCTGCTAGTAGCTGCCACAGTTATTGGCGGCATCCTCAAGGGAGTAGTGTAATGGACTCAGGAAGTAGGAAGGTAGCGCTAGCGTCGCTGCTCGTAGGTGGCGCCGTCAGCTCAGGAGAGTTTGGCTGGGCCTTCGCAGCCTTCGCCGTGTACGTTGCGGCGAACGTCGTGATGAAGGTGCTCAGCCGCTAAGCGTCGTCCGTTCCTCCCCGGACGGCAGAGAACCCCCGTCTCATAAGGACGGGGGTTCTCGCATTTTGGGGGTGTTACTGTTTAAACCACTCGCTGAAAACATGCATCGTGACGGTGACCGCAGCTAGCTCGTTGCGCGGGTCGTTCCACCAGCGTGACCGGCCGCTAGGGTGAGGAAAGATGTACCACCAGTCGGTGAACGCGCGGTCGAGCGACAGGAACTCTTTATCGCCCTTTCCAAAAGCTGTTGCTACACGACGTCCAAGTAAAACGAAGAGGGTAGGAGCCATCTCAGAGTCTACGAGCAATACGCTCGAAGCCTCCTCGCGCGCTCGCGCTGCGGACCAGCGTTCGGGCCTCTCCTCGAAGAGGTTGACCCACGGGTACTCGACGTTACCGAGAAGCGTCCGAAGACGCTTCCCGGCTTTCGTCTCGTACGCCGCCTTACCGCGGACGTTGGGCGACTCACCGACGATAAGAACCGCACGGGTCACTTGAACGCCACCACCTCACAGCCAACAAAGGTGTCGTGTGGGTCACCTGTACAGCGGTCGAAGCCAGCACCACCCTTAAGCAGCCCTGGCGCTGCGCCACTGCCCCAGTTGTTTAGGCGGTCATCGCCAGAGCCGCCGTAGACCTCATCACCAGGACCACCCTTGCCGGTCCAGATGGTGTCGTCGCCGCCGAGCCCAAAGACCACATCAGGTCCGCGGCCTCCGCGCAGCACATCGTCACCTTCCGTACCGAAGATAACGGATGGGCCGTTGCCATCCGGTGGCTGCAGGCCGACCGCCCGGTCAACCAAACAGCCCACGCTAATGACGGCGATGCCGACTATCAGCGCTCGGGTTGCGATTCGTCTAATGTCCATGCGACCTCCTCTTTCGGTAGTTCAATTCCCTCGAACCACCGCTTTTCAGACTTCCTCAGTTCCTTGAGGATAGTCCGCCTCATCTGTCGATTAGGCACGAACCCCGTCGGTTCGCGCTTTGGCATCATCAAAAGTTCCTTCGCCACCAGGTCCGCGACCCGGCGCCGAACCTGCCGTTCTGGCAGACCCATCAGTAATAGCCATTGAGGTTGCTGCAATAGCCACCGTTCCAGCTTATCGAGCAGCTCCTCAACTGCTAACTCAACCTCGGCATAAGTGTTAACCGGCATTTTCTGCCTCACAGCTCGCTGCCAGAATGAACCACTCAACAGGGCTCGGGTGACCCTTGATGCCGGCTTCCTTGAGCTTCCGGACAACAACGCCGGCGACTGGGACATCGTGCGGAGCAGTCGCCGTTGCCTCCTCGAGCTTAAAATCAATAACAGCTCCCGCAGACCTCGGCGATAGGGCTGTCCCGTACGCGAGATAGAACTCACAACGCGGGTATCGAGCTCTATACGCAGCGTGTAACGCGTTACCTGCTTTTACACCATCGGTTTTAATGGCGTCTATTTCCAAAGTGACTTCCTCCCGCAGCTCTCTTGCGCTCGGAAATTTGTCAGAGCCGCGGGGCTCTGGAGCGGAAGCTAACGGTGGCGAGGGCTGATGACTCGTCGAGTCTCGCGCAAGCTGGACGCCGCCCCAGATGGTCGCAGCGAAGAGCAAGATGCCGATGATGAAAGCAGCTATTCGTCTCGTGTGCGGGTTCCAAGCACTGTCATAGGTGCCACTCACTCTTACTCTCCCTACTCTTCTGGGTTAGTAGACATCGCCATTCTCCTCAGCCTTCCGGTCTTCGTACGGCGCAATTCGCCTACGATACAGCTCATAGCCGACCGCCGACAGGACGCCAAGAACTTCGTTATACGCGTCATAGCTTTCGGCGAAGCTATCAGCCTGGTTTACGTAGTCGATAACCACCTTCGTCAATACGTAGTTGAGCTGCCCTGGCGTGTGGGGTTTGTGGCCCGCGGCGATATCAGCCCGTTGCTCTGAATGAATGTACGGCACTAGTCGCCCCTCCTCTCGTCCCATCTCTCAAATAGCCTGCCGACGGTGAAGCCGACCTGAAACGCGCCCATCATCAAGGCGATTGCGACAATGAGCGGAATGTTCACTTTCTCTCCTCCTCTTGGGTGATTGCTTCGCGCCGATGCCATGTACGGTGTATGTCATCATGGAGCCGCCCACATTCAGCCTCGTTCCGACACTCAGGCTGTCCCTCGTCTTGGGCCTCTCTAAAGGCCCCCTCTAGCTTCTCTAGGCGTTGGAGGAGGGCGTCCAGGGCTAGGTCGAAGTCCTGTCCTGCTCTCTCGCCATAGCGCGTGACTATTGCTCCTCGCCATCGACGTAGGCTTCTGACCTCCGCACTCATTTCCTCTCCTCCCACGACAAGCAATCTCTAGTCATCTTCGCCATCTCTTTATCTTGCTCCTGGTAACGCCGCGGTAGTCTCCACTCGCGTAGGTCAAAAACTTCCGAGACTGGCCGTCTCCTGCGCCGCCGCCGCTTGGGCCGTACGCTCTTAGTCTCTGATAGGCAGTAACCAAAGCCAACTTCGGGGTCATTCAACGTGTTTTCCCTTCATCTTATCATCGACCGCGGCATGAAGTTCGTCGACGTTGCGAGCCATCAAGATTTCGGCAACCGGTAGGTCCTTTAGGTAGCGCTCACTCGGATGGTCAGTGCCGATACCGTTGTCGTAGAAGGTCCAATCCTCGTTGTAGCGCTCGACTGCCCACACCTCGCCATGAGACCGCAAGACATATTCAGCTTCGTTTGGAAACCTTACGTCAGTGATGACAACATTCTCACCACGTAACCAACTACTACGGTAGTCGTCGTCAAGAGCACGCACCCAGCTATCTTCACCAAGAATATTTCGGACAGCTTCGGTGCCTAGTACTTGGAGAAAGCGACGCACTTCGTTGTGCGTCTTTGCGCCCTCCCACCCTTCTAACTCAACAAGGTCCGATAACCGAAGAGAGACCCGCTGAAGAGAGACCCGGTCCGGGTCATTGAACAATATATATGGGTCGAGCACGAACGCCATTTCCTTCAACGCATCCGCGAATGCTAGTCTCACAAAGTCATACTTTTCCACGAGGTAGTTTCCTGCCGTGTCCTTCCCATGCTGCGCGTAACCAGTCAGCCCGATAAGCATTAGTCTCTAACCCCCGTTAATCCGCGTATCTGCGCGTACTCTAACAGTTCATCATAGCTATACTCGTAGAAGACTGGAATACCCAACTCAGTGGCTTTAGCAACTTCAAGGTCAGCACCTTTAGACTCGCCGGTGAGCCGGAACACGGCCTCGCTGGCTGCGACCCACTCAAGGTCCCACTCCAAGTATCCATTCCAACTGATAGCTTCTGTATTATTACCAGTACCATCATCCCACGCAAACATATAGCCGTCAAAATGTGGAATGTAGGGCGCGAAGCCGTCATGTACCAGTCTTCGTCCCCACTTAATAGCACGAACAATATTGTCGAATACATCGCCCTTAGAAATCGGGCCGGCGACGTAGACCCTAAGTCTGCGTCGCTCGAACAACTCGTTCATTCTCTTCCTCCTGGTCGGGCGCGGCTTCCTTCTCCATCATTAAGATGCTGTCGCCAACCGACAACAACTCTACGCCGCGCTCCTCCGTCCCTCTTGTTGAGGGTCGGTTCTTCAGCAGCTGCAGAAAAGTCGAACCCTCATATCGCTTGACTAGCGCTCGCAGTTCCCAGTACTCGTCTTCGTCAAACCGGTCACCTAATGTCTGCTTCGCCATCTCGAACGTCATGTTCCCGACTGGGTTGAGCGCCGGTCGGTACGTGGAGAAGACGATGTCGGCCTGTTCTTCGCCGCCGTACTTGAGCTGTGCGAGCGTGACCGGGATGTGCCCCGCGTTACGGGAGTTGGTACCACCAAATTCATCGTTGCGGGAAAGTTGGTGAAGTGCGACAACGCCCACCCCTGCTGCATTCGACCAGACCTGGAGCGCTTCGGCCAATCTCGGTATGCGCGACTGCTCGTTGAATCCAAACTCCCCGGCTCGGGTGAGGAGGGAGAGGTAGTCGATGAAAACGACTCGGGGTTGCTCCTCAGCTCGGAGAGCAGAAAGCCGAAGAGTCGCGTCAAGGTGTTCGGGATGGGGGCGGGTTCCCGCGAGAACGTGAACCTTACCCCGCGCAAACTCTCGCCACGACTGTCGAAGTTGGTCTCCTCGCTCACCACGTAACTCCTCCTCAAGCTGGTCAGGTGACCGGCCGGTCCTGACCGACATCATCTTCACCACATACTGCCAGGGTGCCTCGTCTAGTCCTACGATAGCTACTGGCGTTCCTGCCTCGGCCATCGTGACCGCCATGTTCAGCATCGTAGTCGTCTTGCGTGTCCCTGTCCTACCGCCCAGCAGCGCGAAGTTGCCGGGCAGAATGCCACCTCTGCGGAGCAACAGGTCTACGCCCATCACGCCGGTCGAACTCGCCGGCCGCTCGTCGTTAACCGACTCGTCGACCAACTTCAGCTGCTGCGACTGGTCGTAGACCCTCAATCCCATCTTACCTCCTAGTTGGTGTAGACCTTATCCCTTCCCATCAGGCCTACGCAGGAGACCCCATCTTGCTGGCCTCCCATCCCTGCCCGACTTACGCGCGTAACGCTTACGGGCTACGTCTTACTCTGGCTCGATGCCGGCATCTTCGGCAACGAGCACTGCACGCCGCTTGACGTAGTCGTTCTCGTACGACCCGTACGCAAGCCACGCGATATAATCGCGGCCATCACGCTCGCCGTCACCATAGCCGTGGTCGGCGTCTGCCCGGTCGGCATCTATCTCAATGAGGTCACCGAGGCTAACTCCATCGAACGCGCCGCCCTTCAGCTCCATCTTCAGCGCATCTTCAAGAGTAACCTTGCCCCCACCACCCTTCTTGCCACCGGTCTTTCGACCCTTGCCACTACTCGAACGTGTGTTCGACGGCTCACGTTCGTCAGACGCTACCTCATCGGCCTTGATGCTGGCCTCAATGGCAACGAAGACAAAATCCCGAAGCTCCTCAAACGATTGTTCGAGACCTTCGAGGTCCGTGGCGTCGAGCTGCCCCGCTCGAACAGCCGAGGCGACAATGGCTGCGGCTGCGTTCGTCGCAGTCTGCAGCCCTGGTGTCCGCCAAAGTGCCATAGTGCTCCTCTCTTCCTGGGACGACATCTCGTTGTTTTCGCCCCTGTGAACAAGGCGGTTTCGTGCGGGGTTAGTTTATCTTTCGTTGCGGTGCAAGGAAAACGCGTTTGACTGGCCGGTCAGCTTTTTGCCCCTAGCGCGTGTAACGTTGGCGTATACTCTACAACATGCTATGCTGTAGCTACTACCCGGCAGATTAAGTATAGCCACGCGTGCGCTCCTCTAGTGTAGTGCATTGATGAGTCGAACGTATGTTCCCACCCCGCATGATACCGCCTTAGTTACAGGGAGGTAATCGTGACGAATAAGCCGAAGCGTAAAGGTACTGACGGAGAACGAGAGGTCCTTTCTCGACTTCGTACCGCTGGCCGTACAGTTGGCACTATGTGGCATCGTACAGCGGCTGGAACACCGTGGGACATTGACAACGGCGTACCGTTCGAAACTAACTGGAACCCAGGATTCTTTTTGCTGGCAACGCGCGATGACCGCGGTACCTGGCTGGTAACTCTCGAACTTGAGGAGCTTCTTGAGCTCATAGATTATGAGGTGGTAGCTGAGTCTCCGGTTCAGGTTGAGGTAAAGAGACGTAAGAAGTTTGCGCTACATAGCCTATATCGCCAAGAAAAGGGGACAGTTGATGCGTACAACGAAGCCGACCCTAGCTCAGCTTAGGTCGCTCATCGGGAACCCCGAGGTTTATGCTGTTCAGCGAGCCGACGGCGGGTGGTTTCCCGTTAAAGAAAAGCTGGGTGTTGGAATTTTAGCCCAACACCTCGCGGGCGAACTTACGGCGGGTACCTACATAGTGCGGCCGCCCGACCAGGCCCGAACACTGGTTTTCGACGTGGACCACAAAGATAAGGATGAGGCTGAGAAGATACTGAACAGCGTTACGCAGGTTATTGATAAGGTCGGTCTTGAGTACGGTGTGGAATTTTCGGGGCGTAAGGGCTATCATGTTTGGGTCATTGCCAAAGAGTACCTCTCGGCGGCCGTTTTGTACCGGCTCGGACGCGGCATCCGCGACGAGGCCGGCATTTCAGCCTTGGAGGTTTTTCCGAAGCAGGTTGAAGTGCGGGACTTAGGCAACCTAGTAAAGCTGCCCGGAGGGATACATCAGGTTACACAAAAGCACAACGACTTCATTGACAATTTTCCGGTACGCAACTCGGTAGAGAAGCTGTTTGCTGCGGCTGAACTATACCCAGAGATTGTGGTTCGGTCCCGCCGTCGAGGAGACCCGGCTGGCATCGAGTACCCCTGTGTTTATGCGCTGCAAGAAGGGGCACCCGAAGGCGGACGG